>Ga0126342_10000668_pt1 | contig 40411 bp, 52 predicted proteins | sample Cyp1metagenome_FD_92528 | JGI IMG/M metagenome (GOLD analysis project Ga0126342, IMG submission 92528) | Coral microbial communities from Lord Howe Island, Old Settlement Bay, Australia - Cyphastrea 1 metagenome | ecosystem: Host-associated > Invertebrates > Cnidaria > Coral ...
TATATTGTATATATTATATATATTATATATATTATATATATTATATATATTATATATATTATATATATTATATATATTATATATATTATATATATTATATATATTATATAATATATATATATATATATATTATATATTATATATATTATATATATTATATATATTGACATATCATGACATTATTCCTTAATCTACTGACCCCAAATGAGTTTACCCTCAAAGAGTTGACAGTTTACATGGTTCATGTTGTGGCAGATCACGGAGGTTGTGAACGGTGAGCTATGTTCAGATTAAATGTGCAAATTGAATTCTTGAATGCTACCCGACATGGACTTATGAAACCACGGAAGGCACATAGCCGACACAAACCAAAGATATGGGCATGATATCTTGGCTCTAAGTAAGGTTCAATGCGTCTTTGATGATCCTTGATGACAATGCCACTTCCTTAGCTTTGCATAGCTTTGATGTTCTTCGCTTTGCATCATCTTAGCAAATGATGCTCTGTTCTTTGTACTGTACATCGGAATTGTTGTAGAACTGACTTACACTAGTTGAATCTCTACCAGGCCTTGACGGATCATTGCATTGGACAAATCTACATTGAGCGGGCAACTCAGCATGCTGGATGAGCCATGCTGTGCCATTCAGCGCACAGCAGATTCTCATTGAATGCAGGACCAACCTTGGCATTTTGGTCTTTGAAACTACACAGGGTGACTCTGTGCGTCACCCGAGGAACTTCAACTTACCCTGTTCATCCAATAGCGGAATCGTTTTGCTGACAACATGGGCTCAAAGTCGTTGAACAACAGATACGCCGGAGAGTAGTGCTGTTGGTGGCCTTTGCACATAAAGCTTGTGGTGCATCACCCGAAGGGGTTGGGTGACTATACCTGGATCGAACATCTAAAACATCGAAACATCTAATCAAATCAATCTAATTGGTTTTGAAGTGAAACATTTGCACAGTACTTGAGTTTTGATGCATTATCCACACTTGCCACACCTTGCATAGTTCCTTCCTTCACGTCGAACCAATGTCCTTCCATCAGCGCTCCGGCCGGCTGGCTTGCCACAGAGCCAAACATTTACCTGGAGATGTGCCAGCAATGAAGGGAAATCTCTCCAAGGATTCAGATTGGACCACGAAGATTCTTCCTATCGCTGGAGATGCTGGAGCCAGCTCCGAGGCTACGATGTTTGAATCTGATCCTGCAACTCCAGTGCATGTTTGGCCAGACACTGACGAAGAGTGGAATGACGAGTACTACCACCAACTGTGTAAGCCTCTCAATCCGTGGTGTGGTGATACACAAGCCAGCTTGCAAACAAAAGGACCTGCTCAAGATTGCCGTGCAGCTTCATCTTGCTTCTTGCACCTCGCAGTATCTTTGCCTTCTTTTTCCCCGCAAGGCACCGCTTGGCAAGTCAGTGAGATGCCACTGGTACAACTCTTTGGGAAAGAGTCGATCACACCAATGTCCCAATGCACGACTCTCGACTTCAGCACAACTCCATCAGTTGATTCTGAGTCTGATTGTGAATCTCTCACCAAGACGGAGAAACTGAAAAAGGAGGAAATGGCAAAGAGCAAGCAGATCTATCAACCCTTGGCAAAAGTCGAGCCAAAGCCTCCTGTTGAGTCGCCTTTGAAGCAAGCCATGAGAACAGGTGAATTGGCCCTGAAAAAGGCACGTGCTTTGGTGCCGGTGGACCTGGATGATCCAGACTCCACGATGCAGTCGAAACCATCGAAGCCATCGAAGCCATCGAAGAGAAGCGGCCGCCGCAACCGCAGCGACAGCGACGTTCTGCCCACTGGGCAGCTTCACCGTTGAGCTTCGTTGAGCTTCGTTGAGCTTCGTTGAGCTCACGGTTGAGCTCACGGTTGAGTTCCCTGAATTCAATCAGGACTCAGGTCACAGAGTCACAGGGTCATAGGGTTAATCACCTGGGTGCAGAAGGTGATGTTGCCAGCTGGAAAAAATGTGGGTTGTCAGGAGAGAACATGAGGTGAAAAAAACAGTGGAACTAAACGGAAACTCGAAAATATGACAATAAACAACTTGAAAGATCTTGAAAGCATGTTGCTCTTCTGTACCGCGATCTTTTCTTGCAATTGTGAAAGTTGCAAGCTGTATTGCATGCTGTCGTCGTTCCTTGAATTCGTTGCAGATACTGACAAAGGGGTTCACCCTTCCTTTTTTTATACCGCTGTTTTGACCGACTTCAAACTCTTTTCTACCTAGCTGGTTGAACCTTTTTGCACAAGTGGATCCTGTATCTTATAATTACAGCTGGAGGCGATTTTGCATTGACAGCACTGCACTATGCAGTGCTTTTTTCAATGCCGGCTTTAAAGGCCTTTGCCTTTCCCTCCAGGGATCCATCATTTGGCTCACCTGCATGGCATGACCCCCCACAAGGATGCCTAGGGTGAATGTTTCGAGGCTTGCAAGTGCACGTTTAATTGCGAGGATGTGGGGCCACAGCTAGGAAAACCCAGCGGTGGATTGAATTCACATGGTTGTGCGAAAGCAGTGTGGCGAGCAACTTTGTAGCTTCGAATTAGATTTTCTGTTGTTTGATTTGCAAGATACTTCTGACTTTCCATCTCTCTTCACTGCTTCAGGCACGCGCATTTGGCTCCAGGCAATCTATGTCTGGCAAAGCCTCCCAACGTGTGGGAGCTGGGTGAGGTTCGAAGGTCTTGATCTGTGCCCAACGAAAATTATTTTGTTGGCAACGAATCCTTTGTCAATTAGAATTATCAACCAGGGCAAAACACTCTTTGAATATCTTCGAATCCATCCGCATCCAGCCATATTTGCAGCCGCTTAATTTGCAGATTTCTGCACTTTGAATGCAAAGACCTGGTCTCCAATCAAGCTTTGGTGGCGAAACAGTCACAGGTGCAAAAATGGACTGATGGACCCGCTGCCGAGGGGCAAGGGATACCACAGCCACACAGCCAGGCTGTGCCAATGGCAGCTTCGCCAAAGATGCGCTCTCAGCTGCGACAGCTGCAACGAGACTCTAATTATGTACACAGCGTCGCTAGACATGCGCTGATTGCTCCGATTACTCCGACCTCCGGCTGTTTGGTCAAGGAGCCACCTTGAACCACCTGTGGGATACAGCTGCGTTTCTTAGAGTCTCAGGAACCATTTGAAGCACTGCGGTAAAAAGGTTGGGCAGCCTGGCAGGTGATGCATCATGACGTAAAACGAAACTTCGGGTTTCTCGAAAGAAACCTGACCTTGACAAGATGGCTGGAGGGCGCACGCACATGCTCTTTGATACTCATTGATACTCGTTGATATTTATTGATGATGTCATTGGTTGATGCCAGCACCTCTTCCCGCTTTCCCCAAGGACCGGCCGTTATAAATTGGCCCTCGAACGCTTCGAAAAGATCATGTGTTCCTGGCGGGCTTTCGATGCATTTGACTTTTTGTTTGGAACGGCCAAGATTGCTTTGAGAGTAGTTTTAATGAGCTACAGTTGGCCAATTTCTGCAGGAATGGTCGAATCAGCACTTCAAAATATCTTCAATATCGGCAGTTTTCTTTGACAGCCTTGGCCCCAAGTGGCAGCTTTCACCTGCCATCCGTCCTCACGTCAAGTGCTATGGTTGCCTGTTTTGCTGCCAGGCGAGGTCATGGTGTTGGCTTCTCAGCGCCTGAAGCTCAAACTGAGGTAAGACTGGTGAAGAGGATTCGTAAAGTTCAGGGAAGTTCTGCCTAGGGATTCTTTGTGCACTCGACCTCTGGCAGCTTCATATGGTTTGGACTGGATTTGTAGGGCGCATGGTTGTTGACTCTTTGGTAGAATGCTGCTTTTTTTTTTCCGTTGGAGTTCAAGGGAGACATTTCTCTCAAACTGAACCAGCATATACCAGCATTATGTCAGGTGTTTTTACCCAATGTGACTGGCCAATCATGGCCAGTGATGGCCAGCCTTGCCGGTTGAGGTTCAACCTATGGATGTTATATGTAGACTATGGCTTCACACTTGTAGCCCTTGGGCGCTTCGAAGAGGCATCGCCACTGGCCAATTTGTTTGGAGTTTGATAGCAATCCAGGTCTTGTGATAAAACATCCAAAGTCGGATCTTCTTGCCTGCGGGCTACATCCAAAGCATCCCAAACCGTTCTGGAATTTTGACTGGCTTCCTTGGTTAAGTTGTGGATCAGATGGTTTTTGCTTAACAGTGGGGAAAGCACGGAACATTGCTGCAAGGCCATTGAACCCTTGGAAAAAGGACTCTCCAGGAGCAGTGCGCTTTGCACTTTGTTGAAACCTGTTTGTATGGCCTTGGCATTTTTTTAGACGTAAAGTAAGAATCATCTATGTGATACTAGCACACAGGAACGCAGCGGTACCCCACGGCCAGAATGCTTTGGGTGAGTTCCTGAGATTTCTCACGCTGCCTTGCACTCATCCCATCTGGAAAGTTTTGCCAAACGTTCATTCAATTACACCAAGGCTGGTGAGTTCCCAGAAATTCACCATTAATTTGGACAACAGCTCATAGAAACATTCTTTTTAAATCTACTGTATTTTTATTCACCAGTTTGCTATCAGGATGTTTGCCCACTGGTGAAACCGAAGATGAGCCCAGGCTATGCCTATGCGAGCCTCAATCAACTGCAGCAGGCTCAAGATGTCTTTGCTAGAGGCTGGAAGGGAGATCTCCACGGTCCACGGCACCACCGGTTTCTGGACAGATTTGAAAGCTGCTAAGACCAGGGGGCACCAGATCTCCAATCTGATGGCAGGCTTGGAGTACGATCCGGACAATCCCGTGCTGTGGTCCAATCTGGCAGTGGCTTCTTGACAGCGCTTCAACGATTTCGATACTTTGTCCATATCATGAGGGGTCTGCGAGGTGTACGAAAGGCCTGTTCACAGAAAAAGCTGGCCTTGCACACAAGGTTTGGATGGTTGCGGGCGCCTTCCAGCAAGCAGCGCAAGGATTGGAAAAGGCTTTGACGATAGAGTCCGCGCCTTTGTTACCGGTGGAACAAATGACTTGCCACGATGTGGCATGACATGTCCATTTCTTGTTTCTATAGTTTCGATGTTTTTTTCTCAGATTGGTATGATGCCTCTAGATGTTTGCGACTTTGGCGCCTGCGGCAGTTAGACTGTAACAGTCTAGAAAAGTTATCCTTGGTTTCAGGATAATTTAAAGAACAGGTCGGTCCCACTGCCATCTCGCCAAGGCCGCAGAATCCAGTCATCATTCAGAATGTCATGGTCCTCAAAGGCAAGACTTTGGTCAAGCAGGAACCTCTGAGCCTAAAAAAAAGCCAATACAGTAGTTGGGATTTAAAGTCGTCTAGCTTCAAGATTTTCAATGGACTTGTGGCGGATGTGAAGCACTATTCCTGTGCATCCATGTGCAAGAAAAGTGAACATGGCCGTAAAGAAGTGGATGAAATTCACGAGTTCAAGCTTTGCACACTCCAGTCCATGTCTATTGTCTTTTATGTGATACTTATAGGGAATTTGGGAATCTCTCGATGCTTGTTGTGCTTGTCGTCTCGCTGCTTCACGTTCCAGGTGTGTCGCAGACGGGGTACCTCTCAGAGCATCCAAAGCTGGATTTGTTCTTCTCCAAAAACTGAAGCCGTACCACACCCGGCAAATCTGGAAGAGGGTCAAGACTGCTATTCCAAGCAGCATCTGAAACTGCTACAAGAGCTAGCACTCTGTTTAGTTACCTGCAAGGAGGCTTTTGAGTAGGATACAGTAGGACCATAGTATGAAAATGTATGAAAGTTACAGTCTTGTCCTTCTGCATCAGACAGCCACCGGAGAAAGGGCTTAGGATCGCCATGGCGACAAGGTGCTCCACTTGGCAGCCCAAAGCTGGTTGTTGAGGCGTTTGAAGAGAAAGAGTTGCATCGTTGCAGATCATTGCAGATCCATATCCAACGTATTCCAACGTACTGTTCCATGCTTAGATACGCATCAATGATGGTAATTGTTGAGTGCAGTCTGCAGAACTGGACATGAAAGGTTCTGGCAGCTTGCATATGCCCAAGCCAACCATCTTGATGTAGGAAGTCGGAAGAATCATGGAAATCATATGGACATTATGGACATTCCCAAAGGCAGAGAGTCAACTGGTCCCATTGAGATTTTCCCACCCTTCGGTCAAGTGCCTACGGTGCCTACATAGCAAGTTGATTCTCTCCAGGTGATCCCATAGCTCTGCCGGTCGAAATTTGTTCGTAGATGAAATTTTCCCTTGGGCGATCACCATGAATACCATGACCTGACACCATTGCCGGAACCTTGGCATTGCAGTGGGGATTGTAGGACTCATGGGGACTTAAGGATTACTGTAAACCCAACACGGGGTTCATTCCATGCCGAGTTTTTTTGTGCGTGTCATCGCCCGGAAAACAACTGGACCGGCAGAGTCATATTGAATCCAATTCAATGAAAATCGTGATTTGCGATGAAACCTTGCCACATCCCCAATTTATCCCCAATTGGTTTGGGGTGTCACAGTCTTGAGTTGGTGCGACACAAGGTCTCAGTACCGCCATGAAAGTCACCATGCGAAAAAACACAATTTCCACCGTTATTTTGCTGAGGTTTTTAACATCATTGCTGCAAACTTGGCCGGGTGTCTGGCCCTTGGAGAGGACATTGTGAGCCCGGTGAGTAGCGATGATGCCATCATTGGTTAGAAAAACCCACCAAATCATGGAGGCCTTCACTTTAAGCAATCCTATACGCAATTTGAAAACCGGTGAGTCTATAAAGGTGATTTCACTAAGTTTTATAGTTAAGATTTAAGATTACAAACTTCATTTCGTGGGGACCACATCTTGTGTTGTGTCGAAGGATTTTTGGCCCAAAAACGATTTCAAACATCATCAATCATGGTCCTTGTTGTTTTTGTTACTATTGAATCGTGCCTTCTTTGACTATCTCTCAATGGATTGGTCAGATCATTCAACAGCTAAGTTGTTTGCTCCGGGAACTCATGGTTTGAGATGGCCAGCCCCGAAGATTGTCGAGCATACAAAGCAGAGACGTTCCGCTTGCAAGAAGAGAGAAACCTGCCGCTGCCATATTTTGATGCTGGCTTCGATGTGAAACTTGACGAAGCAATTTTTTCACCATGCACTTCTTGGGTCCATGTTTGGGCTCTTATTTTGATGAGTTTCTTGACATAGGAAAAAACAACAATGCCCCAAGAAAAGTGTTTTTTTTTTCATGAATCAAGGAGTGGCCGAGGGCTGATGGGCCACCAAGGAAACATGATCCCTACATTGTGCTGAACGGCACAGTGGGCAAGGTGCTGGTGGGGAAAGGTGCAGTGACTGGCCATTTTGAGGATCCGATTCATCCCATGGAGGATGATCGGAACGCCATCCACTACATCGAAACGATTTGGGTGGAAGATCAGGAGACCGGATGAAAAGAGATCCAAAGAGATTTGGAGAACCACATTTTCATACATTTTCACTACTTTTGGAATCATGAATTTTTGAACATGCCAGTGCATGAAGATTGTTGGTCATCAAAAGAACGTGAATTGGACAACCCGGATTCAAGGGAGTGGCTGTAGCTTAAAAGTAGTTACACAAGTTGAACCTATCGAGTATTCTTGGTGAACAGCTCCATCATAGCTGCTGAAGATTGCCATTTCCGTTGCAGTTTTTGCAGTTTCAAAATCGTTTGTGCGCCCAGGACGGAAATCTTCTTTCCATGAGGCATTTGTCTCCTGCCGAGCCAAGCCCTGCTACAATGATCTTTGAAATCCCACCAGGCACTACGCAAGTGCGTGCCTAACCGAACAATTGCTGATGTGATGTGAGAATGATCCATATTTTCTGCTCTCATACCATTGGTAGTAAAAAAATATAATATAACGATCAAACAACTATCAACAATCATAAACCACTACCAACTAAGAAATTTCTGATCTTTCAGGAATTGTCAGCAATAATGATTTCCTGTGCAGAGTCCACAGTCTGAGAGGAACTCCACTGGACCCCGAGATGTCGGACAGATCTAATTTATCCAATTTGGGGCCATCGGGCCATTGTGGGACCTTCCAAAGTTTCGGGATGTTTCTGTTTATGTTTTGGAAGAGACGGTTCAGGCCAGTGTTGCAAAACTAAGGCGCCTTCGAATTTTGCAATAGGCACGGTCTTTATCGCGGCTTGTCTCTTTCAGTGGATGGTAGAACCTTTTGGATACTTGCCAGTCTCATGCACAATTTCAAAGTTGCATACGTCAAAGGTTTTTGGGCAGGGTCGTTCCTCGAGTAAGGTGGTCCTTCGGTTTCGGTGCTCCCTTCGAACATCCTGCCCGATGCAAAGACTGGCTGCTCTGTACAACAGTGCACTGAGGGGACATCAGTGTCAGCTTGTCAGGCCTTTACCTTTGAGCTTTTCCGCAGAGACAACGTTCTGAAGAATGATCCCACAGGGGAGCGCACACCTTTTCTGACTTTGAACGGTTCACAGGCAACAATCGTGATTGGCAATGAGACTGGATTGGTGCTGGAGCCTTCAAACGACTGGGTTTCACACGTTTTTGCACTGGACGATTTGGGCAACTTGGTGGCTCTCTGTGAGCTGCTGCCAAGTGCTACTCTGGCAAGCTGTAGTTTTGAATTGCCTGCAGGCAGGTTTGGGTCAAAACTAACGTGAAACTGGTAGGGGTTGGCAAACGATGAAACATGACGACTCACGATAGATGGAAGAAATGAAACTGCATGACCTCATAGCCTTTGATGCTTGGATTCATCGAAGAACCTGCCAGGAATCATTTTCCTCCGGCCCTTCGTGTTCAACACTGAGCACGGTCTTTATGTAGGTGACACCGTGCAAGTGGCTGCGGCTAGTGCCACTTTGACCGGGGAGCGGTCATGCTCTAAGCGAGAATGCTCTGCAAGTCAGCCTTCGCTGGGAGAAGTTCCTTTGCGCAGTGCAGCGGTTGATGCATTAGCCAAGAGTCAACAAGAGTCTCAAGACCGGATCTCATCCCTCAACATGTGCAACCAACATTCAGCACTCTACTTCATTGCTCAGTCTCTTGTGGCGGGAGAGCTTTCTACTCAGATCAACCGGTTGACAAGTGAAGGCACCACCGACAGCAATGTTGCTGAGCGGCTCGAATTGTTCCCAGCCTTGTTTGCTGAGCTGAATGCTCTCGGTGGCCGCTGGTCTGGCTTGGACGTAGCCATAGAGCACACCATTCAAGATGCGAATGGCACAAGCCCACAATTGCGATTGGAGCTCATTTTGGAAGCAGAAATGTTGTTTAGCCAAAGAATCCTGTCAGCAGGTCGACAGACATTTGCTGATGGGATGTCTGTTCCAATTGAAAATTCAGAAGAAGATTTGCTCATCATCGAAGCAGTTTTCGGGATGGATTGGGGTTATTCAAACAAGAAAAGCTTGGGCCCTCACTACACCATTTTTTATTCTCCAGATTTCGTCAATGAGTTGGTGAACGTGACCTTATGTGCCAAGACCCATGGATGGATGGGCATCGGTTGGCTAAGTCCCAGCCATACGGGACTGTTGATGAACCACACCGATATGTCAGTGGCTTTCATCCAAGACGGTGTAGCTGTGGTGCAGGACCGCTTTGCAAGATCTATTGAAGAACCCTTGAGGGACGAAGTACTTGCCAACCAACGTTCAGATGATTTAGGGAGCCCTTTGAATGGGCGGAACGATTTGAAGCTGATCTCTGGTGCTTTGGGCTCTCCAGGCGTGTAAGACTTGATCCGGGCTGTAGCAGTTAGCAGGTTAGTTTTTTTTTAAAAGTAAGTTCAGGCAAGCTTGGCAGGGCCCATCAGGGCCTATTAGGTTGTCGCATACTCGCACTACTGGTGATTTGTCTCCTTGTCTGAAGAATTGTTCATAGACAATCCAGTGACATCAGGTGAAGCATAGAGCATGCAGATCAAAAACCTGACCTAGTAAGGAAAAAACGAATATCCTTATCTAGGTGGGGGGAGCTGCTCGGTTGGGGAGTCTCATATTCTGCCGCGGTTTTCTCTTCCAGTCTCAGCTTGTTTGTTTGGTTGTTTGTTTGTTTGTTTGTATGTGTGTGTGTGTTTGTGCGTCTCTTGTCAGCAAGTCTAAGCCACGGTCAAAATGGTGGAAGACTACTTTAGTATTGCAGGAGTTTTTTTGTCAGAGATGTGCACGAAACACTGTAAATCGATAGGCCCCCCCAAAAGCGATAATCTGGGACCATACACGACAGTCCATTAAACTTGGCGTAAACATGCGTAAACCAAGCAAATACTCTTGTGCACATTCAGAACGGGCCGGGCAAAACCGATGAGGGAAATTCAATCTGTGGTGCCCTGTCTCCTGCAGTGGCCATAGCATTTGGCATCCAACTCGCTCGCTCTCTTTCTTTATTTCTTTCTTTCTCTCTCTGTCTCTCTCTGTCTCTTTTTTTTTCTCTCTCTCTCTCTCTCTCGTTTTGTGGCAAATTTCCTTCGAACAACGTCACATGTTGAAGGGGTTATTTAGCGATAACTTTAGCGATAACCATTTGTTGCACTCGGTTCCCTGGCCAAGCCGTTGAGCCATTTCCATAAGTTTAGAAAGGAAATGAAAGGACATGAATGCAAAACGAAAGGAACAGGCGTGCAAATGAAAGGAAGATGAGAGGACATGAATGCACATTGGAATGAAAATGAAAGGAATATGAAAGGAACATGAATGGAAATGAATATCAATGAAAGAAACATGAAAGGACAATGAAAGGAAATGAATGCACAATGAAAGGAAGATGCATGCAAATGAAAGGAACATGAAGGAAAATGCATCCAAATCAATGCAACACGAAAGGAACATGAAGTGTTGCCGAAGCCAACAAAACAACTGCTCGATCCATTTCAGAGCCTGTTTAGGAATGGATTTTGGCTTCATATGTTGGATCTCGAACATGCTGATTTCCAACAAACCTGGAAAGCGATAGTGCCCCCCAAAAGCGATAACCATAACAATAGCAACTACTCAGATGTAAAGGATTTCGAAGGGAGCTCATATCCTTTTCGCGTATGTCCACGTCTTGGCCATTACGTCGGTCAGTGTAAAGTCTGGGTTTTGTGGCGTCAGGTCCGAGAACTTACTCGGGTTCCTACCAGAAAATGGAATGTTCCCTGTCCGGTCCAGGGGTCACGGGTGGAAGATGTGGATAAAGACTTGCAGTGCAAATGTATATATAGATGTCACATGATGTCACCATAAGCTGGTGGTAGCAAAAGAGCGGACAGTACGGGATCACTACATCATTACACCTTCTGTCTGTGGGTCTTTGCAATGATCGGCCTTTGGCATAGTGCAGCATCGGGTAGGTAAAGAGTGGTGCCCAGACCTTGAATGCAAAACTGGTTTCACGTTGGTGCAATTCCAGCGGCCCTTCGACACCGCTGATGCCAGTGATTTGCGACTTCCAGTGAATGGCGCCAAGATAGGCTTGATTCATGCCTTCGCCACCAGGGATCCAGTGAATGGCATCATGATTCAGCATACATCAACTTCGACAGGCTACGTAGACCTTCAATGGAATCTGGAGTGCAGTCCTGGCACATACTTTGAGGTGGCCATGCTTGGGTCGCGTCAAACAAGTGGGGTGGTGAAACTTGGGAAAGGTGCTGAGGTTGTCTTTCAGAGGTACTGGCGATTAATGTGTTTCGCCGCAATTATCAGAACAACTCGGTTCCCCTTTGTTTCTTTTTTCCAGGGGCCGAGCAAGTGGGTTGAAGCTTGACATTGCATTGAGGCTGGTTTCTATATAGAGGTAGTTCCTAGTTCCTGGAAAACATAATTAGTATGGTGTTGAAGGTGTTGGCATGATTTGCAGTAGTTGTGAAAGTGTCTTTGAACCGCCCCAAAATGATTCTGGTCGATGCAACAAGAAATGATGTACTGGAACGAACAGGCAGTTGAATAAAGTGCGGCATGTACACCACTTAGGTTTTGGTTCTGTTGCCCAATCTGGCCCACCTTCTTTTGCCTAATTGGAAACATAAGGTTTAGAGGGTCAAGATCGAGTGTTTTCCCCAACAGCGTAGCTAATGGGGTCTTCAGCCCAGAATACCTCCGGTGCAGGCGCCGGGTCAGGTTCAACGAGCTTCCGGAGAAGGTCAGGTGCAGCAGGGTTCCGGAGAAGGTTCCGGAGAAGGTTCCGGAGAAGGTTCCAGCAAGCCTTGGTGCAAAGCCAAGTCAGGTTCAACAAGGCTCCGGAGAAGGTTCCGGAGAAGGTTCCGGAGAAGGTTTGGGAGGCTTTGGTGCAGAGCCAGGTCAGGTTCAACAGAGGGTTCCGGAGAAGGTTCCGGAGAAGGTCTGGGAGGCTTTCAAAGCCAGGTCAGGTTCAACAGGGTTCTGAAGAAGGTTCCGGGGAAGGTTCCGGGAGGCTTTGGTGCAGAGCCAGGTCAGGTTCAACAGGGCTCCGAAGAGGCTTTGGTGCAGAGCCAGGTCAAGTTCAACAGGGTTCCGGAGAAGGTTCCGGAGAAGGTTCGGGAGAAGGTTCCGGAGAAGGTTCCGGAGAAGGTTCCCGAGAAGGTTGCGGAGAAGGTTCCGGAGAAGGTTCCGGAGAAGGTTCCGGGAGGCTTTGGTGCAGAGCCAGGTCAGGTTCAACAGGGTTCCCGCAGAAGGTTCCGGAGAAGGTCTGGGAGATTTTGGTGCGGAGCCAGGTCAGGTTCAACAGGATTTGCGGCCATTTAACTCACGGAAACCCGGCTGAGGTGCTTCCAGCGCTTGGCTTTGCAGCACACTTCAGAAAGATTAGTAAAAATAAAACGTTGCGGCTGTTGGGGATACCACCGAAGCTTATTTGCGTTGTATGGTTGCTAGAAGCTCGTTTCCAGAGCTCAGCAATTCGATTGCTGGTATTTGACTTTGGCCTCTTTGACCTGTACATACTTCCTTGACTTCGGGAAACACCGAAGCTAACAGCTTCTTCAAAAATTCATAGCCCGGTCTTTGGTGTAACAAAGTGTACCTCCCTTGGAAAGGACGCACGTTTTTGAAAGGTATATTATTGGGCATGGTCATGGATTCGAAAGCCGGATTTCATTATAGTGGCCACCATAAGCCCCAAGTCCCCAAGGTTCACCAGAACTATGAGCCGTTATGAGCCGTTGCTCGTTCTGTGGCAGGTCACCACCATTGAATGCAAGCCATGCGACAAGGGCTTCTTCCGCCCGGCTACATCGCCTGTATGGCGATGCCTCCAGGCGCCCTTCGGGTCTTTTCAAAACGAGACCGGCCAGGCTGTCGTGAAGCGATGCAAGGAGCGATCTTTTTTCGATCCCCACGGATTCCAAACAAAAAGTGCCTAGTAACATCTAGTAGCCTTGGACCAAGACCCCACTTTTTCACACTAATCCCACAAAGTTTGTCTGATCATTAAACATTCTTTCTGGATGGTCATCCGGCGTTTCAAAGTGATTATAATACATTATTTACAATGACTCTGTACTCGAGAATAACAAATATAACAAATATGGATTACGGCCATGGATGGCTTAATTTCAGTTTTTAGTCAGCCTCCTTAGTATTTCCGTGTTCCGTTATCCCTGCCTTGTAATGTGAGATGCCCACCCAAAAAAAACAAATGGAACTCAAAAGCCGCATGCAGATGCAAGTATATGTACAGTATATAAAAGACAAATTCAAGGACAATATAATTGAAAGGCTTACGCCTGACAGCCGGGCGCCGGCCAAGCAACGACTTTTGGCTTATGGTGTGGGAAGATTAGGCCGAGATTCTCCGCACAAACCCAGGGAGGGCTATGTTGAACTGAGGCAGGCATAATGCGCAGTGCTTTGCCTGTATGGAAGCAGTCTGGGCCTATGTTGAGCGCAGGTTGTGCCCATGTTGGGCCAAGTCGGGCCCATGTTGAGCCATCGGGCCCATCTTGGGCCTATATTGGCCCAGGTTGGGCCTATGTTGGGCTATGTTGGGCTCATCTTGGGCCCATATGTTGGGCCCATGTCGGCTTATGCTGGCCTATGTGGCCCCATGTTGAGCCATCTTGGGAGCTATGTTGGGGCCATGTTTGGGCCATCTTTGTTGAAACGATCTTAAGATGCCGCCCCACACCCCCTCCTGGAGCCCAAAACCACGTTAAAAAAAAACAGGTTTTGTAATATCGCCAAGATGAAATCCCTTGCCGCCGAAGGGCCCGAAACACCGTAAAAAACGATGTTTTTTGACACCGCAAGCAAAAAACACCGTAAATTACAGGTCGGGGGAGTCGACACGGGGTGGGTCGGCGGCAGGGGCGCAGCGCCTATAACCTTCAGTTACCACCGAAGGCCTCCGGCAAGGACACGGGCTGCGTGGCCGGCGCCGCTTTCTGAATCAGCTAGAAGCTATAGCTCCGGACTGCAGCTTTCAGGCCTCCAAAACGGACTGCTCGCCACAGCAAAACAGCATGCTACTGAAGCCCTCGGCCAACGGCTGCTGGTGCCTAACGTCGCTTTCTGAATCGATTAGAAACTAGCTCCAAACTGCAGCTTTCAGGCTTCCAAAACTAACGGACCCCCCGCCACAACGAAACAGCATACAGTTGCCTGTTGGCCCGCTTATTCTTGCAGCTAGCCTCTTGCCCCTCTTGTTCCCTGGTTTCTGGTTCTTGCAGCTTGCCTCTTGCCCCGCTTATTCTTGCATCTTATTCCCTCGGCCAACGGCTGCTGGTGCCTAACGCCGCTTTCTGAATCGATTATAGACGCTAGGCCTCCAAAACGGACAGCCCGACAGCGAAACAGCATGCTACTGAAGGACGGATCGTGCCCTCGGCCCACGGCTGCAGGTGCCTAACGTCGCTTTCTGGATCGATTAGAAACTAGCTCCAAACTGCAGCTTTCAGGCTTCAAAACCGGCCCCCTCGCCACAACGACGAAACAGCATACAGTTGCCTGTTGGCCCGCTTATTCTTGCAGCTAGCCTCTTGCCCCTCTTGTTCCCTTGTTTCTGGTTCTTGCAGCTTGCCTCTTGCCCCGCTTATTCTTGCATCTTGTTCCCTGGTTTCTTGTCCCTGATTTCTTGGAACTTGCTGCTTGCTTCTTCGGATTAGAAAACATCAAAAAACAGCAAGCGACCATATGATCTTCCAACTTCTGCTGCGCACGTAAGGCGGCCCAAATACCACACACAAACTATTAACCTTCTAACCACACTTTGCACCCCATTAGCGGCCAGTCATACCCCAACAGGCACTTCCCGAGAACAAACCACCTCTTCCCAGACCTCCAGATTCAGACGGGCCCTCGCCATCTGTTCAAAATGGTTGCTCCAGATCGACCGCCACTTTCCAACCTAGCGTACTTCACTGTATCCCTGCGTCAGGATGGCTTTACGACCGCCTCAGCGGGTGCAACGCATGAATTTGCTTGCGTTTGCCCAGGTCCATCTTTGACTGCCCCGGATGGGCGATATCATGTGGCTCATCCTTTTAAGTCAGGTTTTCCACCGAGAAAATTTCCCATGCTCCTTTTCTTTTTGGTACCGCAAGATTTCGCAGTCACCTTTTGATTCCAAAAAATGTTTGCAGTGAGGTGGACATTTGTGATGGGAAGGCAATGGTGGATGAACTTGGACAAGCTACTTTATGTGCTCGCTTGGGTGAGTGTTTGGAGTGTCCTGAAGGAATGGATTGCAAAGGTTCTCGTGACTTGAAACTAAACTTGGATGCCAAAACCAAAAGTGCTGCACTGAATCGTGTCGAAATCTTTTGCTCATCCTACGCCTATGCAGACACAGCTGCCTGCACTTCGCGTGTCTTCTGTGAATCACATTTAGATGATATGGATTGCGAACATGCACCGCCGGAGCTCAAGGCAGGCTTTTGGTCGCATTCCAGTCAGCCCCTCTCCGTGTTCAAATGCAAGAACGAACTGCAGTGCATTGGTGGAAAGCCAACGGGATCCATTTGTGCATCAGGGCGTGAAGGAAGAAGTTGCGGATTCTGTATGCCCAACCACTTCTCTAACAGCCTCGGGCAGTGTACTAAGTGCGGAGATTACGATGCGATCCCTGCTGTCGTTGCTATGATCCTTCTACTCTTGGCGATCGGAGTTTTGGGATGGCAGATGGGGCGTAAGATCAGCAAGAGCTCAAAGCAAGTCATTTGACTGCACCCCCACACACACATACACACTGCTGACCTAGACGGAGAACCGACACAGACGCACATGATGACCGAGTTCACCACAGTGGCCTTGAGATATGCTGTGTAATCATGGCACAGTGTGTAATTCAGACCCAAGGCCATTTTATGGTTTCAATTGTTTTGTCCCCATTGGTCCAAACGGAACTCTTCACGTCGGCACAGACTGGAACTTCCAGAGAAAGCCTCTTTGTATTTCCATGTCTTCAGATTCTCCAGGGTCTTCCTTACGTAGTTTTGGAAGTGCCCCTCGGTTTGACATATTTTTTTTGGGGCCAATAATCATGTCACATCCATGCTCTTTGCAGCCTCGTCCTTCGAGAATTTCGACACTTCGAGGTCATTTCTGCCACAATCATTGGAACACAAGCTGGAGTGATGATTCAGACCCTCGGGGTTTTTTCCGACTTGTCCCTGGTGTGGGAGGAGCCAGTAAGATCATTGCTGCAGTTGATGCAGCTGATCAATTTCGATTTTGACATCATAAAGATGAGCTGTGCCTCAGTTGACGAAGGTAAGTTTTGCCGTACTCAAAGCGCCAAGCATCTATGAGGTTGCCAGAACCTTTGGGTTGTTTCTGAGTTCAAGGCTGTTTGATGCTGTTTGCGGGTGACTCAGAGCAAAGAATTTGACCAATATTTACTGCTTCTATGAGCGAGGCAGTGTTATTTAGCAAGGTTGGTTGGCATGGATGGTTCTCAACCAATTTCTGCAGATGATGGCCAGGTACCAGTGCGGTTTGCTTGGGATTTGATGTCTAGACGTCCTTGGTAGGTGCTGCTGAAGCAGAATCCATTGTTGTTTCATGACTAGTTCCTTCATCTCCAAGAGACGGTTCACTAGATGTAAGTTGCACCCGTAGTTCGACAATGTTCAACATGAGGTTTTAGATTTTCTTTTCAAATCACTTTGGTTCACGCCGCGCACCAGGTTACGTTGGCACCGATGATCCGCTTTTAAACATTGTGGTTTTGCTCCTGGTGATCCCCACTTTGACGGTCTGTGGGGCACTCCTAGCCGCCTTGCTTGCTCGCTGGAAGGGGCAGCAATTCAGCTGGCCAAAGTATTTAAACGTCGTGGGTGTCATGGTTGGAAAAGGGATGCGTTTCGTCGCGATCGTTTTTTCTGTGGCATCCCCAAAGGTTTCTTTTGGAAGTCATATGTTTTGTTGACCAGTTTTATTTGGTGTAAAGAGTAAGTTTTCTTCATTTCATTGAACGGATCCCCATGACATTGATTTGGCAAAAAGATGTGGCTTTCTGTGACGGACAATGTCCGGCTCCTCGAATCCAGGCGCTTCCCCCCAAAAAGCTCAAGGCCAGTAGCCTAGTGAAGTCGGCCGAGGTTTGGTCTTCTTGGTTCTTTATTTGAGCATCTGCATGTCTCTGACGCGGCCCATCCATTGCCAGAGCAATCCCAATGGTTTGCACACCATGGTCTCCAGCCCTGCAGTGCTATGTTGGGCACCCGGGCCACATGTCGCCATGGCGGTCCTCTCTCTTGGAGGTCCTTTGCGATTTGGAGGGCTGAAACCATTGCATGACCAGGGATTTTCCTTGCGGTGGATGCTGGTTAAGTTCATAGCGATGATCAAACATTAGAAACCACTGGCCATTTGGGCATGTGACCAGCTTAGTGTCGGAGCTTTTCTATTCCCTTTCATTATGGTTTCAGCGGAAAAGCTTGATGTTCTGATGTGCTTGGTCAGATGAAAGTTGGACGTTCAGGGGCCTGATCTTGGTTCTTTTTGGGTATCACGGTATGACAGGAAACAACCCTTTTCCGCACCTTAGATTCGCACCTTTTAGAGTGGAGGCCTTTTGCTTTATGGCGCTGGCTTCCTCGCATACGTGACCCACATAACGTGGTGCTATCCTGCCTTGGTAGACGATGGCCATGGGTTAAAGCTGCTGGTCCAGTACCGCTTCCTCTTCGGTCGCTTCAAGGAGTCTTGGTGGGAATCCACCCCAGGTTGAGACGAAGTGTAGAGAAGGCATGAAACGAATTGGTTGAGGGGATCCCTGTAGTGAAACCGCTAGGCTCAACCCCAGAAGTTTCCAGATGAACTGACTTGTTGCGAGATAGCATAAACTGAGAAAGATGAGAAATAGACTTGGTTCTCACCTCAGATCATATTGGGCAGAATGAGGGACTGCCCAGTGAACGGATACGCAGAGCCGATGTACAGTGCTTTAGTTTGTAAAACATGTGGGAAGTGGGATGGTCTGAACCTGCGGTGTTCTGTGTTTCTGCTTTCAGGATCCGGGTTACTATTGGGGCTTCTACTTCATCGTGCAGAAGGTCTTGATCGCGGTCATCCCCATCCTCTTTCCGAACTCAGCTGCAATTCAGATACTTCTCTTGGCAGGCTTCATCCTGTTGTACTTGCTGGGGGTAACTTTTGTACAACCGTGGCTCGATGGCATGCTTGTGCGCGGCATTGTGGCGAACACATGTATGTCTATCTATCTATCTATCTACCTATCTATCTATCTATCTATCCATCTGTCTATCTGTCTATCTATCTATCTACCTACCTATCTACCTATCTACCTATCTACCTATCTACCTATCTACCTAACTACCTAACTACCTAACTACCTACCTATCTATCTATCTATCTATCTATCTTTCTTTCTTTCTATCTATCTATCTATCTATCTTTCTACACATACATATGTATACACGTGTACTGTACATGTATTGTACATGTATCATGTATTTTGATATTGTGTAGAATAATCATCATGTCCTCTATTGACAACAACTCTTTCAATTCTTATAATATGAATACCAATATTATCACTTGTAGAACAGTTCAGCGCAAGACTGTCCTAGCTGTCCTAGCTGTGGTAGCTGGGCAGCAAGGGCAGACTTAGCGCAGCCAAGGTGGGTCACTGATATTGCGAACTTTGCGGATTGCTTTCTCAATGCGGGACTCATCTTCTTCTTACTCATTGCATCCTTTCTGGTTGATGGGAACGATAAACAGACTAGAACCGTCATTGGAGTCATCTTGCTATTCCTGGTTTTGGCCATTACCTTGGCCTTCGGCCTGCTGGTTCTTCGTGCCTTCTACCAGAAGCTCTTCCCGAGTAAGATGTATGACATATTCCTTTGTCATCACAAAGCTGGCGCTGGAGTGCTTTGCCGGTGGCTCAAGTCCAAGCTTCTTCAACAGAGCAAGGGCCAGGCGAAAGTCTTCTTGGACTCAGATGAGTTGGAAGGCTTGGCGGACATTGGAGACATCGTCAAGAGTCAGTCGGAGACTCAAGTTGGAGACTAGTGGCCGGTGAATCGGTCAGAAAGAGATCTGGAACAAAACACCATTGATGCGTGTTTGGAGGAAACACATTTATCTATCTTGTAGATATCAGATAAAAGGTATCGCCGCATTTCGAGCTCTAACAAGTACAAACAGGCTGAGGAGGTTGGCCTTAACTGTTTCGCTCATTTTTTCCGTTTCTCCATACTGTCCACCGCTGCACATCGAGGTCAGAGGCCTTGGTCATTGTGGCCAGCAAACAGATTCTGACGCGGCCCTGGTGTGCTGTGGAGATTTGCTCGGCAGTGGCCAACAAGGTCATGGCATGTCATGTCGCTGACATCTCACGTGATTGGTGCAGTTTTTGTGCATCTCATGTGTCGTTTGTGAAATGAACACGTGGGTGTTTCCCCCCCAGACAGGTAGACATTATGATCCTTCAGTGCTCGGATTTCAAGTTCTATGATGGTGAAGGATTTGAGGCTCTGAGAGAAGGATGGACCAGCTCTGATCTTTTAATTTTCGCCCAGAATGCCATTGATCCGCTCATCATCGAAGAAAGCTATCGAGTTCTGCCAGGAAACTCGCCAGGTATGAAATTGTCAGGTTTTTGAGTTGGCAAACTGCAGTTTTTTTTCCCCAAGCCGCGCATCACCTACTTTCAGGTATGCCTTTGGTGGAGTTCAACGCATTTGGCACCGAAGCGGAGATGACTTCAGCAGTGGCTTCACTTTTACCGTTGGCTCGCCCTTCCAGCGGCCGTTCGAGCAGCCGTTCGAGCACCCGTTCCAGCGGCCGATCAAGCCTGGTGACTCGCATTACGAGCAATGCCAGTGGCGACTTGGAAGCGGAGATCGTGATTTTGGGCCAAACGGTCAGCTCTGAGGGACGAATGACTTGTTTGGTGCTGAAGAGCATGGTCATGGAGCGCCTTCGTCGCTCCATCATGTTCGTGACCACGGTCTGTGAAGCATCCAAACTGGCAAGGAATGCAAAGTACATCCTTGTAGTTCTGACAGGAGGGCTGTTTCAGGACCAAACTTTCTTGAAGATGCTGGAAGCCCTTGAGCAGGCTAATCCGCAGTTGGAGATCCTTGGTTGCCAGGGTCAAGGGGCTGGCCAAAATCTGTCGATTGCAAACCCCAAGAAATTCGGGGTCGCTCCCGAACGTCCGAGGATTGTGAGCGCTCTGGCGGACCAGGCCTTTGAATTCCCCTCTGCTGGCTTCTTTGTAGAGTTGGAAAACAGCTATGGCCTCGCCATGGTCCAATCCGTTAAGCGTGTGGTGAACATCTTGGCCTTGCCGTTCACAGCTCAGACCTCCATGAAAGTCATGAGCGCCCAGGCCGTTCAAAACACGTCACCAAACATTTTGTTTTTGCGTTTCAAAAGAGTATCCTGGTAGTGACTGACAGATGGATCCCAATTTGGTGTTGAAAACATGCCTGCATGTTGTGGTAACAATGCTGGAAGTTGAGTAGGCTGGGTGGGTCAGAGCCTGATGGCCGTATGCCATTTTGGCTCAAGTCTCATCCTGCTCTCAACTGCAGGTGGGACAGTATCGCATGGGCTCGCAGTTGGAGGGGAGCACGGTAGCGGAGACCGAGGGGGACTTCCTCCTGCTAGCACTGCTGTTGGCGGTGCTGGTGGGCGGGATACTTCTGGGTTGCTGCGGGGCGTGGCTCTTCCTTCGACCGGTGCGCCAGCCGGCAGTGGTGAAGGGGCACGGAAAGGGCAGGCAGTCGGTGGTTCTACGGGCGCTTAGGTTTATCCGAAAGCGCCGGAGAATCGCTATACTACCGCAACCGTCAGCTGCGGCAAATTCCTCTGATTTTAAGAGGGGTCGAGCCAGCCAGTCGAAGGGACACCTCAGACAGGCAGGTAAGGCCACTCCAGGAAGGACCAGCCATGCGCCATGGAACCCTCCGCCGAAGAGCTTAACCAGATTGACACTCTGGATTCGGCCTTCGATTGGGCGGGTGTGGCCGATGACGTGCGAACAGCACTGGAAGCGGGCCTGGGTAACCCAACGAAGATTCGGGACATCATCTTCGTGGCACGCCAGGTGTGGGACACTGTTGTGGCCCGCGCAAAGGGGAAGGGCCCCGCCGAGGCCGACGGAACAGTGCCCGTGATCTGAGCGCGGTTGACTTGTCCAGTGTGGAGATCTTTCGGACGGTTTGTTTCCGTCGCGTAGGCGCGGTGCCTAGCACACCGGGGAGCCCGGGTCCGCCGCTGCCAGCCGTGTCGACTTTGCCGTGTTCGGACCCAATGGGCTCAGATTGCTGCGCAGGCTGACATTCCAAGCCATTTCCTTGAACTCGCAGGGGGAGTGGCAACGGAAGGAGATGCCTGGACCGCCCGACTACGAGTCCTGGTTCCAGATCTTTCGCTGCGTGAGGACGACCTTCTTGTTGTTGGAGTCGGCCTCTGCGGAAAGGATGGACGCGTACGCTGAGCACATCCGGCAACTGTCTTTGCGCTTTGGTCCCAACTGGTGGGATCTGGTGTACACAGCCGTTGTGCACATGCGTTCAGAACAATTCGAGAGGATCCGTCGCAGGCTCCATGAGCAGCCGCAATTCGGTTACACGGAAGCGGCACCATTGGAGCTCGTGATGGCCCAGGCGATCAAGGAGGACGCCATTTTGGTCTCGCGAGGTCATCATCCCAGCCACGCTGAGGCTTGCACAGGCCCGGTCCATACCAGCCCCACTAGCAGCTTCAGGGAAAACAGGCCTGCTATCTGAAGCGGAGGCGGCAGAGCCCAGCGTTCCCAAGAAGAAGCGTAAGAAGCCCGTACGAAGAAGAAGGCTCGGATCATCTGGGACCTTCGCGAAAGCGGCATCAACGATCGCTGCGACCCCGTCGAGCGGGTGACTCTTCCGAGACTCCTTGATGCAGTGGAGGATTCAGTGAAGACGATCCGCGGGGACGGCGCGGTCACCTATGCAGCGATCGACATAGAGGATGCGTTCCACAATGTGCCGGCGGGACCAGACCGCAGGTTCACTGTGGCGGCTGCGGAGCTTGAGCAGGACTCGATGGCATACATCGTTTACAATGTCCTGGTTTTCGGAGCGCGGTCGTCACCTACGTTGTGGGGTCGCTTCGCCACATTTCTTGGTAGGCTACTGGCTTGCACAGTGCCGGAGTGTACGTGGACGACCCACTGCTATGTCTGCCAGGCGAAGCAGAACACCTTCTCACAGTAGTGCTGCTGCTTCTCACGAGGGTTTTCGGATTCCCATTAGAGCTACCCAAGGCATCTGCCGGAAGCTCAGTGAAGTGGATCGGAGCCCAGTTGGAAGCGGGCACCGACGAGAGTGGGAGTATACCGGAGGACAAAACCAAGAAGCTCTTGTCCGACGTCGAAAAGTTCCTGAAAGCCCCAGTGGTTGGCACAAAGCAGCTTCGTTCGTTTGCCGGCGGAATGGCCTTTGTGGCGGGTCTTGTTCCAGTGCTAAGCCCTTCTTGGTGCCGCTGTGGGCCGGACCGACGAATTACGCTGATCCTGGTCGGTGCCGCCGGTCCATGGTCCGGCTGAAAGTTCCACATCAAAAGGGTAGCTCACTGCCTGCACTGGATTAAGGCCCTCTTGCAAAACGAACACGGCAGCCTAGAAAGAAGGTTCGAAGTGGATGCCAAGGACGAGGGGTGGGAGCTGGTGACGTGCGCATGTCCTTGGGGAATCGGAGGAGTATTATGCCAGAGAGGTGCTCCGAAGCGCTGGTTCTCATCGCCTCTGACACCCGAGCTCCTCGACAAGTTCAGCGCCAAGAAAGGGGACCCAGCCTTCAACACGGCTTGGGAGCTTACGGCTCTGGCTACCGTCGTGCCCGAAGACGCTGACGGTCCGCATTCGGCGCACTCAGGATGCTGCTCAAAGCTGACGTCCCAATTGGGAGCTCTGGCGGTCTGGCGGTCATCGCCCGTGAAGTGGCATTGGACATCGCCGGAGGGAACTACAGCATCGGCGAGCTAGAGCACATCCCAGGTAGACGCGTTGAGCCGTTTGTGGGCTCCGCAACGCCTGCCATTCCCTTTTGTAGGGGCAGCGGTACAAGACCAATGCCCAGTTTTTAACGACAACTTTTGGAAAGTTGTTTGAGAAGAAAGGTGCCACACCCGGGGTTGGGTGACGGGCTCACCTAGGGAGGCGGTCGTCGAGGGGTGGGGCAATGATGGGGCAATGCTGATGATGGTTCTGGCTATAGCATGGTCAAGCCCAAGAACATAGTCGGAAAGGGCCCGGGTCGGCCAGGGACTTCACTGCAACAGTCAATGTCTCAGCCAACAAAGCGAAAATCCTTGAGCGAAGGGTTTACAATGGGTCCCCATACAGGCCGAGGAGGGGCCGGCAGGGCAGGAATGTGCCGAGGTGCTGGTTGCCAAAGCAGATGTCCCCAGGGCATCGTTGCGGTCCTTGCAGGGCACCTGGGCCAGGTTAGCCTCACAAGCGGGCTTTTCGAACCCGTTTCAGCTGACTCCCGAGCTGGTATTCACAGTGATGGGGGTCTTGAAAGCTGCGGAGTATCGCTCCGCAATCAATTGCCTAGAGGCTGCAAAACGCAGACACGTTCTGGAGGGTCACTCTATGAATGACGTCAAGGTCGGTAAAACGACGCCCAGGGAGACCCAAGCAGGCCGATTCAATGTCTCTGTCTGTGTTAGCGGCATTCAAGGGTAGGGAGGCGGTAGTAGCCTACGGGCCCATGGCCCCAGGCCGTGCATGCCTTCTCGCGTCATGGTGGCTGCTCAGAGAGATCGAGGCTAGCCACTCCAAGATGTCCCGGATCAGGCTGGATTGGTCCAAGCGGCGGGCTGATTAGTTCTTACCCAACTCAAAGACTGATCTGCTGGCCTTGGGGACGTCGAGGGCTCACACTTGTAGCTGTGCAGTGAGCGATGAGTGCCTGTGCCCAATTCACCTAGTGGCTGCGCAGGTCGCGTTCGCAAGCACGGCTCCAGGCAACACATCACAGCGGCTGTTCCCAACCCCGTCTGGAAACAAGCCGACCAAGCTAGGGTGGGTGAAAACGTTCACAGAAGTGGTGAGGCAGGCGGGTCTTCCAACTGGGACAATGGTGCTTTAAAGCACACAGGGCACTGCGAGAGCGTCAGGTGCTTGCCACCTAGCGCCAGCAGGAGTGGACCTGTGGCGTATCCAAGTTTTTTGGCCGGTGGTCCTCTACGGCATTTCTGAAATACGTTAGATCTTCACCCCTCGCTAGTTTAATCTGTGCAGCCTGGCCTCGGAATCAGCCATTGCGTCGTTAATTGCAGCGGCAAAGGCGGAGCTGCGTGACACCCTCGAGCGCACAAATTTTAGAAGATCCAAAACGTGTCATCCCAGTCTCGGCAGAGATGCTTACCGAAGTGTCACCGGAACCCATGCCAGTGTCGGGAAAGCGTGAGTTTGTCCTCAACTCGGCTGCCGGCGGCAAGGTTCACGTGATTCTGTCGAAAGGCGAGGATCTACATCCGAGACATTGGCGCACTCGCTGTGGCTGGTATTTTGGAAGGGGCCTTACGAATTACAGCATTTTTGACAAAATTCCGTCTGGACAGCCGTGCAAGAAAGATATGTATCCCAGCGCGGTCATTGCCCGGCGGGTCGGAGTCAGCGACATCAGACTCAGATTCCTCTTCCAGCGCATAAAGCATACGGGACAGGTTCCTTCAGAGTCATGTGGGATGCTTGGCAGTGAGTGTCAGCCTTGCTGATAGCATTTCCAGGCTGTCACCCTGCGACTCTGAATGGCAACCGTGTTGTTAAAAATGCTAGTGCGCCGATGGGTGGGTGGGTCAGTGTCGAAACATGACGTGGCATTGTTCAAGTATTTCAAAGGGCTTCAGGGTCGGTGTTTCTTTTTGCAGTCAAACTTCACAGGTGGGCGAACTCACCCGGCGCTTCAAATTCGCCCAGATGTCATCATCCGACATTTACTTTGATCAGGAGGCTCGGCCCCGCACTGCCTCGAACGATGAGGGAACGCCTTGCCGAGATGAGAACGGTGCTGCCGCCTTTGGCGGCACTATCACAGACGATGCCTTGGGTGCTCAGCCCGAAACAGATCTGGAGACGCACAGCCAAGACTTGCTCCGAGAATCCACTCGCAGTTTTGAATTTTGAATGGTGGATTTGCCAATGCTCCTTAGTTGGTCAAAGCACATTCATCTTTGATGGTTTTGGTCAATGGAAGACTAGATATACAAGTCCATTTCGATGATCGGTTTCTCTGGTTATTTCCTGGTATCACCTCAGAATTTTTATAAAGAAATTTGTGCACTGATCGCTGAGATCATTGAAATTGAGTGCAAAAGATAGCCACAGCCAAGTCCTGCCAAACATACTTAAACATCATTAGAACACAGGATTTTTCCCCCAACTGATCGACTGGAGGCAGGGAATCAATGCTGGAAATTCAGAGTGATTCGGTGCACAAACTGTTTTTTTTTTGCAGCGTTGCTCAAGGCATTGGTGGCAAAAAATGCACGAACGGAATTCTGAGCTGATTTCTGGGAGAAATTTAGATGTTGGTAGATTTTTCATGATATTTCGTTTTTTTTGGCATATATAATATATTGATTGAGCTGCACTTCTCTCACAGTGATACCCTCGTCCTATTTGAAGAATTCCAGGCTTCGGATTTTCTATATACGCTCCGGTTGGAGCGTTACGAAGTTCTACGGGTACGAGGCTTGCCACCAGAGTGTAGGAAACCCAAAAGATGTGGTCAGTGAAATATCAGAAAACTGGAGTTGTTCCATGGCAAGTTGCAACTGGCGGGAATCACACTTTACTGCAGGCGATGTTTCCACTGAGAGAGCAGAGAGATTCGAAAAGGCGGGGACACAGCCAGCAGTTTTAAGTGATACGAACTTTCTGCCGCCTTTTTAAGTCACAACAGTACCTGAAAATGTGTAAAGTTCCCCAATCTCTGCACAAATTCGACTCATTGTGCTTTTCCTTCAAAAGAGACTTGAGAGTATTGTCATTTCTTTTAACACGTCTCAAAAGCAGCTCCCCTCTGCAGCTGGACAATGGTCTGGTGAAGACTGGCGAGCACATCAAGGATCATCAAGGCCACAGAAGTGACTGAATTAAAGACCACATCAAGACCACATCAAGGATCATAAAGGCACTGCTTGAGAAGCAGCTGTTGGGTTGAGACATGTTGAGACCAAGCAACTATGCGGAAGGCCGGGGGTGAGTTGGCAGGATGATCGACATGAATTACAAGTATGAATTTCAACCACCATCCCAACGAAGCCAGGAACAGCTTCAAGGAACAGACGTCACCATGGGCCAGATCCCTTTCCAAGCTGACTGGAGCAGTTGCCATCCTTCTATCATTGCTTGAGCCGTGCTACAATGCGAGGGAAAGTGCGCTGAGCATGGCGATGTGTTTGATGACTTACACTTTGAACACCTCTTTTTGGTGCTTGTTGACATTGAGGTGACAGTTTAAGTTTAAATGTTGCCACAGGATGCCACAGGCCTCTTCAGAATCCAGAATCCTTCACGGACTTGGCAGGTACGAATATCGTGACGGAAACTTAGGCGAGTTGCTATCGGGGGTGTCTTGCTCTGGTCTGAAGATGTTAGTAGCTAAGGAAATTAGTTGTTTTCAAGGAATTTGACAAACTTGTGCTTGCAATTCTGCATCTTTAAGCTACGCATTTTGTTGAGTCTTTAGACTCCAGAAAAGGTGTAGAAATATAGACAGGGATAGGGATACCTCCAGGGCTGGTACGTAAAACTTAAGAATCTAGAAGCCAGAGTCTAGATCTGATGAGACTTCATTTTGATAGACCCAAGCAGCCACAGGATGCCCAGTCAAGTGGGGTTTGCATGTCATGGTTTCACATGTCGTGCGGCCAGAGCTGATACGGAGGATTTTGCGTGCAGATCATGCAGATCATCCTAAATGGCGCCCATTTTGCACGGAGTCAGAAAAAAGCTCACGGTGTCACGCATTTATTTGGATTGCAGCGGGCCGAACCATGTTTCTCAAAGGTTGAAATTTATTTTGTTTGGAAGAATGCTTGGTTTTCGGAAGACGTCAAATTGAAAAAATACTGGCTATATTTGTGCTAGTTTGTGCTGGTGTGCAGGCGCTGTTAAACAAAATGATTGATGCTGCTGCTGTTTGGTGGTGCAATCTCGTACTGTATGCATTCAGGATCCAAGTGGCAGGTTGATGCAATCGTGGGGCTGTTGGAGTACCAACTGAGTTAGTTTCAGTGACAATCCTTAACAACCACGTTGTCCAATTGAAAGGAGCACGGATAGTATGCACGCCATGTGTCAGTCAAAGCAACTTTTCCTGGACATTTTGGTCGTGGAGCCATCTCCACCAACACAAAAGCAATAGTTTCGACCAGTTCAATATCCCCAAGAATCCTCCGTCTCGACATATTTTAGATTGTACATTGAATAGATCATTCAACCAAACGACTTGCAAGGCCGCCAAAGCAATGACGACTCCTGACTAGTTCCCCTAAGACGGAACATTACATTAGAATACACCTTGCAGCATGGAGACCAGGCACAGCTGCCCGAGCGTTGAAAGATGACATGTCGAACATGTGCGTTTTCATGTTTCATTTTGTTACTGCATGTTTTGGAGCTTGTCCGATCTGCAAGGTGACCCTTATGTCTGGGCATGGAAGGACCGAACATGCAATTTATATAATCGTATTTGTGTTCCAGTTTCCACAATTTTAATTCAAACCTGCTTATCTTCAAATGAATGGATGAGGCTCTTTTCAAGTTCAAGGGAGCCAACAGACCAGGAAAGACACGTTGTCATCGGATGACATGAAACTCCTGTTCCAACTTCAGGTGCGGCGCGACAGTGTTGTCGTGGTTCTGTGAGGTATATAATTCTGTGCGATACAATACAACGAACAGAACATGGTGGTCGGAATGGAAGGAACATGTTTACATACAAGGATCCCATTTGACAGATCCATTGCAAACTTATTTGCCAAACATGTGAATTGAACGAGCCCTGGCAGATCTTCCGATTGAGCATGTCAGGTGTGGAATCGAGAATTGCGTTCAGAGTTGGGTTTGGCTGAGGAAGAGGTACCTCAGGCACGCTGTCAGATTCCACCAAATACGGTACAGTATAGTTGGCAATCAATCAATAGATATAGTTATACATAATATACATATATGATATATGATAGATGTATATATATTTATATTCTATGTAATAAATAAATATGTATATGTATAGATACATTTTCTTTTCCGCAGCTAGCCATGTCATCATTTCCCATCAGTGATCTCCATTTCAATGTTGAATTCACCATGGATTCTCAGTGTTGACTGCGAGGTGGACCTGCAAACAGAGGAATTTGTAGAGCAGCTGAGGCACTTTGATTCGCAGTCAAAACATGCTGCATCTTACATTTTCTCGACCTAACGTTCTGATAAGGGTGGATTCCAGTTGGATCTCAGTGCAAGGCAAGCAGCACTGGAGGGCTACCTTCTTTCTGAAGAACTTCAATCTTTGGAGAAGGATTGCCCTTCAGAACCTTTGTGATCTTTGTGATATGGAACGGCAACGCTGTACCTGTGATGAGAGTCTACAGTGCAACATGCCCAAAATTACAAGGCAAAGATGACTTTTGAGAATGCTGTCCGTGCAGTAAGCATTGCTAATGTGCCAGAACGAAGAGATTTACCAAGTTTTCCCAGACCACGTCGGCCCCGTTGGTTTCCTCAGGAGCTGTCCAGCACTGCCATGAACTTGACAGAGGTGCCACCTGTTTGGCTTGGCATTTTAGTTGTGATGCGATGGCTTTCTGATGGGCTTTGTACCTTCTGAAAATAGGGAAACGCAGTAGGTAATTTGATGTAATTTGTTGTTTTTTAGCAGACTAGCATGGCACTCTGCGCGCATGAGATCTTTTGGTACGCTTTAGTAGACTGACATGTGACATGAGTATATCAGGCCCAACTTGCGATTCTCGACCGCGAAATGGTTCGGACCCCAAACTTGACTTGTTCAACGGACAGTATTTGGACCTTGTGAACAACAACTGGACCTGGTGGGTGCAATGTTAAGAAAGCAGATCGATCTGTTGTTCAATGCCTGTTGCTAAGGATAAACATGAACCAGAACCAATTCCAGACGATCTCTAAAGGTGCTTGTGGCTGCCAGTCGTTGAGATTTTGGGAATTCCCATTCCATCCTGTGGTTTCGAAACATCAAATTTCTCCCATTTGATGTCATAAATTATGGGCAAAAGAGCAATTCTGGGGCAAATCCATCTAGTGCATCTTGTTAGTCGTTAGATACTATATACTATATACCCCCCATCACACTGTCGCTATTTTGTCCCCACTATTCCCAATTATTTACCCATCATATCCCTTCTGGTTGTCTAAAGTTCCCAGTCAAGCGGACAAGCCCATTTTATTGTTACCCCATTTCTGTTGAGTCCACCGCTGGTTCAATTCCCACTTTAAATCACAATTTTTGATCCAAGCCATGTATCACATTGTTGGCACTGTTGGTTGTACACCTCATTCTATCCCATTACACCCCATATTCATGTTTGATTTTATACCCCAATGTTGCTGAACATCCCAATGAAATGTGGGACACAGCCATAAAAAAATCCCATATTACAGTGTTAGTCTTCTATACATCCCTGAACACATCTCCAGTTCATTTCCAAACTGCTGAGGTGTTGTGCAGACATCATGGAGGACGTCCAAAAGGCCCTGGGAATCATGGAAGGTGAAGAGATGTGAAGAGCATACAGGCAATTTCCACCATCAAAAAGACGGCTTCATAGATATCCTATATTATCCTACAGGTATTCTATAGATCCTTAGATATTTCTGAATATCAACAGATATTAAAACTTTAAGAATTTGTGGATGACGTTCCTCATCGATTTGTGTACTTACTCCATTGAGATGATATTAGATGATATTCCTACAGAAACGTTGGAATTTTGATGTTGTTCCAGGAATGTGACTTGCCAGAGGCTATTCGCTGTCTTTTTTGTTGCTTTCCCATCTTTCCCATGAAGTGACAGAGTTCGGGATGAAGTCAATGAAACCATGGGACCATGGGCGGAGTGGAGAATAATGGAGAATATCTTTGAACATTGGACCGCAGCAATTTCTTTGCTGAGGTGACTCGGCAGAATATTGAGCTGAGTTCCAGTGACTGGGATTGCACAAGAAACCTGAAAGTAAGAGAACATATTGTAGTGTGCGCGGAGCAGGACACCTTTGAGTACGGCTTAAAAGTTGGATAAGATCTGATTTGCGAAGGGGCAAGCACTAATGGTATTTTGTGTTGTTTCCGATGGTGATCGCCCTCAATGAGTGCCCCCGCGTGTATACCTTGTAGTCACTAGACCGGTAAATGTGTACAGGCTGTTTCTGTTTGTGGCATTTTACCTCTGAAGCGTCTATCCTAAGCTTGGATTTGAAACGAGACTAGAAACATCTCTCAGTCCACGGTTCTCTTGCCGCTGAGCCATTTTTTTACGATGCACCCGGTACCCGATCAGAAATGTGGGGCACTTCAAAATATTTGAGTGAATCTTTGAAGAGGATCAAAAGAGGGCAGAATGTAGGCAACACCTTGCAAGATTATGTAAACTGATATCTGAATTCAGAGTGAAGCCTTTTGCTTTTGGTGCAGATCCCGAGTAGCTGGTTGGGGAGCCAGAGGCTATGACGAGCGCATTCGAAACTTGGAAGTGCGAAGCTTGGTGTCCGTAGCTGACTGCTGCGCACGGAACCCTTGGATCCACAAAATTGGTATGGAAAATCACAATTTTTACTGGGAAAACCCACTATAAATGGTGATTTTCCATAGCTATGTTAAATTACCAGAGGGTAATGCTTGGTCTTGAATTTCTTGGAGGATCTTGGGGGGTTGTTATCTTTTTTTCTTGTGGTGCTTGGGGGCAAGGTGACCCAAGATCATGTTACATGTGGCCTGATCAGATGCATGTTTGCTTTCGGCTGCAGCTCCCAGAAAGTTGAAGATCTGTACGAAACGATGTGGTTTTGATTGCGTGACTTTTGATTCAATGAGAAAACTGGAATGGGCCTAAGCAAATGCTTGAACCAATCGAGGTTCCTCACATAAAGTGAACCCAAGAATAGTAAACTTATTGTCGATCGATCTTCGCCAAGAGTTGCTGTTGATCATGGGTCACTGCGTGGATGATCCAGAGGCACGTGGCATTTTGAATTTGTGTCCAGAGGACAAGCTGGTTGGTGGTTTCAATATGTTTCAATATGTTTCAATATGTTTCAATCATCTTCTATTTTCAAAACCTATTTGGGATGATGATCCGAGTAAAATATTATAAATATTCAGGTCGAAACCACCCACCAGACACCATTTTCATAAGAATCAGAAGGACGCTTGGAACAGCTTCACAAAACGATTTGGGTTTGCCCAAGAGGGTATACCCCAAGTCCACTGGTTCATCATGGTTTTTCAGTCCTTTCCATATTTTTCCCATAAACATTGCCACATTTGCCACACATTGGGGTTAGAATGTCATTTCCCGACACCATATGAGCACTTTCTGGCCAACGCCACAGGTCTCCTAGGCTTTTCATCGCAGAGATCCAGGCGGGATAAGCAAGAGCATCGAAACTTTTACCCTTCGGGGGTAGTCCAAACCATACCCGAAAAAGGAATTGGTGATAGTTCATAAGTTCATAAATACCATTTAACAGATTCTGTCATCTGAGTCAGCTGTTTTCAGTTGATGCAATGAGATTTAGCCAAACTGGGTGTGATGGAAACTTGGCTTGCATGGTATGAGCGCTGCTGACCCAGGCTAGCAGGTATGTGCAGGTATTCTGTAGGTTGAAAACCCTCGGACAGAAGCCTCTTTTGCAGGTGCCAATCTTTGAAAGGCTCGGGTCAGGTGCTCATCAGTGCGAACTGACCATGCCTTTTGACCTGTGAAGAATTGGCTTTGTATGGCCGAGACTGTGAAAATTGGATGGCCATGAATCTTTGGCTGCTGTCAAGTATGCGAATATTCTTTGTGTCCAAAGTGTGTCCCAACTTTCAGATGAATCATCCATCCACTTCAGACTCTGGCCGACCCCAAGCAGTGGCTGAGGCTTGAAGTGAGTGATGCCGAGGTGATGGCGGCCAATTGTTCTAAGGTTTTTCTTGCTTCCCATCAGTTTCGAATCGCAAAAGTTTAGATCCAAAGTTGTCCAAAGGGATGTAGCTGGTGTACCAGCAGAGTTCCTTGTTGTATCCTTTTTGAATGGTGTGGAATGGTCTGGACAAACGTCCGTGTGTGACAAGCCTCCGAGCTGCAAAAAATGCCAGGCAGATTCTGCAGGCCAGGCCAGTGCCCTTTGCCAGTTCAATCCAGGTCATCCAGGTTTGGGAAATGCCACATTCAGCAACACAGAAACCATATTTTGAATGGTAAAAACTGTAAAAATATGTTCAACATATGTTGAGCTCGGCAGGTTCCCATCCGTTCCCATCCGTTCCCACTGAAACCCCTCGACGCGTGAAAAACGGGACACCCCTGTCCCATGCAGGTGGCATCTCTTCGTGTTGACCTCAAATGTTTCGGACAACTTTAGATGGGAAAACATGGCGTTGAATGAGAGTCTCCTCCTGCAGCTGAAAATGATGAGGGAAACAGAGGGAAACAAATAATATTATCCATTGGTTTCTCATCATTTTCACCAGCAACGGCAATTTTCGCAGACTCTATGCCCATTTCTGGACAGATCCTCCTTGATTACCTTTGGCAGTTGGATCTGTTGGAGAGAAAACTATTTCTGAATCACCAGTACGAATCAGCAGGACAAAATTACATATTTCGAAAGTTGAAAGAACCGTTGGATCATCGTTCGAAGTCGACCTTAGCCTATATCATCCTATATCTATCGATATATGCACATAGGATTGCAATTCTTGAGAGGTCATGATGCCATAATCATGAAGAAGCGCCAAATTCATGCCAGGTCATGCAACGTGTTGAATGTCGGAGACATCATTCTGGCAGAGGTGAGCATCCTGAGATGTTTGGTGCGGTGAGATTGCAGCCAAAAGTGAGCCAGTAAGGATAGAAGCTTTGCATGGACATGAGTGGCATGACTATATTTGCGGGGTTTTTTGGAAGAAATCCGCTTTTCTTCTAAAATGCAATTTCTGTAGTTTCAAACCTGAAGGATGGCCTTTCAACATGGCAGGCCTACCCAGATGAAGCCGCTGAAGAGTGTGGGGAGGTGTTCATGGGTCCGGGTGTTTTCCCTTGGAAGGAACAACATGTAGCAGACTTTAAGCGAGTCCCTGCACCTTTCCTGCAAGCTTGGTTCTACCTGTACTCTTGCTGTCACCATGAACATGCTGCGGCACACTAGAGGTTTGAAGTGAGAGCAGGCCTCAAGCCGTTGAGTGTCCTTGAAGGGCCCATCTCTGCTCCTCTTCGCGTGAAATTGGAATACACACACACACATATATATATATGTTTCGATTATTATAATTATGTATATATATATATATTTATAATATGTATATGATCCGGACAATAGTCCAGCAGCCCAGCATTCTCATGCCCCATCCAGTTGCAGCCGCAATGCAGGAATGGCTTCGAATCTTGGAACATCGCTTCCGTTGCTCGGCAGTGTTTGTTGCTGTGGAAACAGCCGTCAGCACATGATGTTAAACATATAAGCACAGACATACATCTAATATAATCTATTCATCTATACAGTCTATACACATGTCTTACATGATTATTATTACTATTATTATTATTATAATATATATATATATACACATGTATATTTTTGTTTTGAATGTTGTTGTTTCTTTGATATGACAGCTGCACCTGAGGTCTTTGCCCCTCAGTCCTAGAGGACCGACGCTTCCGACAGGTCGCCACTTGAAGTGTTCCGTGGCGAAGTCAGGACTTGGATGAGGAACTCGGAGTTGACGAAGGTGGCTTTCTGCATGCGGGGGCCACCAATGGCCATGGGGATTTAAAGGGAACAAAAAAGGAACATGATAGAAACACATCACTATTACTGTATCATCACTAGATCTTGGATGATCTTGGATACACATGGATACGCAACATGCGCATGTTGACCATCCTAGGATTTGAGAATACACAAGCAGTTTGAATTGAACAACGAAGAAGGGCCGGATTTTTTTTGTTTTGAAAAGATGGGAATCAACGAAGCAGACATCCTCTTCCGACGTTTCAAACAAGTCAAACAGAGTGAATTTAGGGCAGCTGTCCTACATATATCCTGTCTTGAAGCAACTTCGCACAGCATCATTGGTACACTTTTACACATCTTTACACAGCAAACGAGGAAGATCATCCAGACCACTACTTGTATGGTTTTGCTTCTTGTTGCCTATGCTGGGGTCTGATTGTCCTGCATGTCAAATGGTGTGAAATGGATTCAACTGATTCAGCTGTGCAAACATCGATTCAACTTGTTGTGCAAGAGTTCTACTGAAACAGCGCTCACCACTTTTGATATCTGCAGCGTAGTACTTGAATATGGTGCCTACGCAGGCTCTACAGATGCCTCTGAGCAACTTACTGAGATCAGAGCGCAAAAATCTGCCATGATGTGGGAGTTGAAGATTCTGGTTCGGTCTTTGCTGCATTTTGAACGATGATAGTGTTCCAATGAGCATTTTGGGTCTTGAAGCATGCCATGGCAAAGGGTTCGTTTGAGTTTGTGCGGGTTGAAATTAATCGCTTCTTTTGTTGAAACTGACATTTTAACCCAGGTCAGATGATGGTCGAATACCCAGCTTTACGGATCCAGTGACTTGAGTCTGAGGATGTTGCTTGATTTGACACTTTTCACACACCATGATCCGAAAATCACATTTTCCCAATGCAAATGGCCAATAATGGCCATAGAAATTGGGGTGACAAATCCCCTGTCCTTTGGTTGCTTCGTCCAAGGAGATCCAAGTGATCAGCACTCCCAATTCAAAGTCTACAGAGGCCAAACGATGCTTTTGAAGTGACGTGTTCTGAAGTTGCCACCTGAGAGTCAGTTGGGCATGTGTAAAATCCCATGATTTTTTAATTCTTTCGAGGGAGTCACCTTTTTGCACCAGTGAAATCCCACTTTTTTCCATCTTTTTTCCATCATTTTGAGCCTTCTCTGAGCGCTTAAAAAATCGCATGTTGAACCCCCGGCTGTTGGAGGTGCCCCAAAGAGCGGTGGCTTGGTACTACGCCGGCATCGAGTGATGGGCACTTTCTTGATGCTCGGCGGAATTTTTGTTCGGGGAAGCGCCGAAGCCGCCGGGTCAGTTGATGGTAAGGACCATGAACCAACAAACAATAGGGATTTAAGGGGATTAAACATGATGTAAGTTGATTTGAAATGATTTAACATGATGTAAGATGATTGAAGCTGATTTAAGATGATTTAAGCATAAACTATTGAAATTTAACCAGCAAAAATAGGGAGGCAGTTGACCAAACATTGGGATTTAACCATTCGAAAAAAGGGATTTCACCAGAACCACTTCCCAACTATGATGAGGATATTGTTAGGATATATATATATAGATAAATATAATCAACAATATGGGCTGTTCGGGTGTGTCTGAAAATGGGGATTTAACCGCAATACAGTGGCGATTAAATAAAAGGGATACTGATGATTAATCAGTGCACTTAGGAGTACCCTGTTTTCAGATAATCCCATGTATGTCTTGTATGTTTGAACATATCAATGGGCGCATCATATATACATGTATATATATAATTATATATATATATATATATCTTTATGTGTTTGAATTCCTCCAGAAGCATCTCATGGTTGATGAAGTAGATGGAGAATCCAGCCGAGCGCTGACCCAAACCCGTTGTGGTTGCTGGTTCTATGGGATCCCATACCAACTGTTTTGATAAGGATCATAGTCCAAAAGGGGAACTCTTCAACCTGGTAACCAGTACGAGGGAAGGGCAACCGTTTTTGAGCACTGTTTACCTATGAATACCTCAATCTTTGGCTGCCTGTCTTGCGATTGTCATTGCTGACCATTTGCATTCCGATTTTGGCTTTCTCCAAGCAACACCCCAAACAAGGCGTCCAATCAACAAGGAGTTGGCTGAGTCCAAAGAGGAGCCCACGCAAGAGCCGAATGCTCCCAAACGAGAACTGCCGGAGGCCGCTGTGAGATGAACCGATGCGGCTCTAAATGTGGCTGTTGGCCAACTCATTTTGACAGCTTAACGGCCAGGATAAAGACGTGTCTGCATATTTACAGGCTGACTGTGGCCAATACAAGAACATTGGCAGCATCAACTCTTGCACCCAGTGTGCGATGTTTGAGGAAGCTCAAATTTGGCCGCGTGACATTTTGGAGCGCTTCCTTGTCACCGGTGAACGTCCTCGTTGGACATCTGATCCAGGCCGCTGAGTTAACTTGACAGCAGCTTGAAAACTGGGGTAACCCCCACATCCATCTGGTTCATGGTCCATCAGGTCAATCATCATGTTCTCCATTGAATTGATGGGCAATTTTGGGGTATCCTATGGTGTCCCATCTGGCAAGAGTGTCAAAAGGATGACATGCGACTAGGAGAGGGGAGCTTGGCACTTGCTGGTCCAATGTCGAGGATTGAGGTGCCTTGTTGAACGAGAGTGGAGGGCTAACATTCAATCAGGGCCGGGCAACCCACATTTTCATCCTGCATTTTTTTGAGTGAACATTTCAAGTGCTGGGTTTAGTTTGATTCAGCAGCACACAGTCCAGACACTGTGCTGGCGCAAAAAGAAAGCCATGTGGTAAACCCAATGTCTCTCAACTGGGTATCGCAACTCCCCATGGTTTGTCTTCATTCTCGATTTTTTCTGTGAAAATTTTGTGGCATTCCTCACTTTCCATCTGGGATTGGGTGAAAATCATTCTACGCCAAAAATTGGACGGCTAGATACACAACATCACATGATTTGGTTGTTGCGGGCCCATTTTGGGTTGCAAAAGCCCAACAAATCTCCCAGAATATCCCACGGCTGATAGTTTATACCATCCATTGCCGGTAAACATTGGGGCTGGAATAAATTCTTGAGTGGATTTTGAAGCCCTTGTCAGCAATGCTGCTCCTAGATTTTAATAGGATTTTCCATGAAATAAACCATCCAGCTATTGGGGTACCTCCATTACCAGCTGGTTGGAGATTTTGGGGTCTCCTAAGGTGGAGGAGGCTCTGCGCACAGCTGCCTTATGGTTGAGCCGTGCAGATGCCCTGCTGGTGCTGGCCGATGGCATGGAGGAGAAAGGTGGGATTCCTCAAGAGCCGTGTTGGGATAGGGGGATGGTTCAAGAGTTGGGTATCAATCTATGGAATGGCATTCCTGCATATTCCTGCATATTCCTGCATATTCCTGCATGATTGTATTTGATGTATTTTGATGTGCTGTCAGAGTCGTTTTTACCCAAATTGCTGTCATGTATGTGGTGTCAGGTCCGGCTTGGCCTCGCATGAAACAGCAGCTCGGTTGCATTCTTTCAGGTCATGGTCGATGGATTCATACTAGATCGGTTGAAAGTTGAGAGATGGATCGCCCAGAGACTTTGCTGTGGTCGCATCCTCCAACTTACTCGAACCTCGTTGTAATGGGTGCTTGGAGGACCTCCAAGCGGATGGAACACCATTCCCAAATATTTAAAGGAAGGCTATATATTATTTCTGCTGTTCCTGCTTCTCTGCTTTTCCGCTCTTTTGATTTTCCTGCTTCTCTGCTTTTCTGCTTCTCTGCCTTTCTACTTCTAATTGTTCTTTTTCTGCAGTCGTGCGTTTTTGCTGCTCTGCTTCTTCCTGCTCCTCTGCTTCTCTGTCTCTTTGCTTTTATTTTTCTTTTGCTTTATTCTCTCTTGGATTCTTGTTTGTATCCTAAACGAAACCCTGGCCCTAGAGAAACCCTAGAAGAAACCCAAAGACACCCTAAAGACACCTAAAGAACTCTTAATAAGACACCCTGAGTGAAATCCTAGATAAGATGATAAGATTGCAAAGAAACCCTAAATGAATCCCGAAAGAAACCCTAAATGAAACCCTCAAGAAACCTTAAAATAAGCCCTAAAGAAACCCTAAATGAAACCCCAAAGAAACCCTGAATGAAACCCTAAAGAAGCCCTAAATGAAACCCTAAGGAAACTGTAAATGAATCCCTAAAGAAACCGTAAAGATACCCTGAAACCCTAAAGAAATCCCAAAGAAACCGTAAAATGAAGCCCGAAAGCAACCCTGAAGATACCCTAAATGAACCCAGAAACTTTAAATGAAACCGTAAAGAAACCGCTAAATGAAACCCTAAATGAAACCCTCAAGAAACCTTGAAATGAAACCCGAAGGAAATCCTAAATGATACCCTAAACGAAACCTTAAACGAAACATTAAAGATACCCCAAGTGAAACCCTAAAGAAACTTTAGTTAAAGAAACCCACATGAACATTTGAACCACCAACATGTAGCAAATACCATGCAAAATGAGAGGTTGAAGTGCCAAAATGTAGCGAAGACACTGCAAAATGGAAGGCGCACATGCTAACATGTAGCAAATACCATGCAAGATGGAACATCCGACACGTGCAAAGTGCCGAGAGGGTTGCGCGAGCGATATCACATGTCGAACCCCGCCGCACCACGCACAAAGTGACGAGAAGGTTGCGCGAGCGATATCGCAACTGGCACTGCGCCACAACGAGAGCGATCCGACACGCACAAATTGCCGAGGAAAGCTAGACGCCCATCTTATGCGAGCCTGTGCACTCGAAATGCGCATGGACATCTCACGATGGAACTTTAGTGCGAGAATTGGCAGTGAAAACGCCGGGGGCCAGATGGAGCACCCTGATCTACCCCCGGCCTTTAACTCCTACCGTAAGAAATCTTCAGCGTGGACACGCTGTTTAAGGAAAATGCACACACACACAATCTAGTTCTAGTGGTTCAGACTTGGATCTTGTTGCGTTTAGCCTGTGGGTCTTGGACGGCGGACCTCTGTGCCAAGCAGTGCCTGATGTCTTGTTTGAGGACAGGTAAGACCTTCGAGCAAATGTGTACTTGCGCCAGTTTCATGAAAGAACCTCAGTTGCTTGGCTGTATTGAAGGATGACCCACCTGCAGATACGCAATCTGTTTGTGTTGCCAAGCCTAGAGCTTAGGAACAGTGAAATGAAGCAAGGGTCGTTTCCTTTGACGTAAATGAAAGAGCTGCTTCTTTGGCGTCGCCATGCCACTAGTCTGTATTCACATTGCGGCAAGGTTGGCCTGGGAATGCTGGCTGCGGCACTGTCAAAACTACAGGGAGAGCACACCCCACGCCTGTTATAGCTCGCCTGTGTTCCAGCACACTGCGCTAGGAGCTTTCGTTTCATCCTCAGCTGACACTCAGCAGTGGCTGAAGTCAAGCCGCACTAGGATGATATCACTAGTACCCAGAGGTTGAAACCTGGTGACCTCTGAACGACAGCGCTGCTCTGGCTGCTGTGCTGGACATGTTGAAACTTTACAACCAAACAGCAAGTTGTCTCAGTTGTATCTCCACAGGTTTCCTAGTCAGCGCAGACCTTGACATTGTGCGTTGTTTGATAAATCTAGGTAATATATACGTGCACAATATATATCTATATATTATATTTGATTATATATTTAACATTATATATAACATCATAAATAATACTATATAGATATATCGTAATAAATGATTGTATATCTGTAATATAAGTATAAACGTATATATATAACAAATAATATCTAATATATATATATATATATACATATATATATATTGATATTTATTGTATATTATAAATAAAATTTAAATATTGTATATTATATATTATATATTACATTTAATATATTGTATATAATTTATCATTTTTAATTTATCATATATTGTATATTATATTTTATTTTTCATA
>Ga0126342_10000669_pt1 | contig 40382 bp, 39 predicted proteins | sample Cyp1metagenome_FD_92528 | JGI IMG/M metagenome (GOLD analysis project Ga0126342, IMG submission 92528) | Coral microbial communities from Lord Howe Island, Old Settlement Bay, Australia - Cyphastrea 1 metagenome | ecosystem: Host-associated > Invertebrates > Cnidaria > Coral ...
CGGATTCAAATCTCTCAGACGGCCCTTCAAGATTTAACTGCCAGAAAGTTTTGGACATGGGTGCCGAAGAATGCAAACTTGATCCTTTTGCCAGCTGGGAGCAACTAGTGGCTCTTTCTGAAAGTTGGGGGGAACAACAGGCCACAGAATACCCCCAGCTTTGACAAGTCTTGCATGTGCGCGCAGCAGTTGTTACAATGGATCTTGGCGTTTGCATGTCAGTTCAAATCAAGTATATCAACAGTTGATTCAATGTGTTGGCTCAGCAGCGTTTGTAAAAGTGATAATGTAGCTGTCAAACATGATAGCGACTTATCACTGCATACAAGATGTGGATGCACATCAGTTGCTTGGTTCAAACGTTCGTTTGCACATGTGTGCATCATGTACTTCAAGTTCAACGATCTTCAGAAACTCCAATGTCACTTCACTCACTATGTCATGCTGAATGTGGTTTACATGTTTTCTTTTTTAGGTGAGCTTCAAACTGCCCCGCCCTCTGCCACTCTTTGGCAGTTGTAGCTCACCTTTCTTTGAGGCTTATCGTTTAACGATCTTGTCCCTTGTGCCTTCGCTTCAACCGAAGCGTCGTATCCATCACCTTTTTCTTCCTGAGGTCATCGTGCAACGACTCTCCAATTTGCCTTCGCTTCATCCGAAGCGTCGTATGCCTTTGCCTGAAAACCAGGCGTCGTATGTCAGGGCATGCCAGACCCTGAGCCTGAACAACAGGCCGCAGAAGACCCGCAGCTTTGAAAAGTCTTGCATGTGCGCGCAGCAGTTGTTACAATGGATCTTGGCGTTTGCATGTCAGTTCAAATCAAGTAGTTGATTCAACGTGTTGGCTCAGCAGCGTTTGTAAAAGTGATAAAGTTGTGTAAATAGGTGGGCGTTTGGATTCAAGTGCAATGTGATAATGATTGAAAGTCATGCCGACGCCTTGAACATTTGAATCGGTTTTGTTATTTGAAGTGTGTGTTCGTGTGTGCCTGATCAAAACCGCATCTCAATAATTTTTTGGTTGCGTTTCCGATTTTGGTATGTGTTTGTGCGAACGTTTTGTGGAGTTGTTGGCAAACTGTACATGGAATTTTTCATGACGTCTCGACTGGCTCAAACATCATAGGATTTTCGAAATTGGAAAATGATTGAAACATGACCGGACATGGAATGTTTAGAACGGAACCGTTCGTTTCAACCGGCTAACAGCTGCAATAAACTCTGGCGCATGTACGTAGATCCACCAAACCGTGACAAACGTCACCCAGTGATTGACCAAACCAAAAATTGCAATTTGAGGAATTGCTGTGCCCGTATGTCGGGTTTTCGAACCATGACCATTGAATGGCATGGTTTCATGACACCCTTGATACTTGCGATCGTGCCGCTTGGAATCGTGAAACATGGGTTGAACTTCTTCATATGGAATGATCCCTGACACAGAAAATGCAATCAAACATGTAAGGTCGCAACATGCCCATTTTTGTATGAACGGGTATGCCGTTGGCAGCAAATCCTTGCAATTTCGCCGACATGTGAAAAATAAACATCATATTTGCAATTTTGATTTCTTTGGCCCAACTCAAAACTGGCGGACCAAAAAAAACACGTTTCATCCTCTTTTAGTTTTGGGTTCGAAACTGATGCCGGAATCAGGTGCGGTGTTGACATGATTTGAAAATTGTTTCAACGTTCCCATTACCAAGGTATCTACAATGGAATGTTGCAGAAGCTGACTGGGTCTTGAGCAGCAAAGGCGCAGAAACCCACTTGACATTTGTCATCATGAAAGTAGTTAATTATTCAACTGAGATCGATTTGATGCAGACTCCAAAAATGTTTCAAATCCATATGTGCAATCCTGTATTGGCAAAAAACACAATCAAAACATACGATTGTATAATTCCACTATTGGATTTTCCAACAAAACTTTTGTTTGTGGTTGTAAATTTGGGGTGGCAATCGGCAAGGACATGTCTTGGTTTGTTGTTGTGCTTTGCGACAGGTGTGTCGTGTGATGCGACGTGCACGGGCTTGAGCGAGACCTGCGCTTCTGAGCGGATGCAACTCATTACAAGTGAGGAACAGATGAATTTTGTTGCTTGGTTGAACATATTTTTTCATGTTGCCGGAGGGAACACCCGGAAACATGTATTTGGGGGCAAAAGTAAGTATTTGCAGGAGTTCCGCACCTAATGTCGGGACCAGATGTTTTGCTCGTCTACTTTCTCCTCACGTGCAGTGTGCAGGGAACATGACTGTTTTCAATGACCCAGTGGTTATTCAAATTCGATATGATTCATTCACAAGTGTTGCTGATTTTACGTTTGTAAGTTTGTGTTTGGAATTATGGACACGATTGGACAGTCAACATGTTCTGTTAAGGACAAACCAGTGGCAAAACATGAGACCGGCAATCTTCGTAGCAATACATTTCAGTTACAAATCTAGGTAGACATCATTGTTTTGTCAGTATTCATATCTGAATCCTTCCAGATGATCTACAATTAGGTTTTAGATTCGCTCCTATCCCCGGAGGTTTTTATTTAATCATGGCCCTCAGGCTGTGACAAGTGGAAGTCTGACATCGTGTGCCCTTTATGTTGCCGGTGATGACGCTCTTGCTCCTCGATGTCATACTTCGAAACATTGCCGGAAAGCGACAAAGGGATGTTTTTAACGAGTTAGTTCAGTGTGTGAAGGAATGACTTCCGCTGTACCATTCTTGTTGGTATTGCTCGTATGAATTCTGAAGATGAATGATTTCATCAAAACCGATCCAAAGATGCACACAAAATGGATGCAGTATGCCGAGAATTCATGATTTTTACGTATTGTATGAGAGAGGGTACCTACAGTATCGTTGTGTCACTAATATTGAGACGGGAGGTTTGTCCTACATCGTTTCGACAAACAAATCAGGGTGAAAAGCAATGAAACAAATAAGAAACTGAAGAGAACGTGGATTGCAGTTGTGTGAGTGGGCGATATGTTGATGCTGTTGTTCTTTCTGATTGCTTTTCACACTTTTTCTATGTATTTGACACGCTAGATGCTTTTGTCCTGGCCACTTCAAGCGAACCAGACATGAATCATGAAGATAAAGGTAGGACAGTTTTGTGCTCTTTCTTTTAGCACGGAATTGTTGTCTATAGCCTAACAGATTCACGTTGGAAGTGGTTACCGTGTTTCATCAGTTGTGAAGACTTCCCAATGGTTCCCTGGGGAATGATCTTGCAGCCACAGGGAACAGCCCAGCCATACCAGATTGACGACTACATTGATGGAAACTTGGATGGCCATGGAGACATTTGGTTGTGTCAAAGCCCTTGGTTCATAAAGAAGTGAGACAAGACAGACACGAACGTCACCGAATGTCCATTATTGTAAAGCCTTGTGGAATATGAGTATATAGAGGGGTTTCCTTTCAGTAGTGACTGCATGGATTATACCAGAACAGAGAGGAGGCTGCTCCAAGGTCCACGTCAAGGATTCAAATCGGATTTATAATAGCTGCAATGTGAAACATCCCCCGCAGGAATATTTCCTTGTTTGCCGTGTTGTGCTGAATGTCAATTTGACGTGTCACCTCATGTCACCTCACACTTGATTTTATGTTTGAGTTTTGAATTCAAGGAGGTCAATCGGTTGCTGTGGACTCAATAGCGAACCCGTTCTGGTATCATACCATGAATATACACCTGACTTCGTCCGGGCAGCTCTGCACAGCTGAGGTCTCTCTGGTCTTCCAGTGCTGTGCTTTGTGAATGGTCTCAATAGTAATTGCGCAGCAAGTGACACAGTTGCAAAATGAGTTGTCCGCTGCTGTGGTTGCCATGACTCCAAGTGCTTTCTTCCACTGCTTCTGTGAATAGAGTTGGGTGGAAGCTGGGTCAGGAATCATTCTTCAGCTTTGATCTCTTCAATGTCGGATTGGACCACCCTGGGCTTAAAATTCTGACTGAGATGGTACAGTATCACTTGTCCAAGTTGTGGTGGGTTGAAATTTCCCAAGGCCTCGGCCTCATGTGACATGTGCTCTATTGAACATTGAGGTCTTTGGAATTGACTTCTACTTTGTAGACCCTGGAATTTTCACTGCTAGTATCTAACATCAGTGAAAGACATCAACACATTATAGGATGCTGGAATGCATTCGGTCTCACTACATTGTCCATAGTAGATAATGCATAGCCTTTGACTACGGACAGGTATATAAATCTCTCTCTGTCTCTCTCTCTCTCTCTCCCCCTCTGTCTCCCTATATATAGACAGATACACACGAGCGAAGTGGACTCTGCCAATGCATTGGTGTTTATGCGCAGACTATGAACCCTTTTCCTAATTATATACTTCACATGGCGAATCATGGATATGAATGAACCCTTTTCCTGTGATGCCATGGGTAACATAGGTGTATGCTTTTTTTCCCTTTTGCTAGTGCTCCGGTGCTGATGGTTCACTATGCACTATGCTCAACCAAATGGTGTTTTTGGCTTTTGCTGAGGCCTTGAGGGCGAAGCTTTCAATCTGATAGACTTTATGGGAATGTATGGGATCTTTCACGTTTCTGAAGGGCACCTCCCAGCACCAATTGCATCTAAACGTGAGTCGTGCCTATATTGACCTGTGTTAGACATAGATTTCTGCACCAGTGCAAATAAAGATACTGTATCATCAGTATCTATGCATTTACCATCACCAATCTAAATATTTGTTTACCCTAAGAGTAAGCACTTCCTGAAATATGTAGTCGAATCAGGGCCAACTAAGTCGGAGATTTTTCCTCTATCGGTGAGGTGATCCTCAGCTCGCACGTGGCTCGGCAGATCTTATCCCAACATGGCCCAGGTAGGGAGGTTGTGATTGCAATCGCCACCTGCTCGATTGGAGCGTTTCATTGGAAGAACCGATTACTTTCTGTGTTCATGATGGATTTTGACCGATGCTTGTGGTCCAAGACAATAAGCTCTCGAACAATCTCCTTGAGAGCCGAATTCTGGTCGACATAGGTACCTGACATGGCTAAGGACTTTGCTGTTGCTATAATGGAGTTGGTGATGTCGGTGATCAATGCCCAGTCCCCACTACGACCTCCACCACTGCGACAGTAACAACGTCCACGTCATCAACTTTTACAACCACATCAACTACTGAAACCACTCAAACCACACTGACTACAACATTGACAACAATGACCTCAGTGACTACCACTGCAACAACTGAAACGGTGACCCAGTGCCATCAGATTAGCATTGTTTTCATTTGTTTTGGTTTCATTCACTAACAGCGTGAGCTTACGGGTCTCAGCCCAAATAAAGTTTCTCTGTTTCGGTGCGGCTTCCAGTGCAGGTTCCGTGCTTTCCTGGGGAAATGTGGGTTCTGGTGTGGGTTCTGGGATGGTGGTCCTGGAGATTTGGTGCAGCTTCCGGGGTTCCGGGTGGTTCCGGTGTGGTTCCGTGTGTTCCAGGATGGGTCGCCCGTCGTTGGAACTTTTAGCGGTGTTCACTGCTGTGATACTGTCCTATCACCATTGCTTTTGGGGAATACCAATTGGATCCAATTGGGCTTTTTCTTTTTCGGTTATGTCGCAAAGTTTGATTTATATATATTATTCACCACGCATTATATGATTGTGACAAATTGCTGCTTCAAACAAAATACACTCAAAATGACATGCGCCTGGTCCGGAATGCTCAGATTGACTTAGTTCAACCCCACATTTGTGTGGAAATGATGGACCGCCAGACGTCTTCAATCACCGACACCACTTCCTCGGTGACTACAACGAGCTCAACCTTCACTACCACCAGTATCCTAACGGAGACCACCACAGCCACCACGTCACCTGGATGAAGCGGTCTCGGTTTCAATGGGTCCGCGTAGGTTTCAATGGGTTTCAATGGGTTTCAATGGGTTTCAATGGGTTTCAATGGGTTTCAATGGGTCACAGAGTCTTCCTGGAACCTAAGATCTAATAGGTCTTTCTGATTGGGATGCAGATCATCGAAACCAACCACGGACGGTGGTTTGGAAAGTGTCTTGTAGTGTTCCTCATGTTTGCTCCTGCAAATGTGAATGTCTTGTCACTGGCTAACTCCCAGTCATCACATCGGGAATTTGGTGTGGTCCATGCTTGAAATGCCCATCACCCTGTTGCCCACTGCATAGTTTAGTTGTGAAGTACAGGGACTGGGTGCAGAAGTCCCTCATTTCGACCCCTGGCCTATTTGGCTTGATCTCTGTTCCATGAGCCCCAGTCAAACCCCTTGGACCCAGGCAGACCACAAGTTCGCAAACTGAGACCACTGATGCTTGGTGGATGTTTGGAGCGTGAGGGGTAGCCTCGAAGTGATGTGAACGGATGGCACAAAAAGGCTGGCTCTACTTTGATGCAGCGGTAGGTACTTGGAATTGGCACCCTTGACCAGCTTAAGTCAGTAGCCGGTAGCCTGTGGACACAAATTGAATTTTTAAAGACGTTTTTGCCGTCTTGACCTCAAGAGGAGCGCCAGACATGAATCCCATCCCTCTTTCAGTCATCACATTTTGAAGCTCCAGCCCGTAGGGTTTTGTGGACCCCGTGGGAAGAAAAGAGTTTCTTTTTCCCAGGATTTGCCCATCCACCTCTCAATGACTGATTGGAATGATTGAATGACTGAAATGAATCGGTCCGAGCGGACCTAGCTGCCGAGTCCACAGCCACCACCATCACCACCACCTCGGTGAGCACAAGCACTACGACGCTGACCACAACTGGAAGACCATCCACCAGCTTGGTCGTCTTAGCGCTTTGACCATTCGTGGGAGTGGTGTGACACGGTGTGAGATAACCCGGCCAGGACGGGGTGTCAATAGCTGGTGGCAGCACACTTAGCACAATTATTTTGGTGGAGGTATTGCATCTTAGGGGGCTTTATCGGAGCTGTTTGTTTTCTAATCCAGCAATTTTTCTGTTGAAGTGAACTTATGATGACCCAGGTGTTTATGGGGTAGGGGGAATGAGGCATTGTCACAAGTATCGAGGCAAGTGCTGGAGATACCCAGATCGTGGTGGCTGATGCCGGGGGCTTCTCCGTCAATGATATGATCAAGCTGAAAGAAGGCCGGACGGAAGAATATGCGCCTTGGATGACATCAGGATCCTACGTGCTCCTGGTCTTGGGGGACCGAGGACCAGAACAAGGACCAAAAGATTCCCCTGTTACATGAAGAAGCAAGACGACTAAGACTTGACTAAGACAACTCAAACAGCAAGGACAGTCTGCATCCAAGTTTACCATCAGGTCTTGGGCTGCTTAGGGGCTGGCCCTTGACTTCTGATGGCCTTGTCCCCTAATCCCACGGTTTTCAGTGAATTGTTCTTGAATTGTAAAAACCTAAAGCCCTGGGCTTTGGGGGTTAAGAAACAGTGTTGGAAGTGGTGAATGGAATAGATAAAGACTGCTGCTGACAAATCTATAGACATAGCATCGGAGAGGTAGAATTGTCCGTACGTGGAAAAAACCAGCTTATATGATGAACCACCTCACTGCTGGACAGGACTTGCTGTTTGTAGAAAGAGGGGGTTATCTGGGATATCATATATTAAGGAGTGTTGGCCTGAAACCCTTCGGTGGCGGGAAAAGAAGCAGAGTCTCACTAGTGGACTCTCGCCCTTCTGTTCACTCCTCCGACACTGTTCTGCTGGGTCTATCTGGGTCTGAGGTTGAGATCATTTCGCAAGGCACCATCAGCGCTAGGCTGGGTTTGTGGTGGTCCCCCAAAATCAGTGACCCAGGCGTAGGAATGCTTTATGAAAAGTACCATGGACCTTTCCTGCGTTTCTTGGATTTTGAAGCTTAGGATACTGTGGGAATACAGTAAGACAACAGGATGTTGGGAATGGTGGCCGTTGGCCCAGCTTCATGGGATATGTCCATCCAAGACACACCTGATACCTCTGGTGGCTGAAGGGGCATTATCAGCTCTGGAAATGCAAAGGAGGTGGTTCTCTTGCACGTTCTCCACTGGATCAATATTTCCACAGCTACCCGTGTGCAGGGTCAAACTTGACAAACTTGATAGCTTCGAAGCTACTATTCTGTACTACCACAGCTCTTATTCTTGTGGAGCAAAAGCCTACAAAGATCCCACATCTAGGTACCCCTTCATAACGTTCACGTTGCCTCGTTGCCTGGAAATCTTCTTTCAATGCTGCTTTGTTGGTCCCATAAGTCTGAGATTAGGCGTTCTGGCCTTTTCAAGCTGCAGGCGGTTGGCGACGTATCCCACCTTCCAGGCGCTGTTGGTTGGAATCCAATAATTACATTTCAAGGTAGTTGGATGCATGCTCTACTGTCTCCACTGAAGGTTGTTGAGTCTAGGGGAATGCATTCTCAAGACGTCGAGAATGCTTGTTGAGAAACTTATATAATATATAAAATCATGGGCACATTGTTCTAATTTGCTTTCTTTCTGCTGGGCTTGCGGGTGGGGAGTTTTCCTGACGATTTTCTGAAATGTCAGCAAATTTCTGCCACATGAGTTTAGTGGGAAGTTGATGAGTTCCAGCCGGGCCAAACTAGTCACACGTCGCTCTTTTTCCTCCACTGAATGACTTTGAGGTACACCATGTTGGGACTGAAGCTGTAGGTCTTTATGGGTCCCTTGTTTAAGGTGACAAAACTGGAGACCTTGGGCATGATATGTTTGACTGTGGATCCCTGCCCCTTGGTGAGGTTTCTCCTCCTCTGGTCAACAGCTACGGCGTAGGTGTGGTGCCGGCAGGGCAAAAGTTGGATGTTTGTGAATCCGGTCTTTGATCATGTCGGATCCGACACTGCTTCAACAACTGAACATACATGGTCCTGATTGGTCCTGGGCCAAATTTTGACACCACAAACTTGAATGGTTAAGACTTGTTAAGACGTTAAGACTTAAGATTCAACATGATTCAACAGTAAAATCATGTGCTGCCCCAAAATTTGATCCCTACCGGTGAAGCAACTGCAACCTGAACAGGAGCCACCATAACAAACTTCGGTCCGGCGTCGCTGTTCACCGGTGGTGATCCAGTCACCTACTTTGGTGGCTCGGTTGTTTGGCCCAGACCATGTGTGGTGGATGATCTGTTTGAAATCCAGAAGGATGAAAACGGATGAAAAAGGGATATGGGGACCATATCCACTCTGATATCAGAATTTATCTTTGTTATATCTTTGTTTTTTCGGGATGCTCTGAAGTGTGCCACTCACTTTTGCCTTGAGAAGGCTCAGAAGGTCAGGATCTTTTCGGACTTGCCTCGCGCTCCTGCTTCCAAAGTGCAGGTGGCAACAAGTGGAAATTCTGGATGCCTCTGCACCAGGAACTCCTTCTACTTGCCACGCCAGCATCTTGACTGAAATAAAATGGAAAGTAATTTCTTGTGCCGCTCGTGATGTTTCAAGATGTGCGAGGACCAATGGTGAGCCATGTCCAAACTATCTAGACCTCATATTCTTCCAGTCAACTCTTCTTGTCATGTTGGAGACTTGATAAACAAGAGACTCAGTACATACTGGCAGTATTGCCTGCGAGCGTGGTGTGATGCCTTGCAGATCCTTTGATATACCAGATTCTGTCAACCAAAGTCTCCTTGATGATCAGAGAGAGATCCATATAATATATCTATATATCTTAACACCCTAGAGGGAGAGACAAGACCTCAATAAAACCCATATCCGGCACCGGCCACCCATGACTGCACAAGGAGATTCGGCTTTATGGAAAGGCTTTCCCAGGAGAGGTGAATTGTGGACGGGTAGAGAAGCTCAAAAAACTTTCTCACGTTGATTTTTTCAGAAGCCTTGCTTTCAAGAGGTCCTTTGTTTTTTGATTTTGGCCACCGCCCTGTTTGCACTGTGGATATTACTGAGAGTAGATGATATTAGTTTACTTCTTGTCAGTGGATTGAACCCAGCACCTTGGCCCCCAGGACCCGAAATCGGACAGCAGTGGTTCGATGAATTTCTGGTGGCTTTTCCAGATGACACATCCATCGTCAAGGTGGGGTTTTATGCATTTAGGATCAGCTGCGCGACGAATTGCTGTAGAAACGTCCATAAGTTGAGGCTTTTCCCTTGGATGATCCTGTCCCTTCGTAACTTCATGGGTTGCCACCAGCATCCATCAGCTGTGCACATTCCAGGTGCGTGTGAAGCAGCATGAGTCAAATGGCACTGCCTGGATCTCTCGGCGGTGTTCGTCTCCCCGCTTTGAGACGCTACAGATCCACCTAGGCCGGGACTCACAGGGGGAGCTGCAGGAGACCTGGAAAAGTACGGATTGGTAGACACGCTCAGGTCAGGATGCCTCTCCGTTGAAGGTGCCATGGCTGCCATGGCATTGGATTGCATTCTTATTGCTTTTTCATGCTTTTTCCACAATACTACAGCTCCATGGTCCATTCATTGATTCATGCAGAAATCTTGACCTGCGAACATTGCAAAAACACCGCCCTTGTGGAGCTTCCAAGGACATGCGGCATTTGGAATACACAGCTGGCAAGTCGGTGAGATTTGAGGTGAATTGCCGCAACCAGGTGGGACTCGGCACGGCATCGGGGTATGTCTTTGAAGCCTTGAAGTCGCAGGGCGTAGGGCACTTGACTCTCAAAAGAATCAGAGGCTCCTTTGTCAGATTTCGGTGAAACAGAGCAAAGCACAGTAAAACTGTAAAACTGTAAAACTATGTAAATATACCATGTTGACATAGCATGACACCAGTTGCAAGTTGCGAATTGTGTTCCAACCCATTTCTGCATGGGACCTGCAGGCTGCCAGGACAGAGTACCTTTACTTTGAGACTCCGCCCCTTGGGCAGCGAACCTTTCTTTTGGTATCAGTGTCTAAACCAGCATGCCATGTTTAATCAGTGGATTGAATCAGCCAACGTTCTCAACAAATGTGGTTTGATCTATCTATATAGAGTATATAAGTATATAGATCATTATAGATCCATATCTAATCTAGTATCTATATGTATATACATTAAGATTATAGATAGATACTAGTATAATATACAGTAGTATAATTACAAATTACATATATGGATTTACCTAATTTCAACATATCCAACACATGCTTTTGGCCGTGTGATCCAACCTGATCCAACCTCCACGGTCGCCATTTGGACTCAGCTTCCAGGTCCCTAGTCTTCGTGATCACCTCCAGCCATGCCTATGTGGACTTTAGAGACCGACCCGAGTCTCGTGGCAGACAACTCACCTTTTTTTAGGAACACGGAAAGATTTCAAAAACATGGAACAGATTTCAACTAATTTCAACTATTTCAAGTTTGGTAAGATCAGGGAACAATTATTTTCAATCGCAATGAGAATGGACATGTTTGCACAAATCTTTGCAGTTTTAACTTTCGACAAACTTTGACAGCCTGGTGCTCGAGCAAGGTTGGCCTTCAAGTACATGCATTTGGAGTGGAGCTCAGTCCCTATAGACCTGTCAGAAAAGCTAGATCAGCTTCTGTTTGAGATGAAATGGATGTTGGTAAAGTGAATCTTGACATACATCTTGGACATTCAAAGAAAAAGTTCCAGGAGAAGCGACTCTGCTGAGTTCAATGGCTTCGTTAGTCTCAAGAGACTCATGATCAGGTCTTGCGGTAGTCAGTCTCATCACAGTGATCGCTGCTGCACCCATATACCTTATTGACGAATATCCTCTGGCAACATTTCTACATGATACAGCAATGATACACTGCATATTTCGAGGATTTCATCGTCATGGAGGCTTTGCGGCCGCAGACCTTTTCCGGTTGCTTGGCAAATGGCGCGCCTGGTTGGTTTCGTCGTTTCGTCATGTTTCGTCATGCTGCCTTGGGCCTGAGATGGCCTGAGGCATTCTCCCAGAAATCTGGGATCTACAGCCAAGATCCGCCTTGGTGAATGCCATGTGCCAAAGCTGCATCTAAGTCTTGTTGCCAGGCTGTACTCACTGTACTCACCACTTTAGCTTCAAGTTCTTTGTGTTCTTTGTACTCTCTTTGTACTCGTCCAAAGTTCTTTGTCGATCTTTGTCGTCCTTAAAGACTCTGATTTGGGGAATTTTGGGGACCTGGGGAATCGCTCAACTTCGGATATCTCTTTTGCGAGGCCATTGCGACAATTGCAACATGTCTTGGCGAACAGAATTTGAGTCATTTGAGTCGAGTCCACGGAGTAGTACTGTAGATGTGCTGTACGAAGAATTTCCATTTTAAACTTTGGTATCCTTGGTTACCCTTGGTTCCAAGATTCCAAATTAATTCGTTCCACATTGATTAAGCAAGTCTCAATTGAGATTCCAAGATTAGTCAAGTGGATACCAGATGTTGTTGCAAGGCTGCAGCCCCCAGAAGGCATGTGAGAAGCTTAGCGTGTCCAAACAGAGCGTGTTCAGACCTGCTTTGGATATCAACTGATTTTAAGCATATTTTCAAACAGGAATTTCTGACTCAACAGAATGATAAAACTCAACAATTCAAAACTAACCTTGTTCCTGTCAGACACAATCTTGGGCCTTTCAACTTTGTGGAGCCCTTTGTTAGGCTTCTTCATTTGGTGCTTGGGCAAATGGCATCTCTTGAATCAGAGCTGACCAATGGCTGCTGATATACAGATATAGAAGATACCCAAGTGACCCCCGATGTGCAAGACCGTTTGAAGAAACATGGGTCTGCCAGATTCAAGGCCATGGGAGCCACTGATTTTTCTTTAACAATGTTTTATAAGTTAAGACAGTTAAGATAAGTACATCATTCAATTGTGAGGCTATTTGGATCCAGCATGATCCAACTTGAACCGCTGGTTGAGGCCCCAGCCATCGGTGACTCCAGAGCCCGTGCAGGTCTGCGAGGCACGAAGGACACGTTGGTCTGTCCCAGGCAGAAAGACTGGACTTGACTGGACTTGATTTGCTCAGACGATTTCATTGCACCATGTGGCACCTGACAGATCCCTGACTAGGCCAAGGCGCCAGCAGATTGCGTGGCCTGAGCTTTTTGCACTGTGGTGCGATTGGGTTGCGACCCGATCAAAATGACATTGTAAAAAGGTGGTCCGCGGGGTTGCACCATGAATCAGGAAGTCTGCTTTGATCTTAAATTTTCGATTCTTTGTAGTGTCAATTTCTTGCCAGTGCTTTGGAAAGGGTCCACGCAACATGACATTGGTATTGGTTATTGTACTCCTATCCACAATCCTCAGGTGTTGATAGTTTCAGTTGCAGTAGTAAAACCAGTAGCTGGCAGTTAGGTCATCAGGAAAGCCTTGGTCAAAGCATGAATTAGCTACTGATTCCACAGGTGACAAGTGCAACCCTGGGCAAACTTTGGTTGATGACTTGTCCGCCTAAATGAGGCAGAGTGGAAGATGATTGTGAGATCAAATCAAAAGCCAATAGTTGAGAGTTAGTCAGGTCTTTGGTGAATTTTGGTGAAAAAGCATCAGCCCCCGTTTCACAGCTGCGCGGGTCGGAATGTGGGCTGCGACAGCTCTTCTCGCAAAATGGATTCGCCAATCTGATTCAGGTGCTTGATGTTAGCAGCTGCTAGCATATCGGAGGAGCTAAGGAGCCCGGAATGGTTAATAAAGAGCCTCAGCTACCCCCAAAATCACTCGGTCACTAGGTTGCTCTGTCCTATGGCGAAGGGTCTTGGCCTGTGCAAGGTTGACAGAGCTGCTGGGTCAAGCGTGCCCAAGCCCAAAGGCATCTCCGAGCCCAACCCGGACTCGGGATTATTTCATGAACTAGCACATGTTGTGAGGATATGTCAATCATTGATTTACCCCAAAAATGTCATGGTCGCACCAGTTTCATCCTATTCTTTGAGCACCAGGATGAACCCAGATGTAGCCCACAAAATTGGAAGGTTTCGGTTTTAGGATGTTTCAGGTTCATTCACTGAGTTTTACTATGTTTTACTGGAAAGACATGGAAAGACCAAGTTTGTGCGGCCTTTGGGCCCGGATTTTTCGGCTCCAGGGCTGAGCAGCAGTTGGCCGCGGAGCTGCCATGGCGTTGCTGCCATGGGTGCTGCTCTGGGTGCTGGGGACCTAGGACGAGTTGAAACGTTGCCCCAAAAAGGCAAAAAAGGCGAAGTACTCCATGTGTTTGACTTTTTTTTTGACTTCTTTTTTTTTTGCTTCTTTTTGCACACTTGGATCACAAGCACGTTGAGTGAGATGGATATAGATGGATCAATGATAGCAGCAAGTCACATCCTGATGACTCGCCCCAATGGACAGCTGTGTGAGGCTGTTGCCTCATGTGAACGCGAACTGGGAGATTGGTGCCCAGGGTGCCGTGGACCAAAAGGGGGCGTTGGTCGGATGGGCTTCATAAATCCAAAATGCTTGAGAGGGAAAACATACACACAGATATACTGTATATATATATATGTACAAAATATATATCAATATATCATATAATTAATATATATATATATATAATATACAACATATGAGCTGAAATATTGGTAAGAGCCTACGAATGGGATCGAGGAGGAACCTTGACTTTGGTCATAAAAACCGCAGCTTTGTTGTTCTTGGCTAGTGACCATGGTACTTTACCTCGAGATTCTTTGAATAAGAGTTCTCACTCTTTGACACAACGGTCTTCTCAGTGGTCGTGGTTCATAGTGGACTACCAAGCTTATCATTGTGGACTGCCTGAAATAGAACATTTGCCACTTTCTGGAAGGGTGTACATATTTGAAGCCGAGAAACGTTTTTTTTCTTTTTTTTATAGCTGGCATTAAATGCATTAAAGCCATTAAAAGTTGATATTTTGATATATTGTGAAAGGATGCACAACAGATGATGAAGCAGATCATGACATGAGCGCTGGCCTACGCAAAGAGCAGGGTCTGCGTTGCACCGTATCAAGTCTTGTTCCAAAGGTGGTTTGAATAGCGACTTTATTCCAGGGATTTTGTGTCAAGTTTCAACAGGTTTCACTGGTTTCACTCCACTGAGGCACTGAATCCCCGAAGGAATAGGTCGTACTGAGGTCGCAAATGGGATAGGACCGGATAGGATAGTCATTTCCTGACATTTCCTGTGTTGCCAGCTGCGAGGCGATAGTTGCGACACGACCTGTACAAACAACGGCGGGGCGACGTGCTCTGTCTCGGGCAATAGATCCTTGGTTAGAGTCTAAGGTAGTCTAAGATCCTCCATGGAGTCATCGGAAGGCTCCACTTGTCGAAGACTTGCATGTAGTAGATGTGATATCTGCAGGCAGAACTTGTGTGTTGATAAACGTGGTTGAAATTTAACATATTCGGGCCAGCAAGTATGTCAAGTAGGTCTTATCTGTCAGTGAATGTTAAGGCGAAGCAATCAGCATTGATTTAGAAGCCTCTGGCTGTTCCGTCGGCCTCTGGCACAGTGGCCTAATGGATGTGGGCCAAGGGATGTAAGAGCTAGTCTGTGTAAAAGCTAGATTGTGCAAAAGCTGGTTGGTGTAAAAGCTAGTTTGTGTAACAGCTAGTTTGCGTAAACGGTGGTTGGTGTATTGGTGGTGTAAAACTAGGTTTTGTAAAGGCTAGTTGATGTAAAAATTATACTGTGTGTGTGAACCACCTGAAGAGATGTAAAACTTATAACCTGATGTAAAACTTCCAACCTTCGGTTGCTTTATTTGAAATGCTTGTTCGGTTTTTTTACAAGGTTTTTCACAAGGTTTTTTCGCGACTGCATTTTCAAAGCAGGGGGCCAGGAACCCATCACTGTCTGTCCTGGCCAACGAAGACCAGACACTATGGGGGTGAAAACGTACCAGCAATTTTCCTGGTGATGGGACGTGGCAAACCCAAGAACCACCTTGCTGTTTTTCAATCAAACGTCAAACAATTGGTTGTCAACCTGATGTCAGCTTTTTTTACTTGTACGGTTTTCGCAATCTGATTGTCTCAACAATTTTGCACTTTCCTACCACATTGGCTATGGCAACAACACTGGCGATGGTACCTTCATGATACGTCCCTTCACTGACCCACTCCTGTCAAGTGTAACTGGGTCGTTTTTGCACGTAAGATGGTTCCACAACAGAATTCGCAATGACAGTTCTGAGCAAGTGTCTGAACTTGTTGCCTCTGACATGCATGCAGAAAGGTATACCAGCTTGGTACATTCCACAGGGCCAGGCCAGATGTGCCAATGAGAGCCATCAACAACATTGCTGGTTGCCTTGGCTTAACCCAACATGATGACCAATGGTGCCTGGGCCCTGGAATGCCTGTGGCAGAGATCCCTTGCGGTGTTAGCTCTTCCAGGTGGTGCTTGTCTGGGTGGATCCTTTCCAGAGAAGACCAAGAGAGATACAGGTCAGCATTTGCCAGAAGGGGGATGATCAGAACAGTTTTTCTTTTAGGCTGCACGCTTGGGCTGCCCAGTGAAGCAATGAGGACCATTTTTGAATGGATGTACTGGGCAGCCACCAAGTTTCAACCAGCTAGTGCGCAAATCTGGCCCAAAGTTTCCATGGCTGTGCATACCTTGCATGCATCGCTGAAACAGCATGTCTATTTTTGATTGCAGCTTTGCATGTGTTCTATCAACTGGCTGAGATTGCCAGCAGGTGCCAATCCAAACTCTTGCAGTGCTGAGGCAGTGCTGGGACAGCTGGTCCCTTCATGGTGGCCTTGCTTCTCCATTTGCCTGGGCCTAAGCCAAGATGGTGACCTGCATGTGCAAGCTGTGAAGGCAAAGCTACTGTGTTGGTTCAAAGATGTTGATCTTCCATGCAGCTGCTGTGTGCTCAAACCTGTTGAGAGCCCAGCCTTGCCTAGTAGCTTTCAATGCCTCAGCTATGGGCAGCTCATTGGCTTCTTCTGCCTACCACTGGTCGCAGGAGGAAGGGACTTGGGGGTGGAACTGTGGACAGACCTGGCTGTGGCAGGAGAGGCATTGTGCAATGAGCAGGCTGGGTGACAGCTGCAACTGTGATGATTGTGGCCTTGGGTGGTGGGCAGAGAATGGAGTTTGGAAGGGTTTTGCGCCACCAACCTTGGAAGGTTGGGAGGAGGAATGGAGGAAGTGGGAGGAGCAATGGAAGGAGGAGGAGAGGGCACAAACCCTGGTACTACTGGCGTGTTTGTGTGTAGAAAGCTAGCAGCTAGATTGTTCAAAAGCTAGTTTGTATACGAGGTATATTTGGTGTAAGAAAATAATTTGTGCGAAAACTAGTTTGTCTAAAAACTGGTTCACGCAAAAGCTAGCTTGTGCACAGTCAGTTGGTAAAAAACTGGTTGGTGTAACACCTTGATCACGTGAAAGGCAAAAGAAAGGTGTAAAAATGGTTGGCGCAAAAACTGTCTGTCGTAGCTCGCTTTTGCCTTGAGCATGCAACAGAACACTGAGAAAACGTGGAAAATGCAGCATTTTGGGGGCTGGCAGGAGTAACGAAAGACAAGACGTAGGTGGGACAAAGCCGCAGCGAGAAAGAGGAGGAAGAGGAGGAAACAGAAAGAGAGGCAAGAGGATGAAGGATGGTGAAGAGGGCGAAGGATGATGATGAAGATGAAGGATGAAGGAGAGGGGCGAGGGCACCCAAAGCAACCATTTTTGGAGGAGGAGATCCCAGGCATAGCCATAGGTAAAACTAGAACAAGGTCAAACTATTGCTGTAGCTGGGATTAGAACACAATCTACAGCTAGAACAAGATGAAACTATAGGTATGGCTGGAACTAGAACTCGATCCCAAAGTAGAACAAGATCAAACTATAGCTATAGCTGGAACTAGAATTCAATCTCAAAGTAGAACAAACTAAAGCTAGGGATCCATAGAAGAAACTGAGGCAGAAATTAAAATTATAAGGCAAGCAAAGCCAGGAGATCTAGGAGAAAATGGAGCAAAGGAAAGACAACACACACACAAACTAATGTAGGAGACCTATAGAACATGCTTAAGATTGGGAATCGATAGCACAAACTCAAACTCTATATAAAAAACAAGTAAAACTGGGAGATCTTTTTTGAACAAACAACCAACATTGCAAATAACAAACTAGAGTTGGGACTAAAATCGAACGTGTACCAAACCACAGCAACGCAAGTAAAACTAAAATCCACGAACAAGATCTAAGGATGAAACATAACTAGTATACAAGGATTTGTAACAAGGACATCCACAAAAGCGGTGGGAGGCCGGCGGATTTAGTACAAAGGCTCGACGTGGATATTGTCGCAATGGGTTTGGTGAATTCCGCATGCCTGGCTGCCTGGCTTCCCTGGTTTCTTTGTCCTTCAAAGTGCTAAGCACTTTTGAAGGGTCTGCCTCTCTTGAGAAATGTCTTTACAATGGTTTCCAAGTATATATTCATTTTCGATACTTCACTCTTTTATTCATTCGGCACTTGTTTGAACATTTTTCTCCCAAAGACTTTGCATTGTGCCATTTTTCTCAGACCTTTCTATTTCGTTAAAAGGCTGTTTGGCAGAGACAGTAAATGCAGCGCTCACACAACTAAGAACAATTAAACAGCAACTTTGAATTTGACTACGTTCCTTGGTTTGCAGTTGGTGCCCATGCGACTGGCTAGGGAGTGTGATTCTAGTAGGGATCCAGGATCCTTGTCAAGCTTTACCCTGACAATAGCCCTGTGGAATTTGTTTCCTATTGCACCTTGAATCTCACACATCAGAAAAAAATGATTTTGACAGGAAGATCAAGATCAATAAAGTGAACAGATATGGCTGTGTGATTCTCTACGAGACCTTTTGGTGAGACCGGAGGAAACCGGAGGTGGAGGTAAGCGCGGGAGACCTGTTCTTTCCAGGTCTTCGCTGACTTGGTCAGTCGGGGCCTCATCCCTGCGGAATACTCTGCGTGCGACTCGTACCAAAGACTCACGCGACTTGGCTGGATTTCAAGGCACGAAGAGATGGACGGGGTCACAAGCTATCGGAGGGGCTTAGTCAGAAGCCTTTGGTTTGAAATCCATACAGAGGTTACAGAAACCATTGCAAATAGTGAGTGAATATCGATATATCGATATATATATAATATATATATATAATATAATATTAATATATATAATATAATATAATATAATATAATATAATATAATATAAAATATAATATATAATATATAATATATAATATATAATATATAATATAATATATAATATATAATATAATATAATATATAATATAATATAATATAATATAATATAATAGTCCGTTGAAACCCTTCCTTCATGGTGGCGCAGCATCCAGATCAACTGATAGATTGTCAGTGGGAACAGACAAGGCAATGGGTTTTGGGACAACAACATTTTGAATCATTTTGAACAATTCGTACCGACTGAGTATGTCAACTGCCGAGGGATGCCGGTGTTTCAGCACAGCCTGGTACCATTTACTTCGAGGGATACTTGCCGCCGGTTTGCTACCAATACTCGGACGAGAGCACATGCGCTGGCATCGCTGGTGGCTTGGGTTTGGGTGACCTGTGGTATTGGAGCAAGAATGCTGAGATATTCCTTCATACATAATTATTCAGACATGCTCTTGATGTCCAATGATTGTGTCAATGATAAACTCCAATTGAAAAGACTCCAGCAATGATACTTGAGTATTTTGTTGTGGCATTTGTTGTGTTTCTGTGTTTCTACTGGAGAAGCTATGAAGGTCAGAGGCAAGCACACATACCGTGAGAACATTTTGGGTGTTCCCTAGTAGGGGAAGGTTCATAAGGCCCTTCGAACCAACTAAGGTCACTCTGCAGCAGTAATGGGATTCCGACTGCCAATACCAAATCAATGTTTTCACTATAGCAAACATGTTTCCAGCTTCCAAGTTAAGCTCTTACTCAGACGCGGCATGTGTTTACACTCAATAACAGCTTGATGCTACAGAGAATGACCACCCAGGGTCAAATGCGACAGCTGGCTGTTTTTAGTCCTCTCGTCCTTACCTATATTTGTAAAGCCAATCGCATGTTGAATAGCACTGGCAACCCCGGGTTTTATGGGAGCGGAGCACTTGCACAAACTGCCTGGACTGAGAAACGCATGTGCATCAAAACATCAAGCTACAAACGACCTCAGACTCGTCGACTCGTATATATGTATATATCATTTTGAACATGCACACAAAATTCTGTCGGCGAATTTCAAATTTGTCTTCCGGATCTGGAAGCCCCACCTACAAAAAGCGCTTTTCGCATTGTCAGATGGCGCTGCCGCAACCGTCTTACGGCGCATTTGCTGTTGCTTGCCGAACCCCGGCGATGATTTTACCACAGCATGCTTCGTCCCAAACTCAGTGGCAGTTGGAATCTCCAGCAGCGACTCAAGCTTTAAACATGAACCATCCCAGAGGCGGAAGGACATCTGTTTTTCAGATCCTTTGAGTAGGATTGGACGGATGGGACGGATTTGATGTTGTACTTTGGAAGCCTTTCAGTGTTTTCTTTAGCCGGGAGCTGATTTATTAAGTACTGTGGAATTTGAAACCAGCCATGCTTTGTCATCCGTCGAAAGACTGGATTAAGATGGATTAAGCATACATACAATGATGCTATTTATATATCTATTGATCATGTTTCAGGACCAAGGATTTTGACAATCACACAATCACCAACATCTAGGTGCCTACAACGACAACTTCAACGGCAACGACAGAAACAACCACCACTGTGACCAGTTTGACTAGCACCACCTCAACCACAGAGACAAAGTGCCTTGGTCTTAAAGCATATATACATATACTCTACCCGACTGTACCCCAAACATTGAAAGATGGAACTTGTCGGGAATGTGCTCCAAAGCAAGATAGCATGTTGTCAATATTTTGGTGCGGGTGAAACGGAAGGGAAAGGTAGTGAGATTCAAATTGGGCATTAATTGGAACAAATGTGTGTGTCATTACGGGGATTTCTGGCTTAGGCTTAGGGATTTCTGGCTTCAAATCTATTGTATGTCTCAGTGCCACACTGCTTACGGGAAGCGCAGTCTTGCTTTGTTCTACTAAGGACATCATCGACAACTGCACCTTTGCCTCTATGGGTCACGTTGGGTGGTGAAATGCCAAGGGCGACTGCATGAATCACATGGCTATTTGATGCTATTTTTTGGGATCCCGGTATCTCGCCTTTTCAGATAAAATGGGTATGTAATTGTTACACATGGTTTTTCGAGTGAATTCCATGAATGAAGTCTCCCTCTTCCTCCGAACCAACAATGGTGTATGCCATGGTCCGCGATGAAAGTCTGGCTCCATTGCTGTGTGTCTTCATCCCTACTCCGTTTCGATTGACATGTTCCCCAAGCTTCCTTTGTCGCCGTTTATCCCGGCAGATTGCTGATGCCCAGATGTGCCAAGGAGACTACAACTATGACCACCTCGATGGCGCGTGGGGGGATGAAGCTGTGGGTATGCCGACGCAATGGACCTAAAAACCTACAAATCATCAACAGTTAACTTAACATAACTTAACTCATCTATTCCAGAGGCATATTGTATGGATTTCTATGGTCTGTTCAAGTGTCATTTCAGGAGCTGAGGATTTGCTGAGTTTTCTGCTGGAACTTGGAAGAGCATTTGGAACTGTTCCGGATGTGAGAAAATGACACAAAAGGAATGTCGAAGTTGGTTGAACCCCATTGCAGTTTAACATCCCCTGAATCCACTGCAATTGTGGGGATGTTCACAGCCTCAAGAAAGTCGACAGTTCTGCCGCCATCTGATTCACTGCCAGACAAGTACCTCAACCACAAGTACGTCAACCACAAGCAGTAGCACTACCAGCACTGTAGTCACTACCACTTACACAGGAACCACTCAGACCACCACTTCAGCAACTTGGCGGAAGCACTGCAGGTAGTTGGGAAAGCTGGTTTACCATTTTTTTCTGGCTCAAAAACGGGGGTACCAGTGACAAACTCGGTCATGTTTAGTACCTAAGTACTAGATAGTACTAGTCCACCCATTTTCTGTACTTTGAGATGGGTTTACATTTCTGAAGATTGTTTGATAATGTTTGATGATGGTTTAATGGATTTTAATGGATTTTAATGCCTTATTCTTAAGGTTACTAATGGGTTTCACGCCTAGCCATCGCCCAGCCGCCCAGGTCACCGCCACCACTGCCACCATGACGGGCACCGGCACGGAGTCGTCCATCACGGTGACCTACACCAGCATCACGAGCTCAGTCACGGTCAGCTCCACGATGACCACCACCTTCACGAGCACAACATCTTCAACGATCAGCACTACTGTAGTGACTCACACTGCCACCAGTGTCACCACAAGTCACCTGGCTATCCTGGCTGGCAGAGGATTGGTAGCTGGGATAGGCTCAGCAATTGAGGGTTGGAGTGACCCCACTTCATGGCGAGCTCGTTGACATCTCAGGTTCCACGACCGTAACAACCACCACATCATCAACGACTGCTTGAAGCCCCAGAGTTCTGGGGTCTTTAAGGATCGGGATACCTTTTGAAGATGCAGAGGTCTGGAGAAACAAAGTGGAAAAACGTGATGGCGAGTTGGGTATGTGTGTATATATATATGTATATGTATATAGATATTTTGTGTATATCATGAGCTTTGTAGAAGGACACACTACTGGAGCAGCTTGATGCTGTATAAGTCACAATGAAATGTTGCAGGTTTTCCTTCACAATTTTGACTCGGGCAACGAAATGTTCTGCTCTGGTACCAAATTGACATGTCTCAAAGTTGGTCCCCCATTGAGCCACCTGGGGTGCTCGTCCAGCTCCTTGAAGGTGACACAAGCTGCGAACACTTTGGTCACGCGAGTCGTGTGCTGACCTGAGAGTGTGCGACCGCTGACGCTCTGTGGAGTTTTTTTTTCTATGCTGCACTCCACATAGCGGAAAACCAATTCCAAGAAGCATTATCTCTTGGTTTGGTTCTTTTTCCAATGCTTTGATTGGAGTTCGTGCTATTTTATGATGTCCCTCATCCAACAGCAGTGGAAAACCAGCAGTGATGTGATCTTCAAAAGACTGTCGTTCCCTGGCTTCGATCAGTGCCGAGGCCAGCTGGATCCTCCCAGATTCCAATCGCAGATCGCACGGGCTTCTCGGAAGGCCGGGTCCGTGACTACACTGTCAGACTATGCTGGGACCCTGCCACCCCTGGGGCCAGGTGCGATCCTCATTTTGATGTTTATGATTTTTTTTGTGACACTCGTGGTATCTCGTGGTCAGGCGATGTAATCCTACTTCGGAATCGGGAAGTGGTCAGCGAACTCAGAGTCTCAGCGACTTCCGGTGAAGGCAATCATGATCGTACTTTGCAATGCTCTTTGCAATGCTCTTTGCAATGCTCTTTGCAATGCTCTTTGCAATGCTCTTTGCAATGCTTGGGCTCAGGTTGTAATCGAAAATATCACGGACGATGTTGGAGGTCGCAGATTGGCCCAAGCCTCGGCCAACTGGACAGGCAACACAGGCCACACCGTGCAGACCCCAGCAACCCCAGCAGCCCCAGGCTGGAGACGAATCGGATTCAGCTTACGGACGCATCTTGTCCGCTGCTGTGCCGGCCATTTTGGAGGCTGTGGACCTGGTTTGCAGGGACCTGTGGATGGGCACAACTTTGACAGCGTAAAGTCGCAATAATAGTACTTGTTTGGAATTGTGCAAACATGATGAGCATCATCAGTTTTTAAGTGAGAACTAGGTCTTAGTTGAGCCACCCAAGTGTGAGCATTTTTCCGACCGACCAAAGGATATTGAGTGGAATAGATACGGATCCGCAAAGTGGACAACGAAAATCCTGCGTTATTGGATTCTGATGAAGAGCCACTTAGTTCCTTTGATTTGATGTTGAAATTGTGTGCTTCCATTTGTTCCAGGTGGATCCTCCCGTGGAGAAGGCCTACAGTCCAGGGGACAGCCTGAAAAACCTGGGTCCTTCAGCCACTTACACGGGCAGAGCCTTGGTAGCACTGGGCAATCTGTTGATGAAAATCCTGAAGACCAGGGATTTTCCATAAGATTTTCCATGTCTATGTTTACGTGAGTTCACCTCAGGGTAAACGAGATTCTGACAGATGATCATCAATGCCGCAAAATCTAGATATCGACTGAACAAATCCACTTCCGTCAGGTCTGGAAACTGCTCAGTTGGTATTGATGGAGTTGCCAAGCAAGTTGTTTCTGTTAATCAAACCACATTGACGTCAGTCGACCGGGCTTCATGGTGCCCCCTAGGCGATCCGATCACCTTCCATGGTGTGTTGCTCAGATGTAGTGTGGGCCCTCTTGCTGAAAAAGATCTGAAATTATTGCTGCAGGATTTGAGGTCTTTTCAATTTTGTCCGTGTCCAAGGCGACAAAAAGTTTAAGTTCTGGGTGCCGAACCACCAGGCAGCTTGGACAGACGCTGACCATCTCTCTCCCTCTCTCTCTCTCTGTGTACCGTTTGCGTAGACGTAAAACTTCCATGTGTTTTTTCCTGAAATTTCTACAAGGTCGTCGCTGCCTTGTCAACTTGGATGAAACAGTTTGTTTTTCAACAAGGTCTTCATCAGGATCGTTAAGTGTCAACACAATGGACGGATGACGGTGACAAATTGTCAACTGTCGATGGAAGCTGGATCGAAACCCTTCTCTCTTTGCTTTTTCTCTTCGATCTTTTCGATTCTCGCTATTTCTCCTCCTGTCATTGTTTTGCGGATGCACTCCAACATCCAAATTCGAAACGTTCTGAGATGTTCTGAGCAAGTGTGGGGGCAGCAAGGGTACATTGCGCTGATTTGGGTATGACATATGTGTAAATGATCAAAAACTGCAGTTCATTCTTGGAGATGAGACGTCTTAGTAAGGGACAGGAATTTGTTCAAGATGGAGTCATCCTTGACCAACTGAGGAGTTCTTGATGCTGGAGACGAGCGACTTGCGAGTCTTTGGACGAACCTTCCCAGGACCTGGAAGCCCCAGATTTTACAAAGCTTACAGTCAGGGGCCACATTAAGGCGCCATATTTTCATCCCATTGGCCCAGTCTCTGCAGAATTGAAAGCAAGGGGGCAACACCCAAGGTGCGACTCCACCATGACCCTGCGTCCCCAGCGCAAGCCATCCTGCAGGACCAAAGTCTGATCAGCAGTGGTTCGGAAATTTCCGAGTGGTCTTATCAGATGACACTCCAGTGATGGAGGCCAAATTTGGAACAGGTCAACCCTCACGGTTCACACAAAATAGGCAAAACCCCTTTCAACAACCGTCAAGAAACTGTTTTGGGACCCTGGAGAAACATCGAAACCCGAAGGCAAGTTACCAGGAGTTTTACCACTTAAGCCATTTCGTGGCCTGTAGCCCTTTGCTTCCGAGATCCAATGGCAGTGTTGTTTTTCCCTCTCCATCATGATCCTGACCTTGAAACAGGTGAACATCAAAAGACCGGCCGCGAACCACAGCAGAGTTACGTCCCTTGGCAATTGACCAGATGAATTTTGATGAATTTTGATGAATCTTGATGAATTTTGGTGAATCTTGATGCATTTTGATGAATTTTGAATAATTTTGATGAATTTTGATGAATTTTGATGAATTTTGTCTATAAGGCTGTGCAAAATGTAGCTCCAAATCCCCCTGGGCCAGCGTCGTCCTGCAACATGGCTTTATCGAGGCGGTGCTCTTCACGTAGAATGGACTCCATGGATGTTTTCCTGGGTCACTGGGCTAACTTGGGACATCTGGCCATGCCGTGTCTGTGCTTGGAATTGGCGCCATGAAACCAAGTGGTTTACATAATGTCCAAACGGGGGAAGAACACTTTTACTTGAATGGGAATGGGCCAAACCCCATGGTTGTAGATGGGCGGTAGTGGGAAATCCAATAGATTTGAATTTCGTTTCATGTGGTCTCATGGCAGGTTTGATCTACTACGTACCGGTATGCACAATGAAATGGAGACACTATCTAGTGATATCTAGTGGGACAGCAAAAGAATGTGGAGCCAAGGTCAGTCGAAATCTCCACTCCTGGAAATGCAGCGTCCGGTTCCGAGAGATTTGGAAATTGGGTTCTTAGTTTCACGCCCGTCGCATCACGGCAGGCGTTTCCGTTGCACCCAGGTTTTTTTTGGGTGAACCCCAGAAACTGGTAACTCAATGTTGCAAATATGGTTGAAATGGCAACTTCCAGCTCCAAAATGCTGCAAATCAGAAGGAAAACAGACAGAACTGGAAAACAAACAAATCCCAAATGAAAAAAAACAAGAAAAATGCTCCAAATGCTGCTGACCCATTTGAATTGGTCCTGTTGGATTCTGTCAAATGACGTGATCATCTCAGGCCGTCTGGAGTTCACAGCAGGCAGGGAATCGGGAGACCTTTGGAATAGGCTGATATGATCCCATGATATCCCATGGTGATCCATGGTGATCCATGGTGATCCGTGGGGATTTGGGACAAACACTTCGACACTTCGACAGTTTTCTTGGATTTTCTTGGTCTCTTTCAGGAGCCGGATCCTGCTACATTCCAAATTTGCCTGTTGTGAGCGAAGTAGCAGTTGGTGCACAATGGTGCCTGCTTGCTAGGAGAATCATTGGTGCATGTTGTTTGCCTTGCCACAAATCCTGCAGTAAAACATACGCCCATGGCATCGGGAACCAATGAGTTTGCATTATGTTTCAGGCGAGATGCATATTTTGCATCTACAGAGTTGGCATCACGCATGTCCGGTCCTTCTCGCGTCAACGTAGCAGGTGATGATGTTCGGTTCATCATTGACTGCCGGCAGCAGGACCGGGTTCTCCAGGGAGCAATTCACGTATTTTTCCCGTCGGTCGGATGCTATTGCCTGAGCAGCTAGTACAAGATTTCTCTTGACAGTGAAAGTCTTGCCCTAAATACGGGTTGCACGGTCTGTCTCACCCATCCGTCTCCTGTTCCTAGTTAGCTAGGCTTCCGAGGGACTATATATGAAGATCTTTGTAGAGCGTTGACAATGGGGGACCAACCCGTCCCGTACACACGACCATGCATGAAGATCCCTATTGAACAGCTTCTATATGCCGTATCTCTTGGTCGTTAAAAGAACATATCTGGGCATAGGTTAAATTTATCACACCCGAAATGGATGGATTAACATGGATTAACAATATATAATTATATAATATAATAAAATCAGTTTTGTGGGTCCATTGGTAGCCCGTTCTTGACTCATACCCATGTGGGGGCATTACGGGGGCACGTGAAGCGATTGGCTCCTAGGACCGGCCTCTTTTGGCCTCGTCACGAACAGAGTACATCCATTTCGAGACGCCTTCCATTGCGACTTGCCAAATGCCAGGGTGGTTTGGATGTCGGTGACATGCACTCCGTCTCAGGGTGACCATGACAATGGTTACCCTCCATCCTTTCTGTTGAGCCAGATGGGAAATCGACGATTAAAAGGTCGATGTCCAAAAGACGGAAACTATTGGTGAATCTCCATCTCAACTTCAGTGATAGGCACGCCGGATGAGATGTGCTACAATGGCTTGCAGGGAATGTCCCATTTCCACACAAATTTAGGTCTTAAGGGGCCGTATGGCATTTTCTGTATCTGTTTTCTCGTGAGGTTTTGGGTCTGGTCCAAATGGCCCCCAGGCCTTTTCTAGACTAAGGGCTTCTTGATCGTGGCTGCTCATGCTGGCAACGAGTTCCCAGATGACTGGAGGCTGCTTCTTCCCAGTGCAATTGCTTGGTTGTGATGCAGTGTTTTTGAGAAAAGTTTTTGGAAAGAACATTGCAGGTAAAGCCGACCAGAAACTTAACTACATCAATGGATTTGAGCTTGCTTTGAAACCAGCAGCTGATTTTCGGGAGGTGGTTTGCAAGCCGCACGGGGCAACAGATGGAGACCCCCTGTCAGTATGCAAGTACCCTGGCAGGTTGCAGTTGAAATACATGCACCTTGTCAGGGGCACTCAGTGATCATTGGATGCTTCAGGTTGATGGAGGTGTACCAACTAGCTTAATGGGGATTCTAGCTGATTCTACAGCTAATCAGCTAATCCAATGTGGGACACCTATGAATCAACCTGTGGGAAGGGGATTACGGGGGGAAAGGGGGTTTGGCACTTCTCATGTGCTGATGTGTTTTTTTACTTGTGGGTTATTGTGACGGACAGATAGACATAGTGAGTGAAGTGGTTCGCGCAGAGTGACGCAAATCCGATAATACTCGTACATCCGGCACCCTTTGAAACATGAAACTTTAGTTTCCCCTGAACCCCGCCTGGTTAGATATTAGCACCCAGACACCCTTGGTCGATGAGGATCTTCTGATACTCGAGATGCCACGGAAGAATGAGTTCAAAGGCTGCCTGATAGTGTCGCCGTTTCACAAGATATGTAGAATGTCAAGATAGAAGGTTGCAATGAGTTGATTTGATGGGGTAAATATGCACCACTAATGTCATCGAACGATTCAAAGTTGCAGAAACTGGAATTTGTCTTATATTCTGGTTCCTCTGTGAGTGGCAAAAGCAATCAAGAGCTCAACATCTTCTGGCATAGATGGAATATGAACGAATATGGCCTAGTGCCAGTGTAGTGACCAGTGTAGTGTGCAAGTGTAGTGTGCCAGTAGACCACCATGTGTTCAGGCATCCTGCCTGAGATTTGGGGCATTGTCCCTCGATCTCCAGAAGTAGAAGCAATGCTGCTCGGCGGCACCTTGGGTTTGGATGAGCTTGTGGGTTGGAGATCTTCGGACCTGAAGTTGCAGCTTCTACGAGGAGTTGGACCATGCTGGTTCTTTGACATTGGATGATCAGCATTTTCTGAGCATCATTCTATACCGGGGTCTTGGAGCGCCACTTCTGTGCTGTGTGGGGATGTGGGGTCACCTCCAGATCTCCGAGGGACTCGTGGATTGAGGTTATCTCCCCCGGAGACAGAAGAGACAGAGCTGGGATGCCCAGCCCGAGCTTTCAAACATGAAAGATGAAAGGTCCACACCACAATACACCACACCAACCTTTTGAATCTTTATGTCAATTTCAAGTCCATGGCTGTGGGGAAGCAGACAGGTTGCACGATGTCTCCATTCGTCTGCATTTGAATTTGAAAGTATCCTCAAGCTCATGAGATGGTCATCGATATGTTGCTCTTGCATTTTTGGAACCACCGTTGCCCCAGAAAACAACTTAATTTGAGATATTGAAATATTGATATCCCACAACTTGCGTTGTCTTAAAATAGGGCACCCCAACATCTCATTCTCATCAAATTGTTGTATCAAAATGGACATTTTCCGATGTGGTCATATTAGTCATTATTAGTCATATATCCCCCATTTTCAGCGCCGAATCCCTTCGCCAAAGGCTGGCTCCAAGAGTGTGCCAGGAAGATCGGCTGAGGTGGAAATCAGATCGGGGCTCCGGTCAGATGGGCTGACACCTTAAGTGAATGGAGGGATGAACATCTTAAGCAGAGATAGCAGAGATAGCAGCTACTTTGATATAATCTGATATAACAAGAGGACCAGGGGATACCAGGGGTTTGATCCATTGCATTTGTTGCCAAATGAACTACTGTAATTATACTGCATACCGCATACCATACCAAACTGTTGGATGTATTCATTCTATTTCCCCAAAGTGGATTGTTGCTAGTTGATTGCAAACCGTTGAACTGGTTCGGCATTCACACGCAGACAAGTATATGATGCTCGTCGATTCCAACACAAACTTTAAGTGTCTCGAACAGCAAGCTGAGAGTTTCTTTCGAAGTTTGTATATCTTTATCAAGAAAGCTAGCTTCTGCTAGCTAAAGTCCCTCTTGCTTTAGCAAGATAATTACTGGGGGCTGGAATCTCCAACCCGTGAAACTTCAGTTAACTACTCAGTCACAAGCAGTTTTCATGGGCAGCATCCGCATCCTCTGCATCATTGGCATCGTCAATAGGGCATGGTTTAATAGATTACTGTACTATCTTTGGGAAGATGAATATCCGTCACTCAATGGGAATTTCAGGATCCTAAAATGGAGGTACTGTACCATATAAGGCCATATTTTGGGGGGATATTCCCTTACATAGGCCTTACACAGGCCTTACACAGGCCTTACACAGGCCTTACACAGGCCTTATATATGGTAGGTACCTCCAGTTTAGGTTCCTGGAATGGCCATTGAGAGTCACAGCTTTTCATCATGTGTAATTAATGCCTTGTGTGTTTTCATGCCCAGCTCCCTGCCGAGCTAGCTTTCGTCCCTTACCACTGGGCCTCAAGTTTGGATATTTTTCTTCATGCACAGGGGTTGGTGCAGGCAAGGTGGCTCTCCCGTGTGTCTGAGCTGATTGCCGTGATCTCAAGCACTAGAGAGCAAAGAAGTTGGGCCTTGGCTAAGACTGCTGTTGCAGGCTGTTGTCAGGAAATCTTGGCAAGTCCGCTTGGATTTTGTTAGATTTTGATGGATTTTTTTCGCTTTGGACTTCTTTTGCCCGATCACCCGTCATGTACATGTCAAACAATGTTTCACCGCTGTGCCACGTAAATTGCAGGCGCAAAATATGTCGCAGTTAGCGGCTAACCTTACAGTGCCAGGGGTTTGCGTATTAGAAACCATTGACCTATGGAGTTTTGATTTATTGGGTGCCATTCACATTCTGATTGGGGCTCGAAATCATTAAGCGCCAAATAGGTTGATACAGGCAGTACCGCAGCCAGGTATTGGGCCTGATCAAACGCCATAGATCTGGAGTGGGAGGAGGCCTTTGCCACAAAGTTTAGGCATATTGAACTAAAGTCAAGAGTATTGAACTATATAGCTGAATAACCTTTTGGCATGCAGACTGAACCAATTCACATCCTTTAACAACTCATCATTGAACATTGCAAAACCATGCAAAACCATCCCATGACATGGGTCAAAGCATAGCTTTTCAATAGGACTTGTCCATGCATAGCAGTGGATTTTCATTCAATATTTGACATCGGCCAGTTGACATGCCAATGCCATGGCCGGTGTCCAATGGAATTCCTTGCGTGACTTTGCCGGCTTTCGCGGGGTCGAGCGCAAGCCGGCCACGGGGCGCTTGGCGGTGTCGGGGTGCTTGGATATGGAAGGGTCATCCTTTTCAAACTTAGGTCAGTCAGCTGATTTGCCACTAGATTCAACGTTTTTTTTTTTAAATCTTTCTCATCAATAAATACCAGGTCCTTTAGGGAGGCATGCGTGGAAGTACTTTGCGGACTGAGAAGAGGTACACCTGTCTATCTCTCAAAGTTGATCTGAAAAAGCCATAATATGGATCCAAATGGCTATTTAAATTATTTGGATATAGTACCGGGTTGGTACCGCATGAGGCCCGTGCTCCAAGAGTGTTTTCGTTCACCTCGAGGCCTCCCAGCGATGAGGTGGTCACGGCCCCGGCGCCACTGAGTGCGGCTGATAAGGTGAAGCAGCGCCTGGCGGCTTTGAGAGGTGATGGATTGCCAGTCTGTTGAAGTCTGTTGAAGTCTGTTGGATGTTTTAGAAGGTGGATATATTCCATCAATTTTAATCCGAAAAAGTGATTTGGTTAGTTTGGTTGGTGTTTTGAAAGTCTTGGGAAAGCTCCCACTTTGCCATGATGATGTGATTTGGTGAACCTCGTATTTAGAGGCATATTGACATTGAGTTCCAGCAGTCTTGCTGTCGGGCACGGAAGTGTCCTTCAGAACTAGCTTGACAGGCAGTGCTGCGCCTGCGGCCCGTGTGGCCGGCATTGCGCAGCGCCCTGAGCGAAAAACCAAAGAGGAGGCTTGGAACTCGAGAAACCCTTGGTTGTTGCAGTTGTTGCCCTACAGTTGGAACTGGACGGCTTCATTCATACTAGCTTCAGGATACGCAGAACTGTGCAAAGTGTTGAAGGAATCTCATGTTTTCGTGACGTCTCCGCTGCTTTGCCACATTTTTTTCGCATGGAATGTAATGAGACCTGATAGATCAAAAACCCTTTCCCTCAGGAGCCGGCTGACCTGCTGGCCTTCCACTGCACCGGCAAGCGCTGTGGTCACCACTGGGTCACTGGACGTGGAGTCACCAGTTCGGAGCAGCCTCATGGCTGGAGAAGTTATTGCCCCTAGTGGTTCGCAGTGGATCGACTGCTCTTCCAAAATGGCGATGTACACCGGCCCTGACAAAAGAGATAGCGCTGGTAACCGCTGGTAATACGTATATAGTCATATGTAATCTTGGCAATGGCCAACCCTGATTTTCAATACTTAGATCATAGATTATCCACAAACAGGTGATTTCTATTGCCAGGTTGCAGTACCAGAGGGTAAATCATGGGCAAGCCGTGCGCTTGGTTTTGGGAATGATTCGCTTTGCTGCCAACGTATCAGGATTTGCAAATGTTGTGGCGAATCTGTGGTGGGAGTGCCGAGCAAAGGAAGCATCTTTTGCGAGATTGACCAGGACTGGGGCAATGGTTGCCAATCCAAGATGGCAAGATGGCTATTCCATGGAACTTTGATTAAATCAATGGAACGAATTGAAAGAGTGTGAATTGACAGTATCTCAAGAAGTCATACTTGGGTTGATTGAACATGAAATTGTTCTAGCGGATGCTAAAGACGCCACTAAATCCTGCTGCAAAACGCAGATGAGTAGACAATCCCTTTCCCAAATATCGGCTTGGGGGCCCTCAATGCTCCCCATCTATTTGACATCTGACACAATGGCAGGAGGCTGCAACTAGCGCTGGCGAGGCGCGTCATGGTCATGGTCATGGCGTTTCTGATGGTTTTGCTTCTGATGGCGGGTAGTGAATAAATTTGAAAAACCAAAATAAAGTGCTTCTATTGCGGCCAAACAATATTTGACACCCCAGAAACGCTGTGAACTTGCCTCGTGGGTCAAAGATTTCGCGTGAAGAACGATGTAACGAGCTGAGTATTGTCAGCACTGAGTGCAGGTGGTGAAGATACGCCTGGAACAGCATGTGGCGCCCGGCTGGGCCACCTTGGAACTGGAGGCTGGGTGTGAGAACTCGAACAATGTTGGAACATGTTGGAACGAGATATTGACCCTCAAATCCGTTGGGTTTGATTTTAGTCAGTTCATGTTAGTTCTATGATATATGAACTGACTAAAATCCATTTTAGTTCCATATTGTTCTATGGATTTCTATGGTATATAAATTATGCAAAGTGATTCTTAGCAAATTGATGGGATCATCACGATCAATCATGGTGAAGATCTATTCATCCCACATGACAGGTGCAACAGGAGACTCTCAGACTCACCAGGATCAATCGTTCCACAAAAAATGCATCTTTGATCATCTTTGCATATTAAGAAACGACAACTGGATCTTTCCGATCTTTCCTCATCCAGCCCAAGCCTTCAGGACCGCTTGGTGGACTTTGTTCGTTCCTCGGTTGCGTGGATGGGGAAGGAACTCGGGGTTTCTGAGTAAATGGTGCTCTGTTTGGAAGCTCGGAGCATGCACTCACATTGGCTCAGTTGCTCTCATAGATCAGTTCATCAGTTCCATTTGATTTTCCATTTAGGGATTCTGGAAGATTCTGGAAGATGCCATGGCTACAGGTCCAGAGTCATAGCAGCTAGGCGCGGGAATTGAGGCTCTGAAGTCAGATTTATCTCCCAATTCTTCGACGAAGATGGTGTGAGGGATTATGTGGCTTACCGCAACTGGACAGCACGAGGAACTGAAGCACTGGACTGTTCAGTCGGCTTCAAGTGGGGACCCATGGCTGAAGCACTTGAATCATGGGATGCCATGCTGATGGATCCTGCTGCTTGAGGTCAAGGGAAGTCCCTGGAGGGTGATGAAGGCCGAGATCGCAACAAGGAGCTGCAAAATGGTCTCCAGATCAGGGCTTGTTCTCATCATTTGTTTGTCCAAACTCTGTGGAGCATGTCTTCTGAACATCTTTCACAGTTCGTAGATTGGAAAAGCCAAGATTATCCAAGACCAACATGAAAATCTTCATCTCAACGAATCTTCATGAGACTTGTGAGATGTTTGATGTTTGAACCACTGTTAAACGGACAGTTGCAGGATGCCCTCTTGATGGACAGTATGTGCAATGTGGTGGATGCCTTGTGCAAGGCGAGTTTGTACCTAACAGTGATACTGCAACAATCATCATATTTTGCTTATGATCATGGATCGATTATGATCGATTCATTGTCAAAGCTGATCATGATGATCATGCTGATCATGCTGATCAATGATCTGGAAATTACGAACTTTCTGCTGCTGCATCCCTATCTCCGAGCTCTGCCCTGGGTCAACCATGTCAACCGCAACGATTCCGCAGGCGGAGTTCACCGGCAGCCTCCGTGCGGGTGAGGCAGATGCCAAGTTGCAGGCTCTGCTGAAGGGCCAGATGAAGTTTTCGGTGCTGCCACCTGGCAGCTTTCAGTAGCATTCGGTTCAGGTACCATAGGACCTGATGTTTCCTTGCATGAATCGACCTTGCGGGGAAGCTGAAAATATGTTTCTTCTTTTTTTTTACCGCATAGTCTTTTATTTGAACATGCAAAAACAGAAGCAATCTGTTGCACGAGTCCAGAGAAGAAAGGCATTGTACAGATTTGCTCGGAAGCAGATTTTCGGCATGTTGGTCGCGTACTGTACTGCGCCACTGTGCCCTTTTAGACCTGGAGCTAGTGTTGGGCCTTTTTCGCCAACTCCGAACGAAATCTAGGTGTGCACCTGAACGAGAGAAACGCGGTGCTTTGGTCACAGCGGAGGTGGATTTTGATATTGAGTTCCTGGGTGCGAACGAACGGTTTGAGTTTTGGAACTTGGAATGTGCATACAAAAAGGACAGATTCCACGAAGAGACCCTGATGTTTATTTTTCTGCCAAGACTCAGATAGTCGGCACCAGTCATTCCAAGGCTGGATGTTGAGGATCGGATTGCCGACAAAGCTGACGCAAGACTACAACGACTGCGAAAGGTGATGTCGGAAATGGACAAGAAGGCGAGGAGAAAAACATGCTTGGCATATCTTGGCATGTGCAATTGTTATCAATTGTATTGAAACTGCGAAGTGGATGAATCCGATTAATCCTGGCGGGTTGGTTGCTCTCAAGAAACAGAGATATCATGAGATACTGGTCATGAGATATCATATCCATTGACATTTCTTCTTTGATCTTCACTCTGGATTCTTTTTGGATATGAGATCTTAGTGGGTCCCTACTGCAGGTGAGAGATAGAGCTGAGACAGCAGCTGGGCCGCAAAACAGAACTGCATAACTGCCCCTCCCGTCATCTCTGCCACGGGCGATTGGTTGGGTGGATCACCAGTGGATCAGCCAAGGATAGGAAGTCCTCAGCGCTGCAGCATCCACGGCAGCTGCTGGCCAAGATGATTTCTGGCCTCGACTGGCGCAGGGGGATCAGTGATCAGGTGAATCGCGAGGGCCATGCGCCTTGGTATCTCCAATGGGATGATTTTGGATTTTGGAATGTCTGGATTTGGAAGGGAAATATGAGGGGAAATACCAATGACCTGAGGGCTGGAAATGCCAATGACCTGAGGGCTTTTTTTCACACCAAGATCTGGAATTCACGCCAAAGGGACCCTGCGTATTTTGCTGAATTTGATGGATTGAGATGATCGATTTGATGATTCGCATCCAAGTTTCATTGGATGTATGAGCTCCATTAGCTTGAATCAAGTGGACAAGAATAAGACTTTCATAGACTTGCGGGTATTACGCTATTCATTTCGGCCGAAGGACCCCCCATGTCAATCTTGTGGCAAGGACCGCGTCCGCTGCATGACGTGTCGCTTCTTGGGCGAGGATTGCAGCGCCGATATTGCCAGGTGCCTGCTGGAGATTGCTCGCGTGTAGTCAACCCTTCGGGGTGAAAGGGTTGACATCCCGCTTGGCGATTGGTTTGGTTTGTTTCTTTCATATCAACATGGAGGTGTGAAGGTAAGCCAGGTAAGCACCTTATGAACCATCTAAGAATCTAAGCCACACCTTTGTTCAAATCTCCCATGCATCAAGGTCCAAAGACGTGCGTGTGGCTCTGCGTTTGTTGCCGAGCTTCCTGTTCACCACCCGCATGGTGTGCCGGAAAGATGGCAACAAGGCGGGAAGGTCTTGGTGCTTCACCATGGTTCACCAGGTCTGATGGTTCACTATGATTTGCACATATTTGCAACATTTTGCAATGCTGTGTTTTGTTTGTCAAAAGATGAATCCTGGCCCCCCCATGTCTCAAAATTGTTCACCACGGTTCACCACGGTTCACCACCATGGTTCGGAGTGGTTGGCTTAGCTTCCTACCTTCCTGCACTCAAACGCCGCGCCCGCGTGAGGACTGGCAGAGCTTTGCCGGCGATTTGCTGGAAGGAGTTGCGCAGAGCAAGGGGAGCGAGTGTTTGATCCGTGCAGAACCCAAGCAGGAGCCGCACGTTGTCACTGCAAGCCCTCGCCATGACCATAAAACACAGCCCAATTTCGATGGTCAGAGATGGTTTCACAGTGGTATGGTTGCTTTCGAGCCACCACTGGTGATCAAAAATTAGATGGATGTTAGGAGCTGATCAGCATCCAGATTCTATGAGTCATAGTTTCAACGAGAGCGGAGCTATATTTTTATGTGTCCTAGCACTCTTGGGCGTGAAGTTGGTAAGCACCAAATGAACAAGATATGATATGGTGATGGTGTAACAATTGGATCGGGGTTGATCAGTTGATCCAGAGCTTGGCAAACTGGACCAGGATGGATTGCACTTGCAACTCTTTTCTCAAGCAGATTGGTTGCACAACGCAGCGGAGCGTCTATGTGCACTTGTTGCTTGGCACAATATGGTACAGTATGGCGGTTGAGGATATGAGATGCTGCCCGATGCCTGAACATGATATTTGGCAAATGTGGCGAGGATAACACAAGATGGGTGTGTCAGAGAACTGATGGAAACACAGATAAGACCTCTCGCACAAGCGCGCGCGCACACGCAAAAACACACGCCTAGTGGTACAGCATGGTACAGTTGTTAATCTTTAGGATATTTCTAGTTCATGGTTTGTGCCACAGCGTGCAAAGGTTTCCAGATGGCTACCCGGCTACCTTTGCAGCTGACATTTTCTCAGGCGGCTGAGAGTAAGTCGCTGACTCTGTCCAGCCTGGTGGGGGTTGGGCGTTCTGCCCGTGGCTTGCACGTGGAGTGGGAGCGGACGTGCCTTGGCCCAGCTGGTGACTGGTGACGACTGAGGATAGAGCAATTGCAGTTGAAAGATTATTGGATATTATGATATTATTAATTACAGTAGATATTATTAGATGGGATGTTGAGTCTGGGGGTGAAATGCCATTTTCTGCCGGATGCATCAAGTCGTGAGGCCTCAAAATCTCCAGCAAAACAAATTCCAAGTGGAAAACTGCCTGTGGTGCAGTGAGGTGTGAGGCTGTTGAGGATGTGCCGGGCTTTCTCCGGGAGCTCTGGGCTGGCACATCCGGAGCTGCTTGGTGACGGGATGGGTCAAAGAATTCGTTAATACAGATGGTATCATCGTTAAAGGAATGAACATCCAGCTGTACATCAGAAATTTTGGCTGGAGCAGCAGGGTACCGGAGTTTTAATGGTTTGGAGTGACCCATAGCGCGGAGCTGCATGAGTGGTAGGTAGGGATTCAGAGCTATGGCACCGTATGCTGTGATAAGGGGTTGATAGGTTACTGTTCAAGATTTGTCGGACTTATATATTTCTCGATCATCTATCTCTCTCTCTCTCTCTCACTTGTGGTTTTCAATCATTTTCAGTGGTTTCCTATGGGTTAAACGGTTAAACCTTTAGGTAAAACGTCTTGGTAAAACCTCTTGGTTTCGGGGGTCAACGGGGTCAACGGGGTCAACGGACCCAGCTGCTCCAATGCCGCTGCCTTCCAAGGCCCCGGTGGCCTCGGTGGCCTCGATGCTTCGGTGGTGCCAGTCTTCGGTCGACCTGGACTTGACGCTTGGACCACTGACGCTTGGGGAAAAGGGGGAAAAGGGGGAAAAGGGGGAAAAAGATGTGGGGAATCTTCCGGTGGTTGGGAAAACCATGGAAAAACCATGATGAAAAAGATCCAAATGAACCAAATGGAATCGTATACGCCAATATCATGCGGAGATAGGATAGACATTGATTCAAATTGATATAGATGGTGATTCTTGGTGGAAAAGCGGGACTCCCAGAATTACAACCATCAAGTGGAATGGAGCTAGAAAAAAACGAGTGAAGGATTCATCACCAGTGGCAGGAATTGAGAACTTTAGTGGGTATGTAGAGATAGCATACAATAAATCAGAATATAAGAATATCATATATCTATGTCATATCAGATATAGGGGGTTTCTTAAAATGGGGGATCCCCAAAATGGATGGTTTATAATGGAAAATCCTGTTAAACTGGATGCTTTGGGGGTACCACCCATTTTAGGAAACCTGCATATGGGTTACAAACTCAACAGCTCCAGGAAGTGCTCCCCGGTGGCTGCCAAAGCTTGGCAGGCTCCAGTGGAACTGGGGCACCAAACATGCCAACAAACACACATTTTGGCTGGACACAGGCTGATGATACCTGTGATTTCTGAAAATGGTGTCTCCGAACAATCTGATGCATTGTCATTGATCATCATTTATCATCATTTGTCATCATTTCCATCTAAAAATGATTGAAGCTTATTATAAACCCATATGGGGTGTGTGTTGATTTCCAGGAGGTGCGCCGCACCTTTGGGGCCTATGCCAACTTTGGTGACTGGTCGGGGTTGATGGACTTCCTCCGCGACTTTCGGCAGCCCCTTGGGCAGCACGGAGTGATGGAGTGTGATGGTTGAGATGTTGGGTTTGGGCGGGATGAATGACCTGCTTTGCTTGGGATGATTGGGATGATTGGGATGATTGGGATTGATTGGATGGATTTGGGAAGTGATTAGGCGATTCATCTTGATTCTAAGCCCCAAAGACAATGGATGATTCCAGAGGTGGGCGAGCCAGACTGCCAAGGTTGGTTCATGAATGTTTCTTAGGTGTTGGCCGAATTTCCTGTTTACTGTACTTTGAATTTGATGTTTTAATATGTTTTATGCATTCCAAAATTTCTGGGTTTGTTTTCTGAGGCCGTTGAAACTGAAACCCATTCCCTCCAAATTCTGCTTGGCACAGGAAGGGCGCTGCCCACGCCAAGCCCGTCCCACGGCCGCGGCCTACACGGCCTGTGCGGCCTCCGGCTTCGGAGCCGAAGGCACCGAGTGCTGAAATGGTCTGGATCACCGCTCCATTGTCCTGCAAAAAGTCTCATCTTTTTGGCATTTGGAATATTTTGGAATCAGCACCATGATCAAATATGGTTAGCACATGTTAGCACATGGGGCGCTAACGTCCTCTTGTGAGATCGTCTGTGAGGTCTCTCGCCACAGCCGCTCTCGCAGCGCTTCGCATCGAGAAGCGCGCGGCCGTGCGGCGCGGCGGTCGCCCTCCTATGGAGCCTACCGGGGTCCGGAGGCTCGCTGACTGGGAAAGGTGTTGGACTTGCAAAGCCTGACGACGCAAAGGTTAGATTTCTCCAACAGATCAGGTTTGTTATCCTCCGTTTGGAGATTGCCTTTGATGCTTGAAACAATTGGCCGAAGTACCCCCAGCTTGGTCCTGTATACATATGTATATACATATGTACATATATATATATGTTGGTTGCCTAGTTAAGTGAGGTCCTTGATTCCTTGATGGTCGCCCAGCTGGGAATGACCCTGTTTGCTCAGGTTGCTTCGTGGCTTGTTTGCAACCTTGCTCTGGAATTGTGGGAATGTTGGCTTGTGTAAAGTCTTTTTTCCCTTCCCAAATGCAAAAGTGTCTAGAGCGCTGGGGGCCTATACCTGGAGTCGCAGCAAAGTGCTGACACATAAGATACTGCAACTTTCGTGGTCCCGGGAGCGGGCGTGCAAGTACAAGCGACAGCTCCGTTTGGGGCTTCTCAATTCAACCTGAAGATGCGTGGATCGCATTGGATCGCTCTACGTATTGTAATTGTGACATGTGTGACCGAGGTCTGGCAAGAAGCGCAGACGTCGCAGCAGCAGCTGAGTGAAGCTTCAGCAAAATGGGGCTGCTACTGTTGCTATTTGAAATGACCCTTCCTTCATGTCACCATTTCAATCAAGAGATCTGCTAGTGTTGCACGCTTTGTTGCCGAACCTCTTGGATGTCGCGGGGGCAAGGTGAGATTTGTCTCTTTGCTTGTAAACACTGACAAGTCTTGGTTGAACTGAGGTCTAGTCATCTAGCATGCGGGACGGACTCTAGTCATGACCTTTTCAATGATAGGAACGGTGGTGGTGCAAATCTAGGGTCCAAACCAAGCCAGCGGTTTTCCGTTGGGGCACCGGTTGCGAAGATGGTGCGAATCAGTGTGCTGC
>Ga0126342_10000670_pt1 | contig 40317 bp, 51 predicted proteins | sample Cyp1metagenome_FD_92528 | JGI IMG/M metagenome (GOLD analysis project Ga0126342, IMG submission 92528) | Coral microbial communities from Lord Howe Island, Old Settlement Bay, Australia - Cyphastrea 1 metagenome | ecosystem: Host-associated > Invertebrates > Cnidaria > Coral ...
GCTGCAGGAAATGCCTTGAACCATCCTGAAACCATGCAGCCTGACACACATGCACCGGGCTCTCCGTTGCCCAGATCTTACTACGCTGCTGAAGTTGGCTACCTGGTGGATGGAACCGACATGCTGCGAGCCGGCAACCTCTCTGTGCAGGCGTGGCTGCTAGACATGGCCTAACCTTGAAATGGTACGGGAATGCACAGGAAGGTCAAGGACGATGCATGGTTGGGGTAAGGAATTGGGCAAACATCGCATCAGCAACACGATATGATGGCTAGTGGCACTAGTCAACGACTCTGAAATCGAAAGGTCGACTTTAGGATACTGCTTCTTTTGCTGGGATGTGGAAGTTCATATGTCAAAACACAATGGACATACAGTGACCAACGACAAGAACCAACAACGATTTTAATGGTTTGCTGGAAATCCCCGTTTAGTTGGATGACTTTACCATTAAAACCGCCATTTAGTCAGGGGATTTCCCAGCAATGGTTAACCACCCATCATCACCCATCCATGATTAGTGCTTAATTCCTCGATTATGAAAGATTTTTGTCATCTCTCCATGACATATCTCCATTATTGCTGGTGAAACAACTTTTGAACCATCCATCCATCCACCCATCATTGGAAAATTGATGGTTTTTCCAGCAAGACCTACTCCATATGTTGATCCGAGCATCGGAAGTGACTTGCCACACAACTACTGGGTGGTTAATTATAGTAGTACCATCCAGGAATAGTGTTCACTATTAAATCATTCCTAAATATAGAGTTACTTTAATGATAATGATAACGTTAATCATAATAACCAATAATATGGTGCCAATTGGATGGTTCGCAATAACCATTACTAGGGGCTAGAATTGTCGCAACCAAGAACTATTGTCCATTCATGATGTGGTAGATTGACCTAACCAAAAGCAACCAATCATCAAAACAACCATTGGTGCATTATGGTTCCTAATATTTAATTACTGATAGCAAGATGGTTTCTACTAAATAACCAGCTCCATCCAGTTCCGAACCAAAAAATACCGTTACTGGAACTGTAGTGATTCCCAATAGAGTTACCATATACTATGGTGGCCATTGGATGTTCCTGCTAACCATTACAGTTCTTACTATGACCTTGCAATATTGTCTATATAATCGTTGTAATCATCTTACCATTATAGCAATAGGCATTACTATTAATAATACCATGAATATTACCAATAATAGGCAATATTTATTGGTTATTGGAAACCATCCACTGATGTTCATGCCAATACTGATTATGCATGGTTCTTCCTATTATAACCATATACAGCAATATAAGAAAATATAACAATAGTTACTTACGAGTATGTCCATTACTATTACTATGTTATTATTCCTAAATTGTGGACAAAACCTATATTACTATTTCTATACCGTTACTCTATTATTTGGTTTAGTAATTTGACCCAACAAAAAACTACTATAATAGTAATTACTATTACTATCACACTATATTATATAATAGTAACAACATATTACTATATATTGTTGGTAATATAATAGCAATATTTGTTTTGTCACCTCCAGGGCGGCGCTGCTCCACCTGCAGCTACGCCCGCTACGCCTGCACCGGTGCCGGTCGCTGCTGCCTTCGTGGGATCCTCCGTCGCGCGGTGGAGTCACCGTGAGTTGCCCCGGGGGGAGTTATCGCAACTTGGGGATTTGTTGGATGATAAATCATGAGAAATCACCCAAACTTGGGGATTTAAGATGATTTTTTTTGTATCATGAAAAATATGGCGATAAGATTCATAAATGATGGTTTGTTGGTTGAGGGTCAAAAAGGAACATATCCTACACAAAACATCACAACACAAATGCCAGAAAATATGTCAGAATAATTTTCAGACTATATGTCGCATGAAGTTTGCCATATCAGATGCCAAACTACTAGTGAGAGTTATTGTCATAATATAAATATCACGCAAAATTTGCTAGAGCAAATGTCAGAGTACATTGCAAAAAATATTTCGGATGATATGTGACATGAACCTTGCCATAGCAAATGTCAGACTATATGGCTGTGTTGATGTCAGGTTTTTGTGTGAACTTTGAAGGAACTTGACATATCTATATGTATATGTACCCATCATCAAAAAACATGTCAGAGTCGGGATCTTTCGCAGCATTGTGATCAGTATGATTTTCCAGCGATCCCATCCGTCACCTCCATGTCCAACCGCGCCAAGGCCCAAACCAGCCCTGTGCGCCATTCCATCGGCTTTGCATACGCGGTGCAGAAGGCGATGGACATGGCCCAAAACCATCAGATTTGGAATTACCATCTGGTTATTTAACACAGCCATGAACAATCACCATTTTTAATAGGTAAACCATCTATAAATGGGTCATTTTCCATGGCTATGTTAAATAACCAGATGGTACCAGTGATTTTCCCAGGACATCCAGAACAAACCTAATGGACAGCAGCATTTTACCATTAATTTTACCATCCATCTATCCTTCTACTATCCATTCAAGCACTCCATTGACCTATCCATAAGGGCAGATTTTTTTTGTGTCCCAGGATGCCTACGTGGACTTGACCTTCGGCAATGATGCAGCTTGGCCTTGGGAATGTTAGCAAAGAATCGATGGCTTTGCAAAGCGACAACTCACAACTCGAGGGAGACAGCCAGTAACCTCAGTAACCAAGACCTATGTGCCAATCATGGCTTTGTCTGATGGGTGATGTTCATCCCCAATTGATGGCCATATGGAATGGGGTGGTCAAACAGGTACCACGGTGCCCACGAAACACGCAGGTTGGCTACTTGCCAGATGGCACACCCATGAATCGCGCCGGCAACTGCATCAACCATCCAGAGACCATTGGACCAGATCCGCATGCTCCAGGTGCACCGGTGCGGCAGGCATTTTTTGGGATTGGGGGATCATGGTGACCCATGGTGATATCTTCCATTATGTCACGGGGAGTCCAGCCTGCCAAGCCAATGCGATTATTGGAGTGGCCTTAGAACAGTAAAGGTTTAGGAGCAATAAATCACCCGTTTACTAACAGGGGGAACCAATTTCAAAAAGTACTTTATCATCATTTTGGGGAAATAAACATCCTACATAAGATTACATAAGTTTGTTTTTCCGTGGTTGGGATTCCAGTTTTCTGCCGCTTTTTCCACCACGATCGCCCTGCGACCTGGGAGGTTCCCCCCTGCCCCGTGCCTTGTTTGTGAATGATGTGGGCTACTTGCCCGACGGCACCCCGATGAACAAGGCCGGCAACTGCATCAACCATCCCGACACTTGGCCGGTGAAACATGGTAAAGCGGGGCCAGCTGCTCAACATGGTTTATCGGTTGACATTCATGGCATTTCATGGCATTTCCATGGCATAAACATGGCATAAACATGGTGAATTCACCCCATTTTCTGATGGTGAAATCACCCCAGTTTGTTGGCTACACCCAAAGCTTGGACATATGGATGACATATGGTCCATCAAGGGTATGGTTGGTGAACCAAAGAGTATCTGGATGTCCACTTCTCGAAGCTTTGTTCATCAAATTTAATCACATGATCTAGGTTTTCTTTATTAGCTATAGTATGTTATAGTTAGATTAGATATGTTAGTTATATTGCAATGTTTGGGTTTTATTAGTTAATATTATAGTTATACAAGTTAATCATTGCAATGTTTGAGATCCCGATTCCCGGTAAGGAAACCATTGGACCTGATCCACACTCTCCTGGCTCCGCATTGCCTCCATCCGCCTACGCTGCGGATGTGGGATATCTGGTGGATGGCACGCCTTTGGATGCCGCCGGCAACAATGCTGTGCACTAAGTGACACGAGTGACACGAGTGACACGAGTGACACGAGTGACACGAGTGACACGAGAAGTGACAAGTGACTAGAGTCTCACTAGAGGCATGGCAGAATATGGTGCACGCAAAATTGCTATATTTGGTGAGTCAACAATTTCAATGGCGGAGAGGTTTGGAGCCTTTCTGTTGCACTGTTGCTGATAGCAATGATAGCAGTCCTCCTGGACCATGCAGTGACACAGTGCACAACGACTCAAGATTCTTTTGGTAGCAGATGGCATTGGCGAGAGCTAGGCTCCTACGCCAAGAGCCTTGTTCCAGACGTTTCCATTCAAAAAGCCACAGTTGGAGTAGCGATCGAAATGCACTTTGGATATCAACATATACAGTAGATGGAAGCTAAAACTCTGTAGAATTGAAAAATCCTCACCAGGAAGATAATCCAAACATTGAAAATTTAGGATATTCTATCAACTCCAGGATGATATTTGATATATTTTGATATTGCCAAGTCATCAACTCCAGCCATGGTTTTCTTGAGTGTTGGGCAAGAATCGGCCGTAAAGCGAACATGGCTTTTTCCGTGGCGTCCTGCCATGGATGCCGATTCTTCCTCCTTGATTCCTTGATTGACAGCGTGACAACGCCTGACCGGACGTGATGTCCGATCCAAATCCAATGACTTGAAGCATCCGTGCGCACAGGAAAAAGACATTCCACTGATCTGGTGGCTGGAACTCCATTGGCTAAACGTTGGTTGCTCCAAATTGTTCCAATCAGCAACTATCATTTGATAAATCCTCAGTTTTCCAAAGTTAGACCCCCATTTTATCCACATTCTTCTTAGCTAAATCTTCGTTGATCACCATTTGTGTTGGTAAAAGTCCTGATATTTGCTGGTGCAACGCTAAGTCACCCAAAAAAAATAATCTGACATCCATTCAAATCATCCAAAAAAAACCAAGAAAAAGCATTGAGTTCGATGATTTTCCCCATGTCTTTATCATATGATTTTCCTCTTGGGGATTTACGCAAGCCACGGAGATTTCCCCAGGCACAGCAACATGGCGGTCCACTGCAGCCCGGCCTTCGAACCTAAGGAGCCGTCTGCCACCACCATGGGGATGGTTGGTTGCGTGGCATGACTAGAGCCATGGTGATGAAACGGGGATGGTGTATGGCATCGGTTTTACTCATCTCACTGGTGCTAAACGTAGGGAATTTTCGGGAATGATCCCAGTCATCACTAGTAATAATCATCCCATTACCCCAGCAACCCATCCAGCAACCCATCCAGCAACCCTACGTAAAACGCACCAGTAAGTCATATTGGGACCAGGTCATGTTTTCTCATGTCGGGCAGCCGGCAATGGGATGATGTTTTTAATGACCCCCAGGCGAATGGTTGGGATGTTGACTATGGCATTGGGTGCAAACCACATCAGGAATATAAGTGGATATGATATAAATGATGATTGAACGGGATTCAACTAAAATGAATAGTGGGACAGTGGGGTATAATGGGTATACATACATATAGAATTGGGATATCGTGAAGAAGATGATGATGCTCCGGTAATTTGTTACAGTTTGCAAACTGGAAGCCAAGGCCCATTTAGTTCGACCATTTATACCGTATCAAAAAATGATGACTTCCATAGCCTTTCAAGTTACCAGGGGTATCTCGGTTTCCGAGGACATCTTGTTTTTCTTGTTGTTTTGGGGGGCAGAGAAAATCGGATTTAAGACATCTGTAGGTGGTTTTTTTATTAATGATGAGGATTTTACTTACTAGAAATGGAGTTCCCAGCAAGAAATGGATTTGGACTAGCAAGGGATTCTACGACCAAAAGTTGGGTTTGCCAGCTGAAATGGCCGATTGCACCAGCCGCTCACCAGCCGCTCAATGATGAGTTTGATCGCCAAAAACGGCTCTGAACAAACCAAAGATGGGAGGATTTCCTATGATTTCCTATGATTCTTCTCATTTTTCCCTCTAGATCTTCCACTTCCCCGACTTTCCCCGACTTCGCCGCTGCCAGGAGGGAGATATCATCACCGCAGGGCAGTGCCGACCCTTGGCGAAGACGGTGCGCTTCAATGTGATCAAGGCTGGAACATCACACGGAGCTTCAAATGCTAGGGGGATCAAGATTTATGGATGGTTTATGGATGGTTTATAGATGTTTATAGATGTTTATAAATGTTTATAGATGTTTATAGATTCATGCTAGTTGATGCAGTTGATGAAAAAATTGATGGTTACCTGTTTGATGTTAATTGATTCAAATCCCCACATGAAATACCTTATAAATGCCCCCAAAGAACTGCCTGCTGTGTATTTCTTCTACTCATTTGGTAGCCCAGTTCAGGGAATTGTTTGATATTAGCAGGATGGGATTAGTTGATGGTCATGGGGTAGGATGGTAGTTTTTATGAATGTCGATTAATAGTTGTTGATGTTGGTTAGGTGGTAAAAAAATGATCTTAATTGATGGCAACTCATGTTTATTGATGCTGATCAAAAAATGATCCTATATGCGCTGTGGCCAAAAATGAGGATTGCCCGAAAGCCATCCCACAATTGGTGGGTACCCTCCTTTTTCGACAGCCATTGGCAGATTTGAGTCTCATCGATCGCCAGGTGGACAAGAATCAGATTTTCGGTTCCGCGCGAAAGCAGTTCGCCCTGTTCTGAGTGCCGTGCCGATATTCTGCGAGACGAACCTCAGCGGTGCCATCCGGCAGACATCAGGCTGAAAAATGTGGTGCACGGCTTGTGATCTCTACCAGTTCTGCGTTTTGGAATCGTGGAAAATTAAATAGGTGGTGAAATAGGTGGCAAAAAGTAATCTGGACAAGATGATCCCAAAATCCTGGCACCAATCCGCTGGAAGTTGCGACCAAACTATTCCCCCAGCTAGCAGCTATCACTTGAAGTTCAGCGAAGGATTGGTTGATTTTTGATACGACCCCACCAAGACCAGCTGCATTTTGCGCAGCAATGCTCTGGCTCCGGAAAATCTCTGAGTCTGTCAGTTGAGATGGGCTGTGGCGCATCTTCTCGCTCATACAAGGAGAACTTCTTTCGTCCAAACGGGGGCTGAAAAAAGGGGGATGCCTCAAAATGGCCATGGTTTATCACCAGCTGTTAATCAAATCCTTATCTTGGCACGAATCCCACGGTTTATGTTGATGAAACCGTACGTTTGTTGACACCACCCCCTATACTTAATGGATAAATAGATCAATCCCATTAAAATTCCATGGACAAGTTCCATTCAGATCCGTTAAGATCAGAAAAAGTAGAAATCCTAAATGAATTGTAGAAAATCATGTTTCCTATCAGGAATTGATAGGAATTGCCTATCAGAAAAAAGTAGAAATCCTATCGAATTTCCATTGAAATCCCACGTTTGGTCGGATCCCCAGGAGCCACGAAAGATCGAGACCAAGTGGTTCCATGACTTCGCCGGCAAGTTGCCATCCTTGGAAGGTGGCCATGATGAAACCGTTGGATGTCAAATCAGAAGCCATCACAGGAAACAGGTTCCGAGGTGTTACCAATTCTAGACTTGTTACAGTATCACATAGTATCACTAGATTACTAGTTGATCTAGTTGTTTTTTTGTTGTTTGATGTTGTTTAAGGCAGATTTTGGGTCTTCTTTCGCCCATCACCAAGACGCCTTGGTGGCTCGCAGGCAAGGTCGTCCTTGTCACGGGCTGTACCTCAGGCAGACAGGGACGATGCAGGGTGAATTCACGATGGAATCAGCCTTTTTTTATCACCCAAATCACCCAAAGTTGTGTAACGTTTGTACCAGTTGTCCAAGACAAATTAGGGACTTCCCTAGTACAATTTGAATATTGATGTATATTAATGTATGAAATTATATATATATAACGTATATAGCCAGTACAGATTACAATTTTCTCTCCCTTGTTTGTGATGATTCCCCGAATGAACATCTTGTTGACACTGCAGGCACTGGCTTTGTGGCGGCACAGACTATGGCCAAGAAAGGCCGGTGACCATGGTGACCAGCTTTATGTGTTTGGGTGATTAAACCGCTGAGGACCTCATGGATTTTAGTGGTTAAGGTATTTGAGTCATAGTCGAGGCTGACAGGGAGAGAGACTTTCCCTTTCGTTTCAAAAAAAAAGAGAGAAACCTGAGAAACCTGCGGCAGTGAAAAGTTGTGGTCCAAAATAGGCTCTCTGAAATCCACAACTTTTGCCATTGACATGTGAAAGTGAGCCCTGGATAGCCCTGGTGAGGTGCCCATGTGGTCATGTTGAACCGGAAGAGTGGCCGGGCGGAGGAAGCCGAGAAGAAACTCCTGGAAGAAGCACCGGGTTCCAAGGTGGCATCAATTTTTCGCATGTTGAAGATATGTTGAAGATATGTGAAGATTGTGAAGTGTGAAATATGTGTTTTAAAAATTTGGGGAATCTGGTTACAATATCACAAATCCATACAAATCCCATGTTTGTCCCAAGAAAACTGCGAAGTTCATCCATGGCCCATGTTCCCGGCATTTTCCCATCATCGCCGGCGCTAGCATCGCCAGGTGACCTCCGTGGAATGCGATCTGCAAAGTTTCGAAAGCGTCCGCGGCTGCGCAGAGAAGTTGAAGGAATCCATGGGTTTTTTTCCGTCGTTTTTTCCATTCTCGATGTATACTACCTGTATCACAAGGATTTCCCGAAAAACAGCAGAATGACATGAAATCGATGTTTATGGATGATGTATGGTGAATATGTGGTGAATATATGGTGAATATATGGTGAATATATGGTGAATATATGGTGAATATTATATATATATATATACGTACCTGGTTAATATGGTTATATAGTTATACGTTATACTTAACATGTTCCAATATATCACCTGGATCAAAGAAGACCGAAGTATGTGTCACTGGAATGATCGGAATTGGATTCGGGAAATCATCCCCAAATCGCCATAGTTTTTTTCTTGCGTCTCAACCAACTAAACTGGATGGATTTCTCACCTGTTTTGGATATTTCAGGCGATGTTTGGAGACACCGGCATTGACGTGTTGTGTGGCTCGGAGCAAGGGAACGGATGGTTTAGTGGGGATTTCACCATGTCACCAGTGAAGATTGAAAAGTTCTGTCGGGATTTGAACGGTCTTCCAGTTGAATCTAAGTGAAGCATCTGACGAGGTAACAATGCTGGCGTCATGGCGTTGGCGGACGAGGATTGGGTGTGAGTTGAGTGTCAATTTTGTAGCGCAGAACAACATAGATTATGATAGATTCAACATGAGATTTCCAATAATAAAGACTCATTCTAACATATTCTGAGTGTTCTAACTGGGTTGGACTTCGGTTCTTTTGGTGCTTTCCTTACGGTTCTGCCAGGCCACGAAAGATGGATATGATGTGCAGATGCAGACCAATCACCTCTCCCACTTCCTTCTGACCAAAGAGCCACTTGGACGATGGGGAGATACGACTGGAGTCAAACTTCCAGACATTTCCAGACCGATGAAATACGGTGAGGGGGCCCAAAGACCCGGTTGCCATGGTACAACATGCACGATCGTACTTGGCGAAACTGAGGGACGGTTGCCATGTCACGCTCCATGCAAAACCTCAGGCTCTTTCCATTGCTGGAGAAAGGACCGAAAGATGTGCAATGGAGTACAGGGGTTGAACATCACCTTCAAGCTTCTTGCATTGAGCCTTGCAGTTGAAGCACACTGCTGTTAGGGAAATGTCAGGAGCTCAAATGCAGGGCGAGGCGCGAATTGTGAATCACTCCTCGGGTGCGCGGGCACAGCCTAACAAAGTACTGGATGTCACTGGGCGTAAAAGCGGCGTGTTTTGATTTGATGACTTAAAGTGACTCAAACGGTGTAAAAATGTTAAAAACCTCTGGAAAAATGATCAATCATCTGTGTGGTTTCTGGGTCGATAACATATGACAACTAAGTTCTCTTCAAATCATGCTGGGGGGGACCTTCGAATCATTCGAATGTGGGGGTTGTCATCCTCAGATCGGTACTTAATTTCCGCTTCATTTGGGGTAATTACTATATTGATAGCTGATTGAAAAGTTGATTCCCACTGGTAAACCCTCAAAATCGACCTGGGTTTATTCATCTGAAGCTGACGCCCTTGTTTTTTTCTGCAAATCAAACATGGTTTCATGTCCGACTGGATGGTGGCTAGAAGGCCTCAGAAATTTCAATGAGAATCCACCAGAAATGGACGGCAAAACGCAACCTGCAACCTGGAAGACGCAGCTGCCTTCCTACAGCCATGTTGACTGCTATTGAACCTGGACATTTCCACTCCAACCATTTAAGTGGATAATTTGCTATGAGATATGCATAATTTCCATTTGTGCGAAGTGGATATCGCTATCTGAATACCAACATGTCCAACAACAGGATCAAATTTAGGCTCTTTGTTTCTCATCTTCTCATTTGAAAAGATGTTTGAGCATTTGCCGAGGCCAAATATCTGGGGAAAAACGGTGGCAATTTGGGCGGCAATGGTAGCTCGATGATCTTTGGCGGCGCACGTTGGCAGCGGTGCGCTTCGGTCACATCTGAGTTTGTCAAATGAGTTTGTCGGGGATATTGCAAATACCTCATGATCCAAGATTCATCCAAAATGACACATGCAAACTATGCAGGCTATAGTGAACGAACTTTGGGCATCCCATTCAAGACAAACCATGACAGGAACATCTAGAATCTACATAAAATCGAAGAATTTCAACAAAAAACAGACCTAATTTCAATAGATTACCAGAAAATTACCATCGATGTCTGATTCACCAGGTACCACCAGACCAAATTGGCCAATGCAGTCTTCACCCTGGGGCTTGCAGATCGCCTCACAGCAGCCAACTCCAAGGCATAGATTGACCCGAGTTGAGAGAAGTGATCATCAATTCCCAACTGTAACTGTTGATTCATTGTCTGCAATTGTTTTATCAATGGGTTATATCAATGGGTTATATCAATGAGTTGACCCAGTTGTTTGGGATGAACTCAAGACATCCCAAGTTGGAACCCAATTGCATAACCCAGCTACAACCATCTTCAGACGCGCACTCTTTCCATACAATGCCATTATTTTACTGGTGGAACATTTTTTCATGAAATGCGCAGGTATTTGTAAAACGAGCAGATTACACGAAAATCGCCATTTGATGACAATTCTGCCATCCAATCGGTGAAGATTGGCAACTTCAACCAGTTGTCATTCGCTTCAGGTAAAAGCCTTGGTCTGTGCTCCGGGACTGGCTTCAACCAACCTGCAGGTGTGGACGTTCGTGAAAAACAGTGGAGCAAGGCCAAAGAAGCACAGGATGGTGCCCCTGTTCGATAGCTAAGTTATGAACTTAACTAACTAGATTTATGGGAAATATATGGGAAATATAACTATAGTTAATGTGGTGAAACTAAACCAACTTAGTGGCGGCCCCACCTTGCACCCGTATTATTTTAGTGAAGCGAGCAGGGATGGTGAATCAGTGTGACTAGAATAAGATTTTCTGTGGATCCCAAGGCTCCATCAGACTCCATCATCCAGCACATTGTCCACAAATTGAAGGTATCAAAATTACAAAGCAGAACCAAAATACCATGTTCATTTGATTCATTACTGTTCATTTGTTGCTTCAAAATTTTAAAATCCATTTGCAGGTTTCCAATCCATGGGGGTACCCCCAAAAATCATCCAGCTCCAGGTGACCACCAACCAGAACGATGGCATGAGCGAAACCTGGGTCATGCGACACTGTGCTGAGAAATATTTCTGATTTTTCGATGATCATAATTTTCTGTTTTGAAAGTTGTCATTTAGTTACAGATAAACTAAACTGTAACCCTGTAACCCTGTAACCTTTCAATGCCTGGCTTTGGCCTTCAGAATCAGCATCAAAACACAACCGATGCTCAGCGATGCCTCTCAGGATATGCGCAGTCTGCTGAAGATGGCACCATGCCATTGCTCCAGTGCTGCGCTGGTGAAGGCCGCAGTGTGTTTGAAAATGTTTGAAAATCCCAAACTTGACCGACCAAAACTTAGTGACTTGAAACCTATGGTGACTTGGGGATCTCCCAATTTTAAGAAACCTCCATGTGGGTGTGTTTGAAAATGGGCTATGGCCCCTTAAATCCAATACTGGGGAAAATGATACCGTGATTTTGGGGATAGTCTATTGACAAAGCCGACTTGTGACGACCATGTTTCAAGCCGGCTTTGTTTCACCAAATTTGAACCCATGGCCGGAAAACTGATAGACATGATATCCCAATCAATAGTTTCCTCGAAGTTCTCAGAGCTGATGTTTGCAGCTTCCATCTGTTTGATTTGTTCTTTTTTGTTCATATGGCTATGGATCAATACCTATGAAAATACAATTTTTAGTGGGTTATTCACATCCATTTTAACCCAGCTATTTTGATGTGAACAAAAAAGGGGTACTATTGGTTTTGACACACTGCCATATTTCTTCTATTTGTTGGACTCAAGTCAGTTGCCACAGGCGTAGCCAACGGTGACTTTTACGAACCGCCGCTTGGATCTGGAACCGCTACAGATTGGGAAGATCACAGGGATTTAGGAAAGATAGGAAAGTGGTACCCACTGAACTAATCCAAGGATATGCTGGTGACACTGGATTTCACCAGCAATTGTGAGAAAACCAATGGTTTTTGTTTGCGGTTTCAAAGTTTGGAATTGAGCCTCAATGTTTGGAGCTTGGCAGGGGTTGTGATTTGTGATTGTAAGGGATTGGTTGCAAATCGACCAACGTTGTACTTCGATCTTCAACTTGGCCGCTGAGGACCAAGAAGGCCATGGGGATGCGCGCCACCGGGCCACCGGCGAAGTTTGATTTGGAGAAGATCTGCACCAAGGCGCCACGCGCGTTGCGCGACGCGCGGCGTAACGCGGGATGACTTGGATGACTTGGATGACTTGGATGATTCGAGTTACGAAAAGCCGGTTTTCAGAGATGTCAAAAACATATATGAATATGATATGAATATTTTAAGAATATGTTTTGAATATTTTATGAATATTATGAATGATTTGATGGAAAAGGAAACGCAGTTACACAACATTTGCAACTGTTGCTTGTGATTTGTTGCGTTTTGATTGCACGCCTTCGCAGGAAGAGTCGCGAAAGATTCTGTGGGAGGAAAGTGAAAAGGCTTGCGGTGTGTTCACCATCGGCTGAGGTGGCCATGGACGAAGATCCATTGGACCAATTTCAGCTGGAACTTTGAATTCTCGCAATCTTGGATCAATTTGTGAGTTTCTATCGTCAGATCAGGTCGTTTCAACGGCCAGTTTGGTGAATTTTGTGTTACGGATATTCTTTCATGGGTGCTGTCCCCACAAATGAATTGGCCAAGCATTTCAGATGCGGTGAAGATTTCAGCGTTGCCTTGAGAGATGCAGGATGTGTTTTCCTATCATTCCATATCATTCCTATCTTGGTGGATGAACTTTAGCCCTTCACAAATCCTGGCTTTTGCAAGATTTCTCCCATGCTTGCATTTCGCCCAACCTTTTGTGCAAGCAACTCGTGTACTGTATCGCCAGGGAAAGTTTGTTGTGGGTACGTCTGTTTGAGACAACAAACCCGACTCACTTTCCTTGCCTGCTCCATTGCCAGCAAACCATTGGACTGTCACAAAAGGCCATTTGAGCCAGTTAAGTTTCAAGTTTTTCGAAACGAAATGAAGCCAAGTTAGCCAAGTTGTTCAAACGTTGGATTTCGAGATCTTTTTCGTCGAAGTGCCACCAACGTGCTGCAGCTGGCTACGGACTTGGCGCCATGCCGAAGAACCTGACGTGAGAAATGCTCACGTTGCTGCGATGTTCGCAAAAGGGACTGAAGGGAACGGAAATTGCGCGTGTTTTAGTCATCCACGACTCGGCGACTCGCTCGTAGAGGAGCCATACTCCATGATACTTGGTAGATTGAATTCACTGGGTTTGATTGTGGTGGGCTTGAATTGGGCTGAAGCACCAACCCTGCCTTTTGATCACTGCAGAAAGACCGTGTCAAAATTTCAAAAGACCTTTCCTGGACCAGCCTTCTCGTGTTGCAAACACATTTCGAAATAGTGGGCTTGCCTTTTGTTCCCCAAATGTGTCCACACTGCGGGGTTCTTACGCTAAGTGTGAAGGCTGGGGTTCGTTCAGGGTGCTCGATCTAATCTCGGGCTTTTGACTGCGCCAGCTCGCACAAGAGTTCCCTTTTGAAGTGTCCATGTCCATGTGGATGCCGCACGCTCACGCAAAATGTGCGTCCCGCTTTGGTCTCTTCCGAAGGTCTATTTTTTTGGCGCGCGGTGCTCGCTTCTTGAGCTATGTCCACTTTTTGTGGCAACGGTGGGACTTTGGGACATTTCGATTTCTGGAATGTCGTTTAGCGTGACAGGTGAAACGTCGGCAGGCAGGGATCGAAATGAGAGGTGGTTTCGGATGTCATTTTTTGTTACAGGCGTGGTTTTTGCTGCACTTGGACGATGGCTTGAAACTTTCGTTTTGTGAAACTCTTGCTTAAAAAAAAAATGGTACACGATGATTTTGCATGGCAGCCGCAGTACCTCGGATTCCTTCGGTGCATTTTCTTGTTAGGCGCGGTATTTTGTAGAAGAAAAACGCTCCAAACCTAGGTAAAACAGATAGTTTTCAATGTTCATTTTCATGGTGCGCGCAAGATTTGGTGAAATTCTAACATGTGCTCGCAGAACCGTCTCGCCACTTTGCGCCTGTCAAATCGCCCTTATTGTTGCGCGTCAGATCACTCTCGTTGCGGCGTGGTGCTAATTATTTAGATGGTTTCTCAGAAATCTTGGTGAGATCTTATGAGTTCTCTGGAAGGTCCTTGATCCACGATCTCGCACAAGTTTCACGGTGCGCTATCAAAGGTCCTTATATGAAGATCCTGGCCAAGGTCTTGTAGCGGATCTTGTGAAAATCCTGGTGGAATCCTCTTCAAGGTCGTTGCATGATCGTGTACAGGTCCTTGTGAGAAGTGTGGATATCCTGAATATTATCCTGTTGAAATCCACTATAAGGGTGGTTGCATGAAGATCTTGAACATGACCTGTTTGTATGATAGCTCTTGCAGGATGCTCTTACAGGAGGTTCTTGTACACAGGTCTTGACGTATCTGCTCTCTCGCAGGTCTTTCTATGATGATCTTGCAATATTTTCTCAGATGTCTTCTTCGTATGAAGCTCTTGATCAAGATCTTGCAAAAAACCTTGAGAAGATCTTGTCGAGGTCCTGGTACAATCCGCTATAACAGGTCCTTCCATGAAGATCTTGCAGATGCCGTGCATTAGAGGTTTTTGCAATAAAGATCTGGAAAATTGCCTGTGTTAGGGGTGCTTGTGAGAAAGCTCTTCTAGAAAGGTGTCAGGAGGTTCTTCTATGAAGATCTTGTCAGATCCTGTCCACGGTCCTTTTTTGACAATCTTGTGATATTCTTTTCGAGGTCCTGGCATGAAGATCTTCTGAATGTCTTTTAGCTAAGGTCTTTTACAATACTTTGTGACAAGATCTTGTAGAGATCCTGGTGGAATCCTCCAAGAGGTCGTTGCATGATCTTGTACAGGTCCTTGTGCGAAGATCTTGTGGAGATCCTAAATCAATGCTGTTAGAGGTCCTGGCATGATCTTGAACAGATCCTTGTGAGAAGATCTTGTATAGGTTCCTGGTGAAATTTTGTAAGAGGTCCTTGCATGATTTGTACAGGTCAGTGTGAGCAGATCCTAGATCAATGTTAGAGGTCCTGGCATGATCTTGTACAGGTGCTTGTGAGAAGGTCTTGTAGAGGTCGTGGTGAAATTTCGTAAGAGGTCCTGGCATGATCTTGTACAGGTCAGTGTGAGCAGATACTAGATCAATGTCAGTGGCCCTGGCATGATCTTGTGAAGGTAGTTGTGAGAAGGTCTTGTAGAGGTCGTGGTGAAATTTCGTAACAGGTCCTGGCATGATCTTGTACAGGTCAGTGTGAGCAGATCCTAGACCAATGTCAGAGGTCCTGGCATGATCTTGTACAGGTCCTTGTGAGAAGGCCTTGTAGAGGTCCTGGTGAAATTGTGTAGGGGGTCCTGGCATGAACTTGTGAGATCCCAGCGAATTGCTGTCAAAGGTCCTTGCATGAAGATCTTGAAAATGCTTTGTCTCGGAGGTGCTTAGCTTTGTCTTGGAGGTGCATGTGCAACAGTTCTTCCTGGATGTTCGTGGGAAGCTCTGTCCTTCTTTCATGATCTAGCGAAATTCCCTTAGATGTCCTGAATGAGGTCCTGGTCAGCAGACATTGCGTTGCTGCTTCTGACAAAGCAAGTCCCTGCCGCACTTCCAATGATGTCTAACGGATCTATTCCTGTTCCTGTAGCTGCTGTTGCTTCTATCTCCTTCACTGCTTTCCTACCCCCCATGCTCTTGGGGCCTCTTGCCGGTGTGATATCGTTTTTCCACATTTTCCTCCTTTGTCTACACTATATAGCCGCTCCACACGTGCGGACCGCACTTGCGGGCGGTGGTGCTGGTGGGAGTGAGATTAGCAGCGTGCGGCCACGGAAGTTCAAGGCTCAGTGCGATTTCAGAAATGCAGAGGCATGTGCAACAGCTTAGGAAAGACCGCAGACAAACACAGCATCCACAAACTAAAGGACCCGATAACCTCACAAGTCAACTTCTTCCAATAATCACAAGGGAAATGCCCGACCCGTATCCCGCGGCCAGCATTTTGTGCGAGCCTGCGCAGTCGAAATGCACATGGACATGTCACAAGAAGCATTTAGCGCGGAAATTTACAGGGAAAATGCCGGACCCGTATCCCGCGGCCAGCGTTTTGTGCGACCCTGCGCAGTCGAAATGCACATGGACATGTCGCAAGAAGCATTTTGTGCGGAAATTTGTAGGGAAAATGCCGGACCCGCATCCCGCGGCCAGCGTTTTGTGCGAGCCTGCGCAGTCGAAATGCACATGGACATGTCACAAGAGGCATTTAGCGCGGAAATTTGTAGGGAAAATGCCAAATGCCCCGGATACCACCTCGATTGAACACCCCCGGCCTGAACTGTTACCGTAAGAACCGCTTCAGTGTGGCCACGCTGTTTGGGGGAAAAAATGAAATAGTGTATGCTTGGAGTGGCGGTTGCTTTGCCACAAAACAGTTGCAAGTTCAGCAAGGACTTTAGCTCAGGTAAAGTTTTGACCATATTGAGCGCAGCGGACCACAGTTTTTGAGACCCCAGCCGCATTTCCTTTCCATGAATGCCAATGAGTACATTCCATGTGATCCCTTTCTTGAAAGCACATTAAAAGAAGAATGCACCAGCGCTTCGGCAATTGGACTTGGTTTTTTTTTTCGCTCGAGATGCAAAATCGAGAGGCAACATGCGTGCCTGCAGCTGATTTGGAGCAAAAGAATACTTAAAAAACAGAATCTCCGAAAATTCGCAGAAGGCATTGAGACCAGCAAGTATGACGCATTGTTTTTAGGAGCACTCGTAGGTATGTCACTGCATGATATACGATGATGAAAATGTATGCCTTCAACCCCAGACCGAAATCCAATTGATGGCCAAAATTAGGATGATTGATGTCGTGTTGACATGTTTCTACATGTTCCATATGTTCGATGCTTCACATCTCTTCACATCAAGTGAGGAAGTGCAAAAATTGCTGATGTGAAGCAACAAGGAAAGGGTCCACCTGGCCCCATGGTGTGCTGTTGGTCCTGGTTTGAAACCTTGCGGCGCAAGACGGAAGGCGGCTATCCATCACCTGCTTAGGTGGCCTCTCTGGCGGTGGTTTCACTGGTTTCGTTGGTTTGGGATGCGGGTGCTTACTTTCTGACTTTCCGAGGCCAAAAGGGAGCCCCTGTGCAGACAAAGGCCGCGCTGTGAGCGTTAAAAAAAAACTATTTCACACCCTTAAAAAAAATGTCATCAGTCTGTCAGTTTGGTATTGCGGATGACCAAATTTGGCGAGGTCGATTTGGGCTGACTGCAGAGGACTGGGGGTGAGTTGGCCAGGATAGCATGCTTGCCTGCGGCATGATGCAGATTTGTGCTGTTGTGTCGTGATCAGTTGGCATCAGTAGACTGTTCTTCACACCTGGCGACATGAACGACATTACCTTTTGAGCCGCAGACGGGGGAATCGGTTCAGTGCTTTCGTGTTGCGTCAGGAGAGGATCCACAAAGCACAGGCCGAGATGCGGAAAACCAAGCAGTCTCAGCTCACAGGCCGTTTCCTGGTTTAAGCTCAGCTTAAGCTCTTGTTGTACTTGTTGGACTGGACACGGCGGACACCGCATAGTGATGGGATGGCTGAGGCTCACCCACGGTCTGCGACGAAGAGAACGAGTGGCGTGCCAGTGAGCGTTTCTTTCTTCCTTGGACAGTGCCCTGGTAGGATGATGAGGATGATGAGGATGATGAGGAGGAGGAGGAGGAAGACGATTTTTCTACTACCTGCCGCTGGCTGTCCCATGTTTGGGGGGTTCACCCAGAGGATCAGGTGCAAGCCCTAAGAGTGAACTCAGCGGTTTAAGATCATGTTGGAGACACCATTTTCCGGATACATTACTTTTATGCCCCCTCTGCCTCACAGCCCTGCTTCGATTCCATTCTGAGTCCACGTTTCTCGAGTGGGCCCAGTTAGGGGGCGCCTGGGATGGCCAAAGCCAAAGCTTCAAACTTATCATGCCAATCTGAATTAGGAGGGCAAAAAGCACACAGATTTCAATTGGATCATGATCTAAAGATGGTAGGTTTTTGAGCACATGAATGCGGAAGAACTTCGAGCCCCAAAAAGGGATTTCACACTCCCAAAATAAATCGGTGTATCCCAACACGGACCACTCCATTCAACTTTGGGGTCTTGGACCCATTGTATAAAAGTGATATCACATAATATCATATCACAATATCACTGTTTATGTACTAGTCAGTCAGTTGTCCTTACTATATAATTACTAATCGCGAGTGGTCATACCCATATGATTCCAGAATCCAATGTATCCCCATGTCAATGATGACATGGTAGTGTTATTCCCACGTGATGTTACTTGGTATTACTGCTGTTCTTACGATTACCATCTTTCATTTTCTTGGTAAACTTGTCATCTTATGTCATCTTTCACAGGCTATACCTCCATGCCTGAATCTCACCCCTTTTGGGGTGATGTGATGTGTCCCTTTGTGTTGGTTTATCTCGCTTTCTACATCTTGCCATGTTTGTGACGTCCGGTGAAATCAAATCAGCCTGGTGCCCCCAAGGTGATGAAGTGTTGGAGCCAGAGGCAACGGTGATCAGCCCCGGCGCGAGAGAAGATTCTCGGTTGCTCCATGTGGATGGAAACCACGACATCAATCAGGGCCTCTCGAACGAGAGTATCCCCCATCCAAACCTAGATTACCTTCAAACGGAAACTAGTGAAACATATGCGTCGTTGATGCTTTCAAAGCAACTGCTTGGGCAATTAGATCTCAATTAGTGATCATTGCTGCGTGTCAAATGGTCGTTTCCCCATTGATTGGAAGTGGAAAAGATATCATTTCGCAAAGGAAAACCTACTTAGACTTAGAATGACTTTCCATGTCCACGGTTGTTACCCAGAAGATGCATCGTCATTTTTTGAATATCCCAGGTTAGTCATGAACTCCCCATCTTTTGTTTGCCGGTCGTTACGCATTTTGATCGGTTTCACCGAAGCTTTATCTCCCAATTTGGCAGCTCAATCACTATCTATATATAATATATATGATCTCGTGTTCCGTGTTCCTACCCCCCCCCATTGTATGGGTCCCCAGGTAGCACCCCCATTCCTTTCTATTTGCAAGCTATTGGCGGCATTTCTGAGGTCCAGCCTCGTATTTGCTAGGTCTTTGCAGCATTTCTGACTACCAGCCTCGCATTTACTAGGTACATGCTACCTTTTAGACGACCTACGTAGCACACCTACGCGCTAACTATAGTCATATATACATGTGCTATGTGCCTACATTCATACATACATACATACATACATGCATGCATGCATGCAGGCATACATACATACATACATACATACATACACACATACATACGTGCATACGTGCATACGTGCATACCTACATACATACATACATACATACATACACACGTACATACGTGCATACGTGCATACGTGCATACGTGCATACCTACATACATACATACATACATACATACATACATACACACATACATACATGCTCAGAACTGTCATTGCAAATTTTGATGTGGAATGCATCTTACGCGCAAAAACACTCCAATTACACCTGACAGGAATGGGTCGGTGAAAAGACCCGACAGAGAAGCAAGAAGCTACCATCGCCATAGTCAATGCTAGATGAAATCAGTTGGAAGCTGACCCTTCCCTTTCAACTAAGCCAAATCGTTCCCACCTTGACAGATTGCGAAAACCGTACGGAAAATGAAATGGCAGAGACTCAAAACTGACGTCACGGCGGTTCTAGGCTTAGCCGGTTGCCATATACGACCAAAATGCTGCAAGAAAACGATGTTGAAATCGCAGGTACGTGATGAAGGCGTCCCTTCGTCATATCACCATGGAAAGGCAGTGTCTTCGTTGGTGGATGACTGCCAGACCATGCATCCACCCCCTGCTGTGAAAGTAAATGAATAACGAAACTGTCATGGTATTACTCAGAACTGTCTTGTCGAATTCGGTTTGTGGAACGCATCAGATGTGCAAAAAACACCAACAATAATATGACAAGATGAATATACAAACATATATATATAGACGTATTGTCACAGTAGATGTTGACCATATAAACCAACAGCGTTAAAAAATATAATTGTATATATATATATGTCCCCCCCAGGTGCGACTTATATGCGCCCAGGGGCAGGACATATATATATATATATACAAATATGTATAAAGCAGCAAGTACAGGAAACCGGCCACGTTTCCCTTCCACTTATGTCCACCGCTTCATTGCGTGTGGTAGGACATGAGTGCCACAAGCCCCTGCAGCAGAATGAAGTTTTACATCTATACAGATGGTACACACACAGACGCCCCGCGGCGGGGCTGACAATGAAAGTGAGATGACAATGAAAATGAGATGAAAATTACTTAACCAGGACGCGAAGAGGGGAACACAAAAGAAGAGGGAAAGAGCAAACACCAACACAACACACCTGGCCCAGAGCGAGCAAACCCTGACAGGGCAAGGAAAAGAAACGGAGGCCGACGGAAACGGAACCAGACCAGCGAAGGAGGGGGAAGACGGAAGCGCCTGAACCAACCTACCACAGCGAAACCTGAGCCTACCTAAGCACGCGCAGGACCCAACCTACCTGTAGAGAGGAGAACACATGAGATAGGGGGCCCATGGGGGACTAGGTAGTGAAAAGATGCATCCACAATAGCATGCAGTGCCCCCTTGTCTGGCTAAATGGCCGAAAAATCACGTCAACCCAGTTTACATATATATATTTGTATATATGTGTGTGTGTGTGCGTGTATGTATTTATTCGTTGGTTGGTTTGTTTGTTTGTTTATTTGTTTGTTTATTTATTTTTTTATTCATTTATTTATTTATTTAATTATTTATTTATTTATTTATTTAGTTGTTTAGTTGTTTGTTTTTTTTACACAGACACATATCTATGTATATATATATATAGCTGGCTGAATTTTCATTTGCGTGAGTTGCCCAGCTTTTGAGCTGAGGACCTTTTGCGCCAGAGCAAGGACAAAGATCATTACCAGTGCGTTGAGTCGATCCAGGACCACAACTGCTCCAAACAGCAGGAAATCTCAGCCAGAAATGTGTGGGATACAGACCAAGAATTTTGGATTCATGGAGTACGTGTTTTGTTTGTTTTAATACGAACAACAATTTGGACATCGCCTTTTCTGAAGAAACCATGTTGTAAATTCTTCCAGTTTTGTTTGATTTTATAACTGGAGAACCAGGGGCACTGACTTTTGCCACATACGATTCGGCACGAAACTGGACCTCGGCATTTGGGTTGAGATGACACGTGGCGAAATGTCCACAGGACCTGCGCAGACTTGCGCATGATTTGGAACCATGACATGCAAAAGCTAGAGTCTCGGGTCTCGGTGTCTTTCTGTGGTGAGCATCAAGCATCAAAGCTGTCAAGTTGGCGCAACGGGACATACCTCCTGTGGTTCATCAAAATTGAGTGCCACTCGGTTCTGATCTGCTAGTTTTGTTTGCATCCATTTTTCTTAGGTCATATGGGTTTGTCTGAAAGTAGCAGACCCAAAAATGTCGCGGCTTAGAAAATCATGTTGGGTATCCCATCAGTTTGGAACAAATTCGTACATTTTTTTTTCACAACCCAGCCATCACTGCCGTTAGGAGACCAAAACGGTGTTTGCTTCTCAATCTGCACAGCCTCAGGAGCAGGGAAGCCCGTGACTTCCATGGTGTGGGGTTTGTGACATGTCATGACATGTCCCAAAATTTTGGGGATGCCAATTTCGATTTTTGGACTATCCTGAGTTGGAGTCATACATACCACTTGTGTGATGCCCTCCATATTTGCTGCTACTCAGTATATTTGTTTCAAGTCCCCTCTATAAATGATCCTAGGAACATGAGCTTGGAAAAATCCTCCCCGCGTTGTTGGGATTATCATCGTGATACATTCTTGCATTCTTATGTTGATGGGATCTCTTCTCATTGATTGTCGCTTGTACACTGCAATTTTCCCACCGCTTTGAACAGGTTGGACCAACAGCCATCCGCACCAGGCGCAGTCGGCGTTGTAGAGTGGATCCACGGAGCATGGCGACACAGACACATTGACCAACCGAGCTCATGACTCCAACCAAGAATTCACGGTTTGAAGATTGAGAAGGTAATTTGTTTGCTCTGGTTTCCATGACCCAGACCCATCTTCAAGCCCCCCATTTCACAGTCTTTCTATATCAACTGTGACAGCTTGCAGGCACGAAGGCTCCCTATGTTACTTCCAATGTGAAGTGCACGGGCTTGTCGTGGCTAGCTGTGAAAGTGATAGAATCTCGTTGCGCCGCAACTGCATATTGCTGGTCCCATGGCAGGGGCCAATCTCGTTCGGAGGATAATGTGCAAAATATTTCACCAACCCTTTGTGGATGCAGGTACACATATGTGCTTCGGCCAGCAGTGGCCGATCTAGCCAGTGTCCGCCGAATCTGTGGTGTGGCTGCTCCGGTTCTGCTGGCGCACCCAGCTGTGGCCTATGGATTCCCTGTGAAATGCGCCCACTACGTGGCAACACGGCCAATGGCTTACGCCCCAAATTGTTTGCGATGACAGGCTGGTTGGGAGGTGGGATTTTGCGGGGGCGAACGTATCTACCCCACGTTGGTCGGGGAGGCATGAATGCCGAATTTCTCACTTCATGAAACTTTCTCGCGGAGATGTTGTTCTCATATTGGTGCGCCACAAATTGAGATTTCGAGGTCAACAGGAGAACAGTTCAAAGTCAAGCTGTGCTGATTCAGATGGAGGGTTGATGCTGTCCCCAGATACATATATATAATATATATATATATATTACTATATTTTGGTGGTTTGACTTTTACTTGTACCCGCCTGAGTTTTTGTCTCAAACTCGGATACTGCGAAGTTTGATATTAAAATGTGAAAATAGGTGTGGATTTAAGTTTGGGTACATCAAGAAATGGATAATTTAAGACTATCACCGGCCAGCCCATGTGGTCGGTGTGTCAAGCCATCACATCCCGGTGACCCAATGGTTACAGCCACGTTGTGGCTGAGCACCCCACTGGAGGTGCCGCTGAAATCGTCGCGCAGAATAAAATACCGCAGTGGCGCAGTGATGCGAAATCCTGGCGTTCGGGTATCGAGTTTTTTAGGGTGCAAAAAAATCATCAAAAAGGCTCAGATCAAAAAGACCCACAGCTGGCACAAGCAGCCGACAGTTTTGGACAAGCAAACAAATTGGTACATGATTCATGGTTGATCCGGTGCTGTCTTTCGCCTCAAGTCGTAAACACGCCCGGCCGGTGCAAGCCGCACATGAGCCGCCGCACATGACTCCGTCGTCAAATCCTTTGGCCCGGTTGAAAGGCGCGGTGGGGGGCAGAAAGGAATCTGATGTAATCCGCACATGCTCAATCAACCGACGGCTTGTTCCATTCATTTTCATGTTTCAATGCAATGAAACCCCATGGATTTTCCACTATGTTGCAAGGTCTATCCTCATCCATAGGTGGGGATTCAAGATTTTGGCCAGGCGATGTTCGATGAAAGGTCGCAGCCAGTGCCTGGGCAGTTGGCGACGGGAACATGTTGGAGATACGTTCGTACTATGTTGAAAGGATTTGCAGGTATGGTATGCATACAACCTCATAGCATCTGCATCAATGATGTTCATTTTTTTGATATCTACTAGATGTCCACCAACCCCCTCATCAAATTCATGACAAAACATATTATCTATCTATCTATCTACCTACCTACCTACCTAGCTATCTATCTATCTGTCTGTCTGTCTGTCTATCTATCTATCTATCTGTCTATCTATCCATCTATCTATCTATCTGGGTGTGTTTTATGGCCCTCCAGTGCGTTGATCTATCAGAATCTGGATCAAAGTTGTTCACCAATATTCACCAACCAATTTTGGTAAGATGTTCGTTTCACCGCCTATGGGGAGTGGGTCCCGGTTTCACTGGCTATATATCCATTCAAATCCCCACAAAACCAAATAGAATCATGTTCTTTGCAGCTTAAACCCTATGTGCGAGTCTAGATTTATGGACTTCCAAACTTCCGAAATTCGAGATGGAACCCACAAATTGCCATTTCCAATTGGAGAACCATCTTCCCCCTTGAGTTCCCTGTCAGATCCCCAAGAATCTCCATGGCGACGGCAAAGGACAGTGATGGGACGGCCGATGGCGAAAGTCAGGCAGCGGCAGATGAGGACAGTTTTGAGATGGTTTCGGGGGTGGAGCAAACAGTTTGATGAAATTCCCCCCAATTTGTGATTGCCACTTTCTTGGGATGATATTATGTGAGAAGACCTTTCTATGATGTAGGAACGAGAATGGGATACTTTTCACAAGTTGGACTTCAAACTCATGCATCAAACTAACAAACTAAAGGCACTAATGTCATTCATTGTTCATTTGCCACTCATTTGGAGCTGTCTGTTGTTGGCATAGTAATTCCCAGCTACAAACCATGTCTAACTCGTTAAGCCCAGATATATGTGGACCTTCTTTGGCACCCCTTGGCCCCAATGGCCAGGAAGACGTCGATGACGACCGCATCGCTTTCGCCAGTCACGAAAGTGGGACTGAAAACACAGTACATGCAGAGGAACGAGCCGTGCAGGACCGCAGGTCAAGGCATAAAGACTTGGGGAACTGGCCACAGGTTTTGGTCCAGTTGTAGATCATCCATTTTGGGAGTACCCCAATTTTGAGAGACAGATATTAGCCTCCTGGACGAAACCCATGTACATATTATGATTTTGTTGCGCCGATGCGTCGGAAGTCTCTGTGTCTAGAAGGCGCTGTGTGTAAAAAAAATCCGGGTGTCGGCTGTGCATAGAGCATCCATGCGCAAACGCGAAGGCATTTGTATGTCTTTTTTTTTGTGTAACGGATGGAATGTGGTGAGATGTGGTGAGATGCGGTGAGATGTGGTGAGATGTGGATATTTGGAAAAGCCTGGATGTCTTGGAATCGAGGAGCTTCTGGAGAAATACGCCGAGGTCAACCCTGACGACTTCCCCTCGTTTCGTCTGCCAGTCTTCTTGGCCGACAAGATGCAGACTACTTGGCAGGTGCCACACCAGTGCCGCAGTCTTTTGTTTAGTCTCTAATGGTGTTAATCGAGTTTTGATCAAGTTTAGATCTAGCAGATTTAGCAACATTGCTTGGACCATTGATTTCTACCAAATTCATGGTGTTCTCTCAGGGCAGTCAACCTTGCAATAAAGAAACCGGAGTTTTGGTAAGCCAATTCCTCCAAGAAAATTGCACCAAGAGTTGAACTCAGTGCAGGAGTTTACCGTGTTTACCCATCCTTTTGGCACCGCTGTAGGCCTTTTTGCAGAAGTACTCCTCCAGAGAGTTCGCAGGTGAAGCTATCTTCGACTCTATCATGGAGGACGGGAAGCAGGGTTTTGGATGGTTTTGGTGGGTTTCTGTTTAAAGCAAGAAACCTGTCATTAACTTGCATCAATTCAGAAGTAGAAGTTTCAATCCTGGCCATGTCGATGAGCCAACTGGATGTGAAGTAAACACCAAGCAGGAACCCAACAGGTACACCAAATGGGACTCAGCCTCGCGGAATTTCCTCAGGAAGCACCTACGCTACAAGGTATGTTCAAGATGCCAAGGCCGAGACACGTCCCAGTTTGGAAATGGAATATCCCCGTCGCCAAGATCTTTGGCGCATCTGAAAAACGTCTTTGCCCGAAAGCGATTTAAGCCCGAACTTTGCTATATGTGGAGGTTTCGGCACCAGAATGAGTTTGAAAAACAAAAGAAAGCCACCAGATTTGATGGTTCATACCATGATTGATCATCATCATCATCATCATCATCAGATTTTCCCCAGGATTTTGCAATTTTCTTGGGATTCTCCCATCTCAAGGCCAATGCTCTGCCGTCAGGTCGGTCTTCGGGATTCGTTTCACCATGAGCTTCACGCAACCTGGTATAGCCATGGAAGCACATTCTAAGGCCACACTTAGGTGCATGTATCATAAGTATGACCATATTTAAATACCCCATATATGGGCCCCTAGAACTATGGAATACTATGGCCATATTTACCCAGGAAGGCCAGGAAAATAATCCAAACATAGGAAGGGGGGTCATATTTTCTGACACTGGCAACCGGTCAGAGACATCGGTCATGGCTTGTATTTGGCATTTCAATTTTTCAAGATTTTTCAAGATTTTTCAACTTTCAATTTCCAGTTGTTTTCCAGTTGTCCCAAGGAACATCATCGGAAATTGCAACGATGCGGCGCTCCTGAAGAGGTTAGTTGAGACCCTGGGTTTCCAACACATGGATTTGGAGGTCACCGGGCCTCGCGTCTCTTGGATCGACAAGGCCAAAACGACAGCCATTGACAGCCATTGCCAATGAGGAAAGATCACATGATTTCACGACATGTTTCCTAGATTTTCATAGATCATAGTAAAATGATGTAACATGATGTAACATGCCTTTTTTCAAGATGATTTTTGAAAATACAAATTGTCACGGCACCGAGGTGGGAGTTATTCGAGATGCCATTATGGCAGTGGTGGAGAACGAGCTGGGGGTATCTCTGGAGCCTGTCGTGGGCCGTGCTTTCAAGGCGAGCGATGAGCGATGAGCGGAGTCGGCATGGGTCATCTGACACGACTGGCCACCGCCATGGTGTTTTGATTCGTTGATTTACTGATTAGTTACTGATGAGCAATTCATATGTGGTTTGGTTGCCTGTTTTGCCTGTTTCGGTTTCGGATTTCACAGGCAATTCTGAACTACACCGGCGGCGCCTTCATTTTTGTGAAGCGCGAACTGGGCGGTCGGATCAGGAGCGCGGAGGTTGTGGAGCCGCGGAGCGGATCAAAGTTCCAAAAAAGGCTCAAAGGGACCTGCATTTTTTGCGTTGCTCTGAAACTCTGAAGCCATCAGTGTGCAATTTATATTATATATTTTTATATATTATATACAATTAATTACTAATGGCATATAATCTATGGAATATATCCAATTGTATATAATAGATACAGTATAATTTACATATATATATATATCCAACTCCCCATGGCCAGTGCCAATGGTGAGTTTCCCAGTGCGATGAATCATGAATTCCAGGATCATCCAGCGAAGCTGGCGGATCGCGAACCGCCACTCGGCACCGGAAACATGACCCAAAAAAAAACATGTTTAATGAGGAAAATGGTGGGGAAATGGAAATACATGGAAATACAGTAGTACATGATAATGACTTGGAAGTTGGGGGTACCCTGTTTTGAGACAAAGTCCATGAATGCCCATGACACTTCCCGCAAACTTCTGTCTCCAAGGTAATGAGCTACAAGAGGGTGAAGATCCTACTGGAAGCCAACTGGGGACCATGGAAGAAGTCCAGGAGGAAGTAGAAGAGGACAGCGCAGATTTCGTTTCTCATGGGAAAATCTGCACTCAACCGGTCGGAAGCTGTCCTTCGCCACAGCTCTCGATTCCTCGATTCCAGGAGGAGTATCTGACGATGCAGGACAACGAGGAAATTGCTGCCATTCTTGACGCCAATGGTTCCTTTGGCAGCATCATCTTCGATTTTGTGCTGGGAGATTCATGAAGATTCGCAGTATGGGGGCTGCTTCCCCAAGTGACAACAGAATCACATGTCTCGCTCTGATTTCCTCCCTTTGCAGGTGACAAGGGCCAGAACGCAAAGGCGATGCTGCATGGAATGGGTTGCATTTGGCTAAGCGACTACAAATATCCCAGTATCCCAGTACACTATGTCTATCCGAGTCTATCCTGTTGACGCCATTTTTGGATCATTCGGGTCATTCGCAACAGGTTCCGTCCACCTTCCCCGAGATGTTCCTCTTCAATGCTGCAGTCATGGGCTTTAGCGAAAGTTCCTCAGCCACAAATGGCTTTTGTATGTTTTTGTGATGCCTGGATCTTTGGATCTTCTGTTGTGCCTTTGGAAAAAAACATGTTTGGAATGTGAATGAACATAATGAAGCAACAGTTGAAAAATCGTCGCTTCCCATTCTGGAGCGGTCTGCACTCTTGACTGTTTTGAGGTAAGTGGATGAAACAGGTGCTGAGCCTCGTCGGAACAGAAATCTGTGCAGCCTATCTCCTATCCCCTCAGAAATGGCGAGTTAGAAAGTTGCTTTCTTGAAACAAACATTGTAACAATTTGTAACAATTGGGGTTGTCTGAAAATAGGGTATATTCCCAATGAAATAGCCATTTAAAAACGGGATAATGATCAGCAAAACCATTGGGTACAATGGGGTACACAACATTTTCAGACACACCCAATTTGTAACACACAACTGCGACCAAGGGCTTCGCTGGATGCTATCGCCACGAATGTGGCAAATTCAGCGAGACTTCAGGAGAGGTCGTGGATCAAAACCCGAAAAAAGGCTCCAGTTCCCATCAAAATTCAAAATCACTGGAACTTATGGATGTGCATAACCGGCCAAAATATCATTGATATAATATGATATAATATGATATAGCTGTTGATGCATGTGGGGATACAACCAATAATTCAGATTTCAACGATGAAAGAATGCAGATATCAAGAACAACAATTGGGGTGTAACGTCACCTGCAAAAATTGCATATTACCAACGATAATGAGGATATAAAGGGAGGATACAGCAGGATACCCAAAAAATGTTATATGGGTTTGTCCGGAAATGATGCATACCGGATCATGCCGCATAAAAACCCGAAAAGTATCGGGGTAGTTCATATTTTAGGACCCCAGATTTCCGCAGAAATCCTGACCTGCGAATGATGCTGAATCGGAAGCTGCTGGGGAATATTGGTATCGACCAACTTGCTTTGATCTTGTCTCGGATTTCTTTTTTAAATTTCAGAAATGTGATCCAATTAGAACTGGGAACTGAGAGCACAATTTGCATGCTGTACGATTCAGGAAGAGTGCGACGTGCTGTCTTTGGTTCTTGCCAAGTACAAGGTGCGGTGAAATGAGTGAAATTGGTGAAATTCGTTGAGTTGTCGTTGAGTTGTCTGGTGCTGAATGGTGCAAAGTTTCCATGTGGAAAACCACGATCGTTTCGTAACGATCGTGGCATTTTTCGGCAGGGAGTGATCAACCTCCCAGAGTTCAAGGCGGTGATGTTAGCGTCGCTACGCTCCGTGGTCCCGCAAGACTGGGCGCCTCGACGGGCCATGTACGGAGATAGCTGTCCCACCCCATTGGAAGATGGGAGAAATCTGTAGGACATCTGTAGGAAATATGCCATCTAAACCACGACAACCAAGACCTGGGTGTGATCCTGATGGTAGGATTCAGCTGAGACTGAAATGGAAATGCTGGAATTTTGCTGAGGCTTCCCTATGAACATTTCATGGGATGACTTCCCAAAGACGGTTTTTTTTAACAAAATCATCGTTCCCCATCGAATTACCAATGGGTTGGGGCTGAGCAGTTGTACCATTTTTCGATCCGTTGAGATCTGTTGAGGATATGGAACATGAAACTGCATGGACCTGGCTTTGGGAAAACGTCGAGCGAATGCTGATGCTTGGCAGAGATCGCGATCTTTTGTGTAGAACCTGCTGACCCCTGTCCACATCATGATCCTCATCCTTACGTTGTTTTGTCATGCAATCATCATTACTCAATGTACTCCTTCACCATCACCATTAACCATTAATAACCATTAATAGCCAGTATTAACCATTGCCAACCACCACATCATCATCATCATCATCATCATCATCATCATCATCATCAGGATGATCAACAACCACATGGTCCACACATCCAGACATCCACAGCGAGGACGGCCATGATGGGCACTCCCCTCCGCTATGAGAAGGCCTTGCGGAACTGGTTGGGCGACATCAGCGAGGCTCTCAAAACTCGGGGGATGGATGAAGGGAATGGGAAACTTTAGGGATTAGACAGAATTAGACACATGGTTTTTTTCTTTTTACGTCAGAGTTTTGTTGAGAAGAGAACTGATGTTGGCATTCCCATTCCGGCCACAAAATGATCAGCCGTTCCCATTCCGCGCTGGCCACCCGCTGGCCACCCGCTGGCCGACTGTGTCACCGTACGCCGTAGGAGACCCGGATGAAGTGGCGAAGGCTGGTCTTCTCCAAGCTCTTCAAGACCACCCCGGCGGCACAGCATCTCGGCGCTTGAAAAATCTTGAAATGTTTGGATCACCCGCATCCCTGGCATTGCGTGCCGTGTAGATTTCTACTTTGTGGTATGCTTGAAACTAAACTGATGGTGCTTGTGAATGCGTTGCTTCATTGGCACGTCATGAGGAACTATCTGAAACAGTCGACGGGCCGATTGCATTTCATTGCAGATCGGATCTTGGAATCTTGGATCAGAACGCAGGCTGTACACGGTGTATCTCATCCTACAAATATCTTCAGGTATCTCCAGGTTGAAGCTCTTTTCATCTCTTTTCACTCTAGGGTTTTTCCAACGACATGTGCAATAGGCTTTTGTGCCTTGTTTCGAGACATCAAACTTTGGTGGCTCCCAGAAAGAGGAACAGAGACACAGCGCAGAGACAAACTGTACAAACCTGTCGGACCTGGTCACAGTCCAACTGCAGACACTCATGATACTTTTGAAAAAAGAACAATCGTCTCCCCCGATGGATAGTGAGGTTGGTTTGATATGGTTTGATCGATTTCAATCGGCAAGGTTCAACAAATGCTTCATAATCTCCAGGGTTGAAGTGAAGATGATTTTACCATGGTAAATTTGGAAAAAAATGTTTAAAAAAACAAAACACTCAGCTTTTTCCATCGCAGGAGATGACCTTGGAACTCTACATGGATCCTTTGACCATGGTCGATCAGATTTCTGCCTGTGGCCTCCGACACGTCGGCTACGGCGTGCCCACAGAGCTTTTTGTGCCACTGGTGGCGGCCTACACCGATGCCACTTGGAGAACTTGGAGAACTTGGAGACAGAGAAGAACATGGTGATTTCATGGTGATTTCATGGTGATTTAATGGTGATTATAATGGAAAATCCATAGAATCTTTCCTAAAGTCATGGTGCTACCCCCCAAAATCATCCAAAATCAGACCATTTCAGAAATCTGTGGCTTTGGGGGTCGTATCTTGGAATGTCTTGAAATGTCTTGAATATATAGGCCTTCAAGAATTGGATCATGTGAATATTGTGAATATTGTGAATACAGTGCAAAATGCTTATGGAATCCTGAAGTTGCTTATTAGTTCTCATTGTTATTGGTGACCCACTAAAACTCGTTATAAAACTCGTTATTGCTTGCTCATTGCCAGTGACCCCGGGTGGCCGTCGCGCAAAGGCACTGGAGGATTCCAGCAAGGGAGCAGAGAAGACAAACCATGCAGCTGGCCGCACAGTGTGGGTGTAGTCATAATGTGTATCTATGTAGTCATAATATGTCATAATGTAGACATGTATAGAGGGTTACAGGTATAGGCCGGTATAGGTGTATGATGGGGCACAATGACTACCATATTTGACCGTATTTCATGCGGTGAAATTGGAAATGATGCGATACCTGTGAATGGAAGGCTAGATAATGCTGGATGCAACTCCCAAAGAGGTGAGCAGGATCGTTGTGAACATGGCAATGGCGGCAATGGGTCAGTTCATCACTTTGGAAACGTGGACATACGTGGACCATGAGGGCATGAGGGATGACTGAGTCAATGGCATGGCCCAGAGTTGAGCCCAATGCCCAAAATGCCATGGCATGATATGTTGGGAATTCCGCATTGCATGTCTGAAGCCACTTACCCCAGAGTAGCCGAGCAGATTCAATGCAACATGAAGGCTATAGTGTACTATAGTGGCATATTGGCTATTGAATACTATTGAATGTTATTGATTCTGCAGCTGTGATGGGACCAAAAATTCTGGGCCCAGAAGCGTTCGCAGAGGGACAATCCACTGAGGTCCAGTCGTTTCGCTGGTCCTTGACGCTGATCTCAAAGATGTTGATCCGTGTGATCACCGAAGGCACCGTGGGGCACCCTGGGGGACCGTGGGGCGGGCGTGGTACCATGGAACTATGTCGAGCTTCTCGTCCCGTCCCGTGGCAGGCTCAACAGTTGTTATGAAAGCCATCAATACCAATCACGAAGCCGCGCTGAAGAAGGCACCATTTACGGATCCGGTGGAACCGGTGGAATGTGAGGTGTACATCTGGAATGTAAAAAAAGCTCAGTGACTTTTTCAGTGTCAGTGTGGCAGTTTTTCGTGACATATCATGATGTTGTATGAAGAAATGCAGAAACAACATGAAACAACATGAAACAACATGAAACAACCATCAGACCCCTCCAGGCAGTGGCCATCATCCCCCGTGGTCAACGAGCCACGGATTTGCTGAACGTCTCCTGTGGCACGCAGTCCATCTCCCCGCTGCACCTTGGGACGCAAAATTCTTGGGTGACTAAGGATATTAAATGGATATTGAATGGATATTAGGTGATATCAGCACACATCATACTGGTAGATATGATTTCAAAGTATGGGCACATCAAATAGCAGTTTGGATTAATCATGTTTCAGAATAGGAATTAGCAGGGATTGACCAATAACAAACTCCGGAAGCCCTCCGAAAGCGCATATGTTCTTATCCCGTACAAAGCGGGGATCCAGTAGGAAAGTTCGGACATGTTCCGATCGAAAGGGACAGGACTGGACAGGACTGGACCATTGAGGTATTGGGCGATTGACAGCGGCAGCCTGAACTGTGCAAAAGCGATCATTGAGGTGCAGTGGCAGTCGGCAGTTTTGAAGATTCGAAACAAAAAAGGGAAAAACTGGCAATATTTTGGCATTTTTTGGCCTTGAATGCGAAGATAAGGAAGAGGAAGTAGACGAAACATGACGAAACCAGTTTGTGATCCCCTCCCACAACGCTCGTGACGCATCGTGTCCCATTGGATTCACCCAGGATTTGCTGACAATTCGGGCAGATCGAGACGTGACCCAGGGATTTCTATGGATTTCTATTTTCTATGGAGTGAGAGGTCTTTATGAACATCTTTGTGTCCTGGAAAGGTTGTGAAACGGTGAAACCGAAGCAGGGGGTAGGAATGCAGCGAAGCAGCTTGCAGCAGCTTGCATGGAAGAGTCGAAGCAACCCCTTGGCGACACCCCGACATTTCATGGATTCTCTCCGGCAAATGTGCATTGGCCCCTACCCTGTAGAAAATGTGCGGAACTTGTGAAACCATGTGAAACCATTAATATTTAGCCATGTGCGCAGTTGTTACGGCCTCGGGAGGTATATTACTATGGCTGCGACGCGTTGTTCACGCGACATCCGGACTTGATCCATCAGATGTGTCTAAGCTCCGTGGCTGCAAGCAGCTCCAGCTCCAGCAGCGGAGTCGGATTTCGATCCATGGGGATCCATGGTGAGGTGCTCCGACGCTGCTGCAGCCTCTGTTGGATGGCCTGGTGTGGCGCTCCCGAAACACCATGGATGGCAAGCGCCGGGTGGCTGGGCACGGGGACCAGGGGTGACCACTCAGAACGTCCTGAGGGATGTTGGGGTTAATTATCAATAGTTGATGTTGTTGGCGAAGTTGGAGAAGTTGGGAGAGGTTCCTGTTGATATGGACTCTGGGTCAACTGGATCAACTCTGCATCTCTGGTGTGATCAACTTAGATGCGACTCTGGACGGTTCCTGAGAAATTCACGTGCTGCTTCCAGCTGTGAAGTTCAGAGCACCTGGGGACCTGGACTTTTCGACTTTCCCCGAAGTTGTGGCAGTTGTGGCAGTTGTGGTGTGGAAATCGCCAAGGTCAATTACTATGTGAAGCACCTCGTGCAGGACAGGGTCCAATTCGGGCAATCTTCATTACATGTTCAATGCCTTTCAATGTTTTTAACAGTTGTTTCCATTTAGTCTTAATTGTTTCAAGTGACATGAAACTACCACTGTAACTTTCACTGCTTCTTACGTTTGTGTTGCACTTCATTCCACATCATTCACATGGCGTTATGTGGTTTTGCAGGGCATAATTTCGATGCAACCATACTGATCCATACTGAACATTAATGCACCATGCAGCATCCCAGGATCTGGATGGCAACTTCAGTGAAACACTGAGTTGGCTGGTCGAGTACCAGGCACGGGCAGTGGGTCCATGGTGGACCGCGGGTGGACGGACCATGGCCATGACTCGTCACACGTCCAGGATCCGCATGTGGTGAGCCATCCCGCTGCCGCGCTGGCGGCTGATTTGATCTGGTTCCGTTTTGCCGTCTTTTACTTCCTTCGAGGCGTGACTGGCTCATGCTCAGCTGAGAGCAAATGTTCAATTGCTGTACAGCATTGCTCATCAATCTGATCCCCAACATATATGAAACTAAGAATCTTTGTTTTGTTCCTTTCGTTCTTGTTGTTTGATGACCTGAATAAAGTCTTTAGTTGAGCCCCGGATGCAACAGGACGTTGCTATTTGCTCTTCACTCTTTGCATCTTCATCGCCGGCCAAGCAGTGCTTGGAAACGGCGAAGAAAGCTTTGAGGCACCTGGACGTGGAAATCCATCCCACTTGAGATAGTCGCAGTTGGCAAATCGGACAAATGTTTCATGCAAGTCGCATTCAGATTACAGTGATAATCAGTGATAGTCCCCATTTTCACAAGGCGTGCAGCAGTTCAAACCTGGCACATGCACAACAAAAATTGAATGCTTGCCACAGTTGACGCCGTCAAACAGGAGAATGTGGCAATTTTCAGCTGCCGGTGTTTCCTCTACTTCGGCAGCATGTGTCAACTCCTCTACCAGCAAGTGAAGTTGCTGAGCACATCTGGACAGCATTGGATCCCAGATATTCCTAGATGAAAAGTTCGTGAATGGAAACTGTGATGTTTTGGTGGCAGCATGTGGCAGCTTTTCAAGATGTTCAACGTGAAAATCAGAGGAGCGCCAGAGCACTGAGGTTAGCTTACGTGGATATCAAACGAGGTGCCATCAATCGGTCCTATGTTTTCCCGATTCCTGAGTATCTCTTTGATGTTCAGCAGGCGCGAAGCCGGGCACAGAGCTTATTTTGCTTGGCACATGTATTTGCGCGCAAATTCTGATGCCAGTTTCAGCTTGCAAAATGCCTAGAAACTTAAAGAGAAAAAAAGGGATTTCATTTTGCTATCAAGCCCAACTTTTCTTTGCTGATTCGTGGCAGGCTTTGTACATGACGTTGGTTTTCGCGCTGATAGTGATGTTGCTTGGAAGCGAAACCCCCTGTGGCCATTTCGCAGTGTCAGTCCGGAGTAAAGTGGATGATGTTGTGTTTCTTAATGATTCGAAGATTGTAGCGCGCCAAAATATATAGATTTTATATGTGCCTTTTTTTCCCTGGAGTAGCACGTGCGTTGGGCAATATGTGAGCCATCTCAATATCTTTCAGCCCACAATGTGTCATTTGAACTATCCATGCCATTAACAACCATTAACAACCATTATCCATATTTTCCAGATGTTTCCAGCAGATTGCGGATTCATGTTTGCTTCGCCATCCGATGGCGCGATGCCGTAACGCCACGATGGAGAAACACCTGAGGTTCTTTCTGGAGCCCATTCTTTGGTGCATCAAAGACAGTGCTGCGTTGGGGGCACAGCTGCTTGGCCTCAAAGCATTGCTCAACATTCAACGAACTATTGTTACAAGTAAGTGCTACTATTTTTAGAAGCAAGTCTTATATATATAGTTTTATATAGTGTTCTGATTTTATCATATTTTATCGGGCTTTGAGGAAAATAATGGGGAAATCTAATGTTGTGACGTTTCTTCCCCCAAGCTTCAGAAGCTCTGATGTTGTGTTTCGTTGTGTTTGATGAGACATGTTCGGACCCAGGAGATGAACAACTCGACGGGAACCTACATCTTCACTGAAAACTGTGCAGAGGCTCAGGCCCGAAGCTGGTGAAGATCCATCAAATTCACAAAAAACACTGAGAAAATGAAGATGAACATGATGAACATGATGAAAATGAAGTTCACTAAAGATGGACATGTTTTGTCACGGAAGGGGTTGTTTCGGTAGGACATGGGCGCCTACTACATTTTCTCCTGCCTGGCCATGCTGCTGTATTGGGCGCTTTTGGTGGACTTTGCCGTCGCTGGCCACAAAACATGACCGCAGCTTCTTTTCGGATCACCAGGTCCTCGAAATCAGACATCAACAGATCGAAACTAATCGAAATAAATCGAAAATCCCTGGGGATTTGCCATTTTTTGATTTTTGAAGGTCACTGTGGGTAATTCTGTGGTATATCTATCAGTCTATCTGAGTCTATCTCCATATATATCTCCTTTGTTCAGCGGTGTTCAGGTCATCTCCATGCGCCTGTCTGCCTTTGTCTTGGTGTGCCTTGACGCCATTTCTGTCAGAGATATGGGGACTTGGAAAAGCTTGACCCAAGTGGCTAAATGATGCTAAATGGCTAAATTCTCCAAGGTTGCCAATGACTCACAATGGGTCTATAGAGTCTATAGACTGCAAATCTCTGGGGAGTTAGACTTAGTGCCGCTGCAGTAGTTTTCTGAGTTTCATGGGTTCACCCCAAGTCGCAAGTCGATCTGAGGTGCAGTCGCGTGATGTCCGAGGCTGGACCACACTTTGTTTTTTTTGCATGGCATGTCACAAGGCTTCGTCAAGCTGCGGTGTTTCTCAGGTGGGACTTTTCTTCTTAGCTTTGTCCTTCTTGATTGTGGCTTTTGCCACAGCCATTAGCTCTCTCAACCACTCGCTGTGCCTGAGCTGCTATGGTGGATGCGGTTGGCAAGTTGAAGGGCTATCTGAACGTTTCCAGTGTAATGGTTGAATGAAAGCTATTTGACAAACTGCTCTATTGGTTTTCAAAGCGACAAGCTTAGATGCCTGAAAGTTGAGGCTGGAATACGACGGTGTCCATCTCTGGTTGGGCACTCTTCTCCGAATCTCTTTAGGCCAGGTGTGATGCAGAGAATCGGAGAAGGTTATGCCCATGTCATGCTGCGATTTCTGGATGATTCACGTTCTCATTCACCACCTATCACCACTTATATCACCACTTATTAGCAGGTCCATCTGAAGTGTCGGGATCGTTTCTCCATGCTCGGTGTCACATGGTCAGTCATGGTCAACCTGGACCTGGCAGGCATGTTCCCAGCTGCTGACTACCTGCGCTTCAAAGACGAGGCACCTTTGAGCATGATACAGATGATACAGATACACTATCCATCAAAACAGAAAGACCAGAAAGTACTTGGAAAATCTGAAAGTACAGTGACTCCAGTGACCCCAGTGACAGTAAATGGACTCCCAGGATGTTCATCCATGTTCATCCCCTCCACTCGGTTTGAAGCTACAGATCCCCGAGCTCCCAGGTACCGGTCTTTGTGGCGATCTCTGCATTTGTGGCGGTTGTGTTCGTAGTGATGTTGCCAGGGTCCTCAAAAGTTGCCCCAATTGGGGCATGGATAACCAGGGTGCAGCGGTCACTAGCTCTATCTCTCCAGATTCCAGTCCCTGAAATGATCAAGTTACTGCAATCGCATGCTGTCGTGAATTCGATGCGAGACAGATTCATCTGGTGTGAGACGTTTCTGAGGAACTTGCTGGTTGCACAGCTGACCGAATCTTTTCACTCAATGTTCAAAGACAGTCAAGGCACTGGGATGCTGGAAGGTTTAGAGCTGACAGTCATTGAAGCGCAAGTGTGGAGAATCTCTTTGAAAACTCGTTACTTTAAGATACTTTAAGACTTTATATGTTTAGCTTTAGATGTCGTATTTTGGAAACAGTTTTGGATGTTTTTGGAGTGTTGCAACTGTCGTTTGTGTTTCGGACCGAGATGAGGGAAAGCTCAGGTCCAGCCAGACATGCCCAGATCAAACGGAATTTTACAGCAGAGATAAATCAAATAGATTAACTAAATTATCGAAACGAAACGAATTGATTGAGACAATTGTTTCCGATTTCCGATCGACAACGAGTTCCTTGCAGTTCCCAGATCTCTTCCAGACCTTCCATACCTTTTCCAGGCTATGCCCGGCTGAACCGGGCTGCGGTCGTGGTATCAGTCATGGGCCAGGCCGGTGAGGGATAGGCCCAACATGGCCCAACCAGGTAACCAAATATCCAATGGCAATGATGGCAATGATGGCAATGCAGCTCCCCAGGCTACACAGAAGAGATGGGCTCGTTTTCTCCGGAAGATGGGCTTCGAGGCGCGGAGAAGCACATGTCACTATCCTGTCCACATATATTCGATATATTTTTCCATAGACTCCCTATATCCATGTAAGATATGTATGGATATGTATAGATATGTATAGATATGTAAGATTCCAAGATGAAGTTAACTAAATTTCACCAGTTCGACGTGTTCCACCCTTTTTTGGACCCTCTCAAATCGCAGGAACGCCTGGAGTTCAACCAAGGGGATATTGGTTTTGCCGGAGGCATCCAAATCATGGAGCCTGCGTCGCTTGGAGATCTTGGAGCCCGAAGTCGATTTGGAGTGGCTTCATTTCCCATGGAAAAAACATGGATAAGAAATATAGTGTATTATATATAAATACATACATGTACCCCCCTGAAACCTACCTTCTCTAACATGTCTATCACATGGGTCTGAATGGGTTACCTACATCTATACGAACTGCCATCTCATATCCCACGGGGTACCATAATCTATACATATCGATATTTAGATTGTACTTAAGAGATAATCCAGAACAAGGGCTTGCAAACGTTTGCAAACGAGAGGAGTTTTGGATTCAAGATTCACGATTCAAGGTCTAGAAAAAAAGTTCTTGAATCAGATTCAAGATTCAAGATATATATATGTATATACATATATATATATATATATATCATATATCATATATACACATGTAATATATGATGTAATGAATGTAATGAGATATATATATATGTGTGTGTCATCCAGGATGGCCCAAAACAACAGAGTTTGGATCAAAATTTGGACAACCCAACCCAAGAACCATTGGTGAATTCTTGGTACATGTTCAACATCTCAAGACCTCGGTGGCCATTCTGTGTGGTCATTGCCGGTAAACTAATTGTTGGTTTCCATTGACCCCATTATATTTCATAGTATAAACATATATATATATTTCATAGTATATATAGTTTATTTCCATTATATTTCATAGTATATATATATGTTTATATATGTATAAATATGTTGGTTTCTCTCGTTTTCTCCCATGAATTCTGAAAACGCGAGGAACGCCAGCACCGTGACCACCGAGAGCATCAAGCGCTACGGCGGCTCCACGGCGCCCAGCATGCCGTGGCCGGAGGCACGGTGGAAACATCCATGGTACCCATAGATATTTGGTCTACATAGATGGATAGATAAATGTTTGTGTTTATGTATTACTACATATGTACATCACATATATATATATTATTATATTATATTATATTATATTATATGTTATATTATATATTATATTATATATTATATTATATATTATATATTATATTATATATTATATTATATATTATATTATATATTATATTATATATTATATTATATATTATATTATATATTATATTATGTATTATATTATATATTATATTATATATTATATATTATATTATATATTATATTATATATTATATTATATATTATATTATATATTATATTATATATTATATATTATATTATATTA
>Ga0126342_10000671_pt1 | contig 40314 bp, 40 predicted proteins | sample Cyp1metagenome_FD_92528 | JGI IMG/M metagenome (GOLD analysis project Ga0126342, IMG submission 92528) | Coral microbial communities from Lord Howe Island, Old Settlement Bay, Australia - Cyphastrea 1 metagenome | ecosystem: Host-associated > Invertebrates > Cnidaria > Coral ...
ATAAATATATATTATAATTATATATTTATATAAATGATATATATATATAATATAATGCATATATATTATGTTTTGCATATATATATTATTATATATATCACATATATATATATATTATTATATTATATTAAATTTTATTCTACATATTATATATATAATACATAAAATATATATGTATAATAAAATAATATATATATATATAATATATATATATATATATAATATAATATAAATATAATATATATATATAATATAAATATAATATATATATATAGAGAGAGATAGATGCCCATCTATAGGGAATTCCCAGCCAGCCATGTTTAATGTTTGATTACCAAAACATCATCTGGCAGAGGAGCAACCGATGGCCTGCAAGCGTGCCTTGGATTTGGGCCAACGCTGGGAAAATCTGGTTGAGAAACAACATTCAGAATGGTTTCAATCAGGTTTACCCTCTAGTAAACTAACATTAAACTATGGAAAATCACAATTTTTCATAGAAAAATCATCCAATTAATTTCTGGGTCATGGTTTCCATAACTATGTTAGTTTACCAAAGGTTAAGTGATCTCTCAGGTTGAGGCGTGAATTGCCCGGGGTTAGTCAGTTCCCTCACTGGGGTTCTAGTTGTATCTTCCTATGTATCAATGGGTTGAGGGGAACCCGACAGGAAATCATCGAATTTCCCTTCAAGCAATGCTGAGAGTGCATGGATGACGTGTAACTATCCTGGTTGGTGGTATACCTAGCCCTCTGTAAAATATTAGTGGGAAGGATTATCCCATGTATTATGGAAAATAAAACATGTTTGAAACCACCAACCAATGCAACGATGTGTAACTCATAACTACCACTGGAAAGAGCATCCAAGCTGACTTTCAGGTTTCATCTCTCCACCAATTGCCCCCTCTATTCTCAAAGCCCAAAGAACACCGTGATTTCTCGGGCATGAGCTCGTTCTGGGGTGGTTTTAATTTGTCCAGTAAACATGTGTATACATAACTCATCAAATTTACTGACATGTTTTTTTTGGAGATGTGTGGAATATTTCTAATAATGTATAATATTGTATATGTTTTGTAAAATTTGATAAATAATGTATGTATGTGTCATCCCGTTCTTTCTCGAGGCACGAGCTCTTTCAGACGCAGCTTTTCGTTGGATCTGTCTATGTCGTGGCCCCAGACCTCATGGGACAAAAACCGCCACAGAACTGAGAAGAACATGGAAACTGTGCAAAAATGCCTCAAAAATGATATGAAAATTGACTTTCTTCGAGTACCCACCCTGAAACACTAATTAGTCTGACATAGTTTCCAACATACCATCTGGAAGTATTTCTGGCATATTTATTCCGACATTCTATCTGACATTCTTGCTGGCATTCTATCTGGAATCTATTGTGACATTCTTTCTGGCATTCTATCAGGCATTTATTCTGACATTGTTTCTGGCGTTCTATCTGGCATCTATTCTGGCATTTTATCTGGCATGTGTTCGGGTCCAGGCGCCCTTCACAGCATCTGCACCCGGAGCTCGCCACATGGCTTGGATCCGTTCATGCCCACAGTCCCGACGAGCTGGCAGAAGCAAGAGGCGGAGAAGCTGGACGAGGACGAAGGAGGCGAACGAGAAGAAGAACAAGAGGAAGAAGGAGGAGGAGTTGTACCTTTGATAAAGTTTAGAGACCCTCACCTGGCAGGTTGGGAAAATATGGGAAAATCACATTGGAAATTACATGGAAATCATTCATTATCCTGGATGTGAGATTTTTTAATTAATACTTTAATGATTTGGGGATGGCTGTCTATCTTTTGTTGATGGGACTGTTCACATCCATAGTGACAAGTGTCCCTTTTGCACCTTCCAAGATGAATCATTGAATCATATACTGCAAAGATGGTAGAAACTGGCCAAGCAATCATCATATCATCATGCGGGGTTTGACATGTTTGACCTCTGTCCAACACAAACTTCTACCCAGTAAAACAGCAAGGAGTTCCTTGCTACGTAGGGATCGTCGCCTCTCAAGCTGCAAGTGCGGCCAAGGGGCGATCTCATCCACCTACACGTCTACACGATGGTTGGATGTGAGCCAACCGACCACATGCTGATCAACATATAGCAATATGCTGAATTATTATGCTGACAATTGTCCAGAGATGCACTTTGCGGGAAGAAAAACATAGAAAAACAACTCAGTGGGTGTAGATCTTGAACCTTACGCCTTACGCGCCAATGACCAGTATGTCAATTCTCCAGCAACCTCTTTCTCCCATGCATTCAATCTATGCTCTTTTCTTTTCTAACAGGTAGTGAAGATGGCAAAGGACACTCCTGGATTCCCCGGTTATAAGTTATAAACATGTACAAACCATAATGAAGCCACTACAGTACATCATTGAGTTTCCTTCTTGCACGCAGAAAAAAACAAAAAACACATGTGTTTTTTCCTTCATATTTCCTTTTCAATTCAATGTTTGATTTTTTCATGCGTTTCATCTACTCTCCAGTAAATGGATACCATGGAGGTAAATCATGTTCTTCTTTTTCCTCATGTTTTTTCCATCGTTTTGTCACTGAACTGGAGGCTAGATCACAATTTTCGCATGAAAACTCCATTGAACATCACATCTGTGGTGGTTTCAACTTCCAATGTCCTCAGGTTTTCCTAATGTTTTCCTGCAAATTCCTCGGGTTTTCCTGACGTTTTCCCCCAAACTCCTGGGTTCCTCCCACCCCAAGCCGAAGCCGCCTGAGAGAGGCCGCTGCCTAGGACGGTCTGCCGGCCCTCGGCTCGGCTGGGAGCCCCGATGTATTTGCGCCCCGCGGCACCTGCCCCGTGTTGCCCGTGGAGGAAGGGAAGCTGGAAAGGAATTGAGTGCTGGTGCTGGTGGTGGTGGTGGTGCTGCTGATGCTGATGCTGATGATGATGATGATGATGATGTTTGTTTTCATTGTTAGAACTTGATCATCACCTGTTGCATGAAAACAAACACACAGTAACATCAAGTTCATTAGTGGTGTTGCACGGAAACGTATTATCAAATGGAACCCAACAAGGCCTTATCCAGGAGTAAAATCATATGCGGGATCAAATGTTTCAGGTTCAATCTTAAATCTACAAGGTGTTACCCTCCAGAAAATCATAGAAAATCATATGACCATAAATACCAACATTTTTTCATATCATTGTGCCGGAAACCGGCATGGTGCCATGGCCCAGCTGCACAGTTGCACCTGTCCACTGCGGCGATTTCAGATGGGCCTCGACGTCGCTGCCCAGGGACTTACGCCCAAAGGCGATCTTATCGACGCAGGTGACCTTCGACAAGAAACAGGTGGCCCAGGTGGCCCATTTGATCAGTGGATCCTTGGCTACATATGGCTACATATCGCAGATGCGAACCATGGTGCTGGTATATTTACCTACAAAACTGGGTGATTTTCGGGGCACATGTTGTTAATCTGGGTATATGCACATGATTTCTGGAGATGTGTTTCATCATTTTCATTGATTTTCCAACTAAGTCGATATCAACCTAGGGAGGAGGGGACAGTTGGTTGAAATGGCAAAAACACCATGGGATATGCAGCGATCATATTGGCCGAAACGACGAAACAGAAGTCATCAGATTGGACTCCCAGACCTGCAACATCCAAAACCTTGGATCTTTCTCCAATGCTTCCCAAAAAAAGTAGGTATATATTGGTACATTATATATACCCTGGACATCCATGTTAGCTGTCAACATATGATTGGCCATGTGCATTATGAGCATGTGATTGGTCCAAAATCCAATGAGCACTGTCTTGGAAATGGGTAGTTCCCTGGGTGCGTGCTGGCAGAGTTTTGGAAAGGGTGGATGGCTGTCGCTCTGATCCAGGCTCATTAATGGTGCTATCAGAACACATACTCAAACCTTATCCATTGTGTTTTGATGATATCAACCGGGATAGCTACCGAAAGCCAAACCCCGAACATAGATGGGGTTGCAAACCTAGTGCACAGCCACCAAACCAAAGCCAACCCAGTCACCACCAGCTGATTTCCTCGCTGAATGCCTGCTGGACTGCAATGGGCCTACTTCGCAATGCAGCACTGAAAGGTGCAACCCCCCTTTGCCGGTGCATCCAACTCTTCATATGGGACTTCACTTGTTTATCCAACAACATGTGCATGTTGGATGTGCATGTTTTTTTCAATACAATATTGATCAAACAAAACTATGGATGTCCAGCACAGGGTGATGCAGTGATGTGCATTAAGGTAACAAACTGTGCAAAGCCATTGCCAGAAAATCGAATGTGATTCTGAAGTCTTTAGCATGCTCACTTGAGCGTTGGCCCATCACACAGCCCGTCCACCAAGCGCAGACAAAGCCGGCTCAGATCCAACACAGGATATCCTAAGCTGCAGCAATGCCAGGGGGCAAAGCAACTGTGGTGGAAGAGGAGATGGTGGGCAAGGAACTTCATGTGATGAAACCCATGAAATTCAAGGTTTCAGTAGCCTATTTGCATTTAGTTGCAATCTTCCTTCGGATCATGTGCTTATCTCTTATAAGTTGTCAATGCTGTTAACTCATTCTAAAATTATTCATTGACTTTCATCTAAGGCAACCGGCCTCCGTCTGTTCCATGCCTTCAGACAGTATGCTCAGCGTTGGGGACCAATGATCATGAAAAGCCCAGACAGGGTTTTGGTGACATGGTCAGACAGGGACAGACCTGTTGTCCTGGAAGCAGATTTGGAAATCAATTTCCAACTCTGCAAGGAAGCCATCATGACATGTTGTGAGACTGCGTTCGGGATTGATGGAAAGGAAATCCCCAACTTAGCTGATTTTGAGGCGGGATCCATCTCACTGATATTTACACCATCCTGCCGATAAGCTTGGATTACCATATCATGGACCACTGAGAAAACCGTGCATACTAGCCATTACCCCAAAAAGCTCATTCTGTCCTACGCGCAGGCGGCTTTGCTGTTGCTCTCTTTGCGGAGCAACTTCCACACGGAGTACTATGGTCGTCGGGGGGGGAAAACTCTCATCAGAGAAACTTGTTTTTTTATTCAAATAGATACTGCATGTTTTCAACACCAAGTTTGATTCTATCTGCGTTCACTAGCTACTTTGATCAGGATTGGGCCAACACAGAAGGTCAAAGGGTGCGAAAACTTTTGACCTACCTTGTCACCTTGACAAATCGCACCCCAGAGAGCAGGACTGGCACATACAAAAGAATCATTACATGGTTGTATGAATAAACAGTCCATTAAGTTGTAACTTCCACCAAAGTGTGTATGTAAGTAGATGCAAGTACCCCCACAGTTCACTTGGCAGGAGTGAAAAAATCAAGGTGATGAAGAACATCATCCTGCAGTTCAGAAAGGTGAGGCAACAGAAGGTCACCAAGGGGTTGGGGGGCGTCATGCATGTATGTAAGAAATTATCAAGCAATACTTTAATTTAACAACTAGCTCATCATGGCTGCACTATCTGTGATTGAATCTTATTATTGTGAATCAACATATGTATGAATATCGATGCTTGCAGGCCATGGCGCTGGATATTGCTCCAACCCCGCCAGTCCCGGAGGAGGCCCCGCCCAAGCAGTTATCTTAACCTACTGTGCTGCACATTTAATATACTATGCATCTAAAACATGATCCCTTGATTTTTGACAGGATCACTTGGCTTTGGAAGTGGATTATGACGATGAACCGATCATCATCTCAGTCACCCAAGCTGAGCCTTCTCTTGACACCCAGCCTGTCAAATCAGAATCAATGGATGATGACAAGGAGGCTCGAATCAACTTGTATTTGTTTTGCATCAAAAATCACAGTTTCCAAATATGTTAACAGTTAGCTGGTTCAAAAGATGCAGCAACCATGATACTTTAAGACCCCTCCCCACTCAAGGCATGTGAGCTGGACCCTGTGATTGCTGTGACTACCACGCAGTTGGTTGAGGCGTTGGGTGTGGCATGGGTAGATGAACTGAAACACTAAAAACATGTGCGCTGCGTTGCATTTTGCTCATTTTTTTTGCACAAGTGTCTTTTTGTTTTGTTTGTTTTATTTTAAGAACAAACATATTGTTGCCATTAATCAGCTTCAAAAATATTTTGACGACAGGACTCACAAGCGATGAATACACAACTAGATGAAGAAGCTGAATCGGAAGCAGTACATGACAAGGCTGGGGTGTCACTTCAACACGTACTGAAGTTCCAAAAAAACATTTTGGTTTGACTACATGAAGTGGTTGTGCTAGGTGAATGCATCAACTGGCTTTGTGCCATACTCTACGCGCATACGTGATTTTTTTGCTAGACATCCAGGTGCCATGCAGGCTGGATATTGCCAAGCCATGTGTTCATTCCAATCTTGTAAAACACATGTATATTAGCTTCATTCTTGCAGGCCTTGGATGACGACCACTGCAGTCCGGCTTGCCATGATCCCGACTACTTGACCACGGCCACCAATGCTGCTGCTGATGCTGCGGGTGTGGTTGTTTCTTCAGCTGGTAGTAGCAAGGATGACCCAGAGATCAGCAGCCTAGAAGTTTGTCCACCTTCCCCGGTTGCAAAGCCACCCAAGAAAAAAACAAAGAAGCAAGATACCGAGTTGATTACCGACCCACCTGTTTTGCCCGACTCGCTTTTGGAGACCTTTGCGAACGCCAAGAAATCAGCTTTGGAGGATGGCACCAGTGTTGAAACAGACCTTGAACGCCAACGTCTTTTGAAACACAAGTTGGACCAAGAGGAAAAGGACAGGAAGGCACAGGCCAAGGAGGAAGCTAGCCGAAAACAGCAGCAGGCAGCAGAACTAGCATTGAAAAAAGCTCAAGAGAAATTGGAAAAGGCACAGGCAAAGGCACAGGCAATCCAGAAAAAAATTGATGACAAATCTTGCAAAAGAAAGCTGGATTCCCAGTTCGCTTCAGTTGATGACAAGACCAAAGAGCCAGCAAGCCCCGACGGCAAGAAACCTGCCACCCGCAAGAGAGCCCTCAAGCTGAGCCCCAAGGCTAAGGCCTTTGCAAGCAGCAGCGTTAACAAGGAAGCCAGCAAGGACCAGAGAACGCACAAGGCCCAGTCAGCATTGCAGACCCTGCGTGACTCGAACATCCCTGACCTGAAGCTACCCGGGGAAGACTTCAACAAAAAGTTCCTAGCTAGCAGTTTAAGTCATGCATGCAAGAGTCGCAAATAATACAAATGCACTCGATGTTATAAACTTGATATGTTTGTACTTATAGCTGAGGTCGTTCACTGTGTATGACCCTGAGAAGAGTGGCTGCCAAATCGGTGTGATTCTTTACCAACAAGCTTTCTTTATCGCAAAGGCGAACTATGATATGACAAAGTCGCTTACAGGAAGGGCCCCATATCCTACCGGTGGTTTGCAGCTCTCTTGGGAGGGTGATGCAGCTGCTATGTAACCCTAGCACGTTTTGAGAGGTTCTGCAATCAATGCGTGAATCTATCCAACACTTTGTTACAGCATCAAATGTGACATCAGCAAATTCTCAAAGAAACGCTTTGGTTGTTTTCAGGTGTTTTGATATGATGTCCTTTTTAGGTATCAAACATTTCAAGAAAACAACATCTGACGAGTACATAGTGTGTGTGTGTTAGCGTGTGTGCACAAGCTCCGGCTGGCCAGGTGGGACAAGGCAAAGAAGATTGCTATGTGGAAGAACGCAGTGACTGTTGATGACATGATCAACGCTGTGCCTGAGTCGCGCTGATGCTGGTACAAATCGGATTTAGATTTTTGTGTGGTCGGAGTTGACACAGCTTGGGTGCATTTGTGAGTCAAGCATTTAGTTCAGATCTAGATTATGCGTGTAAACAATCCGCTGTAACGCAAACCCACCACATCCAAAACAAATTTGATTTGTTTATTATTCAATGGGATTGGTGAAACTGGCTCATAAATGTGTTTTGCTGTGTGAGGGTATACCAGTACGCATGAAAGCTTCAAGTTTTGCTGGGGCATGCGCTGGATGTTCCACGGCCAATGGCCATTAGCACTGAAGTGGACACGGTCCTTGATTTAGAGTTTCAAACAACTAATGCAAAATGATTCATAGAATGCCAAAGATTCATTTCTTCAAACGTATTCGTCATTCATCTTGCCAAGCCATAGTTTGGATACGCATGCCACCAGTGGGCTAAGTTTGTGGATTAGATCCCAGCGCTGAGCATTGCAATTGAGACATAGAGCTGTCAGCAAAAGAAAAGCTGAGTGTGTGATTTTGTTTCCGGTCATAAACCCAGAGCAGCATGGATAAAATTCAATTGAATACCATACGCATCCAGGTGGTCAGGTATGATTTGATTAGGTCATACTATCTAGCTCTAAGATTTTACACCCACAGCAAACCAAACATACCACCCTATCTATCTATCCACCCATCCATCTATCTATCTAGTATGTGCATGATAGATAAATGGATGGGTATAAATATATAGACATGCATTCGTTCCACCACTCCATATCACTCATGGTGTTTGAACCGAGCTTCCATGTACTTCCCACGCAGGTAAACGCTCGTCTTCATCGTCTTCTGGCAGCGGTGTGGCTTTGGTACCACATGAAGGCAAGGCTTCAATCCATGGGGTCCACCGCCAAGGTTTCTGTGATGGTTGTCTCAATTTTGATCAAGGAATATGACAAGTATCCAACATATATATATGTGTGTACTTGAAAATATTTGGGAGTTCCATTTTTTCACCCATCCTAGCTAGGGTCAATTGGTGGTGGGTATTGGTTCTGATGCCCTGCACTTCAGATTTAGCATTGTCCATGCTAGCTATTTCACTTCCTTGCAGGAAGTCCACCTACTGCTCGTGCTCGAGTTCTGAAAGGTGCGCCCCCGGCCACTGCAGGGGCTGGTATGTTTGGCCATAGTTCTCAACTCATAGCATTAAATAAGGCCCATTCACATATATCTATATATATAATTTATGATGAATCAACTCGTGATGTTGCAAAGGCAATCATCAAGGTTTTAGGTTTGGATGAATTGTTGCCATGGTTTGGTCGGCAATCGTTTTGAATGTAAGTAATTCATTAACTATAAATAATATATATATATATATATATATATACATGTCAACCACTCATAAACATCAAGGTAGCCAGCTTCTGCATTGCCAGTTTTCGGCTCTGAAAAAAATATTGGCTAAGACCAATCATAGACCCATGCCGTCGCGCAACAGCCCTGTGTCGTTGCACATATCCAGGCTGCAGTGTGCAGCCTTGTTGTGCCTGGGGTGCCCCCCAGTACTGATCCTTTGGTTGAAATTAAGCTATCCTTTTGTGCTCGAACCCAAACCAAATTGTTGAGTTTGGGGTTTGAACCAGCTTGCAACAACAGGAAATAAGAGGTTGTGGCACTTCGATACATGCGTGATCATATATAACAATAATAGATCATCTGTGCATACTATCCACAGATGTAGAATGATTTCTATCAACCTACATATCATATTCATCGATCTATACTATCTATATATATATATGATATCGATATATTTGTATATAAGGTAAAATGATATATAATGATATGTGCCTAGGCCTTGTCTAAGGTGCCTCCTCAGCCAGCCCCTACCTAAGGATCCATCTCCTGGACTTCATTGCCCAAAACCAGCCGGCCGAAAACTACAGGGACAGTGGGCCTGGGGGGGTTTAAACATGACACTCCTACCCTTGATAGATAAATATGGACTAGAAATAAGCGCACAATCAACCACATAGTTTAAGAAAATACCTACTTCTAGCGTTCCTATGCACTGGCCATTGGCAGGATTTGGATTGCTGCGAATATTTCTGTGGAGTGGCTTCCATCGTTCAAGGATTTCGCGCCTTGAACTGAATGGGTTGGGGTGATGGAAACTAATTAGATCACACACTAGGTTTGGGATATCATATGTGTTTTTTGTTGCAAAACATTTTGTAGAATGATACAATATCCAAATGCTATGTTGATATTGTGGTTTATTGTATCATTCTTATTAAGCAGTAACCACATGAAATAATATGCACACCCAAATCCAAAGGGTCAAACACATATGTTTTTATATATATATATATATATATGAGTATTTGACTTACAAGTATCAAAGTGGCCTTTCATCTATGCATTTATGTATACATACATGCATATATATATATATACATACATTCATATATTGTTCAGCCATTGCCTAAACTTTGTATGGTTTTCTCTTGGGATACCCACTGAGTGAGTTTACATTTGCATACATTCATCCATTGATCCATACATCCATCCATACATACATCAATCCATCCATATATGCAAACATGGATAAGTACATACATACTTATGTACATATCACACAATCCATACCATACAAACCGTGTAGACACGAATGCATACATGCATAAACATACATACAGACATACATATATACATATACACATATATTCATATATACCTACCTACCTACCTACCTACATACATACACATACATACATACCTACATACATACATACCTACCTACATACATACATGCATACATACATACATGCATGCATGCATGCATACATTACATACATACATACATACATACATGCATGCATGCATGCATGCATGCATACATACAGACAGACAGACAGACAGACATACATATATACATGCAAGCACACATATTCACCCACCATATGTGCATGCACAGACATTTGCATGTACACATGTTCACTTACAAACACGTGCTCTCATATCTAGATACCTGTAGTACGTGTCATTTGTATTTCATTGAAAGAATACATGCATACACACATAAACATATATGAATGGCAATACATATGTGTTAACACTGGGCACCTATCACATACCAGCCCTGCCCCAGCCCCAGGTGCACGTGGAATGTCTGCGAGCCTTGACGTTAATCTAGTTCAAAACCGGGACATTGTTTAAACCAAATGGTCAAGCCACCCACTACCCAAAATCATCATGGTTGAAAAAATCCCCACATGATTTGCGCACATGGCACTCAATTGCCTCCAAATTTGCTTTTCCGAGCTCGTTCGGGATCTGGTCCTGCACAGCCAAGGCAAGGCTATGACGTGTCGATGGATGCTTTGCAAGACATAGGACTGGTGCTGGGCTTCTTGAATGCCTTGCATCTCATGTTGCGGATCCGGGCCAAAGGTCTGGCTTGGCTGGCCATTCCCTGCAATTCCTTTAATTTCATGTCCAGCTCCCAACACCAGCGATCGTTCTGGCAGCCATATGGCAATCAGCATATGCCTTGGGTGGTCATGGGGAATGAAGTATGCACTAGATCATCAATGCTGATCCTGGTTGGGATCGTTCGCCGGGTTGTGTTTTTTGTGGAGAATCCAATTCAAAGCACAATCAACTGTTGGCCCTTTTTCAACCACATCATCCACAAGCCTTGGCTATCTTCTTTCCGCACGTCATGGAACCAAGTCTGAGATTAACAAATGTTTATGTTTTGATTTTGTGTGTGCAAACATAAAAAGTAGTTATGGTTAGATTGCCTTTGATTTGGGGTGTGGTCTATTTGTTAGATGAGCTCAATATGTTTGAGGTATGATCATAATCGCTGTGGCCCCAGGAACATGGGCTTTTATGGAGGATGGTCACTGAAACCCCAGCTCGGCCTGACAAACACGAGCCTTGGTGTTACAAAGGAAGGCTTGGCTTAAGCGTAGCTATGCCCATTTAGTAATATGCATTCATATCCAGGATTGAATTTCAACAATGGTCACAAACCATACAATGTGCATGCAGTGCGGACTTCATGAGGCTGTGATTATGGAACCCAAACCTGATGTGTTCATTGGTGGATGGGCTGCGGTGTACTTATGAAACATATTGCGCATTGCACAGTCATTTTTTTGGGCTTTGGGGTTGTTTCTGATATAGAGGACACCATTCTTTGGTACCTGTATTTTTGTGGGAAAAGCAATGGATTGACTGAGTTGTTGAAAATATGTATATATATATATACAAACGTTGGGTTTTACAGGGATGAGTATGCTATCCATCATTGGTCTTTTTGTTGCACTAGACTGAGCTTTGTTTAAGGCCTTGGGCAAACTTCCTCAACCAGCCCAAGACAGCGATGGAGCGACGCCAGCTGAGGGAGAAGGCAGAAGGGGCCAACATCAAGCTGACAGTCACAACACTTAACCAAACGACTGGGAAAAAACAGGTGACACTTAGCTATTTTATCATGCCCAAATTCGTTTTTGAAGTTGTTTTTTTGGGGTGGGAACCAATACCTATAGCTAACTAACAAAGCGTTATGTTCATGTAAGCAACCAAATCTAAGGAGTGGAGGCAAAGATCTGAAGGCTTCCCAACAATACCCACAACAATTTGGGCATTATGTGGCTGAGCTCCACGAGGAGTTTATGTATTCGGATGAAGCTTGGTGTGTGAAAGATTTACATGTTTTATTTTGTTTTGTGCCAAAGAAAAAACATAGCTGGATCAACCAACCAACCAACCAACCAACCAACCAACCAACCAACCAACCAACCAACCGAGGATAACTTCCCCCCAGAGATGTTGAGTCTGGTTTACAACGGAGGCTACCAGGACAGCCTGTGTTTGATGTTGTGGTTGGGTTTCAATTGCTCAATGCCCATTGAGGGATACCCATTGAGTGTCCGACATATGGATTTGTGGCTTGGTGATATTGCATGTAGGGTACATGTGACCATGAGCACACACACATAATACAAATATGCCTAAAATATATACAATTCACATCTACCAATGTTAGATATCGATGTAGTGTTCGATTGCACGCAGACTAGGAAAACAACATAAATGTAGTGTAGCCATCCTATATGTGCTGAACTCACTTGCCCCAGGAGCCCCCTCCTGGATGTTGGCAGTACGCTGACTTGAAGCCGATGATCGACTTTGTGCATTGTGCCATCAAAGCTGGCATGCTGTGTCCTGATCCGTTGGTGCCAGTTAGTGCAAAACCCTGTCAGGAGGCTGCAAATGCAGCAAGGCAAAGGGCTTTAAGTGATAAAGCCTAGGAGCCCTTTTTTCAAGCTTGGTTCAGGGTTTATCTACAAACTCGGCGATGTTGCATACTTGGATGATTTTGGCCCGAACCAACAAATTAGGACTGGTGGGGAGCTCCACACACACTTTCAGCTGGGAGCCGATGCCCACCAGTAGTGCGAGTATACCCAATGCAGTGATGCTAGAGAAAACATACATGGGCCGACAGATCCTTAGCCAATTGCTATTTTTTAGGAAAGCCACCTTGTTGTTAAGGGTCGAATGAACTATATATGTATATATATATACAACTAAGCCAGATAGTACTGATCTGGAACTGAAACATGATCTGAAAGGGTTGTTACCGGAACCAAATTTATGTTTAGGGTCTCGGGTTGGGTGCAGGAAGCTCGGCTGGGCCTGGAATCATTCTACAAGACCATGTCACCCAGGTTCATCTAAAATGGGTATGCATCTGCAGTATGTGAAGGTTATTGACATTTTCTGAACCATATTATTGTACAACATGTTGCTGAACCATAACCACTTATGTAAAATTCACCGATACAAACAGTTTTTTGTTGCGCATGAGAGTTGCCATTTCGAATTTATATATGAGGTGAACCCTAGTACTGATCAGTTGTCATCAGTCATCAATACGTATCTTATGCAAAATCTTGACTGTGCGGTTCAAATTAATAGCTTCCATCAACTGTCCAATTAGTATCTGGGTTTGTGCTATTTATTTGTGCAACATTGCTGGTTTATTGTGTGTTTCAGTAAAACTTATACACAACCGTTTCAATCAGAGTTTGACATAAGTGCGTTCACACACAAGTGCGTTTCTAACATTAATCCGCAGGATCTGCAATGACTGCGAGTGGTTAGCTAGTTGCTGTGCTATGGTGTAGAAAGCAAACTCCAGCCACCCTTATCAAACCATGTTCCTGATCAATTGCAATGATCATTGTAAAGTTTGAGATGTTTTACCATGTTGTTGATGGAAGAATATTGCACCATTTGTTTTGTTTTTCCCTTAGTGGTTCTGTAGCTTGTGGTGCCTGATTTGGTTCATCAAGAGCCACGTTTATGATTGTGATCCATGCTAGCCTGCTAAAGCATGTTCACATTCACTGTACCCCACAAACATATTTCATATGTAATATAAATCCACAGCTTCCATGTTCTGTAAAGCAAATCATTAGTGTTTATTTGTGTTTCATATATATATATGTTCTATCTCATGCATGTCAGATGTACATATAAAATTTAAGTATGTTAGATACACAAAGTTTTTCATTCATATACATATATATGTATAAACATGTTTACATTGAGAAGTTGTCATATATAATCATATATATATATATATAAATATGTATGTACATGATTTATATACATATTTCTAATTTCAATATTCATTATTTATGTTTCATATATATATATATATATCATTTTTTATTGTTTATATATCAATATTAGTTCTAAAACCATTGAGTTATTTATCTATTGTGTATATATGTATGTACATATGTGAATATCAACACATTGCATATTTATCAAACAATCACATATATATATATGTATATATATATATATATTCAAGTATCATCAGTACATGAACTTGTGTAATATACGTATGTATTTTTTACAGCATATATCTAGATCATATGGTGTATCTCCATCTCCCAGCATGTTGGTGACAGCACAGCTGCGGATCTGCAGCTCCTGCAGCTTTTTTTGGAGCTGACTTTTCTTTGCGGTGGGTAGCCTGATCACGAGTGGCTACGCTGCAGCAGGACTGGTGAGTCTATGGTTTTGGGCCATTACTCATTAATGGTATATGGATTAGTGGTCTACCTGTGAAACCATGCTGGTTATCACAAATTGTTTATGAAACAATCTTGGAAATTGGGTCACCATATCAAAATTAATAATCAACATATATATAGGGAAATAGGTGATTAGTTTATCTACAAAATGCAACAAAAAATGATTCATATCAGGAAAATGGGTGACCAATATTTCTGAACCAAAATTCAAAAAATGATTTCCTAATGGGAAAATGGGTGACCATTTCTGACCCAAAATCCAAAAAATTGGTTTCCTAATGGGAAAATGGGTGACCATTTCTGACCCAAAATCCCAAAAATTGGTTTCCTAATGGGAAAATGGGTGACCATTTCTGAACCAAAATTCAAGAATTGATTTCCTAATGGGAAAATGGGTGACCATTTCTGAACAAAATTCAACAATTGGTTTCCTAATGGGAAAATGGGTGACCATTTCTGACCCAAAATCCAAAAAAATTAGTTTCCTAATGGGAAAATGGGTGACCATTTCTGACCCAAAATCCAAAAAAATGGTTTCCTAATGGGAAAATGGGTGACCATTTCTGAACCAAAATTCAAGAATTAATTTCCTAATGGGAAAATGGGTGACCATTTCTGACCCAAAATTCAACAATTGGTTTCCTAATGGGAAAATGGGTGACCATCTCTGAGCCAAAATTCAACAATTGGTTTCCTAATGGGAAAATGGGTGACCATTTCTGAACCAAAATTCAACAATTGGTTTCCTAATGGGAAAATGGGTGACCATTTCTGAGCCAAAATTCAAAAATTGGCTTCCTAATGGGAAAATGGGTAACCATTTCTGAACAAAATTCAATAATTGGTTTCCTAATGGGAAAATGGGTGACCATTTCTGAACCAAGCATTTCTTGGTATTTGAATTCGAAGCATATTTCTCAAGTCTACTACTGCAAATTGCAAGAACTCATATTTTGTTTAGAAAAAACATATGTGTTCATCCAATTTAGGCCTTGGATTTGACATATCTCATGCAATACCATTGCCTATGTTTTTTTAGGCTTGCGTTATTTTGCGTTAAAAGACCGTGCTGACAAGGTTCTGGGCGTTATTTTGCGTTATTTTGCGTTATTTTTTTGATTTTTTTTTTCCTTGAAAGGAGGCATGGCTAGCGAAAAACCTGTGCCGACCGCTGCAAAATCGAGACCTTCACCTGGATCTGCTGCAATTTGGCTTCAATAAGCCATTTCATGTGGCTTAATGATCCAGAAAACATAAAATACCCCATATGATTTAAGGTTTGGCCCCTAGATTGGCACCATTGTATTTAATGACAATTTGTTTTTGCTGTAGATTATGTGTTATTAAGTGTATTTTCCATCTATGCCATATTAATATGGGGCTGATGGGCCAACCAACCACATATGAATTGTCGAGTCTAAGATGTTCACATGCCCATGACCTACTGCTGCAGCAAGGCAAGTGGCAGGACATCACATTCATCGGCTGAAAACTTTGACTTTAGCGCGGAGAATGATGCAGTGATGAAAAGGATTACGCAAGTCACGGCCAAAGTTCATGGCAGAGCCTCGGATCAATCAAATGGAACCAGTGAATATGGTTTGAAACAAACACCATTGGCAACTTGTGGTTTGTAAAACTGATGATGACTAATACATGCATGACAATTCAGTAATATATCATGTATTGTTGATAGGCAATCTCATCAAAACACTGAGATGCATGCTATCAATATGCTTATTGGTTACAAATGACCTGAACATGAAACACATACTTACCCAACGACTGGTTGGACTTACAGCTTTGTTTTACCAGGCAAGCCTAGCTCGGTATGTTTATATGTGCTGTAAAGGGCTGTGATCCCCATCACTAAATCACCTTGCTGTATCTCATCATTTCGCCAAATGCTTAATGAATCTCTCACAGTTGTTTTATGCTTTAGCTGTGTTTTCCACCCCACTATATATTATCAATTTTGATGTCTTTAAGATTTAATATGACCATATCTAGACTAGAAATGTTCTATCACTATTCGTTAAACCTTCATATTAAAGGCCATGGGGTCACACTCTTTAACAACCTGCAATCTCAAGACTCCAGTTGATGCTTAGGTAAAACACTGGTATAGAAATCTCATTTCTCACCACATTATCTTATGGTTTTGTGACATATACTGGTCTGCTGCAGTTGCCTGTTAGGCTGATAGTGGTTGTCAGCACTCACCAGTGTTTTTTTCTCATCCCGATGTCGGTTCACCTCGAATGATGGTGTTGACACAAGAGTCGTGTAACCAGCTTGGGTGAGCTTTGCCTCAACCCACATGTTCATGAGTTGCTCGCACCCAAGGTGGAAAGGCTGGTGTCAGCACACCCGTCAGAGTTGACAAGAAGCACGACCGTGCTTCAGGGCCGCAGCCAAAGTCGTTGTTCACTCCGACAAAGAGTCCAGCGCACAAGAAAGTCAAAATGGAAGCACCACAACAATCGCATCAGGTGCCAAGTCATTTTGGGTTGATGCACGCACATATACTTTGTTTTGTGACATCATCAGGATGTGGTACGTGTGCAATCATTTCACCATATGAGATCATGTATATATTATATAAAATGGACATATATTTTGTTGGTCCTTAAAGATATCATAATGAGTACGTTAGATGATGATCAAACATAAATAATCAAATAATCATATGTTACCTTTTTTTGTTTGGGTTGGAATTTTGATTGACCCCATCCAGTCACTCGGGTGAAAATGAACAAACAAAATGTGGTTTTGTTTATCTTGTGGAAGTTGCTAGGGTCAGTTAGAGGACACATTTCCAAAACCAATTGTTACCACAATGTTTTTGGATCACCAACTAGATAGATATATATATATATATATATATATTTGTTTTAACTGGTTACTGGGAAAACAAAAGAATACAAACCCAATATCAATTCGGATAGTATCTCAGCCAATGTGCAAGGCGGTGATTCCTGTCCATGAAAATCACTTCATTATTTAACCACAGATCAACTAGCTTAAACAAACCAGTAATGAGTTCATCTTTTGATAAATCAATTCGAGCCTGTAAAAACAATAATGATTAGTATTATCCAAATCCCCAAGCTTGATGTTATTTTGATATAGGCTTATCCTGTACATGCTCAAGTCCTGACCAATCAACATGTGCCTAGCCCCGGCTGCCTGCAAACAGGTGGTAGGACCTTTGCCTGCATCGCCTGTCGTGGTCAGTGAATCTTCGCTGGATGGGAGCAGATTCTTGGCTAAAGGTTGCAATTGGGTTCTGTAGCATGTCGATTACTTTAACTATTTTCAGTCTTGGGTTATTAAAACAAAAACATTGAGCTCCAGGTCATGGAGGGAGCACAGCTAGATCTGGTCACCCTCAATCTCATCAACTTGCGATGCGTCATGCTTTGACAGCGACTACCCTTCCACTTGGGGAAGCATTGGCCAGCCCATCGGTTAGAAGGGACTATGACACTGCCACAGAGTGTGACAAGCCTCTGTGTGAGTATGTGTTTGGGTCTGGTGGTGGTACTGCATGTACAACCTCCGATGATGTTCTAGTTGGCCGACTTGGGAAATGGATTGAAACCAAGGGTCCCAAAGTTCCTAGCGACCAGGCTCCGGGTCAAGTGGAAACGGTATCCAAAATTTGGGGCATGATGCATAGCCAGGATGTGTTGCAAGAAGACTTGGCCAAGCTGGAAACCGATTTAAACAAATTGGGTGATCAAGTGAAGAAAGCCAAGGCTATCCAGTTGGCTAAGTTCTCCGGGCCAACAGGTATCCCTGATCCCTAAAAACTTGCTCATCTTGAAAACTGGGAAAAACAGAAGTTGGAGGGTTTGGCCAAAAAGGTTGCTGAGAAGGAAGCCATGATATCTGAACTTGGGAAATCAGTACATGGTGCCCTCAAACAAATGCTATCGGATCTGAAGACACCAAGTGATCCTCTCTGTGAACAATTCCTCACTGAACTCGATGACATGTTCGAGCGTTTGGACTTGGGAGATGGTCGAACTGGTGTTCCTATGGATGCTGATTTGGCAGCTGGTGACCCTGGTTTGAATGCAAATACAGTGGCATTGCACCATGTTCAATCGCTTGAAGATGGTCCCCAGAAGACTGCCCTCATGGCTGTGTTGGAAGCTGCTACCGTGAACCAGCAGGCCTAGTTCACAATCCGTATATGCGATCAGGTTGATATAGACCATATATATATATATTTATAATTACATATATATATATATATGTTCACCAGTTTGTAGATAAATCAGATTATGTATGGTCATGGTTGGCTGAACCTATGTATATATATCTTATGTAATAATATGTATATATATTTTATTATATTATATTATATTATATTTGTGTTTGGAAAAAACATACCATATCTTGATACGGTACCACATCCAGCAGTTTTATTGCGGCCCCCATCAGGTGGAGTCAGAGGCACCATCGGCCCCTGAGATTGCGCCTTCGCCTACGGAATCACCATCGCTCACGGTTCCAGACACCATGCCTGCAGCTGCACAGATGGAGCTGGCCAGGAAAGACACGACACAGCTGGAGGCGTGACTGAAACGGCTGTACCCAATGAGTGTTTGCATATACATATCTATATTTTATATTATTTAAAACCTATTCCTTTCTTGGGGTGCTCAGATATGCATGTATGATAATTATACATATTATAAATATACATCATATACATCACTATATATGGATATGTGTGTGTACACATATGCATGCAATGTAGTTTCATACATGTCAATAATAACATATATGTTTATGATCATCATCATCATCACCATCATCATCATCACCAACAACACCATCATCATATATACATATGTCAACAAAACACAAGTACTTACCAGTATATATAAAAGGTGTATTGTGCATATGTTTGTTTACTTCGGGCAGCAGTATGTCTCATGTGTCAATGATGTTGTGATTGTATGTTATTAATCCAATCTAATGATTACCCCTAAATATGTCAGTGATGGTTATCACACAACAAGATCAAGCTAACCATCATAGTGATCATAATCTACTGGTGGGTTTTCATTGATGAAGTTTGCACGCAACTGCTGCTAGTTTTGCAAAATGTAGCTTGCAAATAATCATATTTACACACCAAATAGTATGGTTTTACCTCCTGTTCAGGCAGATGCTCAGCGAGCCCTTCGTGAGAAATGGGGTGACGATCCTGATGTTGTCTTTCCGCCAGAAGGTGGTATCAAGTTCATTGGGCCCAAGGGTAGAGAGGAAAGCGAAGAAGACCATGTAATACGTCTCAACCACAATGCCAAGATGAGATTTGATCGTAGCTTCCGAGGTGTGGGGTGATCCAAATTCATGGAATATAACATATTGTTTTATGCGACGTATGTCAGAAAGATGTTGGTTTTGATCATATGAATGTAAAATATCATGCTGACATTGACAAATCCCTATAGATCTCTGTATCTATCTATCTTCCTGTCGATCTATATGTTTTTTTTGATGTAGCACACAAATGTGCGACCATTCTGTGTGATTTTAAGATTCTGCAAGCCCCCTCAGGTCCAACTTGCCCCCCTGCGATCCTGGAGATGTGGAAAAAGCGAAAGACCAGTAACTCTGAATGGCTTATGTATCCTTTAATTTGGTTGCGTCTTTTATTGAAATGCTCAAAACCAAGCAATCCTCAAATAAAACATTTTGTTGTTTTGCATTTTGAAGCAGTAAGGCAAACACATTACTCCCATGCTGTTTGAGGATTTCCTCCAGCCTGGCGAAGACTGGATGAATAGCAGTTTGAACCTTTCAATGACTCGCTCATCAACTGCGAGAGCCAAAGGGAAACATGTTCTGATGCCTTTCCTAGAGGTAAAGAAAAAGTTCGGACAGGCTATCGCTACATCAATTCTCCAGGAAAAGAAAGGCTTGGAAGCTAACAAAAGCAAAAGCGACAACACCGTGTATTTCATGCAACATCCAGATGCTCCTGGAAATGAAGAACCATGGATTATGTATCTATCATTTTTGTTGGATTCCTGAAAAGTGTTGTTTTTCAAATGTGTTGGCCTTTGGTATATATCCCAGCTGGTGATCCATGGCTTCACCACATATAAGTTTGGAACATATTTTTTCCCAGCTTGCCTCATTTATCGGATCAGTGTCGCTGAAGCCGCCGCTCAGGAATGGAGCCTCATCCGCGTTTGGGATGCTATGGAGTATGAGGAGGAAAAGACCGATGCCCTGACTATGGCTTGGGAAGCCTCTGGGGCTATGGACAGGGCCCAAACCAAAACTCTTCTGTAGCTAGCTCTGCAATATTATAACCTTTTTCTAGTTCTATATGGAACTGGATTCAGATTGCCAGCAGGTATGGCTTTGCTTTGTATCAATGCATATAGTGCGCATGGTGGTTGCACATTGAAAAACTATCAGGCAAGCTGCTGGGCCTGATATTGTCGCAAAGATGACATCGGCGTCATTTGGTGGTGATGATTCACAGGTCCCAGGGGGAAACCGACCTACTGAGACTGATCCCAAGAATGCCAAGGGAAACAAAGTGAAACCCATGAGCAAACGGATTTCATCAAACATCACTGCGTGCAGCTCGAAGATGACAGAGATTTTGTCTTGGCAATCCAAGTTGTCGGAGAACAAGACCGGATTGATACTTGGTTTTTGAAATGTCAACATGTTGGGTTTTGATTTGACTTAAAAACAGTTTATTCAAACTTGAAAGATCTTGAAGTGTATTGCTGAACCATCATGAAAAACATGTTATGATTCATGTGCTAAATTATGACAATCGTAATGGGATAAGAACCATATCATCACGGCTACCTGTCTGTACTAGGACCGAAGTGCTGGTCAATGGCTTCAAGGCCGAGCTGGAGCAGCGGTTGGGTGATATCAAAAAATGCAGGGTGGAGCTTGAGCGCTTGTTTGCTCTCCGTATCGATGATGAGGCCATTGATCGGCCCGAAAACTCCCAGAACAAGGAGGATTGTATGAAAGCAATCCGTAGTGCCGAGGGGGCCTTCACATCCTATTCTGGTTCAGTGAGATCTATCAAAGGTGTGATTGACGCTTGTTCTGATTTTAATGGCTAAATGTACACCTTCTGAATTTGGGGTAGTATCACTCATGCTGGTTTATAACATGTAATAGTTTGAGTATGAATGCCATAAGGGTTTACACAACATGTTTTTTTTTCAGTGTGGCCTGGTTGAATCAACCGTCTCCATTGTGTAATGTTGCACTTTACAATGTGGAATGACAGGTTCAACGAATTATGTACAAGCAATAGATAAGCATATGTGATGATTTGGTTGGTGACCAAGAATGATTTCATATATATATATGATATGTATCATATTTTGCAAAAAATGTGGCATGCGATTATGAGAGGGCTCTCACTTTGACTTCTCAGGACCCACCCAAGCCGAAGAGCAAAGCGAAAGCCAAGGGGCTGCCGGCTCCACCGAATGCTGTTGAGCCTGTGCGGACAGAAGCAACTGAGTGATCGATGGGTTTCTTTGCAGAAGGTCCAAGGTAGGGTTAACCTTATCTTGGAAGACCTGACCCAGCTTTAGTGCAGCTTTGCGGGCGGCAATGTTGTGATACAGTTCTGACCACTAATTTGGATGCTTTCAAATAGCATGTAAGAAAACATATTCAACTGTGCATCATTGCGCATCAGTATTGAGAGCCAACTGCGGCTTTTTGTGGCTGGGTTGGGCAGCTGCTGGTAGGTATTTTTACTGGCTTGGGGCAAGCCAGTATTTTGCGAAACAGCTATCTCAGCCAAGAAATCGTCCTGGCTACGGAATGAGAAAAATAAGAATCCAAACCTAGATATGCATACCATACCTAGTCGTGCTATGTCTGGGCCCCAAGGACCTCGTGCTGCGGCGTGGTGTTTGCAAGGATCGGAATGATTGTTTATATATACATATATATATATTACATTAATGCAATGATTTTTTTACATATATCAACACGATATTAATAATGAAATTATTTTCATTTAAACCATGGTTCATTAGATAGTCAGACGAATATCATTGTAACCACCAAACAAACCCCTAGTAGAACGGTACCATCACCAATACATCAAATGAAATATTTATGGGTGCAGGCTCAACATTATCCTTGAATTGCATCCCTTTATTACATTATGTAGGCGTATGTGTGCATATGCTTGATGTATGTACTTTATATTTTGCATGATTCATATGATTGTTTCATGCGTGTCTATGCATCTTCGTAATCTTGTGTGAATGTATGCAAGCGTGTCTGCAAGTAAATTAAGAATGTGCTTATGTACATAGTTGAATGTTAGTTTTGCCTACGTGTATGAATATGATTACATGTACAAGATTATGTATGTGATGAACTGTAAGGTGTTTGCTTGAATGCACATATGTGTGTGTGTGCAAGTATGCGTGTATGCATGTATGTATGTATGCACATATTGTTATACATGTAAGTTTGTGTATGTATGTGTGTATTTGTGTATGCAAATATGTATGTATGTATGTATGTATGTATGTATGTATGCATGTGTGTATGCATGTATGTGTGTACGTATGTATGTATGTCTGTATGTAGGTATGTATGTTTGTATGTATGACATGTATGACATGTATGGTCTGTGTGGTGTGTTTGGTTTGAATGGTATGCATGACATGCATGGTATGTATGGTATGTATGACATGTAAGGTATGCATCTATATCATGCATATATGTAAGTATACATGTTTGTATGTCATCATGTAAGTATGCATGTAAATTGTTTTTGTATGTGTGCATGTATGTATGCATGTATGGGTGTATGTACGTGTGCATGTATGTGTGTGTGCGTATGTATGTATATGTGTATGTATGTATGTATGTATGTGTGTGCATGTATGTATGTATGTATGTATGTACCTAAGTATGTATAACATGTATTACATGCATGGTCTGTGTGGTGTGTCTGGTTTGTATGTTAAATTATTCATGTGTTTTTTTTGTATGGTATGTATGACATGCATGGTATGGTATGTATGACATGTATGGTATGTATGACATGTATGGTATGTATGTATGCATGTATCATGCATGCATGCATGTAAGTGTGTATGGTTTACAGGTGGTTGGTGTACATTTGTGAGTGTGATGCTAGTGCATGTACACTTACAAATACACATATTCATTGATACTAGTATCCATCCACATGTAGATGTGAATATTTCACCCATGTACTGGCAGAACAAATTACAACCCTTAGGCTTTGGCTTCTTGACCTCCGCCCGCAGGTGCTGACATATCCAAAGCGAAATCGTCTCCATTGTATTCATTCTTATTGAAGGAAGCTGGACTTGGATAAACTTGGCTGACATTAAAGTGGCTCTTACCCATTTAAGTGCAGGGCGGCTCAAAGGGAAAATTGTTTGTGTTTTGCGGTTTCAACTTGCTGATGTCAACAATTCTATTGCAGTGTGTCAACAAAAACACCAAACACGAGCTACCTGCATCTCGTTCAGGAAAGTTCCTTTGCAAAAACCCAAAAGGTTCTGAAGTACGTTGATAAGGACTTGTTGCTGGGGTGGACCTTGGTGCTTAGTTCTGCACCTTTGTCATGCATATATGTACATTTACACACATAGGTGCTGAAGTGTTTTTGCGTTTTTGCTCTGAACCACATACACAGAAATTGTGCCTGATTATGTTTCGATTCATAGATACGTAAATATTTGATAACCACACATATATTTTTTTTCTCGCTGCACTTGAAGTAGATCTACACATATTTGCAAACACATGTGCCACCCAGATTATCGGCCTTCACCAGGAGTTCAAGCTTCATGGAGTCGAACTTCAGGGCCCCTGCAAGGCCTTGCAGCAAGCTGGATGTGGTGGCAAGTTCACCTCCAACGTACAGAGGGACATCTTGAGGAAGGTTGCCAAGGCCGACCCAAAGCAGGCCATGATGATCTGAAACTATATTTTTTGGTTGATTTTAAAACCATATATGTTTAACAATGCAACATAGTCACAGCTTTGTTGCCTTTACATATCCTTTTAGGATAATGGTATCACCTTTCAGATCATTGAACCATTGGAGGTGAAAATTGACTGGATTGATGTGCCTCTGCAAACATGCAGAGGGCCCAACGATGTGGAAATCAGGACTATTGGGACAAAACATAATAGCAAATGCTGGCTCCCAAAGGTGATTCATACCCACGACGATCTTAGGCCAGCAATGCAATAAGTCAATAACTTAATATTATGAACAAATGATTTTGGGTGCGGCCAGTGCAGGGTTTCATCCACCATATGCATAAAACATTCTAGTGAACAATAATAAGATGTTCAGGTATAAGGATTAATCTAATGTTTCCTTCAAAGGGATCAGGAACAATCAGCTTAATGGGTTTGTGGGATATTAACCCTGGGAGGAAGCACCCCATCGTTTTTCCCCACAACGTGGTATTGGAGTGGCCCCAGCCGGATGAGAGTGAGATTCATCGATATTGGGATCACCTTCATCAGTTTGGATCGCCGGTGTCACAACTGAGCCCAACCAAAACCCATGTTCCAGTTTGGCTTTGGGGAGATGAAGCTGACTTTAGGGAAAATGGTGAGACTGTCCTGGTGGTGGCGATGGGTTGCTGCATTGACCCCAGAAAATTCAGTGCAGAATCTTGCTACCCAATTTGCGTTTGTCGATCCGAACCTTATCCTGAATTAGTTTATGTACATTTTTGTTATGTTAAGTTTTGGTCATACATGTACATTAATTGAATGATTATTTGTGGTGTGTAATGGCCACTGTAGGAAATCAATGCTGGCTTCCAAACTCTCCATGCGATTCTGTCTGCAGTGGCTTGGCTTTTTATCTTTAATTTGGGAACCCAAACCCCGAACTCATTGCCACCTGGTGGATAGAAAATGCACTGATACAACATGTTTTCGGGAATTCACCCAGACATTGCCCTTAAGGTAGTTTCTTCAATGCAAGCTCTTCACAGCGATGGTGCCACCCTGGACCCAGCAAAGCCAAAGGTGCATTACGCAGTGACAGAGTTACGTGGAGATTGGAAATTTCAAAAAGAAGCTTGGTTTTTTTTGCATGTGGAGTAGTATATATATATATATATGTGTGTAACATGTATGATACTATGTATGATAAGTAGTCACAACAACATTTGCCTATTCATTGCGATACATACTCGGTTGAACATGTTGACAAAAAAACACCATATTCTTTTGTTATTGGCAATTGGCATAATCAGGAATGGCTGCAGCTATCTTCAAGTTATTTGGCGAATTCAGTTTGTCATTGCTGCAGGGCTATGAAACCCAACTACTTCAGTGCTCCCGGCAACCTGCACACCAAATTCCGCCACGTTACAGAAAGTTTCTTGAGGGAATGCATCAAACCTGGAGCTGGTGGTTTGCAAAGAACCTTGCTAAAATGTATTAGCTATACATTTTGTTTTTACATCTATGTGTGCTTGAAATCAGTTTACCCGTACACTTAATGGATCATGAATATAATATATGTATGGTTAATTATGGTTATGTAACTGTGGTTTCATCCAGGCCCTCTGCTGGAGCTACCTGGCTTCGCCATGGAAATGGTCAAGTGGGATTCGATGCACATCGTGAATTTAGGATGCGACTTGTGGATTTGTGGGTCCGTCATGAAAAAGCTGTTGGAATATGATGATGCGTTTGGTGGCTTAGCCCTTGATGAAGAGGATAGACTACTGATTGCGTATGATTCCTTCAAGTTGTGGGCAAGGAAAAACAAAGTGCAGAAACTTGTCCCACATTTTGTGGAAGCTTTCTTTTGGGATGTATGGGGGTGATGGTGAGTAAAAATGCAAGGTTATATATTACTTGGTTGGGTTGGTTGATCATATCATTAGTTAGTTGCTGAATATTATGATTTATCTATAAAGTTTGACCCACCATTCAATCGAGGCACTCCATGCCAAAATTTCGACCATGGAGGCTGCGCAGCAAGCAGCATCCATGGCCAGAATTGCAGGCGAAAGCATGGAATGCTTCCTAACTTGAATTCTTCAAGTGCACTGTTGATTTGTTTGTTTTTGGTGGTTGGAGATCCACTACTAACATATGAACCTTATATCCAAGATATATGATTTTCTAATATATATATATATACATACATATCCCTGGGTATGGAAATATCCATCCGTGATGACCCACATGTTCACCACAACTTGGGTTCACTGAGGCTAGGTGTGTGGTGGCCTGGCTTTGTGAGGAAACCATATCCATGGCCAACCGCAATTTGCATGACCAATGGTTGCCTCTGATGGCATCACTTGTGTGACTTGGTGGATCAACAAAAGTACTGTAAAAATTGTTCATTTATTTTATGCACATCACCAACTCATTTATGAGTTGTATATCCCAACATCTGGAATGATGTACTCTATGAATTGAATACCTATCATTGTACATATATGGTACATAGTGGGAAAGCTGGGTGGCCATTGAGGTACTATGCTTCAGAGTGGCACCGCAAATCGGAGCTCTATCCCAGGTATTTGAGTGAACATCAAGCGCAGGATCTTCTTTACACATGCGATGAGTGTTTGACTGCTTATGCGATTCTTTCCAACATGGCGGTGGGGTTAGACCAGCTGTTTTCCCCGGTCCGACCGAAACTTCATGTTTCTCAGCTTACTTTCATTGACCTTAATTCAGATTGATTTTGAAACAACCACCAGTAAGGGGAAATCAAACGCACACCTTCAAAATCCCAAACATATTATCTAAGCAGGTGATTCCTGGCTTGTGAGCCAAGGCTTGGCAAGAGCTCGCGTTTCAGCAGGTGCAAGACTGTGGCGTGGCCTAGTTGGCAAATACATTTACTAGTGCCAAACAATTTATCACACTTTGTTTAAGACTTGTATCTTAGCTATACCAAAAACAAAGCTTCTTCATTCAGTACTGGTTCAGACCAGGCTACAACCACCGCTTCTTCCACGGCTTCAAACCAGAAGACTTCATTGGTCGCATGACTACTGTGTGCTCATCTGGCAATAATAGCAATGTGGATTTCATTGCGTTGAGGCGTTTTTACCTTGCGTATCTTGATCTCAATGTTAGCTTTAGTTTTTGTTCACCATTTTCCACTGGTTATTTTTGTTGGGGGGAACTACATATATGTAGCACTTTGGTCAAATGACCATGTCTAAGCCAGTTGAGGCAAAAAAGTCACTTGGAATTGCAGCAATGGAGCGAGGATGAAGACTAATTAGATATGAGGATGCAAATCCAGCGAAATTTAATTTAATTAAGGTTTCCTGCGCTTTTCAGCACACCAGAGTGTCTTAAACCACTTTGGGCACAAAGATTAGATCCAGTAACCATGCTGCAACGCTGTGGCAACAGAGAAAAAGAAGGCCAGTGGCTAAGTGGGTGGGGGCAGGCTTTCCCAGTTGTCTCTGAGCACTGTCTTGGAGGTTGACCCCCAAAAAAACCTCACCAACAAGGATTACATTGGGAATCACCTGCTGAGCGAGTGTTTGGGATCCCTAGGGATATATATATAACTATATATATACTTATATATATAACATGTGTATATATATAATTATATATATAATATGCATGATATAATTAATTACATACATATATATATTGTAGTTTTTTTCCATCCTCGGCGCCCCTTCCGCCGTGCTCCGGGCGGCGTGGGCCATCAGGCTGGGCTTTACTCCGGTTTGGTCCTTTTGCGGTTGCCCGATGCACCTTCGACCCGCCGCGCCTCAAGAATTTTATGGCATGAATGCCATAAAGAATGGTGTCCTTGAAAATCAGTCCCTGGAATATGAGTTATGAGATGTTATGAGATGTTATGAGATCTCTTCTTTGGCTCTGAAGTGGCTATTTGCTTGGGGATTCCATATTGGGTTTGCATGGGGAAACACAATAATGAGGCACATTTGACGACTTGACTTTGGGGAATTTGGGAAGTATAAACATGTTCATCGCAAGCGTTGAAGTTTTATATCATATATAGGTCACAGAAGCCAACGATGTATTTTATTATTGACTATTGAGAAAAATCAAAAATCCAAACTACCATCTGGTTATTTAACATAGCCATGGAAAATCACCATGCTATTAATTGGTAAACCATCTATTTCTATGGGCCATTTCCCATGGCTATGTTAGTCATAACCAGAGTGTCAGACTGATTGGAGCAGATTGACAGATTGACCGCTTCGCTATGCTGTGACTTCCAGCTCCACTCATAGGGATTACCAATCCGTATAAGAAAACAACATCAAATCGTCCAAGAATTGTTAAGAAGGTAAAACCTCAACAGTTCAGGCCATGATATTCATAGTTCATCATTAGTTCATCTAATGTTCATCCATGTTCATCATATATTTCTACTTGAAGGTCTATAAAGCTTCCATAAACGACAACCATCCGTTTGGTGCTTCATATCCCAGTTCTCCCGTCATGTCTCACCTTCAAAGGTTTCGGGCAAGAGATGGTCCATCTCGCCAGGGTGGGCATCGCCAAAGACGATCTGCCGGGTCCAGTGGTCCAGGTAATTGGTTGGGAGTAGAAACTCGACGTTTCCACTACACACATGTAACTGGTTGGTGGTATACCTATATTTATAGATGGTTGGTGGTTAATGATGATTAATGATGGTGATTAATGGTGATTAATGGTGATTAATGGTGATTAATGGTGATTAATGGTGATTAATGGTGATTTAATGATGGTTAATGATGATTAATGATGATTATATAATGATGGTTATATAATAATGGCTGGTTGGTGGTTGACCTACCCCTCTGAAAAATGATGGACTTCGTCAGTTGAGATCATGAAATTCCCAACTGAATGGAAAGTCATAAAACATGTTGCAAACCACCAACCAGGTAACAAAACCATGGGCGTGTCATGGTGTGTCTGAAACTGGTGTAGGGAGAGTGATGATAAACCCGTTGCCTTGCTGGAGGTAGCCTGTGGACACAGCCACGTAACGTGTTAGCTGCTTGGTGGTTTCAACATGTTTCAACCTACCCACTGAAAAATGAATGACTTCGTCAGTTGGGAAGGACTATCCCATTTTTGTTATGGAAAATAAAAGATCCTCGAAACCAGCAACCAGTTTATGTGGCCGCTGGATAGATCTCATTTTTTCGCACGATAGCAGTGGAAGCTGCCCTCCTAGCGGTCCTACACTCTCTGCTTTTAGCTGGGGAGTATATACCCCCGTCTCCCGGCAACAAACCTTCACAAAACCTATCAACTAAGTAGTAGTATATATATATACTTCAGAAATCAACAACAATACACCACAGAATTCAATCTTAATGATCTTAATGGATTGCTTTAAGGGAAAATCTATAGGAACAAAATTAGGTCCTTGGTTCCGTCAAATCTTGGCTGATTTTTTTGGTCCCTTCCTAGGGGACGAAGCGAAGCCCGTTCCCGGGCCTCATCGACCTGGGAAGTGCCCGGTACAAAGTTCGCCTTCAGCCCTTCCTTTCGCGACACTCGTCCCAGGCTCTGAGCACCTGCAGCATCCTGAAGCGTTGGGGAACGTTGGGGAACGTCGTGGAACGTTTCTTTTGTTTTCAAACTGCCATCTTGCCTCAACAAAACGTAACTGGCAGAATCCTTCCTTTGCATTCCTTTGCATCAACTTTAAGACTCAAATCAAGAGCTCAAAGTTGTTGTGTGTGGTGTTTGTGTGTGCGCCCGGCTAGACTGCACAGTGGAACCCCAAACTACAAGTACATGATAAACACATGGATCGCCCAGCTGAATGCCGAGTGGTTCATGCTCACAAACTCAAACGACTCACAGCCGCATTGGTAGTTCTTAACCCCATTTTTTAAAAAAAACTAAATCTGATAGTTACCCTCTGGATCCCTCTGGCAATTTAACAGAAAGGGCTATGGGAAATCATTCTATTCATAGCTGCCATAGCTAATCATCGAACTATAGCTCGGCCATCATAGCTATGTCAAATGACCAGAGGCTACAGTCAGTTTTCAGGTGGCCCTGAGCTTGACTGCCCCATCAGCGCCTTGAATTCCTGGAGATGCAAATGCTCCTGAACCTTCTCCTGCGCCCCACGAATCGTGCCAGGTATGGTCGGTATATGTCGGTATGGTGCTTACAAAAGACTGTTTTGTGAGCTGTGTAAAAAAAATCGGCTGCGCCTGAAAATGGGATACTATACCTCTACCCCCAAAATGACCCAGTTATTATATAGAAAATGATGATGAACCGACGGGTACCACATTTTCAGACCAACCAATAGATCGAAAAAATCCAAATGCTTATTGAAGTTATATAAACCAACTCACCGAAAACTTCTATGGAATGGATTTCACGTGTCAGGGGCCTGAGCTCAGAATCCTCCTCAGTTTTGCAGATATGTTGCCTTACTGGAGACTCACCTCGAGCCTACCACTGTGGATTCTGGATCCCACTACTACAGCACCCTCCAGTAATTTCACCCTGGAACATCACCCATTTCTATGTATATATATATATCATTATAGATCCATTTAGTTCAATGATTTTCCGATTTTCCCGTGAAAAGTTACACTTAAGGGGCTTTCCATTGTAAATTACCAGGGGCGGCTACTGACTATGCAAGCTCAGCAAGCTGGCACCCACAGAGCCACTCCAAGTCCGGCTGGTGCAGATTGAAAATTCCTAGATCCCATACACCACCATTTTATATCGGCATTAACCAGCAATTTATGCTTATCTCATGTTATTCCAGACAAAATCTAGAAAGTCGGGTGTCTCTGAAAATGATGTATACCTCCAAATTGCAGTTTCTAATGGGGATTCTATGGGATTCTGATTCTCAATCCATGGATTTACGACGGCTTTTTCCATGGTTTTTCCCAGATTTTCAGGTCTAAAGCCAGTCTGCCACTAGGCTGCCATTGGGCATCTCCCACCTGGGAATGCCCCAGATCTCGGCCCAAGATGACAGCGTCCGCGGCACAGATCGTCTTGGCCGGAGACAACTTCAAGCCTTTGGGCCCCGCGTGGCCCAGCGACCTCACGGCCACAGCGCCCTAAGGGAGACCCTAGGGGAGCGCTCAGTCTCCACAGCGACCTAGTGGGATATTTTCATGGTGTACACAATGTCTCCAGTTGTGACATTAAGATATCTTTAAGGTTTTGCCATAGGTTTGCCATAGGTTTTGCCATAATATTCATGTGGATGTCTGTGAAACCAACTTGAACCAACATGTTTGATGTGTCACAATGGTTATTCACCAAGCTTAGCCGGAAAAGGTCTACCATTTTAAGTCATCTAGGTAACAATCGTTTAACAATAATTCACTAAACTCAAACAAGGCCATTTGCGCATAATTCCCCGTATAACCATCATCTATGGTGAGGTCACGGCCTGAGGTCTCCATGATTGGCGCTGCGCCTCTGCCCTGCAGCACCCTCGAAGTTTTCGTCTTCGAAGTGCTCTGCAGTGCGCGGAATGGAGAAGTCCATGTCGTGGCCGAACACCACCTGGTTTTTCGGTGCTTAAACAGATTTAAACAGATCATCACTGGCCAATGGATGACGAATGATGTTTAAATGATGGTTAATGATGGTGAATCATGGCTAATTATGGTTAATCATGGTCAATAATCGTTAACAATGATGGTGAATAATGGTTAACAATTCAATGCTTAATAATGCTTGATATTTTATACTTATGCTAATAAGGATTTTTGTAGCTACAATTAATGATGACCAAAATAGGATACCCAGGATACCCCCCGAAATTCATGAGTTGCAGCAAATCACCATTGCTCCATTGAAATTGGTCTTTTGGATCATTTTGGGGGGTATACCCGGTATACCCCATTCTCAAACACCCATAAGACAAGGCCACAATTAATTGTCAGAGCCACTAGATCACGATCACGATCCCACTTTTCGGTCAGTTTTTCTTTCGAAAGAAAACAAAGCCAGGAGATGTGTAAAACTCGCAGACAAAGCGACAGGCCCAATGTTTTGCCACAAAAATGGTACTGTAGTCATGAAAAACAACTTGAAGACAGTTGGAAAATGTTGGAACGATACTAACTATAGTCTATAGCAATAATTACCCTCTGGTAATTTAACATAGCTATTGAAAATGACCATTTATAGTGGATTTACCCATTGAAAATGGTGATTTTCCATAGCTATGTTAGTTTACCAGAGGGTAAATATGCTATTGGACGACCGCGCCTCATCCACTTGGGAGAAGGTACAGTGAGCGAGATTCGTTCCTCGAGGGAATCTGGTCACTAAAAAGAATATCAAAACTACTATATAAAGGGGATTCTTCAACAGCAGCTCCATATAGCTCAATAGCAGGAATCAATAGTAGGGATAAAAATCTGAGCTTGGCAGTACAGTAATATCAGTGATTAAGAAGTATATAAGTGGCATTTGATTGTCCCTTGGGAGTAAACATCTCCTGCTCCATAAATGAACATAATAGATTTGCATACCGCCCCCCCCGAACATATGATGTCAATGGCTGTCAATGGCTGCCATGCACACATCATGGGTAAATCAAGTCGGTCACCTTCTGAAACGGTCATGTGGGTAAAACCATGTCATTTTTACATATTTTTACCACCTTCAATCCGGGGAATGGTAACCATACCACCCATAAAAATGCTGATGACTGGAAAATGGTGCGTTGAACTCACCGCACCCGCCGCACCCACCGTCGCCACCGGGCGGCGTAGACCTTCGGCCCGTTTCACTTCGCCCAGGCATTTCTTGCCGGCCGCCCCGTTGAACTCACGCCGACCTCGGTCAAACCAGGGATCAGGATGGCTTCAGTGGGGAGATCAATGGGGATATATTGGGATAGAGACTCCTGTAGATTTTCCCACCAATTCTGGGAAGAACATGTTGTCTCAGTCATCTCTATAGATTTGACGATATTTTTTTTCTGCTCTATCTTTTCCGGAGTCCCTGTAACATATAAACTAATTATATCATTTTGGCCAACCCAACTTTGGAAGCAGAGTGGCTTCCTGCCCTTTGCCACATCTTGCCACCCAGGTGCCTAGGTGTTCCTTCAACTTTTCAGGTGACTGAGAGATGTCATGACCACCTCGTGCAAGACTCACAACTGATGGACTCAACCAGTGATTTGGGTGTGGATCAATACCTATTAATACCATTTTTAGGGGAATGAACATCCATTTACCAGCTATTTTGATGTTCACCAGGGGTACAAGGTTTTGACACACTGCCATTTGGGTGATTTTTCTTTGGGTTTTTGTTGAAACCTGTGGGAACCCAAACACACATTTTTCTTGCCCGGGGCCTGGGGCCTGTGCTTGAAACTCTGCCCCTGAAAGACAAAACTGCAACGCTGGAAAGCGGAAATGGGTCTGTCCGGACATTTTTAAATGGGTTACCCCTATCCCCTAGTTCCAATGGACTATCAATCCCAGATGCGAACCATGGTGCTGGTATGTTTACCTACAAAACTTGGTGATATTCGAGGCAAATGTTGATAAATGCCAGCACCAAGGATCAGAAAAAGTACTTGGAGGATCACCCAATCTGGTGATGAAAATAACCCTGGTGTCCACTAGAAATCGCCTCAATGAAGATTCAAAAAAACATGACAAGGGACATTCTACTACAATAGTGGTACAGTATATATATATATATATCTAACATAACCTAACCTGCTCTAATTGTCTTTGGGGCTACTATACCATGAACAGCAAGTGTTAAACTGTTAAACTAAACCAAATGGACTTGATTCATAAACGTCTGGTTATATAGTCTTTTACCATACCCCAAAATTATCAGTCGATTGGGAGCCCCATTCAAGTAGCATGGACCTTTCTTGCAACCCACCAACCATTCACATGTTTCATTAAAGCATGTACTATAGATACATATGTACATATACACATATATTACCCTCTGGTAAACTAACATAGCTATTGAAAATTGCCATAGAAATAGTGGATTTACCCATTAATAGCATGGTGATTTTTCATAGTTATGTGGCTGTTTACCAGGCCGGGTATATTAACACTAGTGTTTTTTCTGAGTCTAGTGGCTTCACATGGTTTCACCATGGTTTCACATCCTCTCACCCCTCGTCTCGAATACGATTGTGAGGCTCAGGTGAGGCCATTTTTCCACTAAGAAAAGGTGATCTGCCACGGATCTGCCATGCCACAGATCAACTGATCAATGAGTGCCACTTGTCCAGATGGATGCACCTGAGATGAAGCACAGTGCAAACGTTTGAATGGGATTTTCCATGGGGAAAATACGATGTTTTCATGCTGATCTAGTGGGATTTCATGGGGATATAAGTTCTAAATTAGTAAAGGCGTAATAATATTAGTAAAGCAATGCCAAAAAACCACCCATATGTTGATGGTTTATGAAACCCATTTATGGTAAAGTTGTGGATGGTTTACCATTGCTTTACTAACATTACATCAATGAATAAAACTTACACACCCATGAACAGTTTGCATGCTGCGTTTGAATGCTACGTTTGGATGTTCATCCAATTTCAGGTGTCTGCACTCGTGACCCGCAGCTGATATCTAGCCGATTCATGTTGATTCTTGACAAAGCGATTACAGAGACGACTATTCCGACTATTGCAATCTTGCCTATGATTAGAGAGTTGCTCTCGAATGATCGCCCAAATTGTTGCTGGTTGGTGGTATACCTACCCCTCTGAAAAATATGAAAGTCAATTGGGATGATTATTCCCAATATATGGAAAGTCATCAAATTCATGTTCCAAACCGCCAACCAGGTTGAGTAGCTTGGTTGAACCTCCCCGTTTCTCCCCTTTTCCCCAGGGCCCTGAGCCCTGCCGGGTGACCTTCACGCCTTCAGCGCGTGGTTTACTGCCGATGATCTTGCGACCCGCTGGGACACTGCGCAAGGCTTGGCATCTCCTTTGGGACGCTGCGGAACGTCCTGCGGGGGATGGTCGATGTAGCGATGCTGAGAGGGTAAGTGGTGTAACTGGACAATGTTCCGAAATGGAAATTACATGGATAAATCATATTAATTATATATAATGTCAACATCGGATTAATCAACCCCCCCCACCTCCCCCCCAGAAGGTCAGAACTCTACCTTGTAGGTCATTTTCTTGACCCCCCCTTAATAATAAGCAACTCTGAACCATAAAAATTTGGATATGGCTTGAGTCAATTAGATCATCATAGAATTCCAGCACTGCTGGTTGATTAATTAGGTCCAGGCTTGTCCAGATTCGTATGAGGGAAGAGTGAGGAAACCACCATGCAGGAAACCTGTCCAGGGTGATGATTTTTATCAAGAATTTTGGATTGAAAAAATGGATTTCAGCACAGGGGGGTGCTTAATCATGTCCCAGCCAAACGGTTTATTAATCCTGGGGGACCACCTTTTTTTTAATTACAAAAAAAAATGGGCAGAGGGGGTTGATTAATACCGCGGGTATTATTAATCCTAACTTGACATTATATATATATAAACCTGTGGAACTGGGACATACATTATAGCTTTCCCCAGCTTGGTTCCTCTCTTGTGAACCATTTTAGATTTGAGAACACTTCAAAGAACATAGTACTTCCCAGGATCGAAGGATCTGAATCAGTCTGAATCTTGCAAAAATACACCGTTTGCCCTCTGGTAAACTAACATAACTATGGAAAATCACCATTTTCAATGGGAAAATCCACCATAAATGGTGATTTTCAATAGCTATGTTAAATTACCAGAGGGTACAACTGCACATCCATAATTGAAACTGCCCACAGACTGATGAAACCTGACACTTCTTCAGTCAGTCAGCGGTGGCAAACATCTATGACTCACAATTTTATCATTGCAATTAATTTTGGCATGATAAAATTGTTCTATACTCCTTTTAAATTACTATGGCACCATGTTGACATATCAGCTTGACATTCATGATTTTCATAGTTTTGACACTGCATATATGATGTATAACTGTATAACAATATGTTCATCCCGAATCCAATCTTCCCCGAGGTCCTTCAGCAGTGACCGCTGTCAGCTCCTTGGCTCAAGGTCGTATCGTCTAGGAACATCTATAAATGAGCGGTCAACTGGATGCAAAATGGCCTTGAAATTGTTTGCGAAATAGTGATGTATAGATATGTTCCTATGAGTCATATGATAAGTGTTTATAGATGTTATATATATCATATGGTAATTGTCTATGACATGGATACATGAGTCAAAAAAACAGACTTAAATCGCTTTATCATACCATTGTCGATGGGTTATAAAACAGTGGTTATTAACCGCACCTAATTTGATTGGGGATGATTCATGGGCCGACGGGTCGATTCACCAGTCTACCCTCTGGCAATCTAACATAGCTGTGGAAAACCATCATGTTTGACAAATCATCTGGAAACGAGCCGTTTTCAATAGCTATGGAGGTCATAAACCAACCTATAACTGGGGGGGCATCAATCTTGTTGGAACAACATCTTTCATGGTCAAGGTACACGGGTTAAACATAGGGAATGGTCATCTCATCATCGAGTTGGAAATCCCTATAGTTGCCATTACATTTCCCTACTAACGGTGATGTGACAATCCCCAAAGATGGGTATGTTCCGACTCTTGACCAAGGCACATATCATTATTTTTCTATTGCCAGCATTGATTGCTAAAGGGGAAGCCTTCATGTTTACTTCTTGAATCAACACCCAATATGTATATATATATATATATGTGTTTGCTGAAGAACCCTTTATCTTGTCACTCATTCTCAGTCAGATCCTTATTCATGTCCTCTTGCTTCTTGTTTAAATCAGGCAAATCCTCAGGTTTCCCTCGCGTTTACAACTGAAATCACTCAACATCCCTATTAGATCCTTATTTATGTCCTTTGATTTCTTGTTAAACTCAAGAAAAAAACCCTCAGGTTTTCCCATCTTCAATGGGAATTTCAGGATCCTAAAATGGAGGTACTGTACCATATTTCAGGCCATATTTTATGGGGATATTCCCTGAAATTTAGACCTTATATAGGCCTTATATATGGTAGGTACCTCTGGTTTAGGTTCCTGAAATGGCCATCGACATCTTGTTTTACCATGTTTTACCAATTCTGCCTGCATCGCTCATCCGCCCCCCGCCCTCGACCGAGCGACCGCCGCGTTCTTCTCCTCGCCGCTCTGGTCCTCCAGGATCTGTCGCATGGTGGTGGCGCGGCTGGTTTCCAGACCCGCCAAGTCTTGAAGCTTCATGCCTGACGCTGGGACACAGATCATCGATGTTATTATCAATACTGTTAAAACTTCAATTAAACATGTATAATTTAATATATGTATAATATATATATATATATATATATTCACATACACAAATGTGTACACGTATATCTATATGTAGGTCATAAATTCGATTTTTGGAATCCAACTATATTGGTTAGTGAACAAACCTAAGTACATCTGATATGGTGGATAGACTATACATCTAAACAATTTAAGACTTTTGACACGATGTTAAAGTTATACCCTTGCTGTTGAGTTCTTTTAATATGAATGCTGTTTGACTGTTTGGCATGTTTTAAGATTTCATTGACCTTTATGGCTTGCAAACTTGTCTTCATGGCTTAATACATCTATTTGTGTGACACCCATGTCATTTGACACTAGAATATCAGGCCAAAACAGGGAACCAGAACCCTGTTTATATGGAAAAATAATCCAAATGTTCCAAACCACCAACCAGCAAAGAATATATCAAATTATTTACGAACAAAAAATCCTTACGTGAAAAATCGATCCTTATGGCTGGATGAGAGACTTGATCGATGGCGAATCTCTCTTTTGCTGAGATTGAACTATTTTTTTGATGTTGATGGCTATCAAATTCATCTTCAAGTACTAAAAAACTAGGCGTAGAAATCCCCTTTTATTGTACATACCATGATACATATCAATCCAATAGGGCATGTATCTATCACATTCTATCTCCCGAAGATATCATTCAGATTGTACACTTCATATCCTTAAATCAGCTTGTGTTTCAAACGTGTTCGGTCTATGTAATGTACAGAGTTTAATACCTGGAGGGAAAAGAGATTTCATCCCGATTTCGGTCCTTTCGATCCCAACGTGTCAAAGTTGACGTACGTCATGCCAAAAACATGGTAAAACACAATAAAAAGGACATGTTTGGATACTCATTTGATCAATGATCTCAATTTGATCTCAATTTATATACTATTGAAACTGCAATTATTTTAGTACGCTGGGTGGTTTCCAAGTTTATACAGTAGGGGTTCCCTTGTCATGATACTTCCTAGATAGGTGATCTCCTCATAGTGTGAGCAGCTGAATAAAAAGTCGATCCACATCCGCTAAGTGATGATCGCATAGTAGCACATATGTTCTTTTTCCAGATGGAAATAGTCATGAAACTGGGGTTCTGTGCTGGTTTGAAGCTGGTTCGATATTTTTGTAGACTGACATTTATCATATATATATATATCCATTTATACCCAGACATACCCATATCTTTGCTGCTTAAATCATTAAATAAACCAATCAATCCCTGATTTCCATCCCTAAAAACTCATGCCTTTGGCTCAGACGCAAACCCAACCCGCGTGGTCCATGGTGCCTTGTTTGGTATGCTCAAAGGCCGGGTCCTTTGGAACGAAAGGCTCCGGCTCTTTGATCTTGGAACTGCGACGGCCGGCGGCACCTGATTTGATGAAGGGATCTCTGGGGATTTCTGGAAGATGTCGCTTCAAATTAATTCAAACCAAGCACTGCCAAAGGGCAGGATTTTAGTGGGATTTACCACTTCAAATTGAGTTCAAATTATTGGGATATATTAAGTCTGGAACTCCTTGTGGTGCCTGAGTTTTGAACTGGAAATACATGGGAAGAAACATGAAAACACCGTCCAGTCGTGGGCTAGAAAAAGAGAGTTCCGCGTCCAGCTATGCCATGGCAACTTCCACCGGATCCAAATCAAATATCCTTCTAATAAAGTCAAAACAGGCTTTATAATGAGATATAATCAGTAAGTCGCATCTAAACCATCAAATACATTTCCTAATTACTCCACACTCAAAACATACTTGTGCATTGTAGAATCCTAGAATCAAACAACCTTACAGCATTTTAGAACATATATTATAGTATATTATATTATAGTATATTATATTGAAGTATATTATACTATATTACATACTATATTATATGATAGTTTATAAGTTATATATTATATATTAAATTATATTTGATAAATTAGAAAATTATAATTATATTATGTTTTAAAAATTATATTATATATATTATATTATATATAGTATATTATGTATTATATTATATATTATATATTAAATAATATATTATATTATA
>Ga0126342_10000672_pt1 | contig 40307 bp, 34 predicted proteins | sample Cyp1metagenome_FD_92528 | JGI IMG/M metagenome (GOLD analysis project Ga0126342, IMG submission 92528) | Coral microbial communities from Lord Howe Island, Old Settlement Bay, Australia - Cyphastrea 1 metagenome | ecosystem: Host-associated > Invertebrates > Cnidaria > Coral ...
CCGGCAGAGAACACTGTGGATCGCGGGTCGCAGTTGAGCAAGGACGACGAGGACGACGAGGACGACGAGGAGGACGAGGAGGAGGAGGAGAGGAGGACGAGGCAGGAGGAGGCAGAGGAGGAGAAGGAGGAGGAGGAGGAGGACGAGGAGGCAACTGACATAAAATCTAACAACCCTCACCTGGCAGGTGGGGAAATATTGGTTGGTTGATGTTGAAAGCATATTTAATGGGCCACAACAACATCCCAGAAACCAGGTAGATCGGTAATCACCTATTAACCATCGTTTTGGTGGCTGCTCACATGGTAGGAATGGACACAAACAAAATGAACATAAATCTTATGTTAATTATTCGTATTGAACAATTCATTTTCAGGTAAGACCACCTATATACGTTCTACTATGTTCTACTACTGTTATACGCTTCTACATACGCTTCTGTTTTCTTTGTGTTAATGTGTTGGCAATATACCATACGTTGCCGTACATGGGGGGAAATGGAACTGCTGCATGGTCATGAGGTGCATCGCATCTCCAATCTTTGGTCTTTTAGGTCCTTTCTTCAAACACGAAAGATCACTCCTAGTTGTTGTAGCGGTATCGACTAAACCATAGGCAGGTTGGTTCATCATCATGTTTCACCTGAGAAAACTACGTATATATGTTAAGCAACATGGATATCCCAACAAGGGATATCCTGCCGTATTTGGACCTGTAAAAATCGTTCAGCTGACGTCACGTCACTGACGCTGACCCGCTGTCCATCGTCCCTGCGAAGCTATCGGTGTTCGGGCGAAGCTCTCGCACCTGGCTATCGTGTTGATCCCGTACGTTGATCCCATGGGAAAAAGGTGGTATTTTTCCATGGAGCGAGATGTTGAGATACCCGGCCTGGTAAACAAACTCAATGGATTGGTGTTGTTGGGAAAATCTTAACCGGAAACCATGGTTTTTACTTACCATCAAATTAATATAGGGCTTTCCGGTTAAAATTTTCCCATCATCCAATTCTATGACAAACATAACAATTGAAAATGGCCATAGAAATCGTTGATTTACTCATTAAACAATATTAAACATGGTGGATCTTTCCAGTTCGTCATGTAAACGTTTACCAGAGGGTAATCAATGATAATCAGATAGACAGAACAAAAATCTGGTTGGTGGTTTCAACCATCTTGAAAAATGTGAAAGTCAATGGGAAGGATGATATCCCATATATGAAATGGAAAATAAAAGCCATGTTCCAAACCACCAACCAGAAAATGTTGGGTATCTAATCCCTTCATATCCCCCTGCCTAGCAGCTTTGTCTCTCTTGAGAGGAGCAGGCTTTTCCATTTACTTACCATTCATGGGCAAACCTCGACGCCACAATAGCCACGTCTAACTCATCGTGAAGACGCAAAGGTTTTAGTTGGAAACATGACGGTGGACTTTGACTCCAACAGCAGGCTGAACAGGGCAAGAGGGCTCGGGTTCTGGGGGATTGCCGTCACGGATAAAAACACATTGGTGGCCTTGACCTTCAGCCACTAACAGTGACCGATTAGTCAACTTTCAATCTCCTCCCAGTCATATGGCCTCCCAGTCACATGAGACGCCAGGCGTGTGCGGATTCAGTAGTGGTACTCCAAACACTTTCTACCCACAAATCGTGACCACCGGAACTATCATCTAGGGCTTTCCTACCCCCGTTCATTGCCCATTGTTCGTGGAAGCTATGTCTAATGTGGTAGACCCAAAAAAATAACATATCCCCAAAATCACTTGTTTTGATGGGTGGTAACGGTGGTAACTACATCATTTTTTCAGTCATGGAAAGTTTATGACATTGGACCCAACATGTCTCCGTTTCCGGGGACAGTTCTATGTTCCAGTGCTCCAACTGCCGGCCTCTCCCGCTTGTAGTACCTGGAGATGACTACCCTGGAAATGACGAGTAGGGACAGGGACAGAGGTTGCGACCAAGACCCCAAATTCCAGGGGAAAGAAATGGCTGAACATACAGGCAAAACATCACCAATGCCCCCCTGTGTGGCCATATGTTACCTACAATAGGTTGGAGAAACCCTGTAATTAGTAAGTGGTTAGTAAACCAGATTAATCATTGTATTTACATGTATTTACCATATGCCACAGCTGGGTTGTTTACGCCTCTTCCCAGTTTCTGAGCGGGATAAACATCCAAGTAATGACATTGGTCGATAAACGATGTGACAAAATCATGGTATAACGCAGATTGTGCAGCAGGCCATGTTTGATGCCCAGCGGGTTCCGCTAATAACATCTAATAACATCTAATAAGCATCTAATAACCATCCATCATCATTAATCAACATTAATTGCCATTAATCAATTACCATCTGGTTATTTAACATAGCCATGGAAAATCACCATTTTCAATAGGTAAACCGTCTATAAATGGGCCATCTATACCATGGCTATGTTAAATAGCCAGAGGGTAATCATCATAAATCACCATATATCATCATTAATCACCATCAATATATAAATCCATCGAACTCCTGGAGAATGTTTGGGCGTCTCTGAGTGCTGCGGCGCTTCGGGGGCACTCATTGCTCACCTCACTCATCGATTCCGCGAGCTTCGTGCAGGCAATCCCTGCCTGAGCTGAGGGTAAAGTTAGTAAAGTGTGATTTTGGGTAAATGACAATGGTTCCCTGAGCTGAAATGAGGTCACCATAATTTACCCAGAATGGATTGATGGTGGATCTTGGGCAACCAACACATGGTATGTGGTTTTCCTCCAAGAAAGTTTGTTTTCCAGCCTCAGAGACTGCTAAGCCTTAAATCAAGATGAAGATGGAACCCAAAACTAGGCATGGATCAAGTGGCTAGCCAGAATGTTGATGGCAAAGAGATGTAAATACCTGTAGTAGAATCAGAATACATGTAAATACTGTAGTAGAATCAGGGGTCCTCAGAGTGAAATTGAGACCTGACCTCTAGCCAATTTCTGACTCTGATTTAAATGGGCAATAACCATTCTGAATGTTTCAAGGCCTTTCCCAAAGAAGGGCTATTGGTCTTGTGTCCCAGATAGACCAAATGCTGATCTGAAAGTCAGGCCACCAAAAAAAAGGTTTGAATCTCCTCCGAATCTTGCCTAATTGGTGGTTTCAACCCCTCTGAAAAATATTATATAGTCAGTTGGGATGGTTATTCCCAATATATGGAAAAATAAAATTAATGTTCCAAACCACCAACCAGCTATGTTGTTCCATTCCATTCGCCAATTCCACCCGTCTTTAGATCAGAGACGGCAACTTAAAAACTGATGGTTGTCTGCCAAAAAATATTCCTTCAAACATGACCCAAATGATTAATGATGCATAAAACTGCGGTTCCGCACATGTTGACAGATACACAACATACCAAGGTGCCCCCGAAGAATAGCAAAGTTGGTAGCTCAAACGACCGTAACTTTATGGTAGATACCCTCTGGTAATTTAACATAACTATTGAAAATGACCATGTATAGTTGATTTACCCATTAAAAATGGTGATTGTCCACAGTTCTGTTAGTTTACCAGGGGGTATATCGAACTAGTGGCTTTTTATGAACCAACTGAGTGGAGAAAACTCTTGGCTGAGTCCCACTTCATGTCCCACTTAATTATCCGCCGTGTTCAGCATCGGTATAGCTAAACATCAGCATTTTCTCTAGACATTGGACCCCGGTGACTTGGGGTGACTTACCCTCTGGTAAACTAACAAAAAACTATTGAAAATGGTCATAGAAATAGTGAGTTTTCCCATTAATAGCATGGTGATTTCCATAGCTATGTTAGTTTACCTATTAAAAATGGATGGTTTACCTATTAATAGCATGGTGATTTCCATGGCTATGTAAACGTTTACCAGAGGGTATGTTCAACGTGGGTTTTCGGTGGCAGTGGATCCCATGGATCCCACCAAGTCACGAGTTCTGGATCCAACTTCGTCTGAAGAGAAGTGAAGTCGTAGAGGAGAGACACCTAAAGGACCAAAATCATCCCAAGACATGGATGGTTATATACATTTTGGTACAAATGGATGGTTTATTTCATGGAAAATCCTATGAAATTTGGATGATGACTGGGGCTACCCCTATTTTAGGAAACCTCCTAAAATGACTTAAAAAAGCGATGTCCAGTTCATACATGTCCTGATCATCGCAAATCTTCCCCAATGTGGCTAGCATAACATGTGCGTTAACCCGTCCAGCCAGTGAATTACTGGTTGGTGGTTTTACCCATCTTGAAAAATATATGAGTTCGTCAATGGGAGGGATGACATCCCATATATGAAATGGACAATAAAAGCCATGTTCCAAACATTTCCAAACCACCAACCAGATTACATCAACCAAGGTCGGGCTGTCGGAAATTCCTACGCGCGTAACCTCGAAAAACCGAATCGATGACTTGTCCTGATACCTCCATTGGCTGGGGATGTTCCGGCGGCCCACCATGTTTGACTACCGGAGCGTAACGACAGCACATACCCTCTGGTTATTTAACATAGCCATGGGAAATGACCCATTTATAGATGGTTTACCTATTAAAAATTGTGATTTTCCATGGCTATGTTAAATAACCAGATGGTAATTGTAGTTCGAGTTTTTGTAGCCCTTCATGTGCCTCAAAAGGCAACGACTTCTGAAGCCTCTTCCCAACATGGACATCGTAGCTAGTCGAATCAGTCAAACCCACTATCGACCAGTGTAAATTTTGTAAATGCTCTTCCGCCAGACTCATCCTTGAACACTGACCCCCTAGTTGGAAACAGCATCAGTTTTCGGGTCCTTTATCCAACCATATCCAACCTTTGAGGTGGCATATCAGCTACTGCTTAGTAAATATAAAACGAAGCCAATCATCTGACGAAATTGCGCACATCCATATATGTACATAATTGTTATATCATGTTATATCATCTCATTATATCATAGCATATCGGATGCATATCATATCATATCATATCATATCATATATGATCTAGGTCGCGAATTTCATAGCGGCTATTACCCACTTTGCAATGCCTGAGCCAGTTCTCCACCCCCCCGGCACCGCAAAGCATCGAATTAAATGGGTCAATGTTCCGTGGCAGCCCAGGGCAAATTGTTCAATTCCCAGTATTCAAAAAAAGAACTGTAACTTGAAGCACATATGGATTATATATGATTATATTGCCAACATTTTTCACATCATCGTTGGACCAAAATGGGTCAAAATAAATAAAATAACCACCTCCCAAGAAGATCCAACTTTGCAGGTCTGGTACCATAACTTGTAATGTGGGAAAAACATGGAAAACCATGCCATAAACCATAAACCACCAATGATTTGGGACTGGCAACCATATCACCTATAAAAATGGTGATGACTGTGGGATGATTTATGGCATTATTTTACCCACATTACTCATTTCAAGAGGTAGGAAAAGAGCAGATTGATCCTGTCAACATGGAAATGGAGATCTGCCAAACATGCGGATTCATCTGCCAAGCACAGGGAAATCACTAGGAAACAAACTGATTTGTGAAGCGAACGTTTAACGTTATACGGCTTCTTTTAAGCACACACAAACAAAATTTTTGCGTTGGCATATCGTAATATATTGACATAGGGTGATGTGAAAATTGCAGGGAACGTTTCGCAGTTGGGCTTTACTCTGAACGTTTGGGGACACCCTTAGGTTCATCCTTGAGAAATCATGGAGATAATCCCATCACCCGTTCATATTAAACACCCCATAAATGGTCCCAATGGAATGTGGAAATTCCCTACTAAACCATAGTTTCTAAAGGCGTTGTTTAATATTAAGGGGAAGGGATTAGTTTGACCTGTACCGAAACAACAACCAGCTACCACTGGTTTTAAAGACCAATGCTTCTGCAATTGTTTGCCTGAACCCATCAACATATATAAATCTACTGGAAGGCAACGGTATGTACAAAAACTTGGATTGCTGAAACAACCATCTTCATTGTGATTCATCCGTTTTCAAAAGGGAGTTGCAATGAATCAGTCAGTCGTTGAACATGCTTCAGCTCTGTTCCAAACTGACAGCAGAAACGTTTTTTTTTCTGGTCGTGTCTCCATCTAGGATTGTCCTCACCTTGCAGTTTTTGCTGCGTGAGCCCTGCCATTCTGTTTCCGGCAATTCTACCGCACCGTGGCTACCGCGGTGACACGTCAGACAGGCAACCCTTTGGGCAATTGACGAGCCATTGAAATCGCCTGCCAGTCGCCGTGGTAGGATTCCACACCATAAATGATGAGAATTGGGCATCACAAAAAAGAGTTAGTGCCAGTTTACCTCCAAAATATGATCATAGATATTTCTTACCATACCTCCTTATGATTGTACTTTCTACACTTGGGTCTCTGAAAACAGGGGACCCCAGTTCATCCATGGTTTAATGGTCATTCCCCCTATCGGTAAATGGCCATTAGTGGATATGAATGGCGGACGGAATCACTTCTTCATTTTGATGCCATGCGCAAATTAGGGTCGTCCCCTATCAGTACTGAAGGTTTTGCGCACCCCTCAGCAAGACAAGGCGAAGCATAACTAAATTAGTATTACAAGAATTTTGTCGGTCTATACTATACCCCGTTTTCAGACTCACCCATTTGCTAGTTTGTTCTTGCTTATTCTATCCCTATTATCATTTATATAATGATATAATATAATAATATATACAATCTTCCCTCTTCTCCCGATCATATCATCCCATATGGTTTTATCAAATAGCCCCTAAATCCCTTGACCATCACATATTCCCTAATGTCTGTTCCCCAAAAAAATGTCGCCATTTTTGGTGTATACCCCATCGGCCCTATACCCCATGTATTATACAAACAAACCTCCCCATCGCTCCGACCAACCAAGAATCTGGGTAAATTATAATTCACTAACCTGAATTAAGGCCATTTTATGCCATTTTGGGATGATTTTCCAGTGAGGGAGAACAGTGAGGTCGTTATAATTTACCCAGAAGAATTTGTCACGCCTCAGCGGAAGAAGCCCTTGCGCTCCCTTCTTTCCTTCGGCGGTTCAGGCATCGTCGTCGCCGCTTGGGTGGCCATGGTGTCAAAGTCCTTGTCGCCTGAAGGGACCGATAAAGAGACCGGGGTTAGACTTTGGAACAGATGGGGATGAGTTAAGACTTAAAATAACTTAACAACATGTTTAGTACATGTTATACAATATCATGTTAATTAATGTTAGTACTGTCAAAGTTTCTTGGGAATGGACTTGGTGAACGATTGGCGGAAGTTTTTGTATTGGAGGCATGCTGTTTTCCCCATGTTTTTTCCCCAATAGCGCCCCCTCCAAGGTGGACATGTCAGCCCATGGTGCCAGATTACAACACACATTCACAGCTTGAATTTGGTTGGAATGTTTAAAGATTATCTATTCTAAATCCTATGTTTGGCAAACAATCTTTGTTAAATCAACCCAAAGCTCAGTGCTTTTAAACCGGTCATTGCCGCCTTTGCTTCTTAAACCTATGGACTAGAAGTCTGGCTTTGATTCTATAGACCAAAGGGATATTGCCTGAAATGTTGCCATAGCCAATCCTTCTGAATTGGCGACGTACGCGCGCCCCACAAAATCTTCACTCAAAGACGTGTCCCACACAGCTGGATTCAATGAGTAGACATTTTTCCATGTCCGCTCCAGCTCAAAATAACTATAACCCAAGGCATGTGCTTTTGGCACTAGACCAAGAAAGGTAAACTGTCGACCGAACGCTAAAGCAGCCAAACGTCTGTATGTGCAACAAAACCCTTTGGACACCTAATAAATTTGTCCCCCACACCCCAAAAAAGATCAGTAAAGAATTTCATATGAATTTGTTGACTTGTGGGGTGTCCCAGGTAAAGAAATTCATATGAAGTGGTTCACTTTTGGGGTGTCCCAAGCAAAGAAATTCAGATGAAATGAAGTGGTTCACTTTTGTTGTTTGGCAGCCTGGCCCATATTTCCTCTGGAAGTGACACTTCAACAATAAATGGCATGGAATTCTGATCAAGAACGGATTAAGCCCCTGGACATGTTTTTTTGCCCCTCATGGGGCAAGGGCGTTTTTCTCATTGGGGTCTGAATTTTTGCACACCTCGGAAGATGGAGGTGTATATATATATATATATTATATACATTATTGTACAAATATGTACCAGAACACCTGACTGAATCATCATATGAATAATAATAGATTGTAGATATATTTTACGACACATATATCATGTATATATATATATATATACGTATATATATATATCATATTATTATACCACAATGAATAAATTGCCCTCTCGAGTCCAAGAAGCCCAGATAGCCTGGGACAACCACTGGCCTGCCATGTCCGTGACTTTCGGGATGCAACTTGACCATGAAAACTCGGTAGAGTAACGTGTCAGTTCGCCTTCAAAAATCCAAGATGGCAATTGAAAATCCCCTAGAAATGCAGGGATTTGATGTGAAACACTTGGCGATTTTTTGGATATTTTTTTGGATTGATGTGGATTGTGCATTGCGCATGGCTTGATTACTAGAGGGTATAATTGCCATGAAACCACTTTTTTTTCCATATACTAGTAATAATTAGTAATAGGGGTCCATGTTACAATGTGAGTTCACTGGGGTGAAATAACGTTGACTGATCCTGGGGACATCCTTCTGCCTGTTTCTGCCTGAGAAACCGAGCATATTATGAAACCATCATCCCAAAGTGTTTCCCAATGTGTCCAATTAAACAAGACTAATAACTTGGATGATTTCAAAGTTTGATTTCCCCAATATTTCAACATCAATTTCCCACATCATCTTCTTGCCCGGCTCCGGCTCGCCTGCTTCCTGGAGGACCAAAAAAAAACATCGTTGGGAAGCCTCGCAAGGGCGGCATCGCGGGAGAAGCCAAGGCCACTTGTGGCCATGGTGGGAAATCAATGGTATTTGGCCAGATACCCTCTTGTAAACTAACATAGCTATGGAAAATCACCATTTTTAATGGAAAAATCCACTATAAATGGCCATTTTCAATAGCTATGTTAAATTACCAGAGGGTAATCCCATTTTATCATCCAACTAGTCACACTGCAACAGGAAGCCTGTCAGACAGGGGTTTTCGCCACCCATTCTCTACGAATCTCACATGTTTTCACAGGCGGATGGTAGTCGACTCTGGTGACGACCTAACGACCTGGCAACATCGTGGTCTGAAAATGTGTCATGAGAGGTACCCTCTGGTGATGTCAAAATAGCTATATTGAAAATGACCATTTATAGTGGATTTTCCCATTAATCATGGTGATTGTCCATAGCTATGTTAAATTACCAGAGGGTATGGTGTATCATGATTTTCCTCTGTTAAAACCAAGGTTTCGTTCGCATGTTCAACGCCATGTTCAGACCTGCTACCATGGTGTCACCGAAATCCAAAAATCCAGGGCCTTCCACTCCGAATCGGCGCATGATTGGACCAAACTCCTGCGAGGATGATTCAGTCCCTTCCAGTAGTATGCTGCTGCATTCCTGTCGATGAGATATTAATATGGCTATGTTTTACCATGATTGCCCTACTATGAAATTACCTTGGTTGAATGTGAAACGTGCCAATTAATGTGCAACAAACATGTTTTTCACTTGACCAGCAATGCCGTGCCGGACGGTGGATCAGTGGAACTGAAATTACCTCAGGTTTGCATTTGGTAAAGATGAAACAAACATGTGACATCTGTCCATTTCCAGTATTTAGTAACCAACTGTATCACAGAAAATGGGAAACTTTCAGAAATACTCAGGCCCCACGGGTTCACAATAACCGATCTTTTGGCCAACCTTCATTCAGCCAACACTCCTGACAGTCCTCCTACAACCTGTTAAGATGCTATTTTGACGCATCAAAATTTTAAGAATGCGGTGTGAAAGATTTTTTGCTAATCACCCCAGGTTGGAAAACAATCAAACATAGCAAGGTTGTATCCTGATTAGTAGCTAGGTTCGCTATGGAAGGTTCACTATTGTGGCAAGAAATCTTGGGAAACCATTTTTTTCGTCCAAACAAATGTGCTTGTCTCCCTGTCCCAAAAGAATCAGACCGCTTATTAAACCCTTATTAAAGAACAGTTTTTCCACAAATTTCCAAGGCACTGGGCCATGAGAGGGTCCAGTTCACTTTAGTAGGTTTGTCATCGGGGTTCACAATTGCAGCAAGCTTTTCCAGAGCTGATCCTCTTCCTCTCTCTCTCTCTCTTTCTCTTTCTCGTTCTCTCTTTCCCTTTCTCTTTCTCTTATTACACTTTGAATAAAAAACTTAAGGTGGAAAAGGTAACGCAGTCAACATGCTGAACCCCACTCACTACAAGGTACTACAAGTACTGCAAGTATCACAAGTTCATCGGCAAAAAAGTGTTAATTAGATTTCAATTGTTGCCAGTTGAAATCCTTACTTAAATGCGGGATCGTATTTTTCTGGGGAGGAGTTTTTTGGCACACCCTATCTATATAATCATGTGCAATGGGGTATCCACAATACCACACCATCCCCAGTTTGCGGTTTATAAATTTGGTATACCAGAAATATTGTGATCATTATCTACAGTAATTTCATAGTCCCCTTCTATGGTGGATAGTTGTGGATGGTATGCTATTTGCAGATATTTTAAACATTGTTACCGTCTTTCTTCCCATTGGTCCAATTTTTACAGTACCCATTTTCACAGTTATTTTTCTGGAATCCACATTTCAGGGATTTGCCCACATAACAAATCCACTGTGTAAGCAACAGTTTTACAGATTTGCGGGCATACCCCATTTTCAGACACAGCCAAATTATCATGCGGCTGCTTATTTATCACATTATTCTAATCCCCAATAAGTACATCTCATGATAAATCATGAACAACTAATTCTATACATTAATATAGCTATTAAATCGTGATATCTCCCACTTTTTTGCATGAAATCCCCAGCATTGGCATGTCACCTCCCAGTGACGCCATGTCACGCCAATGCCATGGTTTTTGGCCCCCTTTTGTGATATCGCCCAAACGTTAACCAAGTTAGGTTCACCAACTCAACCATCAAGCTGTAAATCCCACCAAATCCCCCTATGTTTCTTCCTTAAAGCCCCATTTTCCTATGGTGAAATCATGTGAAATCCCTATTTTCCTAGGGTTTTCCTATGGTTTTCCCATGCTTCGTCCACCGGGCCCCCCCTCTCCGTGGCGTCGTAGATGAAGACCCGCAGCGGCGCGCGCAGCAGCGGCGCCTGGTCCTCCGTGGCGTTGGAGGCGGCCGCCAGGGAGTCGGCGCGGCGCTTGATGGCCTCGTCCCAAAAGGGATCCGAAAAATCCCAGGGGGGAAGTCCAGGGTGATTTCATGGGAAAACATGGTGATTTCAACTCGAAACATACGTTAGGTGGTGCCCCAGTTCGTTAGCTAAGTTGGTGAACATAACTCCCATTTCACTATGGTTTATGGCAGATATAACTATAGTTAATGTAGGGGTGTATATATATATATATATCCCTATGGATCCAAATACCTTCTTAGGAAGTGTTTGGGGTATGATTTGGGGGGTTAAGTACCTTCTCAGGAGGTGTTTGGATCCATAGGGTATATATATTATATTATCTATGAAAGGTATGTCAGATGTGGAATAGTTGGAGAAAAATGTGGACAAAATATGTCGCAGAATATAATATATGTTATATATATAATATACATATATATATATAAAGATATACATATGGAATCTATGGATCTATTCTTGGTACATCTGTGAAAAGACATTAGCTGAATATCCTTGATGAAATATGGGATGACATATATGGATAGCCTGAGGGATCCTAAGTGGGGCACGCACATCGGTGATTTTCCAGTTTGCAAACTGTGAGTTTACCAGTTAAATGTTGTGTTTTTTAAACCACAGTTGGGGATTTAAAAGGGATTGATGCTGTAGACACATCATAGGATTTGTGGTTGATTTATAGTTGATTGATAGTTGAGCTAAGTTGACTTTATTGAATTATGATATCATTTTATTGATTAAACATGAATAAAATATACTATCCCACTACAACTATCCCCACGGCCAGTGACATCGCCCTATGAGGTGCGACAAACCGGAAACCGATGGCTTTTTGCCATGGTGTTTAGTATATGAGATAGGGGTAAACCATGGTGTTTACCCTGCAAGTTCAGCAAAGTTGGTGATATGTGGTTTGCTTCTACCTAGACTCTTAGACCCTCCGTTTAAAGCCTGCGGTCTGTTTGCCTTGAAGCCGTTCTTTTTCATCTATAAATCAACCATATTCGTAGGAAACCAATAGGAAATCCGAGGATTCAAAGTAGACATCGACAGGACATAGTAAGTTTTTTCATGGTTTTATTTGGCAAATCTATAGGGAAAACCCAATAGATGTCCGCACTTGTTTGGGAAATACATCATTACACAATGTTACATTAATTACACATGAAATTAAAAGTATTAGTGAGGTTCCAATGACGGTCCTGTTTCACGGGAGATTTACGTGTGGATGGTGCCGGACGGCATGGCGACACTCTTTCAACCCCACAACTGGGGAGACCATGATCCATTGACTTCGATGACATCGCCACGTCATGGAAAATGGGTGGATCTTTCCACTTCGCAAACTGTATGGTGATTTACCAACCCATAGGATCCATGGTGCTGGCATATATGCTAACATTGGGGGTATATTGATGGTAAATGTTGCCATATATAGCATACATGGATCCTATGGGCAAAGAATAACAGTTTGCCGCCCTTGGAAAAATCACCAAACACACCTTGCGCAATATATATATATATATATCAATAGGGGCTATCCCCAGTGCCGGGAAACCGGGAAAATTAGAGGTTCTAATCCATTGGACTTGGAGGCATGTTTTCAGACTACCCGGCCTGGTAAACATACAAAAAGCTATTGAAGCCATGGCCATAGAAATAGTGGATGTTTTCCCATTGAAAATGGTGGATCTTTCCATAGTTTTTTGTACGTTTACCAGAGGGTAACCCATATTGCCATCGCGTGAATGATGCCCTTCAAAAAAAGATTGGGATCGTAGGTCTACGGCACTGGTCTCTGTAGCATCTGTAGCTCAAAATCACCCTCCTAAATCTGGCAGAAAGACGTGTCTATAGCTGACTTGAAGATCCTTGGATATGTTTCTTTTTAATGGGGGCCTGATCCCAATCCACATGATTTCATATTAGTCACCCATCTGAAAATCACAAATTTCTCTGAGGGAACTAACATGTATAGTATTGTATAGTTATACCAGCGATCAACATGTTTTTTTGTGTCTTTCTTCATTTATATATATATATACCATCAACATCCATCAACTAATATGACTGTCTATCATAATTAGATACCATATTAGATACCATCTTCGTCAATATTCTCAGTATTCTCAATTTCGAGCTTTCCAAACTCATGGTGCCCCAAATCCTCCAGTTAGATACTTAGACCATGATCTTAGTATAGCCCATAGGATCCATGGTGCTGCTATATATGGTAACATGGATCCCATCAATATATCCCCTTTATGTTAGCATTAATCTACCAGCACCATGGATCCGTCATGGGTAGGTGAAGCATGGTGACGACTGGGGATCCCCCATGAAGAACCCCCCATGAAGAACCCCCCATGTGGTATGTCCCCAACACCAAGTGACGTTCTGCAAAACTGGATGAAGCCTTTCGCACCAAGGGCATCCGGGTCCTAAGACGACCAGGACACATCAGGACACCCGGAGCGCGACCCGAAGCGTTTCAAGGAACCCATAAAGAAATGCTGGTTTGACCCAAACTTGTTGGGGTATCTGGAGGGTCTAGGTATAGTGACTATAGTGAGATATTACCAAGAAAAAAAGGATATGAGCCAGAAAAATAAGATGGTTCGCCAGAAATGGGGAAGGCATGGGACTTTTTGGATGTGTCTGAAAAGTAAGGATTTACTGGAAAAAATGCCCTTAAAACTTTCGATGTTAATAGAAACAAATGATAAACCTATGGACTTGGGGGGGGTAGCCTACAGACAAATCCACGAAGTTGGAACATAACCAGCCAATGGGTCCTTGAGGTCTACGTTGAGACATAGCCCATGTAAGAAATTGTAAGAACCTCTTAATGTGAAGTTGTTTTTCATCATATGTTGCACTTGCTGGCTAGTTCCACTACAGAGTTGTGTTTTTTTTCGGATTCTCCGGATTGGATCATGAGGCAACTATCTTTTTCTTGGCATTTGATACGGTATAGCCTTAGCGGCCTTAGCGGTGCCACTGATTCCACGCCACCGGCTGCCACTGAGGTGCTTGAGAAAACCATGACCTCAGGATATCAGAAGGAATTTTCCCGTTGCGTCCTCCACAATGATCAGGAATAATCTTACCCTCTGGTAATTTGTTACAACAAACTGGAAGCCACGGCAGGTCTGGCCCATTTAGTTCAAATGTTTATCGAAACAAATGTGATGGGAACATGGCTCTATGATAGCTATGTCAGGAAATTGGCAGACGGTCATATTAAACCAGGGTTATCTGGGACTGTGTTTCGTCATTGTTGTTTGGGAAGGGGGTTAAAGATTTTATGGTAATATACAACACAAGCAAGACAGACTGGCGTTGACAATGGGCGGTTGAAACGACTTGAAGGCCTGTGTGCACTGTGCTTGGATAGCAGATAGCAGGAGAACTACCAGCTGTCAAATCAAACAGCATCATCAAGAGCAAGAGTCATGGCGCAACACATGCATCTTTGGCAAGAGACTCCCTGGTTTCATCCTCAAATTTAAATACACCTTCAATACAATACAGTGGTTGCTGGAAACATGCGCGCACATCATTTGATTCATTCGTTTTATCATGATTCTTCAGTTGGAAGAGATCACAAAGATTGGCAGCATTCCTAGACCTCAATCAGCATGGGTATGTATCAAAATTATGTATTCCAGATTTGGGTGGATAAATGCAAAAGGAAAAAACGTCCAACATCTGTTAAAATATGTATGCCATTGTAAATATATACATATATCCATACAATTATATCCATGTTTATATATAATATATACTTATAGAGAGAAAGAGAGTATGAATGTATATTCTATATATATACACTGTTTAACCCAAAAAAAAATGTGGCATGTCATACGGCATATCTATGTTTCTTACCTTCAATTTGGATCGCCAAAGCACCACCTGCTCCTCGCCCTTCGAGATGGCCTGATGCATGGAGAACTGACCATTTTGGTAGTTGCCCAAGGGGGAGATCCCCACATGATTAAGGGTTTGCAAAAAGCAACATGCTGCACTGCTCAAAAATCTTACCCTCTGGTAAACAAACATAGCTATTGAAAATGGCAATTTATGGTAATGGTGATTTCAATAGTTATGTTAGTTAGTTTACCACAGGGTACCTTCCAACATGTTGTGACTACGTAAGCCACATATTGATAAGTGCTTTGTTCCTTCGAAGACAAATCAAACGGCTCTGGCTTGACGGGTATCTTTGGACCCAGAAATGGTGAGGGTCAACATGGGTCCACTAAAGTGAATTACCCTCTGGTAAACGTACAAAAAACTATGGACAATCACCATATTTTTAATGGGTAAATCCACTATTTCGACTGGGCCATTTTCAATAGCAAACTGTTAGTTTACTGGAGGGTATGTTGAGCCTTTCCCAGGGTGAAATCATCAAGTAAAATAGGACCAGGAGCGTCTCAAAATTTGGAGCACGATCCAAAGGTTTATCAATGTTTATCATCATGGTTCCCCATCGAAAGTGCCATAAGGCCATAATCATGTTTTTTCCAACATGTTCACCCTTCCAATGAAGAATTTTGGGATATCTCCTAGTTTGGACCCATGCCCAAATGCCACTATTTGGATGAAGCCAACTGAGGGTGTCTGAGACGGATATCCCTACTGTAGACCACCAAAAAATGGGTAGGGTAGACATGATAATGTCATGATGACCAAAACTGGTGCATTTAGGGACAAACCCTGTTTTCAGACAAACCCATCTCATCCCATATCAAAATATCCACATTGACTATCTATACATCTATGTCTATATAAACCATATATATAATATAATATCCATCTATCAAACATTCACTGGTTACATATATATATATACAGTATACATATATATATAATTATATACATTATACATGACATACATATCCCCCCATCTAGTAACTATATCATCTCTTTTCCGCCGCGCCTCGGCCATTTCTTGCCATAGCGCCTGCTGCCAGCCCTCTTGAGCTGGGCCACTACCCGGCCTGGCGACCGCGTTGGTCGGATCTGTGGGTGAACTCAGCATGGAAATTGAAGCCATGGCCATAGAAATAGTGGAATTTACCCATGAAAAATTGTGATTTTCCATAGTTATGTATTTGCTATTGAAGCCATGGCCCAGTTGAAATAGTGGATTTACATGGATTTTCCCATGAAAAATATGGTGATTGGATCTTTCCATAGTTTTTTGTACGTTTACCAGAGGGTAACTGGGAATGTGGAGATTGATTCGGGGGTTCAGTACTTTCTTGAGCAAGTTGGGTCCATGAGGTGAGGATTTCATGGCTGAAACAGGCTGAACTTAGAGTAGACTTGATTTGCCAGAGGTTTTCTCTGTCGATTTTCCCTCAATCCAAATACAAATCACTTGTGAACTTTGGGGATTATCCCAGTCACTTTGAGGCTCAACGCTTGCACCTGAGGACCTGCAATGTGGCGATGTCCAAGCCAACAGAATGGTAAGAAGTTCTACAGATCATACCGTGGGCGTGGCTGGCAGAGGATTCTATATAGGTACTAGAAACAATACCCATAGGATCCATGGTGATGGTATATATGCTAACATTGGGGGTATATTGATGGTAAATGTTACCATATATAGCATACATGGATCCTATGGGATATGAAACCATGTCCATCATGTGCAACTCGAACCACAAACGGTTTGTTGCTGAGAGTTTTTAGTATGTATGTCACCTCTGCCTCTGAATCCAAGTTGTTGATCGGGCCGTTCGGGAAATCCCATGGTGTTTTAAGATAGGGAAGGTGGAGAAACACCCTGTGGTTTGACAGTCAAACCATGGCAGCCATGGGCTGTGGTCATCCAGTGGAATTTCATGGAATTTCAATGATAGATGATGGTCCAGTGACTATAAATCCATAGTTTGGCAAAATAAAAATATAAATTATAAATCCAAATCGTTACGTAGTTTGGCAACATAAAATTTACATAAAATTACAACACTATAAAAATCTGAAATTGGCACACGGCCATTTATTTATCTATGCCTATTCATATTGGTGTCCTATTAACGGTGCAGGTAAATAGCAATGAATGTGAAACATCATCAATTTCTATCAAGGTTTCAACATGATTACATCATTACCATGATTCTATAACAACTTACTAACCATTTATTAATAAATTAACCATTACTAACCAGATTCCATCAACATCCATCAACTATTCTCAGGCACCCGTGGAGCGGGCTAGGCCCCCGTGGAGCCCATGGACCTGGGATCGGAGACGAGAACAAACTTCCCGTTGGGCATCAAACGTTCCTCGCCGCTCTTCAACTTAATCTCCGGCACCACCTGCAGCTTTCGCCAGGCACAAGATGATCTTAGATCATATTAATCCAGGGGAACAAAATAGTGGGATACAGTGGGTAATATTAGACATTTTGTATATCAATATTGTATTACATCTATATTGTATAAGTAATAGTCAACCATACGATTTGGTTTGTAAAACATGCAAGCGTCTGAATTTTCATTTTCCTCTTTGAAATATGGCCATGCATTTGGATATATATATATATATACCCCTTTTCAAGACAAACCCAGTGAAAGTAAAACACAGCAGGAAAGGGTATATATGGCTTGTTGGTATAGCAGCTAAATCCGTCAACACGCATACACCCCAGGAAGAAACAATTGAGATAAGGCCGGTTTGATTCAAAATCGGTTTCAATATGCAGTTGAAAATTGGGTATTGTGGTGATTATGGATCCGCTCTTTTCCTGTTTCAACCAAAATAATTGTTCCTCTGGCAATCTGATTTGCTTGGCAATGAAACATCTCCCATTTTGGTTATATGGTTTAAAGAAAAGTGTGTTTTCGTATCCCCAAGATTGTTTAATGGAAAACCGCAAATTCATACCATTTCATACCCGATCTTAGATCCCCTGCATTTTTTGGTTGGTGAAGTTACGGGAAAATATGCGAATCAAAATAGTTTCAAAGATGAAGCTGCGCAATGCTCAATGCCAATCCAGCTGATTTCCCCCGAATTCCGCACCTGCCAGGTGAGGGCCTCTAGATGGTTCCACGTTGTTTTTTCTTTTGGCTTTCACCCAGCCATGCTTGATTTGACCAGCCTAGTTGTCCATAGTTGTCCCATGCTATGTTTGAAAATAAAGCCCATAGCGTTCAAATCTGCCTCCAACCCTGGGTAATCTAGTTTGTTCGCATAGCCAACGGGCCTATGTGCCATCGAACAGTCTGCTTAGTTGAAGTTGAAAACGTCGCATCAAGAGCGTGTTGGACGTTTCAAGGGAAAACTGAAAACAAATGCGCCAAGACCGTGTTGGAAGTTCCAAGCGAAAATTAAGACCGTAGCATCACGAGCGTGTTGGAAGTTGCTGGAGACAGGTAAGAGCGTACCATCAATAACGGGTTGCAAGTTGCTGGAGAAAGTCCAGAGCGTAAGGAAACAAAAATCTTAGCCCCCATGGCCCATGGGCCCTCATTGCCCGAACCCTTCCCCCACCCACCCTAACAAAACATCACCCACAGCGAGATAAACGAAACAAACGCCCTGCCTTGCTGTAGAAATCGCACGGGCAACCAAACAAACCAAACAAAAGCAACAACCAACAACAAACAACCAACAACAATCACAAACAAACAACCAACAACCAACAACCAACCAACAACCACCAACAACCAACAACCAGCCGCCGCCACCACCACCAACAGCAACAACAACAACAGCAACAACAACAACAACAACAGCAACCAACCAACCAACCAACCAACCAACCAAACAAACAAACAAACAACCAACAACCAACGACCAACGACCAACGACCAACGAACAACAACCAACGACCAACGACCAACGACCAACCACAAACGACCAACGACCAACCACAAACAACAAACAACAAACAACCAACAACCAACAACAACGACAACAACAACAACATCATCAACATCAACATCAACATCAACAACAACAACAACAACAACAGCAACAACAACAACAACAACAACCAACACCAACACCAACAACAACAACAACAACAACAACAACCAACAAACAACAAACAACAACAGCAGCAACAACAACAACAACAGCCACAACCACAACCACAACGACAACGACAACAACAACAACAACAACCACAAGAATGACAACAACAGCAACAACAACAACAACACCAACACCACCAACACCACCAACACCACCAACACCACCAACAGCAATAGCAACAGCAACTGCAACAGCAACAGCAACAACAAACAATCACAAACAACAAACATCCAACAACAAACAACCAACAACCAACGACAAACAAACAAACGAACAAACAAACGCACAAAAAACAAACAAACAAACAAACAAACAAAACAAAACAACAAACAAACACACAAACAAACAAACAAACAAACAAACGAACGAACGAACGAACGAACGAACAAACAAACAAACAACAACATCATCATCACCAGCGACACCAGTACCAGCAGTACGAATAGGTCAGCACAAACTTGGCGCAGATAAGTTTGGTAGAGAAAGATTTGCTGGACAGAATTTATGCAGAGACAAGTTTGGCCACAACAAGTTTGGGTGGGATCTTTGGAATCATTCATAAGTTTCGAATTTTGTAGAGGTAAATTTGTTAGAAGGAAGTTGGGTGGAGGCAAGCTTGGTAGATAAGGCTTGCACACGGGCGTGCAGTATTCCTTCTACAAAATCCTTCGCACACTTCTAAACGTCCCGCCTGCCGAGTTCACGCGGTATGGAGAAAACAGAAGAGGAGGAGCAACGAGGAAGACGGGGGCCGAGAACCGAACTGCGCTCCGCACTCTTCCGGGCGGAGAGAATCTGCCAGTGCACTTGTGTGGTGGCACGTTACGTGCCTCCTCAATCCACTCCATGAGTGATGCTTTCACCCCAAAGACGTGGAGAATAAAGTATATTGGCTCAACCGAGTCCAAAAATGGATTCAATTATCAAGCCTGTGGTTTGACTATCTGTCGCGACTACACATGCGCGCTTTATTCCTTCTGGGCGCAGAGGGGCACAAAAACCAGGAGATAACAGCGGGGAAAGAACCTGCAGGAATGATCCAAACCCACTAGCTGGCAATCAAAATCCGTATGGTGACTCAATGAGGACTTCTAGCTGCAGGAATAGCACACACCACCGGAAAGTCTTTTGCACTGCAGTCCACAGGCCTTGCTAAGGCACTAGGCACTAGGCATCTCCCCACAAGATGAGTTTGGACTACGACGCCTGATATTGTATTTTATGGAAACTAACCGAAGCTGTCAAATTTCTTTTTGGAAAAATGGTGCCCTTCCTTTTCTTGTCAGTCTAGCTAGCTTCAGATGCGCGTCGTCCAACATCTATGCCAGTGATTGCGTATTTTTGGGGGGGTGATTCTGAAACCTGAGATTTATGTTTGTTGCTGTATTGGATTTGGCAATGCAACCTGCAAGATTCATGCCACTGGTCGCCCGCATTTTTTTTTGCACCCTGGTAAATTGAAAAATCAATATTTGCACAACTGCTTTTTGTTTCGATTTCGTATCCAATTCCCAACATTTTCAAGTGGTAGCATGACAATAATGCTAGTAGCATGACTTTGGCATGTTCGGCGGCTCCGTCTGGAATCTCTGGTAGGAGTAAGGTGCACATTGCACCCAAATCTTCCACAACTATACGGGGAAATCTGATTCTCATGTATGTCTGTAAGTATTTTCTGGTGTCTTGCGCGGCATTGGGATACAGCTTCAACATGGCATTTGAAAACAAACGTGCTTCAAAATCTCCGGTTCCGATCAGCCAGGTCTATGCTGGGTTTACCGATGTTGGGCAGGGAATCCAGTTTGGAAACATTGAAAATTTCTGCAGACCTTCAAACAGGGGACGCTCAAAACATCGTTTTGTGCATGAACTTGCCATACCCCGGAATTGAGTTGCGCAATGCGCCCAGGCCTTCCACAACTTCAGGGAAACCTGATCAGCCATCTCAATCAACGTTGGGATAGAGGTTCAACATTCCTTTGGTTTGCATTCTGAAGGTTCCGCAATGAAACTACCTGCGCAATATTTCCACTTTAAGCACCTCTGAGCAATCCACGCCCTCTCCTCAGGCTCCTCATCCGGAGGGGGGGCGAGTTGGCCTTGGCTTCAAAGAGGTCTTAGGTGAAGTGACCTAAACTGGGATATTTCTTGCTACCAGGTCAGGTCTGGAAAGTTCTGATCAGATCTGGCAGGTTCCGATCAGCCAGGTCTTTGTTGATTGACCGATCAGCGTCTTCGGCATACAGTCAAATGTGGGAAACATTCAATACTCGCTTTCAACCCTCTAAAAGGGTACACTCAGAAATATCCCCACGATGGACAGTACTCACGCGACAAAATCATCTCCCACCTTTTGCACGCACCAAACCCAAAAAAAAGGTTTGAGTTGCGCATTGCACCCAAACCTTCCATAACTTCAGGGAAACCTTATCAGCCATGTTTGTACGTGCATTCTAGTGTCTTGAGCAGCGCTGTGGTCATTTTGAAGGTTAGTTTGTCCTCCTCCTTCTTTCTCTTCGCAAAGCTTATAGCCAACGTCATCGCCAGATTCCTGGCCAGCTCTCTGGGCCTTGCCGGACGTGAACAGTGCCGCGAGCTCGCACGTTCTCCAGGCCCACAAAATGCAGCCAAATAATATGTGATTATACTATTGATATGTGTCAGATAAAATGCCAGTATTTCAGGTCTTCCCACTTCCGTTATACCTCTGTCGGAGATGTGTTTCTGTGCTCCAAGATCTTCACGGGTTCAGAGCGGAGAGGCAATGCTTGAGAGGCAGACGATGAGCCTCCTAGCGAGTCTTTGGACAGTGGCCGATTGCCTGGCACAGTGCTGTCAATCTGGAGCACACCATCCAGCAGTGTCTGGTTCAGAAGGTATCTGCCCGACTGCTGCTGGAGAGGGCGTGGCGTGTTTTGCACCAGCTTGCAAGGGTGCCATGCGTGTGACCTGTGGGAGAAGTTTGCTTCAGGAACCCCTTCCAAGATTCTGAAGGCCACGAAATGTTTGCTATACACCAGGATGTACTTGCCATCACGGTCCTGGTCGATGCGTGAAACCCGCGAAAGGCTGCACCTGAGCTACATGTCAGACAGAACGTCAAAAAACGATTATCCCGTCAAGAGGCCCCAACAGCGTGGGGGAGTGGGCGGATAATGTATGATAATGTTCATGGTGATCGTGATGGTGATGATGATGATGATGATGATGATGAGAATGATGATGTTTAGGAGGACGAGGAAGAGGATGATGCGGAAGATGAAGTGAGGATGAGAAGGTGGAGGATGATTATATTGAGAAGATGGATTGTGATGATGATTTTGAGGATGAGAATGTGGAGGAGGGTGAAGAAAAGGATGATAATGTTGATGTTGCGGAAGATGAGGTGGAGGTTGATGATGTTTAGGACGATGAGGTCAAGGGGGACGAAGATGATGATGTTGAGATTGATGATGTTGAGGACGATGAGGTCAAGGGGGATGAAGATGATGATGTTGAGATTGATGATGTAGAGAAGGAGGAGGAAGAGGATGATGTTGAGGATGATGATTTTGAGGAGGAAGACGGATCCCAAGACCGGGGACCACACTTTGTGCAAGCCTGTGCAGTCGAAATGCACTTGGACATTTGACAAGAGTCACTTTGAGCGAGAATTTACAGGCAAAATGCCGCGCGCCAAGACCGCGACCCACACTTTGTGCGAGCCTGCGCAGTCGACATGCACTTGGACGTTTCACAGGAGCCACTTTTTTTCGGAAATTTAATACCGCCGACCAAAACCACGACCCACACTTTGTGCGAGCCTGCGCAGTCGAAATGCACTTGGACGTTTCACAGGAGCCACTTTTATTCGGAAATTTAATACCGCCGACCAAAACCACGATCCACACTTTGTGCGAGCCTGCGCAGTCGAAATGCACTTGGACATTTCACAAGAGCCACTTTTATTCGGAAATTTAATACCGCCGACCAAAACCACGACCCACACTTTGTGCGAGCCTGCGCAGTCGAAATGCACTTGGACATTTCACAGGAGCCACTTTTATTCGGAAATTTAATAGCGCCGACCAAAACCACGACCCACACTTTGCGCGAGCCTGCGCAGTCGAAATGCACTTGGACATTTCACAAGAGCCACTTTTTTTCGGAAATTTAATACCGCCGACCAAAACCACGACCCACACTTTGTGCGAGCCTGCGCAGTCGAAATGCACTTGGACGTTTCACAGGAGCCACTTGTATTCGGAAATTTAATGCCGCCGACCACGACCCACACTTTGTGCGAGCCTGCGCAGTCGAAATGCACTTGGACATTTCACAGGAGCCACTTTTATTCGGAAATTTAATACCGCCGACCAAAACCACGACCCACACTTTGTGCGAGCCTGCGCAGTCGAAATGCACTTGGACATTTCACAAGAGCCACTTTCTGGTAAAATGCCGCGGACCAGCTGGAGCGATCAAGCACCAACCTTTACACTCACCGTAAGAACCCCTCAGTGTGGACACACTGTTTGGGGAATCAAATAGATGTCACGACCTCTATGTCAGATGGAACGCCAGATGAAATGTCAGATGGAACGCCATAATATACGCGAGATAAAATGTGAGTTGGCGGTGATTTCTCGAAAAAGCAATGTTGATCCTTTTTAATATTGACAGTCGCAATCCCTTCCCCCGTTCATAAAAAAAAAACATGGCGGATGTAGGGGATGAAATCACCTTTTCGGGAACCATTTAGATCCATTTTGGGGCAATATCTTTTGGAACAAAATAGAGGGGTCTCTTGTTTTTACCGTTTATCATCATTTACCTATTGATGTTGTTATTAATCACCCACTGCAGTGAGAAAAAACCATCCATGATTTCAGGTCTGTTGAATATTGGGGGGATGGGATTATAGATATCATTAGCCTCCTGTAAACATATAGAAAAAAATGTGGAAAGCATGAAAGCCCTCTATTTGTAGATGATGTTCCTAGGGAAACCACGGGTTTTCATGGCTTTCCGACATCTTTTTCGATGTTTTCGTCATTCCCCAGCCATTCTCAGGGGCTCTCAGTCCCTCAAAGTCCCCCACCTCTTTGGCTGGGAGCTCCGGCATCACCTCAGAGCATGGGATTTCCGAAGTCATGGGGTACCTCCCAATTTCATCCAAGATATCATTGAAATAGGAGGTACCCCATGACTTAGGAAATGGTATATACTGACAGTCATTGGAGAATCTACACATTTTCGGGGCAAAACATCTATGAAAGAGGTACCATCTGGTTATGACTAACAGTTTGCCATGGAAAACCACCATTTTAATAGGTAAACAATCTATTTCTATGGGTCATTTTCCATGGCTATGTTAAATAACCAGATGGTAATTGGAACATATGGGTATGGGTCAAAATTAGGTACCCCAATGATTGGATGGTTAATACTAAATTAGACTAACAGCTGTGGTCCCCTAGGTCTTCCATTTTGACCCACATCCATATTGGGGATTCCGAAAATAGGGGTACCCTAATAGCTGGATGGTTTACAATGGAAAATCCTTTTCGAATGAATGATTTAGAGGTACCACTATTTTAGGACCCAACGCCGTCCCCAGGCAACTGGTAACGAAACCCCTTTTTTTGCTTTTTTTACGGGTTTGGGGTGGGGGATGTTAACGTCCCTGTCAACTTGCTCACGTCATGTATGTTTGGTGAACTTCGGGGTTGGCTGGGTTGTATATATATATTTCACAATTATATATATATATATATGCATATAAATGTACGTATCTTCTTGCACATATGTATGCATGTGTGTTTCACTTATGTATATATATATATATCATGTATATATACGTGTATATATATATATATATTATATACATATGTATTTACATTTTTACGCATACATATTTTTTTTAGAATTGTTTAGACATGTGAAATTAACTTGTCTGGGAATGTTCGGGTCTTCACCTTTCGTTACTAATATCTTCAATGTTGACGCCATTGCAGTTTCTCAAACAAATGGCCAAAGCTTACAACGCTCGCTGGACACCTCCAGATCTTCTCTGGAAAGCCAGCGAAGCCAAAGGGGTAGTCCACTCTGGCAGGGAATATGGATCAAAATCACATCAACATAGCTGCCGGAGTTGTTTGTGATATTAGACTTATTACCCATAGGATCCATGTATGCTATATATGGTACCATTTACCATCAACACCCCCCGCAAGTATATGGATTCGATATCTCCTCAGAAATAGACCGCATAGCTCAAAGAAATGGATAAATCCCTAGAGGTTGTTTGACATTTTGACCCATCCTATAGGAATCCACAAACGGACAGAAAGACTTGCCAGGCCAAAGTTTGAGAGGATACGCAGCATGGCTGTCGCCAAAAGTCTAATGTTCGAAGTATTTGGAAGTATCATGAGATATGAGAACAACATTGAAGTAGGAAATTCCACTGTCATTTCCAGAGGATCTTCCTGCTTCATCTGCATTCTCAGCTTGGAAGTATCCCAACATAGTCTGGGCGACACCACGGAAGAAGAACACGCTCATTTTCCCTCTTACAGACTACCATGAATTCATATTATATACAACCATATACAACCTTTTCTTGGAGCAAAAATCAATCAAACTAGTTACTAGTTGAATACCGTTGAATATGACCCAGAAAGATGAAACTTTCCTGGCATTTCCCACTCTTGCAGGGTGGTGCCCCGAAAGTTGAAAGTTGTTTTTAACCCAATCTAAATATAATTATTTGCGTATCATACACTATTCTCATTATAGCTATAAAACAACTATAGTAAGTTGGTTTATATATTTGTAACATATTATAACATTACACTATTGTTTTATAACTATAATGTAATCACAACATTGTTACTATGTTTGTTTTCATACACTATTGTATACTAGTGTATACTATTGTAAGCAACCAACCAATGAATTATCGTTACCCTCTGGCAAACTAACATAACTATGGAAAATCACCATTTTTAATGGGAAAATCCACTATAAATAGCCATTTTCAATAGCTATGTTAAATTACCAGAGGGTATCACACACCTTCTTCGCTGACTGGGATCCCATCCTCCGGGACACCCGGCCAAGGGCACTGCCAGAGCAACCATCGCTAAGAGAGCCGTGGAGAGGTACCACATTGGCTTGGGCTGACCTGGGCGTTGCAGCACAAAGCGATGGTGGATCATAGTTTACCATAGGCAATGGCTGTGAAAGAACAAGGGTGAACATGTGTTTTTTTTGATGGTTTAGAGTGCTTAATAATGGTTAATTGTGGTTAATGGATGATTAAACATGGTTGAACATGTGTGATTTTGTTCAACAGAGTTGATACTAATTGATGGTTAGTAATGACTAGTAATGGTTAATCATGGTTGATGGCAATCAATGCCAATTAATTGATGATTAAAGGCCATTAATGGTGAGTAACGGTGACTAATAGTGATGAATGGAATTACCTTTGGTGTCATCAAACATGGCGGGTCGCTCTGAAATCCCCAAACTAAACAGAGGTTTCTAGCTTGAAAGATTGTCGAACGAAAAGGTTTATTTTCAAGCAAGCCATGCTTGATTACCGGATGGGAATTCTTTGGAGGAAAACAGGGGTTTGTGGTTGAGAATCCCCCTTGAAAACATAGGAAGCTGCGGAAAAAAATATTCGGATGTTTGACTGAGGATGTCGGTGCTAACACATCCATCCTGGAGTAGACAAACAACAAATGCAACAAATGCAACATCCGCAGGGGAATATCATCGAGAAAGTAGAATATTGGATATTGTTCGGTATCATGAATTCTCTCCGCAACATCTATCCGAAAAATGTTCAAGACTCGGAAATGTGTTTGGCACCCAATGGATCAATCTGTTTGGGACCATTTGACAAGGAGCTTAGGCAATGTCCAGTGCCAGTTGGGCAGGCTTCCCTGTGCCATTGTACTTGCATCCCCCGTTCACATTAAACAGCCCCATTCTATCCCATTCGTCCCAAATTGTGTTTTAAATGCCCAATTTACACGGATGTTGGATGTAATTTGTTTATATTTAATATCATTCAATATTAAAGGGGGAAGGGACTAATTGAAGCCATATTGGAGCTACAACCCCTCAATCATCCTTAGTCAGACATCTCGAAACGCTGTCTCGACACTTTCTTTGCTTCTGTACAGAGCATAAGCACCACCGGCTACGGCCAGCCCGGGCGAAAGGGACAACGCCAACTTCGCCAAATAGGACCTGAGACAAGGCGAAGCTCAAATTGTTGTACCATGCAATTTTCATTGGATTGGTTCAAGGGAAAATCTAACAGGAAACCAGGGTTTTACCATCAAATATAGGGGGTGTCCTGTAAAATTTCCCGTAAACCAATCAAATGAAAGTTGGTTCGCTTTTCATGTTTGACCATCATGACTATCCGCATTTTGAAGCAATGATCATCAATTTTCATTTCATATGAAGCGGAAATTTCTGTAATAAATCCAACTTGCCATCATGGCATTCCAGGGCTGAGGTGGCCGCTCCTGAATCCCGCGGGTGATCATCATGGTTCCCTATAAAAACTGACCATGTTCCTCATGAACTCTGCTTGAAATGGCAACTTTTGTGGGTGAAACTCACTTTAAACTTATATTTTTTTCTGGAATAAACTACTAATTTCCCACATTCTCCCAAAAAATATGTCCATCAATTCCCTGCTTTCTCCCTGCTTGACCTTGATCCGAATCTCCGCCGAGCGGCTCAAAGACGGAAGCCGATGCCGCGAAGGCCAAGCCCGCCGCAGTCTTCGCAGCGTTCCCAGCGAAGGTGCAGCCCAAAGCGATCAGCAGAGAGCCCAGGCACCAACGCAAGCGCCGAGACCGGGTCGCCTCAGGTCTTGCAGTGGCTAAGGCCGAGGGTCCATTGAAAACCTGGGATTGGTTAATAACTTCAGCCTCAAATCCCCTGATGGTTTTGTATTTTCATCCCTCTCGAAGATGGTACAACATTGTACAATAATGAATAATAATGAATACTAATGAACAATAATAAATAGTAATAAATGATAATATATAATAATATATATATAACAATGATGTATTATATAATACGTATTGTTATCCATCCCCATGGTGGGAAGATGCGGAAAAATGGCCAGCTTTAAGATCAACGAAAACAACATGGAATGTGTTAATCCAAACTTGGTGATGAAATTCCCGGGCTGATGTAAAGTGGGTTAGTTCACTCCAGTTGTACCTGGACATGGCCCTTACATTGCCCTTACATTGCCCTTACCCTAGTGTACCCTCTGGTAATAGAAATAGTTGATTTACCCATTAAAAATGGTGATTTGCCATAGTTATGTTAGTTTACCAGTGTGTGAACTAATATCGATGTGGAAAAAAAACATGGTTTCCCCGTGAAAGTGATCTAGAAATGGTGGCTTTTCCACTTACGATTCCTTGGATGACCTGGGGTTCCGGTTCGTGCCGACCCAGTGACCATGCGCAGAGCGGGCGCCATTGCTTGGGATTTGACTATAAAACCTTGAACCAAAACTGGGGCATCGACCTATGGCTAGGCTACGATTCCTTCAATGTTTCAATCGTTCTGCTGCGATTTATGTTGAATATTGAGTTTTTAGTGTATTAAAAAAGGAATTAAATACCATTTGTTTGTTGTGTACACAAAGAATCTCAAAGACTATTTTTGATATCTGCTCTATTGGCCCATTGTTTACTACAAGATGGTGCCCCAGGTCGTTAGCTGAGCTGGTCTACAACTCGGCTATATAACTAGGGTTTATGACGAATATATCCATAGTTGGATGGACTCATTTCAACCAACTTGGAACTGCGAGGCGCCACCTTGTAGATAAAATGACCCGGAGCATCCCGAATAAGAAGTCATCTCAGCTATTTACTCCAACCATGAATAGCCGGTTGTACAGATGGCGCCCTAGATCTATGTAGAGTATACAAACACATCAAAATCAGTGTGTGTGTATATATAATATAACATACATACTTCTACACATAATATATATATATATATATATAGTTATCCATGACTGGGGTTCACTAGAAGCCTATGCAAAGGGGGGGGGTCCTGATCTTTTCTGACAGCAGCAGCTCAGCAGCATGCCTGAAAAGTTGTCATTCTCGCAACATGCCTCAATTCAGCAGTGTTGATCAAACCCTTCTGTCATTCCCAAAGTTACTACGAAGTGAGTTGATAGGAATTCCCATACCAGATTATATTATATATTCTAATAGTAATCACCATTACAACACTTCGTATGACTTGGATAGCAACTGACGGAGGTTTTGGACATCACTCGAATGTGTTTTGGCACGTTTTGTGCACCATTCAGTGAGTCACTAGCTTGTAAGCTGATGAAAGACGTCCTCACGGATATGCTGCGGGTCCCCAGTAAAATGCATGTAATCAAAAGATCTCAAAAGGCTGACAGGGGCGCAGCTATGCCAATTGACAGCACCAAAAGCACCACCACCTGTATCAGGTGGCTGCCGACAGGTTATCCGCTCAATCTTTGGACCCACTAGTCAATGATGATCCTGCCTGAAAACCAAACATCTTAGTCCGTATACATGATGTACAAGTTGATGTACACGTTGATGTACATGAAAAGGTGTACATGAAGAGGTTCGCATGAAACATATATATATATATATTAACACATGAACACATACATAATTATATATAATTACATAAACATAATATATACACATACAGGTACACGTTAAATGATGATGATGATGATGATGATGATGATGATGATGATGATCCAGCAATATTGAGGACAGCCGCACGGCTGAGTTTCTCACTGAGACATGGCAGCAACTTGCGCGTTGCGAGTCATCACCAGGTCCCGGAAATGCTGGTCCTGGCAGGCAGTGGTGACGAAAAAAGTGGTGCGTCCAATCGATATGTTTGTTGGTTGATTAAACGTATGTAACTACCCTCTGGTAAACATACAAAAAGCTATTGAAAAGCTATTGAAAATGGCATAGCCGATTTACCTACTATTAAACAGGGTGATTTTCCATTCGTTAAGTTATTTTACTGCTGGGTAACTAGTTATGGATGTTCATCCTGATTTTGGGTTCCGAAAACCCGATGTGGCACACCTCCTGGCTAAATCATACCAACCATAGTTTATTACCTCCCATGTCCTCCCATAGTTCATTGAATCCTGGCGTAAAGTTGCTGTTTACAGATGTTCATCCACCCTTGGCATTCGTATACATATATATATATATACATATATAATACGTCGTATGTTTGAACAATATACAAACATACGAAATCATGAATAACCAAACCGAGTTTCTTACACAGCAAACCTCGAAAAGATGTCTAAAGGTGTTTCCAGGATGGTAGTTCGACAATATTTATATACTAATTATTTCCAGAAGCCCAACTTTTCTATCTATTTTCGGGTTGCTATATAATTATACATATATATATATAATTATATATATATATGTATATACAAAAATCTAAGGGATACAAAATACAAATAGTAAACTTATAAATCCAAGCTTCTGATCAGGGATAATTCATTCTTAAAATCCTACAAGGTCAGACCGTCATAAGTTGGTTTATAAAACCGTTAACTAACGTTTCTTATAACATCATATCCACGAACAAACTCGAACGTTCAGCAAGTGATGTGCGTCAACTTATAGATCTTATAGTAGCATTACAAGTACCCTCTGGTAATTTAATGTAATTTAACATAACTATGGAAAATCACCATAGAAATAGTGAACTTTCCCATGAAAAATGGTGGATCTTTCCATGAACTCCTCATTTTCCCATGGTGAACTCCCCAGTTTTTCGGGCCCCTGAATTCCCCTTTTTTCTCCAGACCTGTCGCGCCATCTCGGCCCAGAGAGGTGGCCTGTCAAGGAGGAGAGTGGGTGATGTTTGTTTGTTGGTTTATAGATGATTTACATTTATAGATGATTAGATGATTATAGATGATTATAGATGATTCTAGGTGATCATAGGTGATGATTGTGGTTGATCTATAGGTGATTTAGTTGATGAATGGATGATATGTATAAATTATTAAATCATTATGGTTCATCTATAGGTGATGAAAGGTTCGATGATGTATGGACCGTACAGTATGGATGATGTACCTATGAAAAGAATTATGATGACATAGTATTATAGATTATTTGCATTGATGTATCTATGGAAAAATGGTGATTTCCAATACGCAATCATATGCAACATTACCAAAGGGTAGGTGAAGTTGGGTCCATGTTCAATCATCAACCAATGTGTGCTTTGACTATACACACATACACACACGCACGAACGATCAACTCATCATCTTCGTGATCATGGTGTCAACTCGGTTCCCGCACCAGTAGGAATCGCTCACCGGTGGGTCAGACTTCCTGTCAGACGATCCAAGTCAAGAACAAAAGCGCCAAAAACAGGGCATCTTTTGGCAAACTTCCCATGCCTTCCCTATCAAGCTATCTGAGATGTTCTGCACTCCATTTCTATCGGAAAATAACTAAACCCAGATTAGTGGCAGTAATTGAACTATCGAACATGTTGCCTGACTGTTGCTCCCCCTCTACTGGGAGTTGTTTTTGCACGTTCACCATCCATGGCTCAGGGTTTTTCAGCTGCCTGTGACCGCTATCGCCCAGTTGAAATCGCCTCAGATGACGAAAGTGCAATATAGTGCAATGCATCTAGATGTATAATAATGATGTATATTATTATTATTATTATTAGTAGTAGTAGTAGTAGTAGTATTCTTATTACTATTATTATTATTATTGTTGTTATTATCACATAGCTACTATAAGTGACAGGTTTGTGGTTTCAATGCCTCCTAAGATCTTCAGCAGTATAGCAGTGGGGTGAAAAATCACCTCAAAAATGCTCAAGGATTAGTGGAAGCTATCTGTGTCCATTCCATTTCCCATAGGATCCATGGTGCTGGTATATTAATGCTAACATAAAGGGGGTATATTGATGGGATCCATGTTACCATATATAGCAGCACCATGGATCCTATGGGTTTGATGTTCGAAAGCACATGAAAGCACCGCTGCAAAGTCTCAAATCTTCATGCAAGGCTTGAATAAAGATGGTTTCAACCATCCGTAGCATCGCTGCAGACAACAAAAAACAATCACCGGAATTCACCAACCCAAGAATTTCACATAGCTCTGGTAAACTAACATAGCTATTGGAAATGGCTATTTATAGTGAGTTTTCCCATTCAAAATGGTGATTTCCCATAGTTATGTTAGTTTACCAGAGGGTAGCTCTGGAACCTCATCCACTTCGAAACAAATCCTCGATTTCGCCCATTGAAAACCAAGGCGCGAGAGTATTTGAGCAAGTGCTGTGGCCGGAGTTGCCTGGCTTGCTGCAGTCCATTTGGAGTTTCACCCCAGAAATGAAGGGTTGGAATTTTCCACCCATCCATCAAGAGGTACAGTAAAAAAAAGGGCTCCAAATGAGAAGTTCAGGGTGCTTTTATGTATTTTTATGTGTTTTTCTTCGAAAAAACATAGAACCAAAGTTGACCCATCTAGATGATTCCAGATGGATATTGGTGAATACTCCGGCAGGAATGAGAATTACATAACCGTGATGAATCAACAAGAAACTGGTATGGACCAACCTTGGGTATGCAAAACAAAATGATGGCTGATGCAAAGAATATCCAGGCCATCTCTGGTTCGCAAGAGGTGTCAAATCTTGACGTCCACCTTGTTCGTACAAATGCCCATTTATGGACATAGGACGAAATGGGTCTGTCTGAAAAGGATGTATAGTCCTGTATAGTCCCAAAATAGCTAATCTAATAGGGAATTTAATGAATGTTATACATAATCAGCCAATAGATTGAGGGGTACCCTATCAGACCCCAAATGAGAGAAGGTCCCTAGGTCCCTCCACCATAGCTCAGCCTGTGATTGGCTTGGCATCTCCTGTGGCCGGTCCGAGGCTGATCCTGGGTACACCTGTCATTTCGAAGTGGAAAATCTCCATGGAAATCATATAAGGTATAGCTGAATCCCATGAATCACCATCGAACTAAATCATTATCTGGTTGGTGGTTTCAACCCCTCTGAAAAATATTAGTCAGTTGGGATGATGTTCCAAACCACCAACCAGCATGAATCGTCATCGAACTAAATCATTATGGGCTGAGGCTCTTTTAGATGACGGGTAACTGGGCAACTCAGACGTGGAAACTGTGTCGGTAATGGTCTGAATCAAACTTGGGTTGAGAAAACTGCGACCTTGCATGGTGCAAGACCTTTTGGGACCCATGTCGGTTGGTCCAACAGTCAATCCCAAAGCTTTTCAAATCCAAATGGGTCCGGAATTGTTTTGGGATTTATTGTTTTTGCATGTTTTTCCGCTTTGGGATTTTTTTGGGATCTACTTTTCTGCCGGTTTTCCTTTCTATTTGCAGCATGTTGGAGCTGGAAACTGCCATTTCAACTGTCTTTGCAACATTTTGGAGTTGGAACCTCTCCATAGAATTTGCAACATTTTGGTGGAATTTGTAACATTTTGGAGCTGGAAGCTGCTGTTTCAAGGGTATTTGCAGCATTTTTGAGTTTGAACCTTTCATTTTCGATTTGCAACATGTTGGTGCTCAAACTGTTCATGTAACATGGTAGTTCTCGACTAGGGTTCATTTAGGGTTGGTTTTAGGGTCAGTTTAGGTATCTAGGGTTGGTTTACAGTTTATTTAGGCTTGGGTGAGCATCTATTTGGGGTTGGTTTAGGGTTTATCCAGGCTTGGTTTAGGATATATCTAGAGTTGGTGTAGGACCTATTCAGGATTGCTTTAAGGTGTGTTTAGCGTTGGTTTAAGATTTATTCAGGTCTGGTTTAAGATCCATTTAGGGCTGGTGTAAGGTTTATTTAGGCTTAGTTTCAAAATTGTTTAGGGATTGTTTAGGGTTTACTTAGAATTGCTTTAGTGTTTCTTTGGTTGGTTTGGGTGTTATTTATGGTTGAACTAGTGTTTATTTATGTGAATTTATATGATGTTTCTTAAGGATTAAGGATTATCCGCAGTGTGAGAAACAAAAAAAAGAGGGAAAAGCAGAGAAACTTTTCAAAGAAAAGATGCAGGGAAACAGAAATCCAACAAACATGCCCAAAACGGAAATAAATAAAATAAATAGCCCTCCAATCCAAATAAACCTGGATACCTTCCGGCACTCAACCTGGAAAGTTCCTCCTTACTTTCACCATCATAAAAATCGTGACGTCGCTTCACGTGAAAGTGATGATATGTTCATCCAAATATATCCCCTGTAATCCATCATTTATAGATTGATGATCATTGTAATCCATCATTTATCAATATTTAATTATAGAGTTTATTTGCCCTTTAAATAACAAGTTTTAGTTCGGAAATCTCTTTGCTAGAGGTATGCTACATACAGCTCACGGCTCACGAAATCCCCCCCGAAACGCACCTGGCTCGCGTAGAGGCCGCGAAGAGATCCATCGGTCTGAGAAGAATTGCTGCTGTGCCTCCGACTTGGAGACGGACAGAGCTGGACTCTTGGACCAATTTGGGGATGAACATGGAATGCAACGCTTGGTGGTTTTAACCTACCCTACATATGGTTGGTATGGTTTAATATGGTTTAATATGGTTTAATCCCATTGATTATCATACTTAGCTACTTAGCTGGTTGGTGGTTAAAAAACAATCTTTAAAAATATGAGTTCGTCAATGGGAAGGATACTATTCCATATATATATATATATTAGTCAGTTGAGGTTATGACATACCCAATATATGGAAAAATAAAAAATGTTCCAAACCACCAACCAGGGAATGAAATGAACATCCTCTTGGTGAATCCTCTTGGTGAAATGGACACAGTAACATCATTCCATGACATGAAAACCATCATCAAAATCAACTCCTCTTGGTGTTCATAATCCAAGCTGAGCACTTTGGCACATCCACATCTCAACCAATCCCCAGGCGAGGGGCTGCGATTTCTGTCGCACTCGACGCTCATCTTCATCAAGACCTCGAAAAACGACCAGAGGTCCTTTTTGGCGGTGAACATCAAACATGCTGATTTACGCAACAAAAATCAGAATCAACAAAAACCAGAGTCATGATGGGGATACTGGAAACATACTGGAAACCATATTCAACAAGTCTTTGGGATCCAAAATTGGGCCATGTTTCATGCTTAAAATATCTTAAAATCATCTGCAAATGGTATAAAATGGCAAATTTTCCATGGCTAGAGGTTGTTGTTTGTGCTTTTGACCCGTTGCGGCAGTCCAGTCCTTTTGAGGAATCATCCCATCAAATTAGAGGAAAACCATCAAGACTGGATTTGTGGTTTTGTCACCATCCGAAGTTTTCCAGCATCTCTAGTTTACATTGAAATTGACTATTTATTATATGTATATTGACATTTATTGTGGTTTTGTCCAGCCTACATATGTTTTTTTCAGTTTCTCAACCAAGATGTTACATGTCTATCAGTGGTTTTCACCGGGACAGTCACTGTGAAAGTGGCACTGAGGACGAACGCTCAGTACTGTGGTGACTGGGATGGACTTAAGAGAAACAAGAGAATTTTTTGGGACATGGTTGCTTCATAACCGCTTTCAAGACCTGGAATACAGCCCAAATACCCAAAGATGCAACGGCAAGCCAGTCATTTCCAAGATTCAAATCATGTTCCAAACCTATGTTTATCCTTTATTGTGGCCCATCTCTGATTTCAAAGAAACAATCACATTGTTGTTTTGGGATAGGCTGAATCAACAACTTGTCCAACAGTATGATTTGAGCCACTGACTCCTCGAGCGAGATCTCCTGTCACGGGTGAGAAATGTGGGGGTCTTAGCATCGCAATCCCCGAGATTTATATGCACAACCGCCCAAGCCCACTTCTGGTTCATTGTTTCAATCCACCCAAACATAGACTACTTGTCAAGTAGAATTCGTCCCATTTTCTGGAAATGTACAAAAAATGATAAACTTCAGTCAAACTCAAGTAAGCGATCCTGCTGGAATTGTCGTGTCCCATGTCCCATGAAAACTACCAACCAAACAAAAAAAACCAGGGAATGTAAGCGATCCTGCTGGAAATTGCGTGTTATGTTTGATTCAACATTTTGCAACATCAACTTTGTTTGATACGTCCCAGTCTCTGTAGTAATTAAATGTATTCTGTTGATCAAATGTCCACATGATTGTTGGTTGTATTCTGTTGCTTTCTTGGATGAAAATTATTTACTGGCGCTTAGTAGGGAATGGATGGGTTGCTGGGGGTTGCCGGGATTATTATTGATAGTTAGCCAGTGGATCATTCCCGAAAATTCCCTACTAGTCCACATAATCAAATTCCATGGTTTTGTCAGGTACCCTCTGGTAAACGTTTACATAACTATGGAAAATCACCATTTTTTATGGGAAAATCCACTATAACTGGCCATTTTCAATAGCCAACTGTTAGTCATTACCAGAGGGTATATTAACAACGCCATCGCCTTCATGTTGTTCAAACAACCAGGTTCCTTGTCATCTTTTAGGGAGCCCCACCACAATTTTTCGTCACCATGGGGTGTTGTTCAATAGTGTGTTCAACCACCATTAGTGTAACTACAGTATGATGCATATGCGCATATTGTATTGTCTGTATTCCCTGTATCCTCCCATTTTTATCCATTTTCAATATTAAAACAATCATCAAAACATGTTCGCCCAAACCCGGACGTTGCTCCACACTTTCAATCGTCATGATCATCATGATCATCATCATCATCATCACCATCATCATAATCATCATCATCATGATCATCATCATCATGATCATCATCACATTAAAATTTGCCACCCCCTTTGAACAATATTTTGACTGGGGTAAAAACATCAACTCTATTTTCATGAGGGTTCAAAATTTGCCACCCCCTATGAACAATATGTTGACTGGGGTAATAACATCAACTTTATCTTCATGAGGGTTCAGAATTTTCCACCCCCTCTGAACAATATGTTGATTGGGGTAATAACATAAATTATATCTCCACGAGGGATCAAAATTGTTCCAAACCACCAACCAGATAACTGTGTAATTGCTCTATACACACTACTTATTGGAGTTCTAAACCAACTTAGCGATCTAGGGGGCCCAGCTTGTACTAAATCATAACCAAAATCAATGGTACTTTTGGTTCAATGTTGACCCATATCTATCTGGTTTGTCCAAAACTTGGATATCAATCATCACGCTCTCAATGTTTTGAATTGGCCATGCAGCAAAAGACACAACACTTTCCGATATGTTCAGATGTGAAATCACACCTGAATATCATATCAGTCATATCAGATATTCAGACACACCTGAATATCAGCTAGTATATTGGTTGTATAGTTACTATATACATCCCAATAGATAGTTACTATTATTACATAATATCATATATATATCATATACATCTAATATTAATAATGGTTACAATTAATTTATCTATTCCAATATCCCCCCCAATTACATCCCCAGTTGATACTTCTTAGTAGGCGCCTCCTGCACTCGATGCGCGTCTTGGGCCTGGGCTACTCGGACTGGGGGTGCCCCTACTTCAGGAAACCCCCACTTGCAGGATACAATATTTATAAGTTTAGATGGTATATATATATATATTATAACGTATATATATATATATGATATTATTACATAATATCATATATATATATATATATATGTATATCATATAACTATATATATATTACTACATAATATCATATATATATGTATATCATATAACTATATATATATATTACTACATAATATCATATATGTATATATATATATATGATAGATATGTGCTTATTGCTGGGAGCAAATACAATAAACAACTTCAACTGTCAGAATTGTAGAATTACAACAGAGACCAAGCTTCACTACCCCACTGTTGCAACGTTGGGGAATACCCAAATACATCCAAATACCCTATTGGTTAAATCATCCTCCAATAACACCGATGCCTATGCCCCTAAACTACCTTGTTTTCAGTTTTTTGCAAATGGTGAAGAAACGCTGCACCGAGCCATCTGCAAAGCAGCAATCTAGCTGAGCGAATTGGCAATCCCCTGTCATCCATGATTTCGAGCACTAAGATTCACGCAGTTCTTCGAGCAGGACCCAAAACATCCAAAATAACCGTAATTCAGTGTAAGTCAATGATATTTACTAAACCCGAATCAAAACCAAAAAAAGAAGCCAAGTCGTGCAGTCCTTCATTGAAAAAGATCAAGTCAGTGTGATTTCATTTATACACTAGAGTCACAAAAAAGCTACTGTTCATCCAATGTATCTCCAACTGTCTGACAGCCCAGAGAGGGAAAAAAATTATACCAAGCAACTGATGGAGGAATGATGACTGCAGGGCGTCACGCGCACTGGGCCTGGTGTTTGACAGTTCTGCCATAAACCTACCATGACTGGGGATGGTTAAAAAACAACGGCATGCAAAACCATAAATATGTGAACCTCCCAACCACATATTATTACTAATGTTTGGGAGCTTAACCAGCAAAAACATCATATATATATAATATGTACATATATGTACAGTGTATATGTATATTATATACACTGTTGATGAAGTCCCTATTGCCAAATGTTGGACCAACAAATGTTGGGAGTTTACCAATCTGTCAATGGATCGGTTTTGGTGGTAACATTGGCAACTTGCGTGGTGAACTTACCCCCAATTAAAGGAGCTTCAACCGTAAATGTTCCCAAAGAAACCAATTCTGGGATGTGATAACATTGAAATTGGGATGTTTCACGGTAGAATGAAATTCTGAAAGCCTTAATAACATATGATTCAAAAGTCACCAAATGGGGGGACATCCTTGACTTCTGCCGGACCATTGCCACCTTCAGAGGCTCATTCTGCAGATAAACCAACCCCGCAGGAGCAAAAGTGTGAGAACTCCCACTATGAAATTCACCAACCAAGCGCCATGATAAAAAACATGCATCCCTAATTATCCCTATATGATCCTTACTCTGTTTGATGATTAAAACGCCTTCAAATGATGGAAATGATAGTTAAATTCCATATAATCAACCAATCAAAAATGGGACATCTTTGATGGCATGCTTACCACTGGGATTCTTTCATGGGTGTATCTCACCTGGTGCCCAGTTCACCAACCCCTCCCCGCAGCTGGTTGGTTTTCGAGGATTCCCAGTTTGTGGACAAAATTCAACCCCCAAAAGGGTGACCGGGGCTACTAAAACCATCAACATCCACTGGATCTTGGGCTAGTGGAACCACAAAAAGTGCGTTGCGTTGAATCCCCACCATATATATATATTATAATATATTATATTATATATATATGCGTTACTCTTATGAACCATATAATATATATATATACACACACCATCAACATCAATGTTGAATCCCCTGGAATATGCGTTGCGTTCTGATTTCGCTCCCTTTATGTGTTGCTGAAGCCATGTCTTGGTACAACAATCACCATGTTTCATGATGAAAACCACCATCATATCATCAGGGAAATCTGCTTCAGCTCGCCGAAGAAATTCACAGTCCGACTTATGCTTGCTGAAACCTGTGGGACTGTCTGATGATATACCTCAAGTCCACCGGTGAACCATCAAATTTCCATTTTTCACTGCAATAAATTCAGGGAAAAAACATTTTCGGACATTGCTATCTATCATCTGTGTTGACTAATCATTTGTTATATGTATATCTATATTGTGAACTGGGTTCAACACTGGCAGCCCCACCAGGAAATCCTATCCCAAGCTCTCCACACACTGCTTTGTCCCTCACAGCGCAGCACGGGAATCTCAGGGTCTTCCAAGCAGCAAAAGGCCAA
>Ga0126342_10000673_pt1 | contig 40290 bp, 28 predicted proteins | sample Cyp1metagenome_FD_92528 | JGI IMG/M metagenome (GOLD analysis project Ga0126342, IMG submission 92528) | Coral microbial communities from Lord Howe Island, Old Settlement Bay, Australia - Cyphastrea 1 metagenome | ecosystem: Host-associated > Invertebrates > Cnidaria > Coral ...
CTTTTTGGGGCCTGAAAAGTTTTTTTCCTTCCTTGCCTGCTGACCGGCCTCTGGCCCCCAAAAAAGTTTTTCTAGCCAAGCCCAAGCATGCAACAGAACCAATGCAAGGCTACCTCGTCGAGGCCGGCTAATTCTGATGAGCAAATTAAGGGCTGACCTCGCTAATTCCTGCAACCTGCCTCGTTGCCTCGGCTGTCCTCGCTATAATTTGTGCAGATACATGAATTGCCTCTTAAAATCTTAAAGATGATGATGTTTTCCATAGCTATGTTAAGTTTCCGGAGCTTCTTGGCAGAAGGGTTTACAAACACGCAAAATGCTCAATCTTATCTTTCCAACCACCATTCTCTCAGGGGCAACTATTTCACCACCAGAAAGTAATCGGTTCAGAGTTTGGATTTCTTTTGACCGTAGTTTAACCCTGGATGGGATCCAAAATGGTCTGCTGCGGCACGAAAATTCCATCGGCTTGGCCGTTTTCACGGCGGTTGTTAGTGACTCAAAACTGCCGCCGTTCGGCAGAAGCTGCTAAAGCTACATGGTGGATCTCACATGCCCTACAACAAAGTAGCCGGCTAGACACAAATTTCATGCATACTGAATTGACTAAACCAACATGAACGTAAACGTATATATATATATATTTATAAATAATTATATGTAAATATATACGTAAACTGCGTGTCCGAGGTCCTGTAGTTAATTTACATGTACCACACACACACATGTATATATATACACGTATGTGTACAATGATCTTTCATGTCTGACTGCTGGTTTCAACCCATTCAACACATTACTAAGTCATTACTAGTAATCATCTCGAATCATCATTCCACACATTGACAGTACAAGTAATGAACCATTCACCTACTTGTGATATCACGGAACAAGGGGGCAGTGTCAGTGTGATATATGTAATGTGATATAGTGTGATAAAGTGTGGTAAAGATTGGTAAAGTGTGATATAGTGTGATATAGTGTGATATAGCATGATACAGTAGGGCATAGTATTATATAGTACCAGTAGTGTGATAATCTTCAATCTATTTCAAACCAACAATCGGTTTCAGGTGGATTGCTGCACAAGTGATAGGCCCAAATTGACATATATCATCATATATCCAACATTACCCCGTGTGATGCTTGGAAAGTAGAACCCTATAGTCTCGGCCATGGAGAGCAGTGAGCAGGACAGGGTCTGCAAAGCTGGGGTCATGGCTCGTCCCCCTGAAATCTTTTCCACTTCAAATAATGCCAATGCATCTAGATTTACATCCAACAAATACCGCATTACAAATATATCCCATTCATGTGAAAATCTATGAAAATCTAAGTCATTTGGATGTGATCGGATGGGTAACTATGAGAAAACTGTCAGGAAACCACCTTTTTTCCATAGATTTTCCATGTGTTTCCTTTGGCTTTCCTGCCATTTTGCTCAAAGCAATGTGGCCCACTGCAGCCGGTTTGGGCTCAGCTGAGCTTGGCACACTCGGCCTGGCACAAGTGTTAAAACTTTATGTGTTTTGATGATTTTCGATGTGTTGGACATGGTTTGGAGTAGAGTTTGGAATGGTCTTGAATGGTTTTGATCAAACTGTCCTTTCTTCTCATTTTCATGACCCAAAAGTGGAAGGAGAGAAGAATGCTTTCGCAGCACTAGGTATAGTATAGCTAGAAGTTGAGGCGGAGATTCTTGCAAATCACCCGCTGGTACCCATTGTCAATATCATCGTCTGCCAAATTTCATCGAAAATAAATAAATAAATATAAATATATAACACGCACACACACTCAGCTATATTTCATTCTATTTCGGATTCTTTTGGGTGGCAACTCGTTGATATTTTGTCGTTGTGGCACCTCCAAATTGTCTTTCCATGTCTTTCCTACACTTTCTGGGATGTATAGACACCCCTTGTTGAAACCTCACACATGCCGAGGCCAGATTGCAGCTTGCCTCGACCGTGTCTGGCTGTTGTAGCAGCTTCTCCTAGGATGAATGATCTTTTGGTCAGTTGTGGGGAAAGTGGAATTCTTCAGGCCTCCAGGCCTTCAGGTTCACGGGAAATCTCAAGCAAAGATAGGTCAAACACAACATCATTCAAGACAAGAACGTCTTGATTGTTCAAAACTCCAATGGCAATTCAATTCACAGCAAAAGACCCAAACTGTTTTACTCCTCGCCATTTCACATACTGCGGATGGCAAAAGCATGAACAATCATTGATAGAATTGCTTTCAAAATCAGAACGCAATCGAACTGCCTATGTTTCCTCACAGTCCTTACAAATTTTCCATGATCACATATGATTACACCATTCCCAAGATCAGATCGAACAACTCGTCGGTAGATTTCGCTTCTGGATTCTCCGTGACACCCAACCCCAAAACCCTCCTATATTGGGACCCTCCAAAAAATCGATTTTGCCACTGGGCTGAACAAACATGAACAAACCAACATGTCCCACCCCGCGCGTTTCCACCAGGCTGCCCAATATCGGGGCCGTTGTCGAGGCTCGTCATTCTCCACCACCTGGCAGCGTCGATTTTGAGCAGAAATCGTTGATGTTGTCCTGTGGAACATTGTGGAACTACTTTGAAATAGTCCTCCCGGACCATGATTAATTATCATTAATGATTAATGACATGTAGAACTATACTTGTATTTTTTGCACAACTATGTGCAGCTATTGTATGTTGCTATTTGGATCTATTTGGTATCATTGATAGTTCTGCAAACCACAGCATCAAACATGCATGAACAAGCGCATGTTTATCATGTTTAACTGTTTAACCATGATGCGGCTTAAAGGACCTCCTCTGCAGGAAGTTTGATGGTGGCAATGATCTCTGCATCTGGTAACCTCAGTCGGAAGCCAAGGGCCTTGGCCGTGAAACCCAAGGGCCCCCAGGGTGCGCGTTTAGCGGGCTACAGGGATCCCACAATGAGATGGGTACCCCAACCCCCATCCCCCAACCCACACAGGGGGCGGGGATAACCACTACTTCTGTACCTCTATACATACTCTCTCTCTCCCTATATTTATATATATATATATATTCTATGTATACTCCATATACACCCCATAAATACCCTACATTTACTCTATATATAATGAAATAGAAATATATATATATACTATTATATATATATACTATTATATATATAGAGTATGTACTTTACATTTAGTCAAAATCTAGCTCATAGATGATCACCAACCCCCACCCCATGCCACACGGGGGAAGGGACGGGGATGACCCTTACCCCTATATACACTTGCATACCCCTGGACCTGTAGACCCATCCCCATTGGAGGGGGTGGGCCAGGGAGTGCTGGATCAAATACAGCTAAATACGTAAATACGTATATATATATAATTATATATAATTATATATAATTATATATATATACATGTATATATATATATACCCTGACCTTCCATATACATATGTATATATACATGCAAAAACATGTGTATATATGATGCACATATTAACATTAATGCATGTGATGTGGCAAACCCAATGCCAAACCTACCATTTGGGGATGGTTCATACCAATTATTCATGACGAGTTTGGGATAGTTTGGGGATTGGCATTGGGTTTACCACATTACATCCTTTTCAAATGTAATTTTCTCTCATTAATATGCCAGTATAAATGATTGTCACCATAGAAACAAACTTGCTTATACCCTCTGGTAATTTAACTGTGAAGGGTTGGTGAATAGACATGTGAAGCGGTAAATTCGGCACTATTAATAGAAAAGCACACCATTTATAGATATTTATAGATTATATTCCCATTAATTTTCTTATCTATAATCTATAAGTCAACATGTAATCTATACATGTTGATATATTTACTAAGTATTTGCTATATCTATATCTATATTTCTGTGGTATTTCCATTTCATATTACCCGAAAACGACAGTCCAAAAACGGGTCTCCACACTGGTCCAAGAAGGCCACCATGCGGAGCACCACGGAACACCAGCTCCGAAGCACCATCTTCTCCTCGAAAACGAAAACGAATTGGTGACTGATTGGTGGTTTTTCATGGTGTAAATATCATCTATGGTTGAATATTGGTGGTATTTCATAGTGTGAAAACGAATTGGTGACTGACTGGTGGTTTTTCATGGATTGCATGTGGGAATATCATCTATGGATGGAACATGTTATGGGATGTTATGGGAATATTACAGAATCTATAAATGAATATCTAATACAATGGGAATATGACTCAAACCATGTGGATTTAAGTTATATAAATGCATATGGAATATTATGGAATATGACGAACTGTATAAATGGACAATATTGAAGTTACGAGTAAATGCTTATATAATTACGTTCCATTTCCATGTGATGGGGATATGGAATATAACCAACTATATGAGTTGTTTGGTGCCTGAGAATGGACATTTGACGGGTTCACTGGGGTAGATATAATGGATGTAACTAAGAACATAACTTAGCTGGATGTGTCGGAATATGGGGTATATGCAGCATACCCATATAAATGGCAATTTTTATAGGGACAATGGTGATAAATATAATAAACTATAGGGGTGCCGTATTTTGAAACAAACTCAACCAACATGGTATGTTGAATAGTTGAGATTATCATCTCCTCAACCACAAAAAGACCCCGAGAATCACCCCTTCGAAAGAGAAACAAGAAAAAAATCCAACTCCTATTTGGCAGGATCTATTCAAGTTGGGGGTGATAGCAGTGCCATAGTTGAAATAAACTTACTACTACCTACTACTCTATTCAGTCGATATAGTATCAGCACTGGAGATTGGTCAATAACAATGAGTAAGCAGTGTTAAATCATATGCGAATACATTACATGTTGAATATTCTGATTACTAGTAATGGTGAGAAGTCACCATCATCTATCTAATGACATAAACCTGTCAAAAATATAATTGCATATATATGTCTCAGTTTTTAGATTGATGATGGGTTAACTATGGGTTATGGAATGCACCCAATATAGCATTATGAATCCACAGGGTAATCATAGCATCACTCAGGGGCGTAAATTAGGTGCCATCTCCGTATTATAGCATATTATAGCTTTCTCAATCTATTGGGATTTGAGCAAGAGTATTGATGAAAAACGTCCACAATGCACCTATTCAAGAATCAATGATCATGGATGATGATCATGATTATCAAGATGATTGGTAATCCCATACATGGATGATATCTGGGCAAATTATAATATTTCACTAACCTTAATTAAGGCCATTTGGGGATGATTCCCCTTACTAACCATGATTTCCAGTGAGGTCGCAGTGAGGTCGTTATAATTTACCCAGATGATATATATGTATATATATATATATGGGCTATGTGGATCACCTATCGGTGCTATGTGGATTGTATGGCGCTATAGCAATCAGAACGTTGAGATGCCTCAACCACTGGCCAAATCCTGAGCCCTCAACCACTGCTCGTTCACGTCACGTTTAACGCAGTAAATCCCATCGTTTGTATTGGTTTACATAATAGGATGTGTAGGATATATATGGGATATATAGGATATATATGGGATATCCGATATCCCATTGTAATCTCATCGTGTTAGTAAAACTTCGTTTTTTTTCCCTCTTCTTCAGTCAACATTTGTGTTGCTTAAATCCAATATTTTTAGTAACTTCAAAAGCCATTTCTCTTGGATAGCCACCACTCATGGGATGCTGTCACCATCAGCACCTCGCGTCTGACGATGAGAGCGTGACCTGGTGACTGGCAGCTCATGTAAACATATATAGACAACATATCAATAGATTTGACATACATAATACCATCACGCTAACGACACCCCATGACAGCCCTAAAATGGGACCGCCAAAGCAAATGTATCCACCACTGAACCAACGTTTCTCAGGGTATCCGGATCTGAGATGGATTAAAATTAAAAAAACATGTTGAACCTCATGAAAACATACATCACCAAAGTGTGTGGGTTTAGCAGGTAAGCCTTTATAATGCCTTCTGCATTTCATTCAATTTTAGACCGCTGAATTGATGTGTGATCATCACCACTTGTTTTCTCACCAGCCGTCATCAAACCCAACTTGCTTCTTGGGATGCCCGAACGCTGATTGATGGTCAGGCTACTCTTGCCTTAACTGCTGACCGTCGACTAATCATCCCACTGGGATTGTCTCAGAATACCCGCTGCAGTTGGGATTGTTGGGGTATAACTTAGTAGAACTAGTTCTTTGATTTTGCACCCTATATTTCAGCATGGTGATGGTGACATATCATGATCCACTTCACGACGGGTCCCCCTACGATCGTCATCTTCGAGAAGTCGATCGTCCTCTGCGACTCATGATCAAGACCCGTGTTTTCTTTTTCCACTGTGTTTTCTGCATCCCTTGAAATCTGATACCCTCTGGTAAACTAACATAAGAATGGAAAATCACCATTTTTAATGGGTAAATCAACTATAAATAGCAATTTTCAATAGCTACGCTAAATACCTGAGGGTAAGACGGTAAGACCATTTGTTTGACCATGAAATTCATCATGATACCAAGGAAATCTGTAATCTTGCTCAGTATTCACCATCGTTTTGTTGATGATAAGATCCCAATTTAAATCATTCACCAATATCCTCCTCGTGGCTTAGCCAGGCAACACTTTTTTTAGCCGACCTCAAAAAGGTAGAAAAAACAAAATCCTATCTAAATTGATAGTTATATAATATATTAAGATCTACCTATATAGGTACCTAATGGTACCTATATAAATTAAAACACGTGAATTCGTATTGAACAAACTGCAGCCACCCTGTCACCGAAGATCACCGCCTGGGAGATGGAACTGCCATGCCCGGCCTAAGGTCAGAGCGGCTTTGGTTCTCCAAATGCGTTTTTTTTAAACGTGCCACTAAGGCCACAACATATGTGTGTTTATATATTAATATATATATATATACATTAAATATATATATACACATACATATACATATGATATACATATGATCATATGTGGATTTGTCCAATCATCGGATACCCGAACATTGCATGGTTGATCATCATGTGTCCCCATATGCAAAAACACATATATATATAATACATATTTATTTTTACATTTTTCCGTGCAAAACATGCAGATACAATCACATAGCCTGATACTCGAATAGACAATCACATATCATGACGCTCGAATAACGCAACAACTAAGACCTGGATGCTTCCAACAATGATTTCCAAAACGGATTTTGTTCCAGCAAATTCTTGTTGGATTGACATCATGTATAAAAACATTTTGGGTTCGAGGTAATCATTCAGACTGCAATGGCATGTCACCAAGTTGTCGACCCACATTTTTCATCATTTTTCCATTGCCATGTCTGATTGCAGAAGGGCAATTGGCATTTTCATCTTTAACAACATGAAAAACATGAAACATCAAAACCAGATCTTGGGAACCGGTCCACTCGATCCAGGGTCTGTTTCTTGATGTACTGCCATGCGTCTCTTTCATTTTTAGCAGACCTGGCGCCGGATCCCGGAGCATTGCCCTATTTCAAATGGCTCTTTTTTGGGGGTTTCTCAAACTTGGGGATCCTCAGTCGTCACCATGGGTTTCAACTTGATGAAATGGGCTAATGACATCTAATGACTTGGATGATTGATGATGATTGATGATTGGGGGCGGGTACCCCCATTTTGGGAGATCCCCCTATCCTTCACACTATGAACTCACAACAAATTGGGTTCCGCAATCTGTTGCGGCAGTGTCATGCAGTGTCCAGCCTCGACCCTGAACCAAATTGGGCGAACGAATGGTACAAATCAGACAAAGCCTCCAGTTGACACAAATACGTGGCTCTTATTGGAAAATATCATCTAATGAATTCTAATATCATCTAATGATATCTAATGAATACCATTGAATGCATAAAAACTGAACAAATCAGGATGTTCCATTTTCCATTGCCAGGATCAATGGCTTCAAAGCACGGAGGCTGCTCGGGCCACCTGTAACTTCTACCTAACTCTGGAGTGTGAAGGTGAACATAAATAGACAAACATTAATCAAACCTTCAATGAATAACTGTGAGCAAGGGGTGGCTAATGTCGTCAAGACCCTGCATAAATAATCATCAATGTTCACCTGGTTACTCAACATTCCATGTATCGAAAAGCTTAGTGTCCATTGTACTGGTTGACACGGAGTCCCACAATTGGTCATACATTTGGTCATTGATCACCAACAACACAACCATTTTCCGAAGTCCCTAACACATCAACTGTTCCCCCAGTGATGATTTGACGGCAAGACCGGCAAGACGGAAACCGCCAGCAGCACAAAGGTACGCGACAAAGGGGAGGCTGCACTTTCACATCGCAGGCCTTAGGAAAATCCCGTGGTTTCCCTATGAAAATGATCTACATTCATGATGGGTTTTCCGCATCTATGCTACTATCAATTTACAGTAGGGGAACCAACAAAATTCGAGGTGTTAGTGTATGTTGGTAAAAACCAGCCACCACTTGAGAGCAAGCGGAGGCGAACGAAAGGCAGTATAGTGGGAATGGAGTAGAGTCAAAATGCTGCGCCCCTTTTGTTCAGCATTGGCGGGAGATGTCCGTGTAGTCCAGCATGATTGGTATGTGTTTGGTATGTTTCAGCCTCAGCAACAGTTGCTGCAAGGGGTCTTAAAAAGGGGTTTTAAATAAACCCCCTTTTCGTGCATCATTTCACGCTGCACAAGACACTGAGACGCGCGGCGGATGCTTCTATGTTCTAACATCGCTGGACATATATGCATATCCACCCAACACTACCCCATGTTGTGAACAAAAGAACATGACGTAGCGTAGCATGACAGATGTATGTTAAGGTCACGAGAACATGACGTAGCGTAGCATGACGTATGTATGCTAAGGACAAGAGAACATGACGTAAAGTAGCGTGACGTATGTATGTTGAGAGTAAGAGAACATGACGTAGCGTACAAAGACGTTATTGCCCCACCCAACCCCACCCCAACCCCCAACATCACCCCAGATGTAGCATGATGATGCATGATGTATGTATGTCAATGGCAAGAAAACGTGATGTAGCGTACAATGTCGTTACTGCCCCACCCCCCGCCCCACCACAGATGTAGCATGACGTATATATGTGAAGGGCAAGTGAACATGAGGTAGCGTACAATGACATTATTGTTCCATCCCAGTAAAAAAAATGTCGTTTTCCTCCACATTGGGAACGCCGGCGATAGCAACAAGCTTGGAACTGCAGGCCAAGGGTTTGCCAAACTTAAGAACAGCACCAGCTCAAGCCAAAAAAATTGAATGGGAAAACTGTGGTTTTGTAGGGCGCAGTATACTTATCTAGTGTTTGATGCCCCTGATGCTAGGGGACATGCTGGACCTGCTGCACCAACACCTTTGGTATCTTTGGTCCAATGATAGCTCCAGGCAGCCAGTGATGCAACTGCACCACTCCGTATTTTCACTGGACCTAACTATGCGAATTCAATTTTCAAAACAGGTGTAGCTGGCTGGTGAGAGCGTTATCAGTTATCACATAGCCCGCACCCTGAGGAAGAAGCCGTACTGACTGCCTGAGGTGCAACCGGCCCATTGGAAACTCCGGAATGGACCCCTATCATGAACAAATCCAGCCCTAAAAAGGGCCTCTTGGGATCCGGAGTTATGGCTTTCTGTGGCTAAAGTGGGGTGAACATGGAATAATCACTGGAAAAACAGCTTCTGAGCCTTACTTTTGGATCAATTGCTCAAAAAACTAAAAGCAGAATAAGGTTTGGGAAATCTGTCTGGGGCTCAGCATCCGGACGGGAAAGGGTCAACACAGCTTATGTAATGCTGAGATTTTGATAGACATAAAACCAACATATATGATACTGGTAGGTAGAGGTCGGCTGTTCATTCCCTATTCCGACTGCAAATAAAAGGGATTCCAAGCCTCTACCTTGAACCTGAAATAACGCATGGTGCGGTTCCCCAATATAGATAGCAACCCCCAAAAAGGATGGAAACAGAACATAACACCTCTTAACCAAATATGTTTGCGTGTTACTACTATACACCATCGTTTTCCTAGGTTGCAACGGCATCCCTGGTGCCTCCTGGGCAGCGTTGTGCCTCGGAATCGACTCTGGGATCGTTCTAACCTCCTAGAAACTTAGCAGTGTTCCCATCCGCCCTAGATAGAGAGAGAGAGAGGGAGAGAGAGAGAGAGATAATATATATATATATATATACATAGGAATTTCCACCATTCTGGGTGAGTGTTGATATGAGTATGGCTCAAAACGGAACAAGTGAGTGACGTATAAGAGGGTCTGATCCGGACCTATTGAAAAAGGTATACACTAAAGATTACTAAAGTGGCCCGGAATATGTGAATGAATTTTATGTATAATTACGCACATATATAATCACATATATATGGTAAACTATAAATGAAATTAAATGAATATATATATATTGAAAAGGGATGGCATCAACTTCATTCAGCTGCCTATGAACTGATGCAAAGCAACGCGGATGGAATTGGTACCAACCCTCGACGTGCGCATTTTAATGCATTGTCCAACAAGGAAAACCATGAACATAGATTAATTAAAATAGATAGTTAGATAGTCAGACAGTTAGATAGTTAGATAGTGATTTCAAAAACACATCGAACCGTGAATTACTGTAGGCACAGTGAATTCTTCTCCAAGGCAGGGTGTGATCCCTAACACCTGGAGCATCATCACAGCTGACTACCAAACATTTGCGGGTTGAGAAGCCACAAACGTGGCTTGTATGATTGGGTTGACTCGGGTTGACACAAAAAAACATCAAAAAACACTGCCCAGCAAAATGCTTGGATCATGTTGGCTGTTATATTTTTCTCTGTGCAAGGTCAGCGCGATGCTTTCCGCAGGCGTTGTGAAATGTCGTGAAAGTTCAGCGTTCGGCTGCATCCATGGCCAACACAATGGATACACGCCACGGACATGGGTTCTCTTTGAGTACCACCATCATTACCCCCCGATGGTCCATGGTCGGACATGACATACATCCAAAGATCTTAACATTCAGCTGTCGATTCATCCAGCTATCTCAGTCATGTAGGAAATATCGCCACCTATGCCTAATGATCACATCTCAATTCTTGATGGCAAAGTCAAACTCCCAACTTAATATTGGTGGCCAACCATTTTTAGATCAGTTTAGTCAGGAAATATGTACAACCCAGTTCCACACAACAGCTGAAAGGCTACCAGCCGTTGTCCATCCAACTCTCAGTACTTCAGCACAGTCAGCGGAATCGTGTCCTCCTGAGATATGTGAAGTGACAACCATCGGATGAGCCCCACCTCATAGCACACAACACACGCCCCCTATTGTTGCGGGATGTTGCGGGTAAAACCATGCCTCCCACCAGTGACATAGTTTCGTCTGAACACAGGGTGTATATACCCCAAATCTGATGGTCTATTTATCATGTTCGCTACTGACATTGCAATTTAGGCTGTTCCGCATGATTTTTGGACAAATCATGACAAATCCATCGCATTTTGTCAGTCGCAAATATCCAATTTTTCTTCGATTAAATCCCACACAAACATGGACAAACCCAAGTTTTCTATTGCGCATTGGGTAAAGTTTTCCTCACATTGGACGAAGCCAATATCCGTACTTCATTGGTTTAATCGAGTCGTTCACTTCATATTTTTTAAAGCCAATATGTTTTAGATCGTTTTAGTGTGTGTTTAATGTGTGTTTAATTATTGCTTATTGTTCTATGATCATGCATTATTGTGTTATTATGAACCTGGTCTCTTTGAGCCTCGCTTTTTCGGTCAACCCTTGATGTGAATCCAATAAATCGAACCTATCCCGGTCACCTTCTTCAGCTTCTCCAACAGCTCTCCGCCCTTGACTGGCCTAAGTGTTTGATCGAAAACGGGTATGGCGATTCCCCCGAAAAAAAGGTACAGAAAAGGCGACATTTATCATATAGATTTCCTGAATTGGATTTACAGTAGTCTTTATCTTTTTTTTTTTAGGGGGTGGTACTATAGTTAGGCTAGCCCAGGGTAAGGTATGTACTCTACTAGGGTGGGGCAAGGTAAGGTAGGGTAAACTATAGTAGGTAGATGGGTGGGTAGGGAGGTAGGTGTGAAGGTATGATGTGTGTATCCATGCATGTCATGCAAGTATACATTGCAAGTGCATCTGCATGTGTGTGTGGTCTTGGTACGCCCGATTTGTTTTTGTTTAAATTACACAAACAATAATAGCACCGCACGACAACAACAGAAACATGTGCGCATATGTACATGTACATTTGTAGAATGATGTAGTATGCATATTTGCGCAATCCTGGTGGTACAACCATGTTCAAGAAGGATGAAACATATCAGGCTCAATGGTTTTCAGTCTTGTTGCTTCTGTCCTCATTCTGAAATTCGGTTTGTATTCCCATTGTGCTTCCTTCTTTTCCCTCCTTTCTAATTTGTTCTTAATCTCGAAGCTAAATGCAATCCACCAATCATGTTTTAAGCTTTGCAAGCAGTTCCAAACGGTAAACATACAGTTTCTGCCTTTGGGTTTCCCAAGTCTTTCCCACACTATGTAGCATCTACCCAACTGCAGTTGGTCAGGATTTTCGAAGTGAAGTAACATCACGAATGTTCACCCAATGTGGCTCTCATTCCCCCCCCGATAATTTAACATGGCTTGGTGGAAAATCTGCAATTCATACTGTAGATGATATTCCCACTAAAACCTGGATTTACTGTGGATTTCCCATTGCCATGTTTGATTACTGGAGGGTATAGAGTAACGCCATTTGGGGACGATTCCAGTGACGTGAGGCCACAACAGAATTCAGATCAACTGCCCAAATGATTTCACATCATTTCCCCATCATATCCCCATTAATGAGGTTAAAGCAAAAACAAACTAGCCATTTGGCAATGGTTTATACAACCACATTATATCCCCATATCCCTTGATCCATGATGATCCTGCATCTCCCTATATAAACCTGCGACGCTTAAGTGGCTTTCCGTTGAACTCCACGATGCGATCAGAGACGCCAGCACGTTGCCCTGGCGTCAAAAAAACCGCATGGTGTGTTTTTTAATGCTGGGTTTCAATGGGGAAAGCATCTATCAATGGTAGGGGGTTCAATATTTTGGTAGGGTGTGTTGAAACCGTTTCAACATGATGTTTCCAAATGTTGTGGTGTTTTTGAACCCCGTTTCAATGGTTTTACGGGGTGCCCAGAAAGACAGAGAAGTTTTTCCATGACCCCCCCCCCATAATTTCAAGGTGTCCAACTTTTCGTTCTCTGTGTACCTCTATGTTAAGGGTTGCTATACATCTATCACAGTAACCCCCACAAATATTGAAGAGTAATATCCTATACTGAAACCTGATGGCAAATCACCCTTCCATCTTGTTGGGAGTTGGGGGCTGCTAACACCCCGTGTACAATAACATGGGGTTCACCCATTGCCATAGTCATGATCCAGGTTTGAGGTTTCATGAAATTGACTGCATCTCTACTTATTTGGGATGATGTCTACTAGTCTACTATGACCTGGGATGATTTATTCCTCGATTCCGGCACATTATACAAATGTGCCATGGTCAAAACAGGGTACATAGTACAATGGATGTAGTGTATATATATATATATATATATATCGTGGCCATCCACCACAATATGCATTCATATATATAATATCATATCATATTCAATAATATGTATATGCATATATATATATATTATTATATGTATACAATATATATATATATTATGTATACAGTATTGGAAAACATACTATACAAACATGTTAGATAGAATAAAATGTAATGCAACAAAATTGATTAAAACCATTTATAATCAAAAATACATATATATATATAAAATGATGCAGACATTTATTGATGTTATATATATATATATATATCAAGAAATACAAAATGTAATAACATAATAAAATCAAATGATACTAGTAATACATAAAACAATTTTCAAAAATATATCGGCAATATGATGTATAATGATAAAACAATATAACATGTAATAACTATAACACGAAAAACATGTACAATACATTGTGTTTTTATCAATATACCATAACAATATTTAATAACATATCACAAACAAATTCAAATGAATAATATTCAACATATAAAACAACATATAACATAAAGAATAAACAGAATAAACACCATTTATATGATGTGTATATATATATACGTATAATTTATAATGTTTATCTATATTATACAGACATAGATTTCATCAATCTTTCGACCATGGCAACTCACTGCGGCCTGGATTCTCCTTGTTCCATTTGGCCAGGATTCCAGTTTCGTTCAGCTCACCTGCGGGACATCCACACATGATCTGCTTGGTGCTTGACCTACCCCTCTGAAACATGGAGTAACAGTTGGGATGATGACATTCCCAACTGAATGGAATAAAAAATGTTCCAAACCACCAACCAGGGATTGAAATGGATGAAAATGGCACATGAATTCAGCTGGATGTATAGCAAGGGTTCCCAAAAGTGAGGTACAAAATAGATCAAAATAATTACTATGTAAACTGGCATGAATCATGGCACAAATTTCATGTGCCTCGTTTTTGGCATGCATTTCTTCAGGGTCCGGACCACGACATGCAAATTCGGGTGATTTCCCAGGGATTGGGCTGAACTAAGCATCAGCTCCGACGAAAGATGTTCTATCATGTTCTGTCCTGCAACTTGGAACAATTTGGTACGTGCTACATCTTGGTACTTGGTTTTTGATTTTGCTTGGTTAAGTATGGTTAAGTAGTTGTGCATGCTCGACCAAACCGTAAGATTCAATTCGAAATCCAACAATACAAAACATATTTGCTACTAATATGTAAATCCAAGGTTAACAAAAACATGCAAAAAACCAAGGAACATCATGAAAAATAAGTATCTAATTGAGCATCGCAAAACAATCATTCCCCGCCTGAAAAAAGACTTAGTTACCTCCCTCTACCATTACCCTCTGCTCTCGAACCAAGTTGCTGATGACGCAGCCCATACTCGTTTCCTTGTAGTCCATCTTCATTCCCAAAGGGCCCGTCTTTTTGAGCGTCACCCTGGGACCGGCATTGGTGCCGTTTCTTTGCCACAGGGCAACTACTGTAGCATTTCAGAGTACATACAAGTCTATCAATTTATTGTATATAGTAATGCCCAAACAAATAGAAATGTGTAAAAATACGACTAAAATAGTGGTAAATCTATTCAATTTCAGGTCTGAGGCTACCTGACATTGCCATGTTGCACCCGGTGCACCGTGGTTGGACCCGGTGCCAGAAATCCATGAAATCCATGGACGGATTTACCACCAAGGAGCTGCACTTTCTGCGGGCGACTCAGGAGCAAAGTCACCTTGGTCTCAAAAGGCGACCCACCCAGATCCAAATCTTCAAACTGACCATGGGAAAGCACGATTTTTTGGGGAACAACATGAACAAAATTGTTTTTTTTCATGGGATGTTGGATAGATATCTTCATTCAAAATATGGCAAAATTCCATTTTTTGAGATAAAAAATGGATATCCCATTCCCCCCAACAGGAAAAACACACCGTATATAATTGGTCCCAGTCATATGTGTTTTCATCCCCTACCTTCCCCCACGGTTTCTTGGTGCTGTTTATCGTCCACGCGCCAGAGTTTCAACTGCCTCAATTTCCCAAATGTGCGATTTTTTTTCCACACATAATTGCTTGGGAAATTAGCATGGTGTCCAATAATATGTCGACAAGAAAAAAACACATGTTCATCAGATATATCTGGTTGGTGGTTGACCTACCCCTCTGAAAAATGATGGAGTTCGTCAATGGGAAGGATGACAACCCATATATGACATGGAAAATAACAGCCGTGTTTGAAACCACCAACCAGTAATATGATCATAATATATGATATATTATCATACATATTACATCCATAATATATGGGTATATTACAACCATTACATAGCAATATGTATTACCCTCTGTTAAAGAAACATAGACCCTGAAAATCACCAATTTTTAATGGACACTAGTCTTCCAACCCCGATGACTGGCAGGGTCGAGGGTAAATCATCCCTCCAAAAACCATTCGTTTCACAGCGCCCAGGTGCCGTTTCGGGAAGTGTCGCCAACTTGCCCTGGATCTCATCGAATCCCTTGACACCGTCGACCGCCTCACGACATAATGGGAGCCATCGCAGCGAAAAAGTTTTTGGCAGTGTCACTCTCCTGAAACTCAGAAAAACATAGAAAAAACAGGCTTTCATCATCAGAGGGTTTCGAACATAAAAAAACGACCTTAGCATTTTCTCAGAGAAACCCTCTGGTAAACGTTAACATAACATAACTATGGAAAGATCCACAATTTTCAATGGGTAAATCCACTATAAATGGACCATTTTCCATAGCTATGTTAAATTACCAGAGGGTATTGTCCCTTGTCCGGCATGCACTATGACCCTTGGCTTAGCACAAGCCGAAATCTGTACCCCACATGATCCACCATTCCCGGCTCCAGCTAAATTCCAGCTAACTATCGAACTGGCCTACATTCCTGGCCAGTTCGAAAAAAGGGCACCAATCCACCCACAGATTTATCTTCATTTTTGTTGGACATTTGTTGGATCCAAATGATCGAAATTTGGACGAACATGTGCCGTGCCATGATGTCGTGCCAGTCTCCGGCTGGCAAGGTGCCATGATCACATCGTAGACCTTGAGACTTTGAGTTGGCGTCTCCTGCAGATCGGCCCGCTCTCGATGTCTTTTTTTTTTTGGAGACAGTTGATGTGGATGATTATGGATATATATATATATACATACAGAGATATTAATTATTGTACAGCAATGGATATTTACGGTATTGCTCATGGTTCCCCCAACAATCCCGATGATGGTGAGTGAGTCTTGGGTCACTATTCATCCACTAGAGATGCCACAAGTTGGCACCCAAAATCACGTGTGGCCCAAATCCTAAGCTACTTCAAATCTCTAGAATGTGTAATCATTAGGACATCATTAGGTAAATCATGTTAGGTAATATTTACAAATGATTTTCTACATATTTCAAATCTGAGAATGTTTTTTGGCAGCTGCAGCAACTCGCTGGAATACCTGGCCAGTTGCCCATGCATATCTTCTGCCCATCCTGTCTGTTTTTCACTGATGGTAATTTCTCTCCATAGGCTGTTTCTTGGCAACACGATTGATTTTCCATGCGTCTGTTGTCGTGTACCTCAGTGTGTAGCAACACACGATGCGGGCCCCTGAAGCTGCCATATCAACTGCCAAAAAAGCCATTATAAATATATAATATATATAAACGTGGATTCCATAAATCATCCTATATGTGCTATATAGACTATAAGCATCTATAAGCCACTTACGAAAAGCAGACACAACTTTGCAGGTCCATTGGTACCCACGTTTCTTGGATCCACCTCGTGATAACCCAAGTACTCGGCATGCAGCCTACCCTTGGGAGGATATTCCATTCCTACAGAACTGAATTCGATGGGACCCTCCCAAAAAATCCAACCCCTACTGTTTGGATATGAGGCTCTCATGACGATTTCCAATACTGAAACTACATTGGTCAAATGTGACATGTACTGAGTAACCTTAGTTTTCATGGTTTACCACCAATTCTTCACTGAAAAAAAAACTCATGATTTGACCATATTTAGCCAAATCTAACTATCTAACCACATGTAAAACCACCAAATCACGAGGTCCTTGTTGAACGCAGCAATGGCTCCGCCCGACTCCACTTCCTCGATCATATGCCCCGTACCTGGCGTGGGACGGACAGGAGACGGATCGTATGCTGACACCCATTTATGTCGGATAAATATATAATTATAGTTCTATATAGCAATATTTATGGATGACACACATATATATATATATATTATGATTATGCATAAAAATGGTAAAGTTCCATTATATATATATAATAAATTTCAGTGTCATACATTTTGCATCTATTATAATACGTATATATATAATATATATATATATATTTCTGTGTCATACACTTTGCCTACTGTAATGAATAAACGCGCAGCACGTGCTATGAAAATACATTCTGCTATAATATAGCTGCTACTGTATACTTTACTAGACTTGTTGTGCCAGGAAATCGGGATGTCGCTGCATGTTGTCCTCGGTTTTCCTTCCAAAGTAGTGGCCTACAGTTTCCGATGGTTCACTCGTGTTCGCTGTAGGGTGCTGCTTCATTTGGTTGTTGTATCATCATGTTCTATCACATTCTATATTCTATAACTTACATATCAATAATTACATATCAAGCAATCGAAACTACATGATGTTGCAGCTTCACCTTCATGATTTTTTGCTGCTTCATCACATCCCTACCTCTCTGAAGTTGCATCCCAACTAATTATCCGATTTTGCTTCCAGTCGAATTCGGGTTCGATAAATATGCGGTGCAAAACATCACTCAAATTCGCTCGCCACACTTGAAACTTACTGATCGTGACGTGCCATTAGTTGCAACAGGAATCAACCATGGTTGAAGCGTTTAACTAATGGAGATACAATATACAGAGGGAAATTCACTATAAAAACATGCAACCTTGCAAACACCGAAGTTGGACATCTTAATTAATATGATCATACTGTTCTATTCAAATCAAGATTATCAAGATGTCACCGATGTCACCTTGAAGGTCAAGCTCCAAAAGGGGCACCTTGAGCGATTCCGTCCAGTTTGAGTCCCAGTGAAGCAAACCCCTGGCGCGATGGGTTGGACCTGGGACTTCGCCAACCTTTGCGGCGGGGAAATGGGCGAACACATTCGAGCCAACTACTCAACAGCAAATCGCGATGAAGTCGAACGCCAAGCAAAACAACCAAAACTGGATGGAAGTACGAAACACAAGTACAATCAATTAACATATATGTTAACATATATGTTAACATATATATTAACATATATATTAACATACATATTACAGTAACATATATATATATATTAACATAGTATATATTAACATCATTTAACATCAATCAATCTCTGATGGGAATTCCCAATGTTTCCCCCCCGATGTCCCAGGTCTTCGGTGTCCTTGGTTGACACCTCCACTGTGAAGCTTCCGAACTCCGGCGCCGGAACCAGCGCTTTCTTCACCGGCTCCGGGTCGGGAGCCACCGCCGGCACGGCCGGCACTGAGGGAATGCCTAGGTGGAAGCAAATCTAATGGGAGCCATTCATGGGATATTAAGTACTTGGGATAAGTATTGGGGTAGTTAAATATATTAAATATTGGATATTTATATGTGTAAGTAATTGGAGATGAAGTACAGGATCTCAATGAGATATTGAACAATTGGATATGAATGGCATATTGCAAGTAGTGGGGGGATGGTTATATCTATTGGTGGGATTTCAATCGACATGATTAGTCAGTGAGTTTTTTTTTAGTGGATACTCTCTGAGTCATCTCATCCCCCCAACCATGGTTTCTGAGGGTGTTTCATATGAACGGGGGAAGGGAGTACTATAATTAAACATATTGGGAGACTATCCCTGGGGCTCCGTTTTTTTTGGGGCCCAAAAACCCCCGCATTCTAGTTGAGCAATGTTGAGCACACTAGTGGAATGTCATGTTATATCAAGTTGCGGATGGTATAGCAAGATTACCATAGTTTTCGAATGTGAGTTCTTTAAACCCCAAACATACTGGATTTTCTCAGGGGATTGGATCCATAGGCTATGGCAACACCAGAAATCCATAGGTTCAGACTATGGGAACTGCAGAAAAACCTTCGGCCACATGGCTGGCAGGGAGACTCCCTGTAAATTGCTATAGGAGGAACATCATCGAACTACAGTAAAATGAGTGATTTTCCATGCCATTGCCGTGTTTGATGACTTTTTGGATAATTGAATGGGATTTGACCAACACAAATATGGGAATAGGGGATACTTCGTGGATTTAATCTTCAATATCCCAGCCTCTTCGCAGCTGTATTGCTTATAGATCTTATAGGTTTATCTGAACATGGAGTACCCCAAAATCCAATGGGTTGTAATCATTATCATCCCCATTCATCCCCTTTCTCATGAACATGCGCATTTTGGGGCATAAACATGCATAAAACCATATAAAACCCAATGTGGCCAAAACCATAGGCTAGCTGCTATCCAAGTCGACATGCACCATCTATACAGGGAATATCATGGAATGGAAGGATTCCCACAGCTGGAATAAACCGGGACATGGCTCTTTGATGCTGGACATCTGCCACCCTCGAGAGGCAACACAAACATCGGGCAAACATGACCAGCGCTAGTGTGCTTCAAGAGATTCAACAGGATCTCACCCATCCATCATCTTTATTCATGGTTTACCCCATTTAAATCTGAATCAACGGCACATCCAGTAATTCTCTCTGTAATGATGGGCCATCTCTACATGGTATTAAAGATGCACCAAAAACATCCAAAAACCAGCGCTTCCCTTCGAAGCACCGATCTCGGCAGTTGAATCAGCTGGCTCCGCTTGAATACAGCATGCGAACATGGTGGATGTAGCGCTGCGGGGCGGGTTACGCGGCGGGTTCAGCAGAACTTTGAGCCACAAGGCGCTGGGTGCGTAACATGCCACTTGGATCAACTTGGAGAACCTGTCAAACGAACTTTTTACGATAATGTCAACCAATCAACTCGAAGCCTTTGGTTGTAAAGTCATACAGGGAAGTCGTTTAGATTCCTGAGGGTTTGGATGAAACGTGTCAGTGGCGATTTAGTGGGGTTCAGTGCTTGGGATCTTTAGCCACAACCCCGCAGCCCTTGGTGGCGGGTTCTGGCTTTGAGCTGGTGAATGGGCCTGAGTTAGCCAGAGTTTCTCCGCTAAGAACATTTTACGGCCAGGTGTTCATGTCTATATACCAAAATGCAATATCACGGATATGAACCAGTGTGAGCTTGCATCGGCACAAGCACACACACACACGTATATATATATATCTCTCTCTCTCTCTCTGTCTCTCTGCATATATGGTTCCATACTAGCGCGGTCCCCATCTCTGCGGGATATATATACATATATATATAATTATATATATATGTGTATATATATATATCTATATGTATCTATATGTATCTATATGTATAATACCAGCGGCTCCTGTTTAAGACTTCATTTTTGGGAATTTGTGGGCCCGTGTTGAGTGGCAAAGTCTTGCATTTTTCATGGCTGTTTTCTTGCCCTTGGTACCAAAATGTTGGTTTCACAGTTGTTAGATAAGTTATATTATAATTATTATATAGATATATTATATATTTATAGATAAATTATATTGTTTGTATATATATATATATGTGCGATTCCATGTAAATATAAAACACTAGATAACATCTTATAAGTTCTAATAAGTTCTTGTGCTATGGCTGCTTAGGCATGTATCCCAGCCTACCTATACCACATGGATCCGCCTGTGCCGGATCCAGGTCACTTTGGGGGGACTTGGGGACCTTGGGGATTAGGGTGGGAATTGGGCGACTAGATGGACATCTGACATCTGCCCTTTGAGAAACATCGGGTCTTAACTTTAGGGGAGTTGGGGGGGGACTTGGACCAGGGGTGGGCTTGGAGACCAGGGCGGGACTTAATTAGGGGGGACTAGATTGATATTGGCACTAGAGAGACCTCTTACTTTAGGGCAAAACCCTCATGCTGTGGTGCGACACCCTTCTGTTTGAGTACAAAGGAGCTACTCGGGCAGAAGCGAGAGAAACTCGCGGGCACAAGCGGCACAGTAACCGCTCTAAGCCATGGCTTTATAATATAAAGCACACATAGATAGGAATACATCGAATGTTCCAGTTATATATAGAATTATGTAGAACCAATCAATTTAAGGATCAGAACAGCCCCTAGATTCTGCGCCTATTTTTGCATTGACATTGTTTTGTGTTTTTACCATGGTTTTACCTTGCCGCACCTTGCCACTTAAAAGGTTTCCCGGAACAAAGATCACGATGATCACGGAAAGCTGAGCTCCGGCACAAGAACTTGTCTCCACGATTCACGTGTGCGCCGTCCAGGAGGGATGGGTCCTCCATTACGAAAGAAGCTGCCCATGGAACGGCGATTCACGAATCAAAATGGTGGATTTAAGCAACAACAACAACAACAACAACACGGAAATAAATGTAAACAAGTACGATTTTTGGGCTTTGTCCAAACAAGGAGGGGTACCTTTTAAAAATGGAAACCATGGGATTTTGGGGTACCCCATCTTCGGAGCACCCAATTGCAATCCCCAGAAAGAATTAAAAAAAATGGAGCCTCGTGTTTCCTGGATGGTAGTTCGATGATGTTTTCGCCATATTTCCCATGCAGGGTTTTTGGGTTGCGTATATGTTGCTATATCTTTGTGATTCTTTTTGTAGATAATTTTCATACAGACTACTATGTTGGATGTTGAGAAGGATGCCTTCTCAATCTGAGAGATATCACATGGCATCACATGACAGTACATGAATTCTGCGCAGCTGGTGCGGTGGTTGCCTGTTGCAATCTCTCTTCAAAGCCCACCACATCTTCCTGTGGAGCCGGTGGGTGACACATCTTTTTTTCTTGATTGGATTGGTTTAAGGGAAAATTTACAGGAAATCATAGATTTTCCCAATAAATATGGGGCTTTCCTGCAGATTTTCCCTTAAACCAATCCATTGATTTCTGGAATTGGAACGGTTTCTTGTGAGCTTTTGACATGCTCAAACCTGGATCCCCGTTTTCATTTTGGATCTGAAGGTGCTACCCAGAAAGCGACAATGGTGGTCACTGTTGCAGGTCACAAGAGTTTTCTCATTGGTGGTTTTAAGCCCCCTTGAAACATATAAGTCAATTGGGATCATCCTCATCGCAAATATGGTTGAACAGAACATAGCAAATTTGGGGCATGTTTCAATGCAAGGATTATAGGAACCATCTACACAACGCAGGAAAGCATCGTTTTTTTTTTTTTTAACACCTTCCGGTCAAATCGGAGAATGGTGCATCATCATTTTCCCATTCATCATTTCCCCAAACATGCAAACGTGATATGACTATTACCGGTAGGGATCAATCCCCTTGAAACATAGTTAACCGTCAACGAAAAAAAGAGATTCAGAAATTTGTTGGAACATTGGAACATCCTGGAGCAAAACATAGTAAATTTGTATAAATATCATCAAATATACCTTTTGGTAAACATACAAACAGCTATTGAACATGGCCATAGAAATAGTTGTTTTTTTCATGAACAATGGTGGATCTGTCCATAGTTATGTAAACGAGGGTAAATCATTGTAAATCATGGTAAATCTATAAATATCTACATCCTAAATGGTTTATATAGATACTTATAAATCATGGTAAATCATGGTAAATCTAGAAATATCTACATCCTAAATGGTTTATATAGATACTTATAAATCATGGTAAATCATGGTAGATCTAAAAATATCTACATCCCGGAACAACTTTTTCATATCCTTTTCTCATGGCCTCGCTCGCCAAGAGAAAGCGCGCTGCGCCCACAGCGATGTGCGGCGTGGCTTTGCCTTGGGAGGTCGGAGACCTTTCGGGAGACCTTTCGGGCCGAAGACGTTTCGGATGTCCTGAAAATTGGAGTTTATTTGATGTAATACACACACATACATGTTACATATATATTAATTATAACATTATATATATATAATATTGATAATATGATATAATATGAATCTATTATTGAACTATATGAGAAATATATGATAAGTTAATTGCCGTATAATATTGATTTAGGATAATATTGATGAATGATACTATATATTATATATTGCTTAATGATATTGATTAATGTAATTGCAATATTGAATAAGAATATTTGTGTGATTGAATGAATTTGATAAATGGGAATATGCAAATTCTTCTGAAATACCAGACATTAAGATGCGGGAATCAAGTCGCAACGATTGGAAAATAATTAGATTCAGGGGATCCTTGAACCAGTTCTAGGCATGTGTTCCCGCGCGTCTCTGAATCATTTTGCGATATAACAATATATAACATGCATACATGATACATCCATGTATATACGTGTGCGGGACAAATACCCAATATAGATTATAATATAATTACATAATACATATGGCAGTCATATGGCATCAACATATATCAAAATAATACGACTTCATAAGACACTGACAGCGTGTTGACAGAACCTGTGGAGCCCATCCCATCTCATCTCCCCGTTGTTTCACCGCTGCCCTGCCCCGGGTGCCCTGACTGCTGGGACATGCTGGTAAGGCAAAACGGTAAGAGTGAGCCAGGTGCCTGGCCAGAGCCGGGGACATCGTCAAACCACAAAAAAACAGCCTGACTTCATATTGAATAATGCATCTGGCGTATCCAAGGAGTTATAGTTATAGTTATAGTGAATAGTAATAGCCAGTATAGTTATAGCCTATCATTTTCGAATCTTATTCAATTTTGTTGAACGGCCAAGTGGTCATTTTGGCAAAGAACAGCCAGCTGGAAATGACTGCAGTGAAGCACCTGGATTTCCAAGTTGGGAAGTCCGCGGGCAACGGCAGTTCTACCATGGTGTACTGCGTGCAGAGCCTTAAGCCGCGCAGAAGGCAGTTGAGGCTTGTTGAGAGTCTTGACATCGCCACATGCGGTAAGGATTTCTAGCTTCTTATATCAATATGCAAATTTAATATATATATATATATGTACACATATTTATATATACACACAACTATATACAATATACATATTATATAGGTACTGTATATATGATTAACAATTAATACTAATTAATGGGATATGATATTATACACGTAGAGAAGCCCACAAAAGATAGAACATAACAGTAATTTACGGCCATGTTTTAGTAGGATTTTACGGTTCTGTCTTTCTTGATTGCTTTATGATGCTTTATATCATACAAACGATCCTTCCTGCTGGAGGTCGCTGTGGGGCTGCTATCATTTGCCCAGCTGAAGACATGGGCGCGCCGTCGTTTTTTTCTCTGTGCGACGGCCCCCAAGGAGACAACTCCTCAAAGAGGCCCTGGCGATTGGCCTCGTGGCAGCTCCTCTATCGCCATATGTGGTTCGCTGATCAGAGAAATACCCTCTGATTTCATTTCTGGTGGGTCCTACATGAACCACTCATCATTCTTGACTAGCTGAAATGTCCTACAGCACTGCGGCAACTGCCACAGGCAAACGCAGGCTGTGCAAGACGTAGAGCAAGGTGGTCAGCACCGTTACACCACCGGCTTGATGCAAAACACCCAACTCAATGGGCACGTAGAGCATCAGGGTGGCGATGCCAAGGAACCTCAGTTGCACTTTGAGGTGTTGAATTGCCTTGGGGCGCGCCTTGGGGCCCCCCCTTGGGGCCCGCCCCCCTTAACCTTGGGCTGCTGTCCTAGAAGCCAAATGAAACCATATCCGGCTCAGTCTGCAGTGGTCTACACATCTTTCAACCCTCAAACACAGATTGACCTTCCCCACCATCCACCCACGGCGAAAAAATATAAAATTCACTATCTATAGATGATTTTGACATTTGAATGTTCACTTATAGGGATTTCCCATTGCCCGGTTTGATTTACATGTTTCCAGTCCAAAACCTTCCAAAACCCCATCTTCCAACCCTTTTTTGTAGGCTGGTGGAAAAACACCCCACCACAGGAAGCAGAAAGAACATTGGATCATCATCCCACCCCAGCATTGATGTTGGATAACTCTATGACTCTATGAATCTCTATGTTTTGTGGGTCGCACCCTCACGCCTGTTGGAATTTTGAAACCAACTCTGCTGAACATATATCCATTTCCATTTCAATTTTTTCATTGGCCATGTCCCCATGTTACTTACAACCCCCGTCTTGTGTTGAAATAAAAAACACATTGATGGCCAGTCTTGGAGGCCCTGCCAGAAATGAATCGTCATTAATTTTCAGCATTTTGAGATGTTTGGTACTAAATCCATATACAATCCCTATTTTAAAAAATGTACTGCGCCCCTTTCACCGTCGATTTCAACGCTTCCGTGGCACATCTGCCCGCCCAGCACCACAGGAAGCAGTGAGGAGGCCCCGGCTGCCGCAGCGGACAGTGGCAACTGGGTGCTGTAGAGCCACAGGGCCAGGGAGGCGGCTACCGAAGAGTAGGCCAACCTGAGCTGCTGATGATTGGAACAAAATGTGAAAAAATGGAACAAGTACTGGAAAGATATGGACAAATGGGGGGGATAGAAATGATTGGAAATGCTGTGATTTAAAGGTGCCGTAGCAATGTACGTTTGGTGTTCTTTCATCACCCCTTGCCCGGGTTCTTTCCATTTTTGTCCATCTACAGTGAATCTTATCACCCTTTCAACGTCGCTCCCAAAGGGGGAACCTACACTTTCATCACATGTGTTGCCACCTACTCATTCTCGATTGGTTGATTTCAAACGCCGCTACAATGCTACAAGAATGGACACCCAGTTCAAAGTAGTATAACTCCATCTATCTATAGTGATATAATAATCTAACATAATATAACATAATAATAAATTATAATATAATATAATAAACTATTAAATAACATAAAATAATACAATAAATTATAATATAAAATCATAATACATATATTTATTATATCATATCATATCATGATGTATCCACCAGAAATCCCAGTTAGATCGCCCCACCCTGGCGCCAACTGGGCCCTCGGAACATCCGGTGGTTGAACTGCACCACGGCCGTCTCCTCAAAAAGAGCTCGCCACTTCTCCAAGGGTGACGAAATGAAGGACCACCATTCCTGGGTGTCACAAGGGCGAATCAAACATGTGGATGGTAGATATGACTTGGTATGAATGCTTGCTCATATTCTATACTTGATAAATTCAGTATCTTCTAGTACGTTCCATCTATAGATCTATATATGCACCGTTTTTGGCCCTGTTTTTTGGGATGGATTCAAGTTTTGAGCCACAGACTTTTGAGAATATCTCGGGCATGGATCAACAGCCTTCATATGTTAGGCTTCCAAATCTCGAAATTAGCAGTGTTAAGTGTTAAGCATCAGGCCCTTCAATGTGGAGGACCAAAGATTTTGAGCATCTCTGAGCACATGTTAGCATTTGTACTTTATCTATTTATATATACTTCTGTATATATATATACTGAATAAATGAATAAATAAATAAAATAAATAAATAAATAAAATAAATAAATAAAATAAATAAATAAAATAAAATAAATACATAAATAAAATAACATAAATAAGTAAATAACTAAATAAAACAATAAATAAAATAAATAAATTAATTAATACATATATATATATACATAATAATTACCTATATTTATACATATATATATATATATTATATTATATATTATATATATATATATTATATTATTATATTATATTTGTAACTCCAACATTGATGAAACCAGAACCAAGACTCAGGTGGCACCCAGTCATCCAACATCTTGGGCCAAGTGTTGTAGGCACGACCAGCATCGTTCCTCACAAGGGTTGCTTCACGTCTACGACTATGGCATGACAAGGGATGCAAAGAATGCAGCGTGTCACACAGGTCTTTAACTTAAACTGTGGAACCACGGTTTGCAACGATTTACTGATGATCTAATATGATCGAATCACAGGAACATTACTTGATTCCTGATGGCTCTTGCATGCTTTTGGCTACAGTTCAAGGTCGACAAGCATCCCGGCCACGAAGGGGCCACTGAGCAATGTGAGCGTCACAAGGGCGGTGGTTGGAAGGGCCATGGCCCTTAACTGCGTGGCCGCTTTGACGGCTTGGGCGCTCTTGTGCATTGCACCGGGGCTTGGGCGCAGCAAACTAAAGGTGTTCCTTGGCGGGGCATCCAATTTTTTTTCCCCCAAATCAGCTGACAATCAACCACTGCAACCTGTGGCAAACCCAACCACAAAACAATACCTAACATTAATACATTATCTCTTTTGGAGCTCATAAACCGTACAGCAATGAGAAACCATGGGGTTTTATGGAATTTTGTCATTCTGGGCAAACTACCAAAACAAACAGTTTTTCGGATGGTTTCCCTCATCATGCAAAACGATGTCGTTCTTGAAGTCGCTACAACTTACCATATTTACCCAGACCAATCATACCCAGATCGTCCTTGGAAGCCCAGCATCCACACGCAGCCGGCATAGATGGTGAGGGCGGCCGTCCAGTGAGAAGCCAGGCGGTAAGGCGAGACACGCGGCCGTTGGTTGGGGCCCAAGGTGGGTGTGTGCTTCTCCGGTGGGTCAAAACCGCTCCTACCACGGGCTTCGAGGAGGATGGTTGTTCCATAGTGAATTCATAGTGGTGGTTCAAATATGATCCACCTTGGAAAAGGACTGGATGAACATGATGAGACACGGCGAATCAAATCTAGTTATATCTAGTTCACCCCTGTCGAAGCCCCACAAATCTAGATGCTGACAGTTCCAGCTTCCCCCGCCCCGAACCAGCGAACCCAGGCCTGACCATCCACCAGCCCACGAAGGCTTGTGAAAGGCCCAGAGCAAAAAGACCTGTGAGGTTCAGCCCTAGCCGTGCCCGTAGAATGCCGCGGCCGGCAAAGTAGACCAACGGACCCGCGAACAAAAGCCCCGCAGTTCGGCCCCACATGCCTGGGACGGGCAAGAAATGCAGCACTTGGGATGTGCACTTCATCCTTTATTATGTGCTGCCCATACTCCTCAATCCGCCAAAACATCAACTTCATCAAACAACTGTCGCTTATTCGCAGAATGATGCCATTTATCTACAATGATCCTCCCTTACTTAAGGACAAACTTATTTTCATTCATGATTTGTTTTCCTATGGGCCACGATAGTGGCACAAAAAAGGTGACCAAAGCTGCGAACCAATGCAACCGGACGTCGATGGAACCACTCGACGAAGTAGATCCTTTTGAACTCGTCCAGTTCCATCTTGCCACTGTGCAAGCGCTGGTACCTCACAAAGACATAGATTTCAGTAGGTCAAGGGTCTCGAATTTTGGTTCATACCAGAAAATCAATGGGCTGGCCAGCTACCTGTTCTTGGAGTGTGCCACGAATCAGTGGTTGTTTGAGAGCGCAACTGCTAAAGCCAACATGAAAGCCCTCAATTTATCAGGGTTTCCAAGTTCCAAGTTCCAATTTCCAATTACAACAGGCAAGTGCCATACTGGAAAGGAGATGAGGTCCAACCTACAGTAGAAAAGGGGTCATTACTGCCATCCAGAAGGATAAACGTAGTTGAATACATTTGACTACTAACGTGTCACTAAGATTATGAGTGATTAATTAGGTTTACATAGGTACGCCCCCATGATCTTCTCATGCATTCTGTGATGCATAATTACCACTTTTAAGGTGATGTTGGCAAGCCCTGGATACCATGATGACCCAGCTTCTAAAGTTAAGACCTTAACAGACAGTTCAAGATTGAACAGCTAGAAAAAAAACAGCAGCAGCCAGTCCTTAAATTTGCCAGGAATAGAAAGAAATAAACACACAAAAAAACTGCAAAGCACTGCAAAACTGCGTGGTTTAATGGGATTTAATGGTGGTTTAATGGGATAAACTGCCAGCTGAGTGGCTCTGGATACTTCTTGTACTCTTCAAACTCTTTGACCCAGGCCTCTTGCGTCCAAGGAAGTCTTCGACCTTCCAGGCGCCAGTCGGTCATTGATAAGCCGCTGCCAGAGAGACGAGTGTATCCTGGATCCACGTTATGGGATACCCGGCCTGGTAAACATACAAAAAGCTATTGAACATGGTGATTTATAGTGTATTTTCCCATTGAAAATGGTGATTTTACCATAGCTATGTTAAATTACCAGAGGGTATGTCATGGGGATGTCATTGAATTAGTGGATTGTGACTATCATGAACCAACCATTGGTTTGGAATGTGTCATTGAAAATTAAACATTGCTATTCACAAAACCCTAGGGGGACTAACATGATTGTGAATGGCGATTACACCAACAGAGGGATATAATCTCAAGAATAGTGGGAATATCATGGGATTAATGATTAGTGGGTCTTGAGGGGAATCACCATTCAATGAGAATTAGTCCAACCATCATGGTGATATAATGGTGGTGTATAACGTCAAGCGGATTCGCAAACCCAGACTATTAATTGGGTTACCTCCAGAACGGTGATAAATACCAATGGACATTGGCAACCCTCTGTTATATAATATAATTATATGTACAATATATATATATATATATGTATATATATTATGTGTATGTGTGTGTGTGTTTCAAACATATGAAATGGTATGAATGTGCGATCCAACCCTGCTTTCACCTCTGGATTGATAAGCCCTGACTAAGAACAAAAACGCAGGTGTCCAAAACCAACAAAAATCATCACCAGAAATGACATCACCATGGGGATCTCATGGGATTCCTGGGTCATGGGAAATTCATCCATCAACGGGTCCTCCAATGGCAATCATGCTGAAGAGCATTCCGCAAGTCCTGGGATGTTCCGGTTGCTTTGTCCAAAACATACCTACCATCAATTGTGGAGAGGCTGCTTGAGGTTGTTTTAAATAAACATCCAAATAGGTATTGGTTCGCGGACTGGCAGCTTATATTGCAACCCAAATACGAACATCAATATATATATATATATTTAAATCTTGTAAGATGTAAACATACATCACAATCATGATGTCACATGTATACATCTGTCTCTCTCCCGCTTTCTCTATTGCCATCTGGTTAGGCCATACACGGACTGCATCGGCATCCATCATCTGGCAATGGAAAATCCCTCAATGATTACCTTCCAATACGCATCAACAACTAATCATGTATCAAGGTGTATTATGAATTACCCCCTCGCTGTTTATTAGCTTATATATTTAGATTTATGATTTATATAGCTATTTGGGTAATTAATCATGCAACTCATGTGGTACACAATCCGTAAGACATCAGCATATAATTGCTGCATTATTATCGTTACCTACATCATTTAAATATAAAATAACATAAGTAAGTATGTGTACACATAACACATATAAATATGTGTTGATATATATATATATATATCATACATACATGTATATATATATATATCTCTCTCTCTCTCTCTCCATCCCCATCCAATAGGTCCAGCTAAGCTGAAGGCGAGCAGGTGTATATATATATATAGAGAGAGAGATAAACATGTTTACTGTGGCAAAACCGAAGCCCTAAACCATCTCACTAATCAACCAGCATCCCATTACGTGCACGCTCAATTTCAGCTAAAACCACAATTGGAGACGGGGTTTTACTATACTATACTGGTTGGTGGTTTCAACCATCTTGAAAAATATTAGTCAATGGGAAGGATTATCCCATATACTATGGAAAATAAAAAAAGTTTGAAACCACCAACCAGTATAATATTTCTGCCAAGATATTATCATTGTATCTCACAACTACCTCATCATGATACATCATGATCCCATATTGCTGGATCTGCACCTCCAGCAAATGAACATAGGTATGGAACCCCCTCCAGTTGTAGACAGTGTTCACATAAGAAAACCGTTTAGTAATTGTTCATAAAAATGGATAAACCTTAATAAACCAGACTTGGGGATGCTTTACGGGTAGTAAAACACATTAAAACACCCTCCCCACATGAAACCGAGCCAAGGCTCCCTGCCAACCAAAGGCCTACTGTCTTCTCCCAGCCGGGCGTGACAAGCTCCCCGAGTTGCCTGAAAACAACGGTGGCTTGAAGTGGGAATGGGATTTGAATTTAGGATAGGGATGTGTAGGGGATATTGAAGTAGAGATGTGATATGATCTGGGTAACTTTTTGACCTCCAAATTAAGATTCAGAAATGCTGCATCTCTTCTTGGGTGTTGCCTGGTGTTGCTATCTTCTAGAAGCCCTCGTGGCGGTAAATTTAATGATTTTTGGTAGATTTTGCATCTTTGAGCTAATTTAATGGTATGATGAATATGAATCCATTATATAAACATATGCTAAAAATCTGGATTTCCAGTTGGAGACGAGGCCCTGGAAGGGTAAGCCATAGACTGCCTCCCAGGCCATGAATGCTATCTGTTGGTGGGTCTAGTTCACAGCAGCACACATGTCCCTCCATGTTGCAAGAATACTGCACAATTGTCCCAAAGTCCCAAAGATTTCATTCAAGCAAAGCATGGACACAATTCCTGTCCCCCATCCCATTGCAAAAAAACTTCTGCCACTTTGATTGACATGCCTTTATTAGGATGCCCAACCCGTTTCAGGTTGGTTACCCTCTAGAAATTGAACGCTGGTGAGAGTGAGACCATGCAAATATTGGTTGCAAATGAAGCTCTTTTCGTCTTCTTCTCGCTCTCTCTCTCTCTCTCACATTTATCCCCAAAGAATTATCTCCAAAGGCCATGAGGCCATGGCTATTGCTGGTTGTATAGTTCTTTCTCTCTCTCTCTCTATGCTATACTCCAATTTTCAATAATTTCCGGAGAAAACACCACATTCACCACGTCGGAGTTTCTTAAAATGGGGGTCCCATTTTAACCATGGCTTCCTATACTTAAAACATGATCAATGTCTGTAATTTTGGATGAGTTGAGGCTACCCCCATGACTTCGGAAACCTGCCAGGTGGCGCTTGGGCTGCGGGCATCGCCATGGTCGCCTTGCACCTCCATGGCGCGATAGCAACGGTCACGCAGCGCGATAGCAACGGGCTGGGTCGGACAACGCCACTGGCGCGCAGGACATGGCGCAACGGCAGGCGCAACATGGGTAGTTAGTTTCGAACGTGGCTTTTTGGTGCATTAAAGCTATCCATCAATTTATCAATCTAAAGATCTATCTATGCATCTGTTTATTTACATGCATTGCAAATACGTATACATATACTGTATTATACTGTAAACTGTGTATATAAATATATCTCTCTCTCTCCATCGCCATCTCAGGAGATCAGCAGTCAAGCTGAAGGCGAGCTAAAAAGGTGACGTGGCAGGTCAGCACACAAGCTCGTTATTTATATCTATGATGTATAATTATTTGTGTGGGTGTGTTGAAAAACTGGCCTCAGGGCATACGTGCATTATCATGTATCTTGATAGATCTGTAATGCATGATCTGTGCGTGTGTGCATGATGCCCGTGTAAGTGGAAGTATACACATAGTTCTACATCAATGTGGGCGCCAAGAGTGTCTACATGAAGGAGAACAGGCTGAAGAATGTCTGCCTCAGTCTGGCCGTCCGTCATTTCTGGATAATCGCAAGGCCACTGCTCCCAATGCATGTTCTCTTGAACCACTGCGGCCACAACTCTGGAGTGGTGCCAGGCGCATCGCTGGACTCTGCTACATGTTATTGCTCGCGGTGCTGAGGAAGTTGCAAATGGTACAAAACATTTCAAGTATATGTAGCTAATGTGGCTGGGTGTTCCCCAGCAAGACTTCCCAGGGATAAAACATGATGAAACTCCTCCAACCTGGGAGGCCTCCTAGCTGGTCACGGGAATTGTTAAACCCTTCCATCCAATTCCATCAGAGGTTTTTGTGGAAACAAGGGAGAGGGACTTGAGAATATGTCCATGCTATCCAGCGACTTTTAGAACGATTTATATATGTATAATCACATATACATATACATATACATATACATATATATATACACATATATATATATATACATACATATATACATATATATATATATATAATATAAACATAATAAGAATAGGGATGACGATAATGTGGTACCAGTAAGCCCAATAACAAACCTTTGGTGATGATTTTAGATCCATGTATGATAATATTGGGGATTCTTTATTACTATTGAATATGAATATTGCACACACTACCATGGTTGACCACCAATTCACCACGAACGGGTTGCTGCGCCAAAGGGGCGTGATTTCGCTCCATTTCTGCGGCATCGTGAAGCCATGGTACAGCAAATAATCCGCCTCAGCCAAACATCCCGTGCTGGGTGACCATCTGGAGGTGATGTTATGAGCAGGTTTCCAATGCGTGGGGGGGACCCCAATAGTTTGATGGTTTATCATGGATCATATGAACGTTTATCGACCGACCCGTCTCGATATATGTTTTTTGGACAGTAAGAAAGATGTTTGACATCTGGAAAAAAAAAACATACAGAGGATGTCTCCAATACCCAAAAAGGTACTGAAGAAAACCAATCTCCCAGCGAGGTTACCATCTTGTGCCACCAACATACCCTCTGATTCTCTCTGTTCAGCTTTCTGTTTAACATTGTTTAAATGTATTTAAATGTGGTATCCGGAATTGTCAGTCCTCGCGATATTATATATGATTCACTTATAGATGTCGAATCTGATTTTCTATCCACAATTTGGATGATCGTTCCCATGAATAAAGCCACCATGGGTTTTCCACATCCGCGTTGTTCCAAAAAACCCAGGGTACCCTCTGGTAAACTAACATAACTATAGAAAATCACCATTTTCAATGGGTAAATCCACTATATATTGTCATTTTCAATAGCTATTTTGACATAACCAGAGGGTATCATGTCCATGCGCCAAGAACTGCCAAGAGACGTTGGAGCGCACACCGTAGCCCACAGTAATAGCCTTGGAGCTGCAAGGAGCTCGGTGCAGCGAGGACGGTGTGAGGGCTTGCCAGTGCTGAGCGGTTTTTATCACAAAACGACATGGAAAACCATGATTGTCTTTGGTGACAGATATCATCAGATATCTATACATGGTGGGTTTTTGAAGTCTATGTTCAGTTACCCGGAAATGGAATGGAAATGGTTTATCGACCCCGCCAGAAGCCCTGCCGGGACCCCGCGCCGCTTCGGGTGCAAGGTCCTGCCGCGCTTTCAGCGTCACAGCCGCCGCGTCGGCATCCTGCGGACACGCAACCTATAGCACCCCCGCCCCCCCAGAAAAAAAGGATAGAAAAGACGTTTATCAATCATTTATTATGATATATTAGTTGGATTTTCACATTCATCTTTACGGGGTTGACAAAGCCAATCTTAGTCGGATTTGACTTTCCTTTTTTTGAGGGGGTTGACAAAGCCAATGGTAAAAATTGGGTATGAGATCAAGAAATTCAACTCCGAAGGCCTTTAAATAAGCGACAACCAGATTATATATATATATATATAATTATATACATATATATATATAGATACACGTGCAAACAGCATGGATATCTAAAAAATGTGTTTGGTTTACCCTTTTGTATGTATGGTATATCTGTTCAGGTATATATACTGTATACATGTAATATGATGTAATATGTAAGTCATACTGTGCTCTTATCTATATAATGTAGTGTAATATGCTGCAGTGATGCAAATTCAATATTTGAAATCAATTGATTCCAGTCCCAGTAGGGAAACAATTTTGAAGGATTTCGCTCTCGATTGCTAGGAGGGACAAAACGTATGATATCACTATCAGATTTGTTGCAATTTGATGCCTGGTGGTTTCTAGAATGACGTGATTCCCAACCATCTCGCTTGACGTTGATCATCGCAGGCTTCAAAATATCGACATGCATTATGTGGCCTGGCCAGTGGTTGGAGCCTCCGCTTGTGGAACCCTAAACCAAGCCCCGCACGGATCGAACTTAGGCATCTGACAACAAAACTTGTACAAAACCTGATTTGTTTGGCCATGACATTGATGGTTTCCAAAAAAAAACACTCATTGAAGGGGCTTGGTCGCAAATGAAGTCCGTTGAAAAATATCCAGAAACTCACTTTCTTTCTTCACATGCCTGATCTTTTTCATGAGCTCCCAATTTCAGTTGATTTACACAATCATAATCTATCATAATCAAGCTCTATGGATAGGAGCAGGTTTACATATTATTTGATAACTAATCAAGTTGCAAGAAATGTTTGAAAACAATGTTTTTGTGGCTCAAGAATCATGGGCATTGGCCAATGCATTTGGATGGGAATTAGCCCAAAGACAGCCTCAAAAAAGAAGTAAGTGCGGTACAAACACAGCAGATTCTTTCGGTAAAGAATCTGTACCCTCTGGTAAACTAACATAGCTATGGAAAGATCCACCATTTTTAATGGGAAAATCCACTATTAATGGCCATTTTCAATAGCTATTTTGACATAACCAGAGGGTAATACCCCAACATTGGACACATTTGGACCTGCGGTACAAACACAGCATCTGAGGGACCAAACGTAGGAGATGTTGGTCAATGACTCGCGCTCCTCTGTGAAATGAACGTCATTCCAACCCCCAAAAAGACAGGGAAGCTGGAAATTTGGAAAGATCTGAAAAGATATGGAGGGAATCCGGGAAGCATCATCTATGAAATCCTTGAGTTTCTCTATTTTTGGTCGAGTTTTGGTTCTATTTCAGTTTTGCCGCACGTCAGGTCATCTCCGGTCCTGATACTTGAGCAAGTCATCGCTGGAAAAGAGCGGTTGCCTGACTGTGACTGCTTGTGGCTGGGGAAAATATGGCTTGATATCACCAATATGTTTGTAACATATCTACCAGATTTCATCTGATGTCTTTATTTAGAACATATTTTTAGATGCATTTTTAGGGGATTCGTAACATGGGTTGACATGTTGCACAGAGTCTCCGTGCTCTGGGATCGGCAAATGATGATCCACCAGGTCAATCAGTGGCATGATGGCGAGCTGCGGAGAGGTTTGACCTGGGCCAATTGGGGTATCATTCCATTTGGGTCTTAAAAAATAGCTGAAAACATGGGAAAACCTGGTTTCCTCCGGTCAATTTGTTCATTTTTTCATACCCACCAAGCGAGGAGAAGCCATTCTGGAGAAGCCCCAGAGGTGAACGTGTACACGATGAATAGATTGGCGCAAATGCAATGTTTTTGGCAGCCACCAAGATTTTACACAGAATTTGGTGAACATTGAACATAGGCAAATTATGGTTAATTCCAAACCGATCTTTTTGGGGGCTACTAGATACTAGATCAGTACACGCCATACATTGTGCTTTTATTTAACTTTCTCCATTTTCCAAAAGCAGAAACACATGCCAGATTTTGAACTAAATGTCTTTTTTCCCTACCTTCAAATCGCTACCTCTGAACATCTCTGAACATTGGGAACGACATTTGTGGTGAACACATGTAAACAAAATAATAAACCTCGAATTCTGGAGGGTGTGTACCCACCCATTTCTGGTGAGTCCTACATGGCCCCTTTCCTTGGGCCGGGCCACTTCGGTTCTCCCGGTCGGGGAGGTGAACCGTCTCACCACGAGACATCACCACCATGGCCCACTTTTTGAACCTCAGGGCAGGTGATGATTCCATGATTAACCTATTTAATCTAACTCATGCGTAGGCAGGTGATGCGTTTATAATCTAACTTCCAAACTAATTCCACGTGTTTTCATCATTGGATTACCAGTTGGTTGCAGGGAAAAAAAAGTAAAATGCTATGCCGCTATGCTACACTGCATTTGTTTGAGGCAGGAAACGTATGGAAAGTGTCCAACAGATTTTGTGAAGAAATCCATGGTTGGAGAACACACAAAAAGGTCACCCTGAAGACCTCCCCGCAAGTTTCATTGGAATCCTCAGCTCGCCTGCAGAAGAATGCTTCAAAATCACTGAATCACCAATTAATTTTTGCTGAATTTACCCTCTGGTAAATTAACATAGACCCTAGTAGATAGGGGTTGGAAGACTAGTTTCGACTACAAATGGGTCATTTTCAGGGTCTATGTTAATTTACCCACCCATGTGGTGATTCTGAGGAGGTTCCTCTTGCCGACCATATCCAACCATCATTTCCTGAAGGCCATGTCAAGGTCACTAGATTCACTCAGATGCACACTGCCTTATACATCAAAACAAAACAATCTGCACTCAACCTTATCAAATCCTGGGGTTGGATTCGGATTAGTATTATGTTCCCCACCAAAAATGGGAGTCAACACATATCAAGATGATCTTTTATCAAACCAAAATGGATCAAAATTGATGGCTTCAAATGGCTTTCCCTCCAATAAGCTAACAAAACGACTACTGAAAAAAAAAAACGTTTTCTAGATGAATTACCTATAAAAAATTGCTGGTTTTCAATGGCTATGTCACTATGTGACTTTCCCTTAGAAAGGTTGCCCTCAAGATGTCCGACAGCGCTTTTTCTGAGGCTTCAGGCTCCACCACGCTGACGGAGGACTCCAAGCTGGGCACCAAGTAACTCAGCTTGTGGTACTCCGTCCTCAGCGATCCCTAGGATCCCCGAAATGGGGGGACCGAAATGGGGACCCAGGGGGATCCAGGGATGCCAGAAATGGATAGAAATGGGAAGTGAGTCATACTATCAATGGCCCATAAAATATGGTCATATAATGTCTTATATGGTACTAACGTACCTCCATTTTAGGATCCTGAAATTCCCATTGATACTATCATACTATCATCTTTGGCATTGTAAATTTCATGGCAGTGATGGCCATTGATGTTGCCTGTTTTTCAACCAAAAATTGGAAATGAACTGTCCAAGGACTGCGTTTCTCCTCCAACACAAGGTGTTACCAGGGTCCCCAAAAATCCGGGCACCTTGAAAACCGAACTAGTCCTATCTCCCTAATTTAAACCCACCAATAAAACATGGTCCCAGCTATATATCCAAATATGTGTATAATGTATATAAATCTCCTACATCCACCATAGTTTCTGGGGAGATATTCAATATGAACGGAGGATGGGATTAGATTTCATCATATCCTATTCCGAAAATAACATGTTATTCATTTTGCTCGTTAAAACCCATCATTTTGGCTGGCTAAAACCCATCATTCTGGCTACTGCCTCACCCAGCCCTCCCTGAGCGACTCGATGGCAGCATGGACATCAAGGATATGGACCTGGGCCATTGCTTTCGTTCTTCTTTGGATTTAGAACATTGAGAACTACATCATGTATATATCAAATATGTGTATATGTATATATATATGCTTCTATGTATATACTATATAGCATATACTTTTTTTTAGAACACAAAATCATTATGCAGTTGTCTGACTGTCTCAGTGAAGATCCACGCTTGATTTCACCTTTTTTTGCGATCTTGGGCACCAGCATTCAGAAGATCCGTGCCATTAAGCCATTTCAAGCTTTCCTTAGAACGAGTTGGAACCGTCGGAACCATCCCAGAAAGGTCGGAGGATCATCTGCCAAACATGGATGACATACAAACTTTGCAAAAAGGACAGAATCACATATAGATCAACAACAATCTGTAATTGCATGGATGAACTTTTGCCCTACTTTTTTGGGGACCTCTTTATGCTGTTGTCGGTTATGTTCATCTTTGCTGGTACAGTCCTGCTGCTAGGCCCCTGACGTCGTCCCAAAACAAAGGCATGTAGGACCTGAAAGATGCTCCGGGTGATCCATCGATCTCTCCAAATCCATTTGTGCATGACTATATGTATACGTATCAATGTATTGCGAGCATATATGCTCGAATGGAGATAAATGTTTGTGTATTTACATATATATATATATATATATATTTATACACATCATGTGTATAAATATTATGTGAATGGTTGTGCATATGTATCTAATTAAACAACAAAAACAGAAACGGAGGAACCAGGAAAACCAGTTTTTGGTCAGGATTGGGGGTACCGAATTTGCACCATCCCGGTAGCTCACCCAACCCAAACACCCTATGTATAACCATGTGCCAAAGCTAATATGTATATAGCCTTAACTACAAACATCTACTAGCTGAGATACCTATGTAATCCTATGTAAATATCGGAGATGATATCTATTTCCTTGGTCCAAACCGGGACAATGTGTCGGCCTTCAGCGGGAATATGTTCATGCTCGCTTCACCATGATTCACCATGACCCCTGAGTCCCTCACAACGCGGCATCCACATACTCACGCTTCAGCAAGGTGTCAAATCTCCAGCCTCGGAGTGCAAAGCTGCAAAGGAGGAGACTCATCTCACAAATTTCCAGCTTTGCATTGTTCTGCATATAAAGGGGGCTACCTTCAATATATATATATATAGTATATGAAGGTTTCGGCTGTAGCTAGGGACCCCCGACGCTCAGCCTGCCTTAGCGGCATTTGAGCCATTGCCGCGGGTGCTGTCTGGATTTCGCAGCACCTTCTTGCACTTGTGCTCCACTGGTCCAGC
>Ga0126342_10000674_pt1:0-5000 | contig 40288 bp, 18 predicted proteins | sample Cyp1metagenome_FD_92528 | JGI IMG/M metagenome (GOLD analysis project Ga0126342, IMG submission 92528) | Coral microbial communities from Lord Howe Island, Old Settlement Bay, Australia - Cyphastrea 1 metagenome | ecosystem: Host-associated > Invertebrates > Cnidaria > Coral ...
CTACCTTTTCGCGCATCTCCATCTTCTTTCCTTCTGATCTTTCTCTTCTCTCTGCCTCTTCCCTGCTCTGCTTTTCATCTGTCCATATTGTCGGAAGTTTGACTTCTAAACTTCCTTCGAATACTACTATTATTATTATTACTATTCATATGGTCATTATTATTACTATTCATATTGTTACTATTATTACTACTATCAGTTATCTAATTATTAGTATCGAGAATTGCTATGATATTTAGAGGATTATTATTCGACATTACTCTTACTATTGCCATTACTATGGATTTAACGTTTTTGTTTAGAGGATTGCAATTGGATCGCTATTCCCAATAACAAAATGGGTTTTGAATGTTTTTGACATATCGTATTTCTCTAAGTTTCTGTTTGTGGGAGGGGGGAATCAAATGCTCATGGCCCCCAATTTTCAGATGACGCCATGTGATTTGTCCCAGTCATACGGATGTAAAGTAGGGGTATAGCCAACACCTATAGGACCTATAGGAATATTCCACAAGCAACCCCGCATACAAATAAACACATCAGCTTAGTACGACATGAAATGCTCCTTTATCAAAATGGAGAGAAATTCACATTTGAATTTACCATTCACCAAGATTGACCCAGTTTACTGTGGATACACTCCACAACTACAGAGATTTGTGCTGGTCATGACCTGAAAAAACCGCTGGTGACCATGGTATCTTCGGGGGGGCCCACTCCATGGATATGGCATGGTATGTTTTTCCGAAAATTTGGGTCAAATTGATCCCCAAATCCAATGCTAAAACAAACTATTATCACTATTATCACTATGATTGCTACTAATAATATCACTATTATTGCTATTATTGCTAATATTATCACTATTGTTACTATCATCATGCAAAAATGAAGAAATTGCTGGGTCCATATGGTCCATTGGTGTTCCCATGACTTGGATCCTGCACCTCCACCAGAGCCTCTGAAAAGGCGTTCCACAACGCCTGATCCACTAGCGAAAGATGTGTCAGAAATCTACAAATAGGCACACCTTACCCTCTGGTGAACATACAAAAAACTATTGAAAATGGCAATGTATAGTGAGTTTTCCCATTAAAAATGGTGATTTTCCATAGTTATGTTAGTTTACCAGAGGGTATTTGTCTTTAAAGATAACCGCACAAGGCGTAAGGATTTCGGACAACTGGACAATTGCTTGATGGTTTGAATATGTTTGAATCGAAACTTTAGCAGCAAATGTGGGATTTGTGCAAACGTATGGGGAGTATGGCAAGAAACAATGGTGATTTAACAAACAAATATGGGGACACCGCTCTGATGATCAAACTGGAATCAACCATGGTTCTTTCCAATCAAACAAAAATCTTCCAACAACCTCATGCATCAGACTTGTCAGATGCGAAGATGCCAAGCTGCATGGTCCAAAATCTGCAGCTGGGCGAAATGATTCAAAGTCATCGACACCTGCGAGCGCTGCAGGGAAGTGTAGCACGTTCAACAATCCATGTTGCTCGGGGTTAGGCAATTCCTATCTTTACCTATTCAAAACATTGGTCTTCCACACTTATGTCAGGACAAATAAAGCCAAATGTCACTAGCTGCACCTGGGAATTGGATCGCTGTCTGTCAGTGAGGTTCTGGTGACACGACATGAATATCTGGCATAATGGTAGCCACAAAAAAAAGGAATATCATGGGGGATTTAACCCAAACTGGAGATTAACCATCCATGGATTACTGACTTACGCGCCAAGGCCCAGAACTGGAAGTTATTGACGTCTGGGAACGTGTTTCGGTCGAAACTGCAGTAACCGCTCGGTCAAGAAACCTAGAGCCCTGCCGATGCTCTCAGCTGCAGTGACTCTCTTTGTAAATTCGTATGACCAAGGAAGAACTTGGGGTCGACTCTCGCCACGTGTCATGAGACCAGGCCCCTCACGCGCAAAGGCCCGCTGAGCACAGATGGTATAGTTTGATGCACGACGAACATTGAGGACTTTTTTGGCCACGCCTTGCGGATTGGACGTGCACAAACCTTTTCTCAGGGCTTTTTGCATGGCAATGTGCGAAGCTTGGCACTCCGGGAACGGTCCACAAACTGCTTCACGGCTTCAATGTTCAGGATGTGGCTAGCAGAGATAGTCCAACGGAGTATGTTACAGTATGTTGGTGTTTCTGCGCTGCAGCAGTAAACGTGTCAGGAAACATAAGTTGGAAAGATCTCGAACTCTCTCATTGGTAGTAAATATATGTAAATCTGGTTTCTTTTGTGCCCGCAATGCAGACGCAGACCACACACACCAAACCATGGGATTTTTGACTTGAACTATGTTTCTGCATAGTGAACACCAAAAATGGGCATGTTTATGCAAACGTAAAAGCATGAAAATGGGCATGGGTATATAAACCCTGATGAATATGGATGGATATTGTTGGTTATATATCCCACTACAGTAAATCCCAATATATTCCCATCATCCCAAATAAATCATTATAAAACATTCATAAATGATCATAAATCATCTGCTATGTATATATATATATGTATATGTATATATGCATATATATATAAGTATATATGTATATGTATATATATATATACATGTGATTTATGGAAAGTAACCAGAGGGTTTATAACCAGTGATTACTTATACATTGAACAATTGTAAGCCAGCAGTATGTTAAATAACCAGAGGGTAAATAATTCCCAACAAATCCCATTAAATCTCTATGGTTTATGATTGGGTTTACCACATTAATGGCTTATAATGCCACATTGTTGGTAGTTATATCAAATTCCGTCAAATGGTTGGTTTATGTTGGCTATAAATATATATATATATATACATATAAATCTACACCATATTGTTAGTTACATACCCTTAATCGGTTATATCCTCTGGTAAATCATGAAATTCCAGTAGGACCCTGTGGATTGTACAATACAATATTGTTGGCTATAAATGGTACGTACCCAACAGAATATGGTATTTCCATTAATAGGTATGTACCAGTTATAAATGAACAAAACATGGGAGAATACAATATATCCCGTTAAATTCCATTACATCCCATTGATTTCCATTAAATCCCTATTGTTTAATGATTACATATACACCATATTGCTGGTTATACATTGTTGGTTATATATATCCAAACAACTTTCAATATAAATATATATATATATATATACATACATATGTATATATACATAATCCCGATAATTATCATAAATAATCTATTTTCATGTACGAGTAAATCATAAAATCTCAGTAAGCCCCTATGGCTTATGATTGGATTCACCACATTAATGGCTTATAATACCATATTGTTGGTTATATATGCATATATATATATATACAGCATTAAGTTGTTGGTTAATGTTGGTCTAAACATATGCTAAGGCCCCAGCTCCAACGTATTGAACCTTATGATGTGGTTAACACAATGTCATAAACCACCCATTTGGGAATGGTTTATACCGCCTATAAAAATGATGCTTTGGGGGATGGTTTATCGTTGTTTTACCCACAGTTAAAATATGTTAAGTTACATAAAAATATTTACCATTATCATAAATGATGTGATTATGAAACACATCTAATGGATTATCATATGTGAAACATGGCTTATGAACCCAATCCCTATGTTTCATAATTGGATACACCATATGGTTGTTTCCTAAATTGGTGGTACCCCCAGTCCTCATCCATTTGTAGATTCCATTATAAACCATCCAGCTATTGGGGTATCCACATTTATGGATATGGTATAAGAACCATTGTGGGCATCCAATTTTGGAAATGGATATGGGGGTTTCTACTCATAAACATGATAATTTATGATCATTGATGGACCGATGGATATGGGGGGAAACCCCATGTCTTCATAACCAATTGGAAAACCCCCATACCCTCTGGTAAACTAACAGTTTGCGAACTGGAAAATCACCATTTGTAATAGGTAAATCAACTAGTAATGGTCTATATTCAATAGCTATGTAGCTATTAATGTGCAATTTTAGCTATGTTAAATTACCACAGGGTATGGGATGTGAATGGGACAATTCATGGCTATGTGAGTTTACTAGAGGGTAATCTATAGATGGTGAATATTCCATGATCATGTTTCATTGCCAGAGGGTAAATGCTTTGATTGCTGTTGATATGGATCTATCAGGAGAAATTCTCAGTTTACCGGAGGGTGACTATAATACACTATAGTTAATGGGATGTTCTTGGACCAAGAATGGTCCAACTGGCATTCTACACTTTTCGATGTGTTTATCCATTTATAGATTGGTTTCCCATTTTAAGCCATCCATTTATTGGGGTATCCACATTTATGGAAACCCCGGCCCCCACATGCCTTGATTTCCCAACGATCTCCTCACCTCGGCCGCCCGCAGCAGGTGCCGCTTCTGCCGCAGCTCCTCGGCCAGCTGCACCAGGCGGCCCTGGTCGCGACAGCGCGGCAGCGACAGGGCAGGAAGAAAAGGTGGAGAAATGATCCTGAAATGATGGAAAAAGATGGAACAAATGGAACGAATATGGGAAAAGATGGGAAACATGGTGGAAAAAGATGGAAAACACATGGGGAAAGATGCGAAATGATGGGAACACAATTGAAAAACATGGGGACAGATGGGAACATATGTGTAAAACTGTTGTGCTTGATCCTGTGAAAAACGAGAATTTACTTTGTCAAGAAGTTGAAAATGCCTGTTGATGGCCAATCTGAAAGAACATGAAAGGCTGGGATGATTGTTCCTTGGTAGATTGATGGATCAATGATCGGTTGGCTGTGCCGGCTGTGCTTAGATACCATGCAAACAAGCTATCCAGCCAAGGTTTACCCTGCAGATTCAAATACTCACCCTCCGGTAGTGTGGGAAATCCCCTATAAATGAAGGTTTCTAGCTGGGGAAATCATCGAACTCAATGGTGGATTTTCCATAGCCACGTTTGATTTCCGGAGGAAGCTAATAGTAGGTCGCAACC
>Ga0126342_10000674_pt1:7500-40288 | contig 40288 bp, 18 predicted proteins | sample Cyp1metagenome_FD_92528 | JGI IMG/M metagenome (GOLD analysis project Ga0126342, IMG submission 92528) | Coral microbial communities from Lord Howe Island, Old Settlement Bay, Australia - Cyphastrea 1 metagenome | ecosystem: Host-associated > Invertebrates > Cnidaria > Coral ...
CGCCTTGTGCGGTACTACTGGTATCCATTTATGGCAAAAGGAAGGTTGAACCAGTCGGCTCCCTGCCGACGCCATGACCTTCCCCTCCACACCTTGTCCTTCTTCAGAAAGGCACGGTGGAAGTGGGTGCAGAGTCGCAAGATCTGTGCCGGTGAAGTTGGAGAGTTATCCCACAGAAATGGTTGTTTTTTCACCAAGATATTCAACAGTTTCATTTTTGGGATCCATTAAAAAACCCAAATGAAGAAATTCATCAACCAAAGTATGCCCATGAAGGGACAACCCCCCAAGAGATGCTTAAGATTCGAGTTGGAAGGGAAAACAGCTTACAATCAACCCAATTAACAGCTTTTTACATCGATTTCCTAGTTTTCATAAGGTTGATCAACCAACTACACCCAATCAACTATGCCACTTCAACAGGGTTTAACTTACCATCAACCCCATACCTATTTTCACTTCGAAATCATATTTTCTCTGGGTTGCTCCCCACGCGCCCCAGAGACAATAGGGGGAAACTGGGCAGATAAAGAGATAAAATGACCTCTACGCCTTGTGGCAATCACTTACTGTGTTACAACGTCGGCATGTCAGGCCGCTCGACCAAGAGGTTGCACCGAGTGGAGGACAGCTGCTCGATGTTCGCCAGATCAAAGATCATCGTGAGAGGCATGTGTCCGCGAAATTGGTCACAATTTCAAGTGACCGAAGGTCATACCCTCTGGTAAACTAACATAGCTATTGAACATTGCCATTTATAGTGAGTTTTCCCATTAAAAATGATGATTTCCCATAGTTTTTTGTTATGTTTACCAGAGGGTATCCATCATGCCCAAAATGCCTCAGCTTCTTGCCTTCAGTCGGCACCATAGCAGTCGTCAGGTGCTACCCCCTCACATGGCCATTGAGGAAAATGATGAAATGATGATCAAATATTGGACCGTTGGATTTAGAGCTAATCATCACGAAATGGAGAAACCTCCTGAAATGGGGCTACCGTTATACAGTTATCCATTTTTATAGGTTTTTCCATCATAAACCATCCATATTGGAATACCTTCATCTATGGAACCCCAAAAATTCTTGGGTAACCGGAGAAAAAATGGTGATTTCCCATAGTTTTTTGTATGTTTTCTAGGGGGTATCCCCATCGTTTTTTCGCGTGGAAAATCGCGCCTGCTGCGCCGTAAACTCCGGCATCAACTTTGAGGCTCAGCTCGGTGGCTCGCCGCATGCCGTCAGGGGATCTATGGACAGGGGACAGCTACGATCCGCGTGTTGACCGGGGGGGACCGGGTGTTTCGAGATGGATATACATCCCACAAAAATCCCATATCCAATCTCTTGGGGACCCAAAAAAATGGGATATTTTGAGGTCTTGTCCGGATGTATTGGTACCGAAAAAACTCGGGGCATTCGTAAAAAAACACTGAGAATTTCACCATCGGGGGAGTCATCAGCCAGTGAATTTGCCCATGGTGTGTCCAAACTGGGGATATTTCAATCAGGGATGGTAAAAATCATCACATTTCCTATGAATAATAATCATGGATATGGGATGATATGGGTATACCCAGACTTGCCTTGATCTATAGGAAATGTGATGACCAATCACTGCATTGTTTGTGGTAAAAAAAAAGTCAACCCCCCAATGGATCCCAGCCTTGAAAGGATGTAAGTCAGTCGTATGGTGCCAGTCAATATGGATTTGGGTCAAAATTGGGTGGCCGCATAATTAGATGCTTAATACGATTTCGATCTACTAAAATACATCGGTCCCCGTCTCAAATTTTGACCCATATCCGACGTTCTTATTGAAGCACTGCATGGTACCAACTTTCCCACAGGTGATCTCAGACGATGGAAAGCCGAAGTGGCTTTGAGCCGGCAGGGCCGTAGGGTGCTTGGTGGGTGAGACGATCATCACAGTTGAAGAAGTTTGACAGTGGGAAACCCGTGATGATCTTGTGGTTGATCATCATTTTCCATGTTAAAGCGGCATAATGTGGGTAAAACAATGTCATAAACGACCCATGACTGGGAATGCTTATCACCTATAAAAATGGTGATGACTGGGGGATGGTAAACATGACATCGTTTTACCCACATTACCGTAATTTGTTGCGGTTTGAACACCAACAAGTCTGTTTGGGACACCTCCAAAGATCACAACCGGAACGGTAACGTGGCAGGCTGAGAAATCCCTGCGGCCTAGCCATGGAGGTTTGGTTCGCTGGGAAATTCATTGAACTACTTGGGGGATTGTCAATTGCTATGTTGGATTACCGGAGGATATCAACCATATTTCTTGTTTTGGGGCACCAACTTTGGCTCCATACCCTCATCAACATCTTTTTTGGCTATTGTTTTGATACCTCCCAAAGGCTAAAATCGGGCGAATGAATGCTGAATGCTAATATGATTGGGTTTAGCCTGAATTAATGGATATCAGCATTCACTGATTTTCCAATCATTTCCAGTTATCTATTAATACATTTTCTATTAAGTTAGATATACTACATATTTTTGGTTAACTTCCAATCATTTCCATGAGGGCCCCATCCCAGTTTTAGCCCACAAAACCAGCCTCCCGGTGCAAGCAAGGAGCCACGTGGCATGCAAAATGGAAGTTCTGAGACCTGGCCAAAGAAAACCGCAATGTGAGTTGGTCAACCGTTTAAACCTGGGGATTTAGCAAAAAACGATTTACCCTCTGGTAAACGTTTACAGTTTGCGAACTGGAAAATCACCATTTTGAATAGGTAAATCAACTATTTCTATGGTACATTTTCAATAGCTATGTTAAATTACCAAAGGGTATAGGGAATTTTGTTTTGACCAAACATATACTGGTTGGTGCTTGAGCCCTACCCCTCTGAAAAATATGAGTTTGTCAGTTGGGATTATTATTCCCAATATACGGAAAAATCAAATTCATGTTCCAAACCACCAACCAGTATATGATGATGTGCAAATAATTGCTATAGGAATATCGTGGTATATTGAGGTAAACCTACGATAGAGGGCCCCCTCTGTTGTGTTTGTTCGTCTATCAGCCAGCTTCAGATATATCCACGAATGAACCCCGGGTATTTTAGTTATAAACCCATTTTCGTTGGTCTTGAGGGGCTCTCTCTGCATTTTGTGGCATATCCCACCGTGATTTCCAGTTGGTATTGGTGAATCCAGCGCCAACGGGCCACGGTGGTTTTGTGGGGATTTCATCGAGCCACAAAGTTGATCGGCAAAGAACTCTGCAGCTCGGCGATCCCAAAACAGGCTTCTTTCTGATCATGATCTGTGCTTGGAATGGGTGCTCCTGAAACTCACGGGGGAATCCTCAAAATCCAGTGGTTAAAAGAAATGAATATACCAATGCTGCAATTGGCTTTAATGTATATTAACACCGGACATGCTATAATCTATCAGTATATCAGCATATGGAAGTGGAATGTAAGATGCCATTAATGTTATATATGAACATGGTATTGTCGGGCGTAAAATTCACAATTCTTCGACAAATCCATTGTAATAGTGTTTGGATTGTATCCCTAATACTGCTGTCAGCAGTGGCAACAAAAATCCAAGATTGTTATTCACATGGCTAATCTTTCCTAAGCTCACTTTATGGTTTCATAAGCTCCCTTTTGAGACCTGTCACCCCTTCAAAATGGTGCAAGAAATTGCTACTCCGCTCAGCCAATGTTGAGCCAATCAAATCTCCAATCTTCTGGTTCTTCTTTTTTTTCAAGCAGAACCATGAAGCCAGTGAGCCCTCATGTTCTTGTTGAGCTCCTCAAGGCATCCATCGCCTCATCGAAATTTGTCACTGTCAGACTGTAGCGAAAGTCACAGCTTCTGCTCGAAGTCGGGATGAAAGTCTTACTAGCACCAGTAAGAAGTTGATGTGGGTCTAAACAGCCCTCTCAGCCCTCCTTCTAAAGCATCATTGTCCTAGCCATCCATGCGTCTGTGCATACTAGGACCCTGCAAACAACGCAATTCTTGGCTGCCCAAGAGGATAAACCGTTTTCTGACAAAGGTCGACCCAGTTGACAAAGGACAGTCAAAATCATCACCAGCTCGTCATCAATTTCGGAGGATGAATTCCCTGGCAATCCAACCTGCAGAAGTCGACAGTTACATTGCCAGTTTGGATACATACCATCTGGTTATTTAACAGTTTGCCATGGAAAATGGCCCATTTATAGATGCTTTACCTATTCAAAAGGGTGATTTTCCATGGCTATGTTAAATAACCAGATGGTAAACCGCAACTCGTTGCGGACCTATTCCGCCAGTGTTTCACCATGATTTCTATACGATAAATCAGCAATGTTCGTAGCCAAAAATAAACTCCTGGTTGGATATGACACACTGGCCATGGAACAGGTGATGCACCGTTTGGGGTACACCATCAACCAGACTATTCCTTCTACACTCCTTGAAATTTCATATGAAACCCATTGGATATTGTTGCTTGTATTCCCATTCATATCAGCATTCTTATCCATTTTTCCGAGTTGAATGCCAATTCTTGATGGAACCCAAACATGGTGAATTCCACAAGATTGCAGACCTTTCCAGATCTAAGGGGTGCAGATTTGCATCGATCATCCAAACCGCTAGGATGCAGTTCAACCACCAGCTCCACCATCATTCTCTGGTTTGGATTCCCATTTCTGCAGCGTGAACCATCATTTTCTGGTTGGTCAATCTGTCCTTTTTGTTCATGCTTCTCTGCATTAGTCACTTAGTCGCTGTACGATTCAATCTGCCAATCTGTGCTAAGAACATCTAAGAACCCTATTTTACCTCTTCAAACCTGCATGCTGAGTGGTTACTCTCCAGTAAATGAACGTAGCCATGGAACATGGACCATTTACAGATGATTTAGCAATAAAAATGGTGATTTCCAGGTCGCAAACTGTTAGTTTACCAGAGGGTATTTTTCATGATTAAACCAACCATGGAAAAGCAATAGATAATTCAACTATTTCTATGGCTATTTTCAATAGCTACGTCAAATTACGAGATGGTCGTGGTTTAGGCCCTATTTTTCACGATGAAACCATCCCCATGCGGCCCGGCCTCCCAATCACCTTGACCACAATAGCTAGGGCAACCCACATCGCCGTCCTGACGGAGATTTCGCCATGAAAAACATAGGGATTTCACATGGATTTCATGCGCCAAAATGGAGGTTTTACCGTTTTAACATGTTTTAAGCAACTTTAAAATGGAGATTCAACAGCTCCCACCCCTATGTTTGGGGAAAATGTGGATCAAGATGCGAGCAATTTCCACCTCTGGCTTCACCACGCAACGCCAGAGACTGTTTCACTTCATTTTTAGGATCTGAAACCATCTAATTTTGGGAGCCATCCAATTTTGAGATCCATTTCAGTAAAAATCTGGGGGTCTTGTCTCAAAACTTGGAAGCTCCATCTCCACTATGGAATCTAGACTCCAAAACCTTAGTTGGATCAACTGATGGAGGTTTAGGAGTTGGGACTTTTCCATATTTCCGAGAGGATTTTCCTATGATTTTCCACATAGGAAACCATCCAGCTGGGGATTTTCCCTGGAAAGAGCCAGGAAAGAGCCATGGAATTCCATGGGGACGATCAGGTGGCCTACCTTATAAGGCCTATTTTTCAGGCCTATGTAAGTGAACATCCCCACAAAATATGGTCTTATATGGTACCGTACCTCCATTTTAGGAGCCTGAAATTCCCTTTGACTATGGTTTATAACTGGTATAACTATAAGTTTGCGAAAATGTTTGTTAATATATCATGATATATCTATAGTTTTCATGGTTTTTAAGTTGGTGATATATATATATATATATATTCAAGTAGTTTTCATCAGATTTCCAATTTCACTATGGTTTTTGTATATCGAAGTAGTTGAATCATGGGATGATTTCAGCCATTTATAACTGGCACCACCTTGTAGATGGGTGCATCAAAACCAACTGATATATCTGCCGGCTTCCACCTTGTATGTTTTGCGTCCGTTTCACCAACAAAAATCGAGACTGAAGCATCAAAACTTCGGGCTGCATCCCAGTATGAGACAATTCAAAATCACCAGCCAGCTATGGTTCATGGCTTCATAAGGTGAATTAGGGATTGATGAACCGTCCATTTGCTAGTTTGATGGTGAACATTCAATGTTTACAACTTTTTATGAACAAATGAGGTATATATATATATATGTATCCCTCTTGAAGATTGGGAGATTTCACTACATTTTAGAAGAGGTTTTTAGAAGCGAACGGGGTGGGCGCGGCCGTGGTCATACACTAGATTCTAGACAGTCTGGATACTCCTCGGAGTCTGGGTGGTTCAACCATCATATTTTCGCCAAGGGCATCCCAACCTGGTTATTTGTGCCAGTTCGCCATGGAAAAATCCACCCATTTTATAGCTAGGTAAACCAGGTAAACCATCTATTTCGGCCATGGCTTCCATGGCTATGTTAGTCATAATCAGAGGGTATATCCATCAATATCACAGTTTTTTCCCATTATTATCCCATTATCATCCCTATAAAACCATATTAAACCATATTAAACCCATAGTGATTCAAATAACCAGAGGGTAATTCTTGGTGCACAAAAACACCATGAAATCCACACGAAATCCACCCTGAAATCGCCGTTTCCTGGCAGGGATTCAGGCACTGCGTCTCGTTGCTGATGGCTCCTCAGATGCACACTTGGGTTTATATGATTTAATATGATCTAATATGGTGTAATGAGGTGTAATGATAGTCCAATGGTGATTTCATGTTTTTTTTTTTTTATAGGGGCTTGATGGGATTTTATTGCTATCATGGGGATATTCTAGAGATGTAGAAGCAACACTGTTAGATACCTGGGCGTGGTCCCTAATCCAACCAACGGCTCGACGAGCTGCTCGGTCCCACTCTTGGGTGTAAATTCAATGGGGATGGGATAGCAGGTGAACATAGTTGAACCAATTAAGCCATACCCCATAAAATACTGGCAGCTTAGAATAATCCCTCTGAAACCAGGTAGGCTAATACCAGCCTATTTCATAACCCATCAGCGGGGGGTACCCATCGGCAGGGGCAGTTTAAGAGCTCAATATCTCGCCCTTAGCTTTTCACCAGGAGAAATGGGTACCAGTACCAAGCGTGCAGAAAACGCGGCTCGCTGGAAAATCCACTATAAATGGAGGTTTTAATGGGACTGTCAACATCAATCAACTATAAATGGGAAATTTTCCAGCACGCCACGTTTGATGACACCGGAGGGTACCAAAAAACATGGCTGAAATTGTCAAACAAAGGAGATTTGATCCAACATGATCCCACTTCTCAGCTGGCATGACATCAACCCAAGTCGGACTTGGCTGGTTGTCCCTAGAGCGGTCCCATAGTTCCTCTGTCATTCCATTACGCTGGTCGTTTTTTCTTGGGATTACCGGTTCATGGATGATGATATTCCAAGATATATTGGATAGTGTCACCCTCACAGTAGTCACCAACAGGGGTTTAGCACCTCAAACCGAACACTACCTTGCAGCTTCGGGGGAATGAATCAGCACATGATATTAAAATGCATCAACCATCAGCAACTTGGTTTATGGTGGACGCATCCACAGTTGTTTGAGTGATGGCTGCCCCTAATTAGATTGATTGCTCACAACATCACTCGTGGTTCAATCCGTGTCTTCATTGCCTCCATCCCTATCTTGCTAACGCAGTCGACTGGGATCATTACCCCAGGTTGTTTCCACGTTTCCACATCCGCTCCATGCGCCATGCTCGACGTATCGTAAAACACTTCCGAGGTGCTATCAAAGTTGCATTGTTTCGGCGCCTCAGTGGGATTTTTCCAAGCCATCAAAGCCATTTTTTCCGAAGCCACTGCAAGATATCTTCGGGTGAAAAACATATGAAACATCAGAGTACCTACGGTAACTACATTTAAATGTTTTTACGGATTTTTAAATATACGAACAGGTATTTTAGACTGCCTCCGGGAAAGTTTTTCTTGGCCCGGCCATTTAAACATACCGAATCCAATTGCCTCGTGGTCTGGCCCGCCCTCCACATATTTAAATGTCATTACTGTATATTCAGGCCACCTTTTAGGGGGATTAATCACAAGCTACAGTAGCCATCATTTCAGGTGTTGCTCGGAACGGAGCGAAAAATCGGACCCCAGTTTTGTAGAAGAAAACGCCAGGAACAGCAAAATGTCTTCATTCGAGTTTAAACATCCCACTTATTCGCCATAGCCTCTTGGCAATCCATTCTCTCGAGCGTCTCTTTGTCTTGTTCTTGTCGGTGGACACAGTCTTGATAGTCTTGGTATTTCCAACTGTGTATTTCTACGTATTTCTTGTGTTACTCCAAGAATTTGAGCAGAAAACAACAAACAAACAGATGTCCAATGCAACATCTAGGAGATTGTCGTCTCCCAAGGCTCAAGATTGGAAGATTGCCATGCCATGCACTCAACCCATCAGCTCCAGCACGCTTCGCCACTGGTGTCCCTTTACGGATTTGATTTTCCAATCCCTATGATTGTTGGTTATATCCCTATTAAATCCCATGAAACGCTCATCAAATCATATCTTAAAATCCATATCATGGGATATGGTCCATATCCCATTAAATCCCATTAAATCTCATTTAATCCCATATAATTCCCCAATTATTCCACTCAATCCCTGCATTCCAAGTGACCATGCACTCTTCCTCAGTATGTCGATTCCATGGGTTGTCATGTCCACGGCACTCAGAGCGCTGCATGCCTGCGCTCTACCAAGGTTGACCAACGACAAACAACCATTTGGGTTTGTCTTAAAATGGGGGTTTCCCCAAGTCACCATAGGCGAACAAATGCTAAAATGTAATGCTAAGTCATGGTCGAATGACTTGGGTGATTTGGGGTTAGCCTATTTTAGGACACCTTCATTTGGGGTCTGAAAAAACTTCATGTTGAATGGGGTGATGATGAACCCTGGATTTTAGGGATCCGTTAGCGCAGACAAACCGACGTTTGATGGTGAAGGGACCAAACATTGGGGGGTCGAAACCGTGCGCCCCTGTAGTTCACATCAAAATAGCTGGGATTTATGGATGTTCATCCCTTAACAAATGGTAGTTATAGGCATTGATCCATAGCCATATAATCTATGCTAGCTATATATCTCTTTAATCTATAACATCTATTATAATCTGCATATCATCTGATAACGATCTCATGATACTTATGAATATAATCTATGACATCTATGACATCTACGACATCTATGATGGTCTCATATCTACAATGTCTAATGTATCAGTATAACCATCATAATTAGATATATACACATGTAAATATACTTAATATTTATTACACATATACTTAATAGATGCATCATCATGCCTGGAAAATAAGTTAATCATAATGTATATAATAACCATCTATATGTAATGATTACAATCATAGATAATCTGTGTAGACAACCTACATTATTTGTAAAAAAAACGACGGTTTAATGGTGGTAATCATTATGGATAATAGACTGATACATATTTACTCATAGATAATATCGTATAGATAATCATAATTATAATCATCTGGATTTCTATTATAGATAATGGTATCATCATAGAACGTTTATGATGCAATATATAATTGTACATATCTATGATGATATCACATGTACATATCTTTATAATAGTACATTTCCATTGTCTATGATGATCCACAATAAAAAAACATCATAGATATGTACAATAAAACATGAAATTCATAATGATACAACCAATTTCTAGATACCATATTTAAATATCATCTAGATACTATAGTATCATATATATCCAGATCATCAAATATTTAAACATCTATCATAGTATCTAGAAATATCATCTAGAGATATATAGAAATATACTACAGATGATAGTCCAATAGTATCTAGATCATACTAGATACTATAGATTTCTAGGCAATAATGTCCTTTTGGTAAAAATAGAGGGGCCGGTTTGGCATACCATCTATCATCATTTACCTGTTGTTAAAGGGGTAAACAAACCCCTCTATTAATCAACCAACCAATGGGAAAAGGACATCTATGTTTCTAGGTATATCATTTATTGGTCCAATAAATACAATCCAGATTCATCAGTACATCATCCCAGTTGGAGGCCGCCACCTGGCTCTGCCAGGAACCTGCTGGCCAACTCAGCTGGTGTGGAGCTACCTGCTGGCGTCGGATGACACCAAGAAAAATGCTGGGCTTCATATGGTTTAAATATGTTTAAATATGTTTAAATACCATTTTTATCCATTTTTGGGGGATTTGGGCAGAAAATTGAGAGTTCACGGGCAAAGAATGGGGCAAGTAAAGCTACAACGGTGATATTGAAACAGCAAATACATGGAAAACAAACAGCTATAAGAACTGGACATGAAGGTCCAGACAGAGATTGAATTGCAGAAAAAGATCACTCGCAGTGAAATTCACGTGAATCGAAGCAACCACCATATGAATGCAATTCAGAAGAAACGGGGAGAAAATATACCCTCTGGTAAACTAACATAACTATGGAAAATCACAATTTTCAATGGGAAAATCAACTATAAATGGCCATTTTCAATAGCTATGTTAAATTACCAAAGGGTAGAACATGTGAGGCCATAGAAGGAACATACCAAAAATCCAAAACAACTATGCGGATGTTATATTTATATGGATATCAACACGGCTAGCCATGTTTGATTACCGGAGGGTATGTTTACAAATCCCCTGAGTTATTGGTATCATCCCGTGCAAAACTGGCTGGTTCAAAAAGCGCTTTCCATGGGTTATAGGCATACCTATAAAAACATAAGAGTAACCAATACAATCATAATATAACAATACACTTCCATCCAGAGCACTATTGCTCAGGAATAATGGACACTAGATATAGAATTTTGGCGGTACAAGTTGGTCTAGTTGCACCATACTTGTATCCCCCGTTGGTTAAACGCAACAGTGAAATCAGTGAATCAATTTGCAGCAACTGAGCCAAGATAAATCACTGGTTGGTGGTATACCTACCTCTCTGAAAAATGATGGAGTTCGTCAGTTGGGATGATTATTCCATTCCCAAGTGTTTCTGGAAAGTCATTCAAAATTCCATGGTTCCAAACCACCAATCAGAATAGTATATATATATATATATCCCCTTAAATCCCATTAAATCCCATTAAATCACCATTTTTGTTCCAGTCACCACCAATCAGACTATCAATTTCCCATTTTTTGTTGGTTAAACTCAGCTGTATCCTGTACAACAAAAACGACCCTCTTCCAGGGCCTGCCATCTTCAGTCGGATGGCCAAACCTCGAAGCCAGAAACCGGCTTGAAAAAACCCAGTCGGAAACATCAAACCTAGAACATCATATGGAGAACAGCATGAAAACATGGAGAAATCCATCCAAAATATCCAAGTTACATGATCAACATGGAGAAATAGACAGAATCAATCTTGATGAAAATGGATCATTTTAATCATGGATTGTCCCCTCGAAAATTTGAACACCATTGAGTCCAGCAAGGTACCAAACAGGTCACCAAGCATGCTACTCATTGGCTACACAACCCATCTGCTCCACGCATATCCGATATATCCTTTGATGCCGGGCAAGAAACAAGAATGTTTGGGTGGGATAGTATTTCCCCGAAGTTGTGGCTAGATACCCCAATTACGTTCAGCAATGAAAGTGGTTCTAGAACTGTGGAACCCATCAAACGGATATCATCCTTGAACATTGCATCTCAGATAATCTTGGAATACTTAGCTAAGCAGCTAGGAAGCATACCGCATACCAAGTAAATATGATGCGGAACATGCATGACTAATCAGCGAGTTATACTCATTTCGGTTGATCACCCCTAGCAGCAGTTTCTTCCCACCAGTACCGTCCAGGTCGCGTCCCTTCAGCTCCTCGGCTGTGACCGAACTTGACCAAACTTGACCGATGCGACAACGATGAATAGATCCACACACGGAACCAGGGGTTCTGTTTTTTGCAGGGGATGGGATGAGTCTAACGTCACCAATTTTGAGTGAACATGACCACATATTTCCTTGGCAAAGCTTCGGCAAAAACGATTGATTGGTGGGAACTTGCATGTTCCTTCATTCATAGAAGCAAATATAAACTTACAAGTATGACCCAACCAACCCTTGCTGTACCCACGTTGAGAACACCGTTGTGAAGAAACACCTCCGATGCCCTCCGATGCCACCAGAGTCTTTCACGGACCCATGGCTTTCATGGACCCATGGCTGATCTAAGGCTGCACAACTGCTGAAACCCCAAGATCTGTGATTTGTTGCCTTCGGATGAAGATCTTCTGATGAAATCACAAATCTGCACATTTTGCCTCTTAAACCATCCAATTTTGGGGATATATACATATACATATATATGTATATATATATAACATAACGTGTATGTATATAAGTATAATACATCATGTGTACATGATGACATGTCTACATACTAAACTATATAAACCAGACACGACTTTTCCGCCCCAACGTCGCATATCTAAAAATCCCCCTGCGCCAAAGTGTCGGGAATGGACTTATCGATCAAACAGGTTAAGGTGGCGGCACCCCAGTTGGGCACTTCCATCTCATCCGGAGTTTTACCTTGGGATCATCTCACAGGAATTGCCAAACTGGAAACACTACCCGAAATGGTAAACGTTTACAAAACGATGGAACGATCCACCGTGCTATGAATGGGTAAATCCACTATTTCGACTGGGCCATTTTCAATAGTTTTTTGTATGTTTACCAGAGGGTATCTCTATTTACTCTATTTGTCACGATGTTCCTGTTTTCAGGCAAACATGAGGGGTTGCGGTTACTCTTCAACTTTGAGAGCTTATTGAGAGTCAACTGGGCAAAGGCACATCACTGTCCCATCTCCTAAAAACTGGTTGGGTAATAGTTGTCCCGTCCTTATTGTAGGTAACAATATAGTATAATATATATATATATTTATAATCCTCAATAAAGCAGATAGGTTAATAACACCCTTTCTTCTCAATGGGCTTGAAAAACTGCGCTCCAGCGACCAACGGGTGGTAAAACCCATAGAGTTTTGGTTGGGGGATGGGAACAAAACACATATTTGGGACCGAATTGAGGGTGTTTAGTCCCAAATCAATTGCGAATCAATTGGATAGGATGATGTGTTTAGCACCCAGTTAGCACCAAAGAATATTTAGTCCCTTTCATTGAAGGGGGAATAGGATGATTGATATTGGTTTCCAAGTCCGCGATCTCACTGATCAACTGCTTCACCCCAGTTGCAGCAGCCCTACAGCTCAGAGTTGCTGGCTTCAATCCGTCAATGTCAACTGCAGTTTTTGGTTCCAGGCTTATAAGTATGCTATATATAACCATATTATACTTAATAACTATATATGTTGGCCCAGGCTTATATACAGTTAATAACCATATTATTAACCATTACTATAACAATATTATTATCATACCATCATTATTAACCATATTTAACCATTTTTAACCATTGAGATTCCACCATTTTTCAAACCACCAAGTTTTGGTGCTTGGATACCAGCGCTGGTCCCCGTATCGATGGTTCAACAATTACATCACTCGACAGCCAGGAAGATGGGAAAATCTACAGGAATCACTACTCTTTTCCACATAAAGAGTTTCCAGGTAGTTCCAGCAAATTTCCCCCAGCAATTCGCTTTTCTTTCGACCGAGACCAAGTTGCAGTACTTCTGCTTTTGTCCACCGCTGCTTCCGCTGGAGCCACCTTTGTTTGAGACCGGGATGTAGCACTCACCTGCCGCAGGGGACGAAATCGCTGAAGTTCAATGGATTTCTTCAGGGCGAATCTACTCTCTGGTTATTTGACTTAGTGAGGAAAATCACCCAAAATCATAGGTCAATCATCAGAATTCATCTGTGGCCTATTTTCCATAGCTATACAGGCTATACAGGCTATACATAACTCTAGAGGGTATAGGAAACCATGGTTCTTATTATGTATCTGGGTATCCTTTAAAATGTCACATCTCTGAGTGACATGTTCTGCTGCCTGTCCAGTTTGATCAGCTCAATTTCCGGTAATTTCCAGCAAACCGTCTGGTAAACATACAAACAACTATGGAACATCACAATCGTTAATGGGTAAATGACCACTATTTCTATGGGGTATATGTTTGGTCAAAACAAAATTCCCTATACCCTTTGGTAATTTAACATAGCTATTGAAGCCATGGCCCATAGAAATAGTTGATTTACCTATTCAAAATGGTGATTTTCCACTTCGCAAAGTGTAAACGTTGACCGGGTAAAGGACAAGCGGGATCCAGAGAACCCACAACGCAAGGATTGATGGATGATCCCCCAATTTTTGTACCCTCTGGTAAACATACAAAAAGCTATTGAAAGATCCACCATTTTCAATGGGAAAACTCACTATTTCTATGGCTATTTTCAATAGCTATGTTAAATTACCAGAGGGTATCAGGTATTGACCCATGGTGGAAGAATCAATGAAACAGCAGAACCAAAAATTTCAGTGGAATCCGACCAACCTGAAATCAGATATTATTTTGGGATGGTTCCCTCTAAACATAAAATGAAGATTCACAAAAATAACTCGGCCCGTGGTCGTTATAAGAAAAATGACTCTACTTGCGGTGGGATCGTATTGATAATAGGAATACATAGAATAGGAATACATAGGAGAAGAAATTTGAAACAACTTCCCCCATCGGATGCCCACATTAAAACATGGCTAATTAGCCTTACCCCCTGACTATAAAAAACAGTTCGCTGTGGAACATGGTCCATTTATTTATATATAGATGATTTACGATGGATTTTTTGTGATTGACCTATAAATACCATGGTTATTTTCCACTTCGCAACACGTTGCCAATAACCAGAAGGTAGATACGCTAATTTTTTTCATGTTCATCCTACTTGGAGATCACCAAACGCGCCTGTGTAGCAGTCGATGTCCGAAGTACACTTGGTTCCAAGTTGAACTTGAAAAGTTTCCTGGGAGAAACTGGGAGAAATGGTTCCGTCATGTTGTCATGTTCCAGGGCTGATTTTGAAGACTTCTGAGCACTTGAAAAAGTATCTGGAGATTATATTACTGTACATCCCCAATAGTTGGGTGATGTTCAATTAGGACATTTACCAAGCCCTGAGAAAGAAACACATTCTACTGAAAACCTTCCCAGTCTAGCTTCATCTTTTTGCGCCGGGAAGATGCGGCCAAAACAGAGCACCCGAGCTAACCTATCATCCAATCGCTTTACCCTGATGATATTCCATATCCGACATGGCCAAATGTTTGTATTTTTTGTGATATCAACATGTATCAAGATCCACACCCAAAAAACCATGACCAACCTCAGATACCATGCAAAAAAAGATAAGACTGCTGGATCCATGTTCTCTAACCTATGATTCAAACCTTTCCGTGGATCAAACTTACCAATCCCATCATAATCAAGAAACCGTTCTACGCACCATCTTTTTAACGTTTTACCTCAATATTTTGTAGCAACATATATATATATAATATACTATCGTTTTCTGATTAGAATATCATTATATGATACTGTCAGTATATCAAGAATTGTATACTATCATTTGAACATATAATACACCATTTGCCTTGGCAATTTATGTCACCCTGGCAATGATCATTTGTGGCAACATATTTTGGTGCTTAAAACTATTCAACTCACCAGTTGGCTATGAAAAATGGTCCATTTATTGATGTTTTGTGATGATTTACCCATTGAAAACACAGATTTCCAGTTCGCGACGTTGAATAACCAGAGGATAAATCCCAATATTTTGTTAGTTCCCAACAATTTAACACTTAAATCCCTACGACCAACTTACGTTCTACAAATCAACTATAAACCCTTGTCTTTGCTGGTGAATTTCCAGCGATTTCCTTGTTTGTGATGGCATCCCGAGCCTTCCAGTTGGAATACCCCCTGGTAAACGTTTACAGTTTGCGAACTGAAAAATCACCATCTTTTAATAGGTAAATCAACTATTTGTATGGCCATTTTCCAGAGCTACGTTAGTTTACCAAAGGCTAAACATCCACACCTTCCCGCGCCCCATTTGTTGAAACACACGCCGTGGCTCACTCCAAGCCCCTTCCACAGCAGTGCGGCACTCGTCCACCACTTTCCACACATCACTGGTGGCATCCATGAAGTCCTGGAAAAGGGCGAAAGTTGCCATCATCTTCAACTATATCCGAGTATATCTCATTAAATCCCATTATATAATTTTATAATAATAAGAATCATAGCAATAATATATGATAATAATGATAATAAATCATATATATATATATATATGTGATCTAATATGAGTTCCTGTCAAAATCCTTTTACATCTCAGTAGTTTCTACAGTCGGTTATCGCTGTTTTGGTGGCCTTATCGCTTTACAGTGTTTCGTGCACATCTCTGACAAAGGTATTTTTGCAATACTGCAGTGATTTTCAACCATTTTGGCCGAAACTCAAATGTATCTATCTATCTGTCTGTCTGTCTGTCTTTCTATCTATCTATCTATCTATGTATCTATCTAATCTTATCTAATCTTACCTAATCTTATCTAATCTTATCCATCTAATCTTATCTATCTAATTCTATCTATCTAATTCTATCTATCTAATTCTATCTATCTCAATCTATCTCAATCTATCTAATTCTATCTAAATCTATCTATCTATCTATCTATCCATCCATCCGTCCATCTATCCATCTATCTATCATATATAGTCCCATAGTCGAACCATTTGGATAAATCCTCTATAGCTGTATTATTTATTGTCATCGACCTTTTGGTTGTTGAATGGGGGAGCCCTCTATCCTTTTCGACGTGACCAACGTTGAGACTGCCTCACACCTTCTTGAGCCAAAATTGCGATAATAATCCTTAAGCACAATATACAGCCATCGGATAACTCATATACATATACACATACATATACATATCTGTATATATATATATACTTCTATGTATGTATATATCTATATCTAGATATGTATATATATATACATAATATTAAACTTTCACACTTTCACACTCCCACCCCCCATGCATACCTGCTCTCTCTCTCTCTCTATATGTATATGTATGTATATACACAACATAAATTAAATAGATAGATCACATCCATCCCCTCAGCCGTTTCGCAGTGCTTCGCAATGCTTCGCAATGCTTCGCAATGCTTCGCACCTTGTAGGGCCCAAAGCAGCTCTTGGCGGCCTCCGTCTCCGTGGATGCGTAGGTCATGGCCAAATCCAACGCCAAAGTGCCCGAGTCCTGGAAAAACATGGGAAACGCAAGGGAAAAATGGCGAATTTGTGGGGAAAACATGGAACAACTATGGAAAAAAATGCGATTTACTCTGAAAAACATAGGAATTGAATGAGAGGTAGTTGATGGAAGATTATGGAATTGATGGCGCATCTGTCAACACTTAGATGAGTGTTTAAACACCAAGTTTGTAGGTAATATTGGAATTCACGGACCAACAACTGTGGCATCGGAGTGTTGAAGAGAACAAATGGGATTGAAAGGGGGTCGAATGAATGAACCGATACGGGAGTTTAAGCAACAAGCAATGGAATGTAAGCAACACCAAGACATGAATATAAGCAGCACATGTTGGACATTAGCCAACAGAAATGAGGGATATCAAGTAAAAAAAGACAGGACATGGAAGCAGCAAGCGACAGTTGGATGACTCCTCCTGGTTGAAAATCACCTGCTGCATCTGGGGTGTGTTTCCCTTCGCCAAGAAGTGGCTCACCAAAAAACAAAAAATGGGGTGACCCACTTAGGATTCCTTGGAGGTTATATTATATATATACCCTCTGGTCATTTAACATAACTATGGAAAGATCCACCATAGAAATAGTGGTCATTTCCCATGAATAGCATGGTGATTTTCCATAGTTTTTTGTACGTTTACCAGAGGGTATATATATATATATATCTACAACTATCCCAATTAATATCCCAATCACACTATATCTCAAGTCCCTAATGAACTGTTGATTCCCCCAAAAAACACCTTGATTCGTGGGGTTTTCATCAACCAATCTTCAACCGAAGGGTGAACCTCCCACTGTTTGGCCGGTCCGTGGCCGCTGAGAAGAGGGCAATATTTGACCTGGGGCGCGTTTGTGGGTTGAGGGAACCATCCCAAAGAGCTCAATTTGTTTTAGCCTCAAAATTGGATACTCTGAGATCAAGAATGACGAATTTGGGGGGTTCTTTATTGCCCAATTTTTGAGCCCTCATGTTTGAACCAAATAAATCCGTATCTCCAGGATCATGTCTAACCCCACCATTTAAGTTGGTAAAAATCACGATAGCCTACAAAAACAAAACATCTTCTTGGCATTTTGTCCACGATTTGTGGAAAAGGGGTATTTTAAACCAACTACACAAGCCAAATTGACTACACCCAAATATGAGGCATTCCTTTCAAGTGGAGAGCCCAAGAGACTCATTCACATCGTCCACCACTGTGATCTTCTCCTTTCACAGGAAACTCAACCAGTCGTGGATGAACCAATGGGAAAATTTCCCAACAAAAATGACAGCGACTGATTTGGGGCCCATTTTGTTGTGGGTGAAACATGGTGAAACGGTGAACCCCCTATAGTTTTCTAGTTAATATATGTTAATATGGGGAGAATTATGAATCTGTGCTTGACCTTAAATCATCTAATCAGCTACGAGAAGGATTCCACGCGCACACCCCCCAGAGTGCGTCTGCTGGTGCAAACACCAGTTTTCATGAGCAATTTCCTCATCTTTGACAGGGCTTGGTTGAGCTGTATCCTCAAATTTTCTGATGAAGTCCTTTCAGAATGTATCTTTCTTACAACAACAGTCTTTTTGATTGTTTCTGTCAACATCATCAATTTTGCATGTCAAATAACCATCAACAGTGTAGTTCGTCAATTCCGACTTTTTGTCGGTTCCAAGAAAATATTCCAATCATTTGATGAGTCTCACTGATGGTTGGTTGGTGGTTTTACGAACCTGAAGATATGGATAATTTAAAATCCATCATTCCTAGTCCTAGTCTTCAAGGAAGTAGCGCGGTTCCTTATAATCCCTCTATACACAACCTTCGGTAGGCGGGGCCCTCACGGGTTAATCAATAGACATAGCCCCAAACGAGGAAATGTCAACTTGATTTTCTGGGTTGACCGGGTTGACACTGCATGGGTCAAACTTTGGCTGGGAACCACATGGCAAACAAGACTTGAACTCTTACCAATTTTCAGCTTGGAACTAGGAATTACCCTCTGGTAAACATACAAAAAGCTATTGAACATGGCCATAGAAATAGTGAGTTTTCCCATTCAAAATTGTGATTTTCCATAGTTTTTGGTATGTTTACCAGAGGGTATGTGGAATTATGCATACCCATTTCAAATCACCAAGAACACGTCAACAACTGAGATGGTTTGTTGATGCCTTGATAAGGACGTGGGAAATTCATCATGTAGACCTGCAATCACAGCCAATCTTAGAATAGACTGCTGCCAAATAAACTGGTTCGGCGAAGAAAAACCCATTTATAACGAAAGACGAAGTTGCAATCCCTTGCCCTAGTATTAAATACCACCCGGAATCCATGGTTGAATATTTCATCTATCCCTTTTTCAGGGACCCACATGCGGGGGATTGGAATTGCTTGGAATTCCTAAACTACTCAAGGTTCACGCAGCAAGTCATGTCAGTCATATCCCAAATTTCCCTTATCCTTGGACATCCACATTCATAGCCACATATGAACTGCTTGAGAAACACGTTTCAGGTGGGGTAAAGCCTCTGGTAATTTAACAGCTTGCCAAACTTGCCCGTTTATAGACGAATTACCCATCGAAGATGCTGATAATATCCCCAAAGGACTACCCTTTTTCCCAAATCTAGTCATGGGCAATCTTTGGTACAAAAAAAGGGTAATCTTTTGCTGGTTTATGGTGAGTTTCCATTTTATTTTAAGAATATAGCAAAAAACTAAAGGATTAAAGTAGCTATCCACGGTTGGGGATGTAGTTATTACTGTTTTTTGCTGTGGTAATTGAACAGTTTTCTATTGAAAATTGCCCATAGAAATAGTTGATTTACCTGTTAGACATAGTGATTTTCCATAGCCATAGCTAGATTAATTAACCACTACTAATAGTATTATATTCACCATATGATTAACCAGTGTATTAATTAACCTATGAAAAAAATGTGATTTTCCAGTCGACAACTGTCCGGCCAAATTGGCCAGCCAGCCTCTACGGAGCGGGGACCACAGCATTGCTCTTGGCGCTTCACCCAGTTGCAGCAGGGATCCTTTTCCCACCTGTGCCGTGTAAAATTGTTTGCAGCTTAACGGATGGATTTAATGTGAATTCATAGGCTTTAGATGGCTAACTTGGCTCACGGTTTCGGTGTCTCTGTCGGGTTTTTGTTGTAACGATAGGGGGTTTAGACACCAGGAACTGGGAGGCCCACATGGGATAGCTATCTATGGGGATAACTATGGTCAAAAATAATCATAAATGATGGATTATTTCATCCAATGTAGTTTCAGTATAGTAGTATGGCATGCGACATGATGGCACCAGTATATCCTTCATACCATCATATCATGGATGGTAGACTAGTAAAGCATATGGTATCATTAAACAAATTTCCTATGCGACCTTTGGATTTTTCGCATCCCCCAACAAAAGTATATGTGGAAAATTCTGGGTTTAATATGGCACAAGAATATTTTCTATCTCCATATTCGTGGATTGCAGGTAATAATGCTTAATATAACTATGATAAATCATCATCTTGTCTCCATTTTAGCTTCGGGGGCCATAAACAATGGGATAACTATGTGCCTTTGATGACGGATATAACACGGGCCTTAACCATGAAACGGGGCGATACTGCTGCAATTGATAATTAAGAGCTATTCTGGTTAGAGGGCTGTAATCAAACATAGTCAGAGTAGATTCCCAATTTTTGGTGGATGAACCGATGTCCAGGCTTTAGAAGGCTGATATTGCTATTTTGGACGAAGAATCGAGGGAGTTTTGAAGCCACATCAATTTGTTTAAAAATTGGGCATGCACCCTGAATGGCTACCAAGCAAGATAGGGGAATTCGTGAAAATATGATTGACATGGGATTTGACAGAAAAAAAAACTAGGACTGAACATGTTGAACCGGCTGGGCACGGGGTTTAATCGACCGAACACGACATTGGACCGATAACAATAGTGATTTCATAAAGCCGGTGCTGAACTGAACGATCTGTGCTGCTTTTTGTCGTTTACCTGTCCAAACCAATTCTGTCCAATGTCTGCCTAGGCCATTTTGTAGGGCGAATAACGCAATTTCATACAAATTCGAGCAGGATACTTATCATCTCATCTATTTTTTGGCTGGGTCCACATTGGATCCGAATTCAGGATGTTCATTCTGGATTCTAGAAAGGACACACCTCATGGCTTCGAACCAGAGCCAAGGGGCCACTGAATCATGCCTCGGTGCTTTGGCAATGTCTCTGGCATGCCGGCAGAGGCAGACAGAGGCAGCACCGTCAACTGGCTCTCCCTGAATCACGAGATGCTGCGTATCAGCCGCATTTGGCGTCAAACAGATCAAAGGCGGACCACATGTCTCCATGTAAGCCACGCCCTCATGTCGGCATCGGTGGTGGCCATCTGTCCCCACAGCTGAAGCTCCGTCCAATGACGGAAAATGCGGATGTAGCCATCAATCATAGGGATTTTTAGGTGGTATATGGTTGGCAGGTTGGTTTATAGCTAACTAGTGACTTTTAAGCAGTACCATATTTTATACTATGTTATATAGTACCAAATTGGTTTTTATTCTAATTGTAGTCACTATCATAATCAGAATTTTATGGTACAGATTCATTATACTGATTATGTACCATAAAATTAGAATCAATTTTACTGACTATGGTACTAAATGGTACAGTCTATAAAAATATACTGATTATGGTACATCAGAATTTTATGGTAACCATAATCACTATTCTAATTATAGTAACTATACTAATTATAGTCACTAATACTATATTACAGATTTTATAGTGACTGGGGATAACAACCACCAACTTATAACGACTGGGTGGCACTGTATGCACCGTATCAACCCATGAAATTGGTGAAACTTTCATGACCATGAAGTATAAAATAGATGCTAGCCATGAAGTTGCATGATCTATGTCCATGGGGAAATATGTGGTGCAGTTGAAGTGAAAAAAGTATAACACAGTATAACTATGGTAATATATTGTCCCCATAAGTTGGGATATAACCCTATAAATGTGGTTCTATACCCATTTATATCCTCAACTGCACTTCCAAGTATGTCTCTCTTAGGGCAAACCTGGGGGGGACCTTGCAAGAACATGGCGAAAGAATCCCTTTCTTCACATAGCACTCAAGTTTGTCAAGCAAGCAATGGAGAAAAAACGGTCCAGTTTGAATATCCTGCAAAAATCAAATAAATCGCAGTTGGATAGCTCAATACACACACACACACTAATATATATATATATATAAATACATATACACATACACTGTATATACATGTACATCTGGCCTGTCCTACCCCACAATGGCCGTTCGAATATGTAAAACATTGATAAACCAGTGCATGTTGTTGGAGCTAACAAACCCAGAAACAGACATCTGAACTCGGTCTGTATATATATATATGTAATATATATATACACGCACATTTTGAGTATATACATAAGCACCTAAAGTATGATCAAATAGCCAGATGTGTACATATATATAAAAGACATAAGCACCTAAAGTATGATCAAATAGCCAAATGTGTGTAATTTTATATATACATGTACATACACCGAAACAACCGAACATCTCTGGCTTTTAGACCAAAGCCACGCAGGATTCACAGCACCCGTGATGTCCTCATAAGGCACCGTGCACCTCAGTGCCGGGGGTTCAATGGGTGATTCCCAACGGCGGTGATTCTCAGTGAAATGATCCCCAATAGATCCCCCCCAAAATCATCAATGTGAAAAAATGACCATTCAATAGCTGGATGGTTCATTGTTTCAATGAACATTTCCATTATTTAATGGATTGGCGCAGGGGCCAAGCTGTTGTTCAGGTGGATGCCTGAGATCAATCCTGCAGCTGGTGTTGTCGTTAAATCCGGTGGAAAAGCGACGGCCGGCTCTTCGTCCACCATGCGCCATAAGTTCTGGCCACAAGGGCTGCAGAAATGGGGTCGCACAGCGCCATCTCGGAAGGAGGCAGACCCAACGTGCCACATCGAGCTTGAAGCTCAGTGCGCAGCGTGTTGCGGATTGCCTGAAGGTGTCCGATCAGGATGGAGTTGACAAAAAGCTGAATCGCCGGAGGCAGTAGAGTATGAAAATATGCAGCCAGCTTTCCTTCTTTCACCCATACTGGTGGAGGAGTCAGCGAAGCCATTGCAGCGGCGGGAGCTTGATTGCAAAAGCTTCAGCCATTATTTAAGATGGATGGTCGAAACCCGGGGAAACCCGGATGCTACTCGGAAATAGCAAGCTAATGGATGTTTATTCCACCAGTCCATAGCTAACTTGACCAATCCCCATAGAATTTATCGAACGCATATATCACAGTAAGACATATCTAGCTGTGGGTTGTGGGGTAACTATAAAACTATACAGAGAATTGTATAGCTAGAACCCCCAAAAAGTTGATTAAGAAAGATGGACATCTGGAGCTATGAGGCAATATCATCTATATCATCCTGGAACCACTTTTTTTTTTCTTTCTGTCCTGTGGGTCGTTGTTTTATACCATGGTCAAGTCACATGCTGGGTGATGGTGATCCATCTCAGGGAAATCCCAACATCTAATCTAAATCCCTAGTAGCGGATTGATGACCAATCCCTTGAAAAAGAATCCACATTTTGACAACATATGACCCATGGGTATGGGATTTAGAAGCCATTTTACTCGTCAAAGTTGAAACTAATTATCCCAAATGGTGATTCAACTAGAAAAACAAAAGGGTATAACGGGTATAAAGGGAAGTATGTGGACAACCTAAGGATTCCCAAGAATGCCTAGATTGCCATACGCCATATTCCATGGTTTGACCATGGCAAATACGGGATTATTGGGAAGATACGGCGATATGATATATATATATATACGTGGATTATTGTGGATTACAATGGGACTTGAAGCCAAACATATCAACATCATGTCTCTGGGTACAGTCTATGGGAACTTCCATTGTTTTTACCAGAAACATATGAGGATTTAACAACCAAAGTTGATATTCAACTGGGCAAAGTTGGGGTTAATTATTCCAAATGGTGACTCAACTAGGAAAAGCAAAGGAGATAATGGGATAAAATCTCGTATTGACCCGGAATCTACTTTCTAGCTAAGTATTCCAAAAAAAAACGCATCATGAAACAGGGACGTTGCGATGTAGATGTTCTACTGGGGAGCCAGCTCCTTCTTGGCATTGCTGCAACATAGGTTCATCTGTAAGCCTGATAAATATCCAAAAATGTTGATATACGTGGCTGATTCACCATAATTCAGCAACCTGACATACCATAATTCAAACGTAGTGGAACAGTTTGCTATGAAAAAACAACCCGTTTGAAGATGATTTTCCTATGACACACTGTGTTCCATAGCAAACTGTTGGATCAACAGAGGGTAAGCCGGGTAAGCCTGCAAATTGCATATCGTTGGTTCTATCCCCATTTTTTCTAGCTAAATCCATCTAAACCCTCATTTCTTATGGTAATAACTGGTAATAACCCATTGTTTGAACGGCCCAAGAATGTGGTGTTGACCCAATGCCATCTTTATCATCCAAATTTTCCAACCATTTTTTTCAGCCAGAAAGGTCATCGTGACGGGTTTTTCTTGATGGATTGTTACGGGTGGGAGACAAAAAAATCGACCTATTTGGATGGGAAATCGAACATGGCTAGATAGGACATCCCCGAAATAGTGGTTTTTCGTTAGTTTACTTCGCTTGGAACAATCATCCAGGTGTCATCATCATGATGATTTTGATATTAACATATATTAACACCTCCACAAAATTCATGGATTTGCCTACATTTTCCCATATGTTCCTAAAACTTCCCTCTTTTTCCATGCTGCCCAAGCGCTTGTTGGTGGTCTTGGTCTTGGTCTGCGATCCATAGACCACCCAGCTGTCCAAAAAGCCTCCCAAGCTCCCAAGCCCCCAAGCCCAGCCGTCCCATGGGTATAACTGGGTTGACTATGGTCAGTGGTAGATACAACTATGGGATTTCATGGTGGATTTATGATAGCCAAGTTGGTTTCCGATGACTTCAACTATGGTTTCTGATACCTATAACTATAGACTAATTTAACGTAGCGAACTGGAAAGATCCACCATTTTGGACGGGTAAATCATCATAAACCCTCTATAAATGGACCATTTTCCATAGCGAACTGTTAAATAGCCAGAGGGCATACTTCATGGGGTCTAGAAATCAACAAACATTACCAGGGGGGCTCTACCTTGGGGACGATGAGGATAAACCATGTAAGAACTCCTGGGTAGCTTCATCCTTACCCCAATATGAATACCAAATTCACTAACACATTATGCGTACCCTCAGAAATCCTTATTCGATTCGTATCCAACGGTTCCATAAGGTACACCATTTTTGGAAAAACCGGAATTAAGGTTCAACAAACACATCGTACGCAATCCGAACTTAGCGCTTTGGCTTTGTCTCAAATGGAAGATAATGGGAAAGCGGAACACATCAGAAAACTACGGAGTTTTTACAGGTTTCAAATTGGGAAAACCAAAGCTGTGGATGGATTGTTTCTTCCTTTAACCTGGACAATCCCACATTATTCATTGGATTCTCATCAGACAGTTGGCTCCAGAAGGCTCCCGTTTCAGCATGTTTTCACCGGCTGAACCCGAGCGGTCAAGGCTCATCTTCGGGGAAAATTCTGCTTTTTTTCTTTGTTTCTGATGTTGGTAAAACCTGCGAAAGGGTCAAGGGTCGCTGATTTTCAGATACCCAAAAGAATGGAAGAATAAAGAATGGCTGGTATTTCCATTTAACATCCTTTCGTGTGTAGAGACAAACATGCGAAAGAACACAACACGGCTGGTTCTGATAGATCGTCATCCGTCCTTTTTGAAAGATTTGACCACGAAAAAAGCATCATCCGTCACGGATTCGACCTGGTTAGGAATCATAGCTATAACATAAAAACATATACACATAAATATGTGTAATATTATATATATACGTATATATATATATATATCTATGAATAATAACTATGTATGTATACATGTACATATATATATACATATATATACATATATATATATACATACATACATATATATATACATATATATATATAGATATAAACGTAAAGCTATTTCTGAACATATACCACGATAGATCGACACAAGGCCGGCCTTTGCAGCCCGCCCAGGAATCCTATGTCACAGGTCGAGTGGGATTTCAATGGTATTTTAATTGTTGGGTAATTGGATATCAATGGGATGTTAATGGGATATTATGGGATATGATTTAGGGCTAAACTTTAGGCTTCGGTGGTTTAGAACTTCAGGTTAACTTTAGGCTAAAAATGGGGGATATAACTATAGTTCGAGGGGTTAAAACCAACAAACATCACTGGGGAGCCACGTTGTGGCAAAAGCAGCTCCCGAAAAGTTGCCGAAGAGTTGAAGATCTGGAGATTACAGGAAAAATATCTTCAAAAGATCATCGATTTTACAAATTTTCCATCTGGAGATGTATCATCGATTTTACATCCTGGAAAAATATATCTTTGCGCATCGTTCTGGGGATCCCTTGATCCCAAGGTGGATGTTTTTTCAATGTTTGGGATGTTTGGGATCGTAGAGATCACAAAGTGTGGGGATATAGATATCAAATTTCATCAACCTCATTGATCATACTATCTATTACCACATTGGTGTATGTTGAATAACAACTGTCAAACTTATGAAGCTCGACATGAACATTTTGTCTAGCATTTCCATTTGTGGTAAAGTGACTGACTGTCTTTGGGAAACTCAAAATTAGGATAAATAACATATTAGTGTAAATAAACTGGGCACATGGAGGCACAATTATAAATTTGGAGGAAACGTAACGATCACATGATATATACTTAAAAATGTAGATATATGTACATATCAATTAAGTGGTTGCAGTAAATTGGCTTGATAATATCTCAGATACATATTGATGGGGTATGTGAATATGTGATGTGGGCAAATTATATACAATGCACATGGAGAAAAACAACATGTAAAATGGCGGCGTTTTTTAAATCGGGGACCCCTCCACACCACGGGATTCCTTACAAAAACATGCTAATTTGGGTTGTTTCTTGGGGTCCCCACATTTAGAAAACAATAAAATCCCTGTAGGTGTTCCAAGTTGTCACCACCAACTACCCTCTGGTAGTAAACCATGGCTGGCAATGGAAATCCTTCATTGAATGTCCATTTAGGATCATTTGTTCTGTTTACAATGAACTTTTTCCATTGCCAGGTTACATTACCAGGGATGAATCTGATAAATACCGCTATACAATACCAAATCATTTCTGTTGGATATTGGTACCAACAAACAAGAAGGAAATAACACGGCACGATTGTGAAGGTGGTCAGGACAACCCGAGTGGAACATGCAGATTGCCAGTGTAAAACCTGGTAAATATCAACTTTTCCATGTAGATTTGTCTGAAAATAGGTTGCGCCCAAATTTAACGGCTAAGAACCTCATGTCTCCAATTCAATTTGCCATTTGCTTGGAACAATCCACTATTTTCAGGTACCAAACGTTACAAAACGCAACAACTTGGTGGTTGAAGAGTTAAACCCAAGCACTTGGTTTCCCCAGATATTTCACTGCCATTCTTTCAATTTCTTGATTTCTATTTTCATGACATCCTCGTTTCGACCGTCCCGATGTGCCCATCGTCCTTTCCGGTGATCACAAAGGCATGCTGCAGCAGCCGCTGCGACCGTTCTTCAATGATTTGACGCTTTTGCTCACAGCGCATCCTGGGAGTTCCGTTGTCAAAATTTTCGGATGTTGACCAATAAAAAGGGTGAACTAAGCAAGAGACATAGGAATTTGTAGCTAACAGAAACCACCAGCTGGTGCCACCACGATTTTTCAGAGGGTTATATAACTTTCAAAAAAAGGGAAAGAAGATGGTGATGTAACCATTACTAAAAATGGGAGTTATAGGTGATCTTTTGCCAGGCGCTCGCACACGTGGATTCTAGGTGCCGGTGGGGATTGACCGGATTTACCAGCTTTTTTTCTTGGGAATGTGATGGTTGCCATCTGCAGATATCAGATCTATCATCTACCATAGATCCTAGGTCGATGAACAACTCAATGACTTCTTTAGGGGGATCCACCTATTAGATTCTACATGTCTGGTGGTTTCATGGAAAACTAAGAGATCATTTTCCGCGAATGTACCGTGATGGTGACGATGATCATTGTTAGTACAATGACAGCCGTTATATCATTGTTGGTATCATTGCGATCTTTCTTATGATATTTCTAAAAAACATGATCAAGGCACTCCACGGTTGGAAGACACATTAAAAGAACCAAACAACAACCATCACCGATTGTCTAAATGGCAGGTGATTTTTATGGGAAATCTACCCTCTGGTAAACAAACAAAAAGCTATTGAAGCCATGGCCCAGTCGAAATAGTTAACTTAACCATTAATAGCATGGTGGATCTTTCCATATAAATCACCATTTTCCCATGATTTTCCCATGCTTTTCCCATAAAAAATGGTGGATCTTTCCATCGTAATTTTACGGGACGACCAATGGGAAATTGGATCAACGGACTCAACGGACTTTGGAGGTCGATCAAAGTTGATCATCTGGTAGCCGCCTCCATTCCTTCCCTTTTTTTGCGGGTGAACAAAACACACCATTTTCGGTAAAAACCCAAAGGTGAAATCCCAAACATTTACCCATTGTTGCTAGTGAAATCCAAATTTTTGCCTATGGTCAAATCACTATTTTGTGTAAAATGAAGCAAGGTTTACTTCTGCCGCCGGCGTGTTGTATCCCCCTGTTTTTTTTTAAACTCCAAGCTTTATACAGCGGTGCACCAATCACACATTCACCCTTATTCAATTTCAAAAATCGATGTGTTGAATCCATCAACTTATTGATTGTATCAACCAATTAATTTTTATCCAATTACACCCTTTATGATATTTTATGACATGTAACATGGAGTTCGACAAGTGCTGTTCCGAAGAATATTCTCCAACTGGATCTGTCCCAAGAATTGGGTCGTTAAATCTTGGTCCTGTTTGTTTGTCCCATAACACAGGCTGGTTTATAGGGGTTTTCACAATGTGCCACAACAATCGCTGTATCGTTAAGTAGTGTAAACTATTCTTCATCTTGCACAAACTAAAAAAGCATATCCCATATATATATATATATACATATATACATATATATATTACTTATATCATATTATGTGTTTGTCTGAAAATACGGTCTTCCCAAGTGTGATAGATAATCATCCATTTTACCATGAAAGTAGCAATACACTTTCAGGGCGTTCTATCCCTGAAAGAAAATCATGAATCGACCTGATCAGTTCAGCGACGTCCCGACGTGAGTTCGTGATCCATTTTGTCCAGAATTTATGGTATATTCCCATTATGTACATATGTATATATATATATATAAATCTATATTCCATGAATATAAACCATTATTGTCACTTATATCCCCATTATCAACTGGAAACCTGGAAATCATCGGGGAAACATCACCTTTTTGATCCATAACATCCTGGAACACTTGCCTATCTTTTCGAGACAATTTTAACTCATTGTTTAATAGATTGATATCCCCATTATATATATTCCCGTAATTTGCTGTTATATCCCATTTTATCCAATTGTCCATTGCAATATCTCCATGAGGTCCAAAACCATAAACCCCAGATGCGAATAAAAAACTGGGATGTCACACATATGATACTTATTTCATATTTCCCAGATTAGATCCTGATTTTCTGAGTTAAATGATGTTAAACCCCTGTGTTTGCTAGTATAATCCTTGGTGTTTTCCTCGGCTTCCCCATGATTCACGATTTTCACTAAAGGCTTGTGGCCCTGCAGCCAAGCAGCCCCTCTTTGAGTTCCCACCTCTCGTCGTCGTCGCCGCGGTGGCCGTAGTTCTCGGTGTTGGTGGCGGTGCCGCCGTCGCCGCCGGTGCCGGTGCCGCCATCGCTCTCGCACCCCCTGGGCGGTAGCGGTAGCGGGAGTTGAACTCATGTCACTGCCTGGGCTATGCTATCATCAACAGAAATTCAATATGATTATGACTATAGCGATCTATAGCGACTATATTGTATTCAATCTATATCATGGCTATAAATCATCCATACACCGGTTGACAGCAATAAAACCCGCTTGTCCACTAAGGCAAGGCCCCTGACGTGTGGGTTTAGGGCGAATCTGAACCAGCTAAGACTGGCTGGTCACCTTTGAACCCCCATTGAGGGTATCTGATGAACTGGAAATCATGTTGGACCGAATGATAGTCCTATCAATTACATCCTGTTACAAATAGGTAAATCACAGTTTTCGCTATCTTTTGTTTTTTTTTGCTTTTGCTGGTTTCATGGTGTATTCTTGCTGGTACAGTTAAACATACTGCTCTAAAAATGTCAATTTTAGTTGGTCATTGGATCAAAACCGGGGCACCCTGGTGGGGCGCATCCCACTAAGCTGAGGAAGTACCCGATTAATCTAGCGAAGCTACACTATATATAACTGGGTTCTATGACGCTTATCAACCACTTGATAAACAAGAATATGAAGGATTACAACCATAATATAACTGGTGCCATGATATTGTGGTAAACCATAAATAAATAAATGTATATATATATACACAACAGGTTTCAAATATTTAATATACATCCCAATGTGTAACTGGGATCCAAGTAGGACCAGGAATTTTCGAAAAAATAGACTCAACCCTGGGGATAGTCCCATCATCAATGATCGCCAAATATTTGGATTCATGCCCTATGAAAAACCATGATCATGATATTCTTGGGGGTGACATAAACGTTTGCGGGAAGGGATTATAAAAATATTGGGGATGATTATGGAATCACCTGATTCAACTAAAACGCAGCTGGAGTGATTTTTTGTGAAAGTCCGGATAATCCATGGATTGGTCGAAGGGAAAACAATCACCATCAAATTTGGAAGTTCCCATTTCTTCAACAAAATCTGGGAGATAAACTACCTCCACACTGTGGTGTAGTGTAATTAGTGTAGTGTAGGGTAATGTAGTGTAGTTGTAGTTGAAGTTGTAGCTGTCGTTGTAGTTGTAGTGTAGTGTAATCAGTATAGTGTAGTTGTAGTTGTAGTTGTAGTTGTAGTTGTAGTTGTAGTTGTAGTGTAATGTAGCAAAGTTGTAGATGTAGCTGTAGTCTAGTTTAGTGTGATTAGTGTAGTGTAGTGCAATGTAGTGTAGGGTAATTTAGTGTTGTTGTAACGGAAGGTGTAGCTGTCTTTGTAATAGTAGTAGTAGTAGTAGTAGTAGGAGGAGGAGGAGTAGTAGTAGTGGTAGTGGTAGTGGTAGTGGTAGTGGTAGTAGTAGTTGTAGTAGTTGTAGTTGAAGTTGTCATGTACGTAGTGTAGTGTACTGTAATTAGCGTAGTGTAGTGTAGTTAGTGTAGTGTAGTGTAATCAGTCTAGTGTAATGTAGCGTAGTATATTTGTACATGTATTTGACGGTTTGCCAAGATGTTTTTGCCTGGTTTTGTTGATGAATCGTAATTCCTTGCGTGCCGCTTCTTACTGTGCCTTTAAAACCATGTTTGAGCTAAATAGTCTGAAACCCGGCGTTTTATCTTTCATGTGTGAAGCCGTAGCTAAAACCTGCAGTAAATGCTAACGTGCGTCTATATGAACTGGGTGCCGCTGCTAGTTGTTCGTGATGGAACTGGAATATCTGCAGAGCCGGTCGTTGCCTTTGCTGTCGCTCTTGCTTTGTCAAACAGACAGGATAAACTACAAGTTCTCTGGTGGCGACTGGGTCACGGGTCAACCAAAGCCGTTTTGTGAAACTTTTGCTAGCGCATTGCTAGCGGGGATCTAGCGGGTAAAATTACGTACAAATTTGCAAAGTTGAGCCGCAAACCCAAAAACGTAGGAAAAATTGCTGAGTAGCACAGAAATTCACAAAGACATCCTTAGGTTTTAAGGAGCTAAGTTTTACATTTTGACTTTTCTTCATGTTGAAATAACAAGCAGACAGGAACACAAAAAATATCCTTGAACATGGGTGTGAAAAAACTAGCACAAACCTAGCGGGTCTGCTAGCGCTGCCTTGCAGAATTGGTGAATTTAGTTGCGTGCGGCCTCATAACTTTATAACGAAGAGGAAAAACAACTAGGTCCACACTAATTATCAACAACTAGTACAAAATTTCTATCAACTATTTTTGGCAAATGGTCATTTGTATTTGTAGTTGTAGTAGTAGTGTAGTTGCAGTTGTACTTGTAGCTGTCTATCTATCTATCTGTCTATCTGCAAGCTTGAAGCGAAGCTATTCTGTGAG
>Ga0126342_10000675_pt1 | contig 40259 bp, 28 predicted proteins | sample Cyp1metagenome_FD_92528 | JGI IMG/M metagenome (GOLD analysis project Ga0126342, IMG submission 92528) | Coral microbial communities from Lord Howe Island, Old Settlement Bay, Australia - Cyphastrea 1 metagenome | ecosystem: Host-associated > Invertebrates > Cnidaria > Coral ...
ATGCCAGATAGAATGCCAAATAGAATGTCAGAAGATATGTCAGATAGAATGCCAGAAGATTTGCCAGTAAGAAAATGTATAAATGTCATGGTGGGGATCACACGAAGTAAAGTAATTTGTTTATTGCTTGGATGGTCCGGACACTGGAAACGTATTCTAAACTGTGGGTAATCCAACGGTTTGTGATCATGTTCTTCCATGAACATGGCAAGTTTATGTGGTATATACCCCCCTTTTTTGGACAAGTGCATCTCATAACATGACTGCTGTGATCCCATTTTAGGGGCAGTTTTAAAATAACGATACACTCACCGTGAACACCCAATATTTGATGGTTAAGTCGAGTCAATTCCCTAAATATTTTTCAGGAACTACTTCTGGGATTTTGATGGTTAGGAAGGTACCCAATATTGGTGGTTAAGAACTATAGCTGAAGGAATATAGGAAGCTTAATTTCCCCAAGTTTTGGTTCCTTCAACACGTTCCCCCATGTTTTTCATCCTCGTAGGCGCGGCAAATGCGGAAGGCCGTCAGCAAGCTGGTCGAGTCCTAAGGGAACCAATTTTTCGGAGAGATGGGAACGTTTCCATCACCCATAGGATCCATGTATGGTATTTATGGTAACATTTTCCATCAATATACCCCCAATGTTAGCATATATACCAACACCATGGATCCTATGGGTCAACATCATCAACTCTGTTGAGTTGATTGGATTATAACTACTTAGATGGGCCATGGAGTTAGGGAAAACTAGTTAGTAGCCATGGCTTATTCCTAATTGGGATTTGTTGGGGGTAAACAAAGCCCAGTTACTAACTAGTTAACTCACTCCATGGCCCATCTAAGTACTCTGTTCTTTGGGCGTTGAGTGGGGCATTGATTTCACAAAAATCGAGAAAAATCATGATTTATCGATTTATCCGCTTTTGAGCCATTTACATCTACTGAAGAATCTAGATGAGCATGCGACCACCACTATTTCAGTGGGATTTATATGGATTTACCATAAGATTCTGTACACTTTTCTATCCTTTTTGGGTTGTTGCTTGAATTTTCAGATCACCATCTGTCCCCATCACGAAGGCGAGGGCTGGGAGGTGTTTGGTCGATTCTTCTCGGCCCTCGAGGGAGGCCCTAACTGCTGGTTGATGAGTAGGCGTCGGATTTATGGTAGATATATCTAAGGTAACGTTATATAGGTAGGATCCACTATCCCCAAATTTACCATTTTTGTGGAAGGTATAATCCAGCAAATATGGGTGGTTGATTATTGCTTTGCTAACATGATCTATCATGAAACATTACTCATACATCTACAGAATCTACCGTTTGACCCTCCGTTTGTTGCATTTTTGGGGTATTTGGAGGCTCTACAGGTATACAAAAAAATGGGGTAACATCAAGCAACAAACATTTCATCAATGAACTGGGGGAGGGCCTTTCTTGTATATATCAATGGTTGGTGGTTTGGAACATTTTTATTTTTCCATTTCATATATTGGAATTTCCATCCATCCCAACTGTTACTCACTCACTCCATCATTTTTCAGAGGGGTTGGTCAACCACCAAACAGTGTATATATCAATTTGATATGCTCGCTCTGGAAATTCCCACCACTTAGCTCGATGTTGTTGGCCATAAACCTCCATGGCCAGTTCGGAGATTTTTCTAAACGCGGCCCGCGTTTGATGACACCAGAGGGTATTAACCCATATTCCATCAAGTTATCCTATGGAAATATCCCATTATTATCCATATAAAGACCTATAAAATTATATTAAACTATAGAAAACCATAAAACTACTGGGATATCTCATAGGGTTTGATGGTACTATCATCTACCAAAGCCTGCTATCCACAACCTCCTCCCTGTCCCCTGAAAACCTGGGTGCCTGAGGCCAAACAAGACCAGCGACCTGTGACCACGGTGGCGATCAAGAAGGGCGGTGGTGGACACAAGTTGGACAAGAAGAAGGTGGGACCTTGTGAAAACTTCGGGAAAATTAGAGAAACTTCGGGAAAACTTAGGAAAACAGATGGAAACTTCTGGACAACTTAGGGAAACTTCGGAAAACAACTTGGTAGTTGACATATGTTGACATCCTGTTTTTCTATGATTTTCCAAATGGCTTGAAGAGAACATATGCAGCAGATTTCATCTCATAGATCAGTGTAACGTCCAATGATTTACGGTGAAGATGTTCCAAGCCAATCCATTGACCGTATATCGCAACTCCCCAAAAGATGCTGTTCACAGTGTAACGTCCAATCCTGAAACAGTGGTAAATTGCTTTTTCTATCTTGGGGGGTTTACTATGGTTTACTACAAAAAATGAAACCCTTGACTCCTAGACCTTCTGGTGAAAAATGGAAGTCCATTCATGTTTTTGGTGCAATTTGGGAAAGTTTCACCAAGAATCACTGGGTATTTTTCGCCCAAAAAGTAGGGAGAAATCAACTGACAGCTGGTCATCTGAAGAAGACCTCGCGGTGAGAAACTGGGCATTGGAATCATTGGAACAGGAGGGAGAAACAACAAGAATGATGTCAGCCTGGATGTTAAACAGTAGATCAAAACAGCAGTATAATATAATCTATATATATATTAATTGATATATATATATATATAATACATGTGTATATATATATAGTAACATGGGGAATCCCAAAGTCACCGCTTTTTTTCATTTCCAGCCTGGATTGGTCCATGACCCCTCCGGTGTTCTCCCGCTGGCCGCTGTGTCAAAAGGTGCCCAAGGGCGCCAAAGTGAAGACTGTGGATAGAAGGCCCACGACCGAACGTCGGCGATTTTTAGTCTCATGGTGACCATGGGGGGTAATGTCAACGAAGGATGAGACTAAACCATGGTACTCCTCCAATAGTCATAGTCTGATACTTTTTTATGGTACCCTCCCAATTAAACAGCCGTTTGGGGTTTATTAATCCAGGGTTGGCGTTATATCAAGAAGGTCTGAGGTCTGAAGTTGCGATTGGCGTTTCTCCTTGAAGTTATTCGATTGGAGAGAAATCAGGAGGCCTACTGGGCGAAGATGATTCTTGGGCTTTTCGAACATGTCATCAAAGGATTGTTGCTTCGTCAATCTGCTCCCAACCTGTTTCACAAGATGTCAAAGTTTTGGCGGTCCAAAGTTTCTCCATGTCTAAACCAATTTACCTGTCTAGGCGGAGCCTAGACAGGTATGGATTCAGATTGGGTGCGCAAAAAAACCGATGGTTGATAGTTGATACTAAGAATTGCCAACATCCATATCGTTTGGTCTGAAAAAATGGCTACCCCATTCCACTCGTAAATCATCGTTCGGGGTTGCAGTTGGGGTGAAAATAGTGGAGATAACGGCGGTACTGACCCTACCAGTTGGCGGGTTTTTCCTTGATGAGTTGTGCAACTCAAAGTGGAAATCACCATGCCATTGGTTTGTCACGGTAGATGACTTTACTGTGAAATACCCTCTGGTTATTCAACATAGCCATGGAAAATGGCCCATTTATAGATGGTTTACCTATGAAAAATGGAGATTTTCCATGGCTATCTTAAATAGCCAGATGTTAATTATGAACATATACAGAATCTACTTACTAAGTGTAGCCGCACCCTGTTTCATCACCCCCAACCCGAATTGCCATTGGATTCCTCTCGAAGTCCCTGAAGCCCAACGTTCAGCACCGTAGGATGAAGGCTGATTTGCGCGGGGAGAAGAAGGCTCAATTGGGTCCAATGGGAATCAACAACCCCAGCGGGACCATTGGGGACCATTGGGACATGGCATTTTTAGGCTGGTTTGTCTCATAGTGGCCGGCCGTTAAGGCACCAAAAGTTGGCATTTGACAAACACATTGGGATTTTTTGGAGTTGTTTTATGATATCTACCCTCTGGTAATTTGTTACATAGCTATGACAAATTGCCCATAGAAATAGATGATTTACCGTTCTTAACAATGCTGATTTTCCATAGTTATGTCAGTTTACTGGAGGGTAAACCATGAAAAAATGGTGACTTGACCAACAGAAAAGTGGATTGAACCTCACCAACTGAAATGACAGATTCGTAGCAAACTTTGGATTGTACCGTCAAGAATTTCTGGATTTTCTGTTAACTAGGTAGATGGGAGAAGATACCTTCCATCAAATACGTTAATCTCGGTAAATGTCATCACGACCTCACTGTTCTCCCTCACTGGAATCATAGTTAGTAAGGGAAATCATCCCCTTTTATGGCCCAACAATTCAGGTTAGTGAAATATTCTAATTTACCCGGGTTAATGGAAAATGAAAACCCATGGCCCATGACCCTAGATGATTTTCCCATGACCCGAAGACTCCATTTCTTGGGGATTCGAACTAGTTATCCTCCAGTAAAATTAACATGACGACCCTGGCAGTCATCGGGGTTGGTTCAGATTGATTTCCATTAAAAATTGGTGATTTTCAGGGTCGAACTGTTACTTTACCAGAGGGTAATTTGTTTATCATATGTTATCATGGTGATTTGAAAATAGCAATAGTTACACTGTTACACCTTAGTTACACCCATATTAACATCATGGTTACTAGATATGATTTGGATATGATTTGGCAGCAACTTCCAACACGAAGCCGGCGAGTTCGGCGACGCCGGGCTGAGTCAATTGAGGCCCGGAAACGAAACCCTGGCAGATTCAAGGCGGGACTTGCGGGTGGGATGATCTTAAGAGAGCTATGAATCAATAGCCTATAACCCATATGCGAACCATGGTGCTGGTATATAAAAACCTACATGACTGGGTGATTTTGTGCAAATGTTGGTGTGCATATTCCAGCACCATGGAGCACATTGGTAAATATATAAACAGCATTCTTAGGGGGATGAACATCCATAAAATCCCAGCTATTTTGGTGTGAACTCAAAAGGGCTACAAGGTTTTGACTCATCCCAATATGTGGTAATTGGTAATCCAAGCTGACTGTAGCAAAGCTCATAGTTCGATGATTGTATGCATATCCAAACATAAAAGATATAGATATTTTTGCGAGGGGATGTCCCCTAGAAAAGTCACATCCATCAAATTGTGTTCGTAGGTACCCGGCCTGGTAAACATACAAAAAACTATGGAAAATCACCATTGAAATAGTTGATTTTCCCATGAAAAATAGTGATTTTCCATAGTTATGTTAGTTTACCAGAGGGTATTCCGAAGACATGGCATTTGTTTTTTAAACGAACTGGAATCAGTGCCTTCAGAGACACTGCACGTGGGCACTGCTGCAGCAGTGGGGCATTGACGCATCATTGGGATTTCACCGCCCAAAAGTGGCTTCAATGGGGATACCCCAAATCATGGCATCTATGGTTTCTGATACTTATAACTGTAGTTAATGGGGTTTATAAACCATCTTATAGCTGAGTGGCCTCACATTGTAAGTCATGTGGGCCTACCCCCTTGCATCATACAAATCAAAGATGACCATGACAAGTCGTATTCAAAGCACCATGGTGACTTGGAGATCCACCGGGGATCCCCCATGACTTAATAAAACCACCAAAAATGGGGAGAAATCACTACCTGGGAAGCTGTAGGCCCTGGAGATTGCCACTTGAATTATGAATATGTACAATGGGGGCCCCGCCGTTTACGATTGCTAAGCTCGTGAACATCCCTCCACTATGGTTTATGATACCTTAAAAAGCCATGTGGGTGACATTTACAATGTGAGGCCCCCAAGATATCTAAGTTGGTTTATAACTCCAATAACTATGGTATATGGTACTTATAACTATACTTCATGGGGTATATAAACCAACTAACATCACTGGGTGGGTCAACATCGTAGGTTTTATTGGAAAATTCGACGACAGTGGTGGACAAATGGGAAATCCACCTGGGAAGTGGGGAAATGGCAGGGAATGTGTTGGCTATTTTTGTTGCATCATCTTAAGACCTTAAGCAAATATCAGTTAAGTAATGAATCAATGGCCATTTCAGGAACCTAAATTGGAGGTACCTACCATATATAAGGCCTATTTTTTAGGCCTATGTAAGGGAATCCCCACAAAATATGCCCTTATATGGTACAGTACCTCCATTTCAGGATCCTGGAACCCCATTGAATGAACTTCATCTTTGGAGGACTATCAAGAAACCATCAGAGATCCTAATTTGGATATATTTGGATAGTCACTTAAGTCCATATATTTTTGTTGCTGATGATCGAATGATCGGCATGCCAGATGCAGCAGCGCAAGACGCAGCAAAAGATCAACAAGGGCAAAAGGCGGGTCGCAAACCAGCAAGACCGGTCAACGAACACTTGGGGAAGGGAAGATTTGATGACAGAACTAGAGAAGATGAAGATCTCACAAACATGCATGGATACTGTGATGGGGGGATGTCGTGAAGATTTGATTTACCAACTTGTGAAAATCAGATGAATGGACATTACTGAGATTGACTAAGATTACTGGCAATTTGATCATCGACGTACCGCCTTGTCCGAAACCACGCTGAAGTCTCGGGTCAGATCGATCCGATTCCAGGCGTGGTAAAGGCGACAAAGGTGGCAAGCCAGGAGGACCTGAGATGATGCTGTTGGATTTTCGCGGGCCAGGGCCCAGCTTCAACCAATCCCGCAACAAAAACCAGCGACCCGGCCTGGTTTTTACATACAAAAAGCGAACTGGAAAATGGATGAAAATGGCCCATTGAAATAGTTGATTTACCGTTCTTGAAATTATGGTGGATCTTTCCATATAGTTATATTAAACGTTTGCCAGAGGGTATCACAGCGATGACTTTTCACGTTTTTCGGACTGGACAAGAGTGACATGACGACTATGACATACTATGAGAAACAGAGGTGAAGGTCTGTGTCAACTCCGTGAGGAGGAAAGAAGCGAAAACACGGTGGAGATTAGACGTCTTGGCTACGGTCCAACGGTAAATGCCTGAGTCTGCTGTGAAGGAAACCACGGAAGAAAAACGGTTCTGTCTTGTTTCTCTCAAAAAAAAGATTGGTAGCCTGTTGGATCGTCGATGTTCTTCATCCAGTGTTTGTCATGTCAGCCGAATTGTGCCAATAATGTCTTTCAGTGGGCTCAGTTCGAGTGTCAGTCACTTTTCACGCCCCTGTGGGGGGCGAAGTTTGCAGTTTCACAAAGCCGAAAAACACGGGGCGTGTTGAATCCTGTGTCGGGTCGGCGTCGGGTCAGGGATAAGGCTTTGGCTTTGTGGCAGTGAAGATCGTTCCCTGAAGGCTTTGAGGTTTGAACGCTTCCAGAAATCTTGGGTACCCTCTGGTTATGTCAAAATAGTTATTGAAAATGGCAATATAAATAGTGGATTTACCCATTGAAAATGGTGATTTTCAATAGCTATGTTAGTCATTGCCAGAGGGTAATTAATCAAGATAGATACATCAAGAATCATCAAGATATTCCTTCATGAAAAAATACCGTCTTCTTTTGCGCAAGGAATTCTCTGTCGAGATGTAGTTCTGGTCGCGAAACAGCGCCATCAAATCTCGACCCATCTTTGGGAATATTTAATAGATTTTAATAGATCTTTGGCCAACAAATGAAATTTGCAGCTACAGATTGAAATCCATATAGGTTTGGCATATTTCACAACCAAGGTTAACTGTCAAGATGAGGATCTGCTTAAAAACTTCAGGTTTTTCCACAAAAATCTCAGGTTTTCCTGGCGCTGGTCATAGCCATGGCTCCCAGGAATCGGGGACAAGATCGTTACCCTTTGGGGTTACCCTTAGGGCCGAACTTGCACGCTGATCCCCGGAGTTCGTTCACCTTTATAAATAGGATACGGTATATACGCTTAGCCCATTTGTAACTGAGGTGAACGAATCTCCAACTTGGATGAACCACCAAGTTTCCGTAAGGTCTATTCAATTCTTCTTTCGATTTCCCTAGGTGGTTAGTTCATGTTAGTTCATTTTTCAGAAATTAGGATGAACTGATCGATTTCAACAAAGTCTATTTCTTTCGATTTCTCTCAGATTTCCCAAGTTTCTTCATTTTTTCCAGGGCCGGAACCATCCCTTTCCAAGTGCAGCCCGCTACGTTGGACCTTGGCTCGAAAAAGGGGGGGCGACACGCGACACGAACGACAAAAAAAACCACGACCTCCGACCGCTTTCCACCAATGGGCAAAGCTTCGAACTCGAAGCCTACAGGCTCCAAACGCAAGGCACGAGTCTGAAGGTGCTACTTGGTGGCGCATCCCAGTTAGTATATGTCGGTTATAACCTGTTATAATATGTTATAACCTATAAACGGGCTATAAGCCACTTACATCACTTACTAACTGGGATGAACCACGTACTATGTGCTACTTGAATATCTTGATAAGCAACAGGTTGGGCATTGAAGTTGAAGCTTGAAACATCTGATAAAATGAGTGCCAATGCCATATGAATGAATACGCAACCATTTGGTAATTAAGAAGCCATCGGTTACGAAATCAATGTGAATCCGATAGGGAGCATGCCCATCAGCCAGAAATTTCATATGATTATCGTCAGTTATAAGTGATATATGGGTCAAATCCTATGAATTTACATGAATTTCCCATATAAATGGATATAAATGGGGGAAGAACCATCCAGCACCAGCTCTAACGCCCAGTAAACCCGTCCGGGTACCAGGGTCAAATGACCCCCGATGGCTGGATGAAATGGTAAATTTCCCATATCCATTTGTAATCCATGTGTTTATTCGTGGTAAATATTAGTGGTATCCCACAGTGTCATCTACAAATATGGTGTAAATCTACAATGGTAATCCATGTGTAATCTTTTTTTTAAAGAAATGGTACGAGATATCCATCTACTAATTAATGATGTTCCACGAATCCATAATATGTATTTTATCACCATCAGTAGAATGGACCATAAACATTCCACCACACCAATTATATATGTTGCTTCAACCACTCTTCAACCACCATTTCACATCCATCCTTCGAATGGTTTTTTGGGCGACTCGCCGGTGCCAGGCCTTACGCGGACCTAAGAAAGACAGGAACGGAACTGGTTGTTTCGGACATTTGTTTTCGCAGCACTTCTTCGGACGTTTGATGGATACTGTACAGGATGGGGCCCCCCAGTTATAAGTGGGTTTATAAACCATTTTAAGCCCTATTAACTATAGTTATATGTACCATAAAGCCACTTATAAGGCAACTTAGCTATCTTGGGGGCCCCATCCTGTAGTTGTTGTATTTTTTTAGATGGCACATTAATACCCATAGGATCCATGTATGCTATATATGGTAACATTTACCAGCAATATACCCCAAATGTTAGCATATATACCATACATGGATCCGTCATGGGATATGATTTGCCGATCATTTTTTTTGGGATTCATCAACACATATATGATATGGATATACTGGTAAATAGTTGACTATGGAAAGCCACCAGCTACTTCATTGCGGTAAATCATCACGCTAACTGGGCCTTTTTCGCCATGTCAAAACTACCGGATGGCATGGAACTTTATGGTCATTTTACGGTAATTCAACCAGAGGATTTTTTCAGGTTGGGTGGTGTCTCAATCAGCAACCAGTACGTCTACGTCAAACCCCAAGTGTTCTTCGTCAAATCCCAAGTTTTCTTGCGACAAAAGTATAGTTTTGATGTGTTTGGATGGTTCATTTCATTTACATCAAAACACATATATTTAGATATAAAAGCACATCTGAACTCATTTACACATCAACTCATTTACATATATTTAGATCCCCAATTTGTGAGTTCAGATGCAACTAAGTCATTTTGAAGCAGGATCTCAAATCCCTTAACAAGCATCAGCACAGAACGTTGAACAATTCGGGACACCAATGTTGGTGAATTTCCACGATCCCAAGATGTTTATATAGATTCATAATGATTCATAGATTTTCACAAGCTCATGAAGATATAATATATATATATATGTATATAATATATATATATATACATCCCACTTTTTCTTGATAAACAAATAGATGATTTGTTTCTCCCTTTATCATCCCAAAAAAGGGAACTGGATTTTCGATGATTTCGAATTCATGGGGATACCCCCAGTTTTCCACGAAATAAAGCGTCCAATGCTCGCTTGCTTGGGGTAGCCGAATGACGACTAGGAACCCCCCAATAAAACCATTCTTGTGAAGAGGATTTTTTTTTTTGATTTCCTTGATGATTTTCTATGGATTTTTCTCCCTTTATCCCTATCAAAAAGCTGTTCATGGATACTTGGCGCTTCATCCCGGGAATCCGATCGGTGTCTTGCCAGTCATGCCAATTACTTAGGTGAACAAGGAGCCCCTACTTCGCCGAAAAAAACAAGGTTATAAATCTACTTGGTGGTTCATCCCAGTTATATTGATAGTTAGTGATTTATTAATATTTATAAGTTATAAATCACTTACAGTACTAACTGGGATGAACCACCAAGTAGACATAAGTAGACCCCCTAGAAACCCATAGAAAGCCACAGCCACAGCTGACTTTCTCAGGAGCAAATTGGAAGTGACGGACCAAGCCATTGCTCTGTCAGACACAGAAGTGGCAGAGGCAGCTGGACATAGCTGGACGCAGCCACGAAGGATGACCAAATTTTGTGAAACACTGGGGATTTCAACGAGAAATATATCCCAAATGCTCCATGGTGCTGGAATATTTACCTACAGAACTGGGCCATTTTTGGGGTAAATGTACGTAAATATTCCAGCACCATGGAGCATCTGGGTATGAGGATGGACGTAATTTTTTCCAAGAAACATGGGGAAAACATGGAGGATGTCCATGGATTTTCATCCAGACATATGGGGACTGAATGAAGTGATTTGACCAGAAAAACATCGGGATTTCATATGGGGATTTCGTGAAATGGATCCAGCAATTGATCGATGATCTATGTTCCAAAAAACCATGGGGGAAGTAGATGAAAATATGGGGTTAGCCCTCTGGTAAACTAAGAGATTGGTATAGAAATCACCACTTTTTCATAAATCGTCGAACTGTGTTGGCCGTGTTCCAAAGCTATGTTCGTTTACTGTAGGGTAGACTTAGTATGACTTACTTGACCGCATAATTGGTTTATAATCCACGACCATAACTAGCCAAATTTATATAAATTTATAATCCATATACTAAGAAGTTAAGTATATTTATTATATAAAAGTAGATTTAAGTAGCGTCATTTTGTGGCTTATAAGCCATAGCCCAGTCACAAGGGGATTCACCAGTAAGAAAAAACAACTCCATGGCTCATGCAAGTGACCGATCTAGAGCACCAACAGAGCTGGAACATGGGGAAAGCAAGATGTTGACGCACAGTTCACTTGTTGAATCTGTTGATTGGGGGGATATCACGAAGCGTTTATTCATGGCGAACAAATAAACCAACTATATTGAAGTGGCTATGAATCAAAACCTAGTCCCCTAGGTGACCTAAGTTATAGCTGGTATAGCTGGATGGTTATTCCCTTAATATGCGAATAGTATATGTAACAATTAGGTTTTGACCCATCCCCAGTGAGTTTGAGAAAACAGTTGGTCAACTATGACTAGTCTTCAAGTCTAACTCAGCATCATAAGAGTATGGTTCAAAATTGACGCACCTTTTGCCATCTTCAGGGATTCATATCGGACAAGCGAGAAACACATCCCAGTTTTGGGGACCCAATTTCAATCCATACCCGATGTTGGGGATATCAGATCCAGTTTTTTTTTGCAATATATATATATATATAATATATATAATATATATATATATAATATATATATTATACATATATATATATAATATATATATATATTTGGGTAAATTACAACGACCTCACTGTTCTCCCGAACCCTGGAATCATGGTTGAGATATAGGAAATCATCCCCTTTTATTGCCCAAGAATTCATGTTAGTAACATATTATAATTTACCCAGATATATATTGTGTTGATCAATATTCTTTAGCCCAACATAGCCCAACGTTTTTTAAGGTAAATTCTACCAAACATGACTCAATCTTCCAATGACAACTCCAAACAGACGCAGAGAAAGTAAAGTCCAATCCACGTTTTTCTCCAATCTTTTTGTGGGTTGATAAAGGTGGGTACACTCTGGTAAACATACAAAAAGCGAAATGGAAAGATCCACCATGTTTAAAGGCAAATCAACTATTTCGACTGGGCCATTTTCAATAGCTATATTTAATTATCCATTAACATTAACCATTCATTAACCATTAACCACTAATCATTAACCATTCATCACATCAAAGAGGCTAACATCTTGATGGAACATCCCGGCCCCCGGTCTCCGGACGATCCCAGAGATCTTCCCAGGCATTGGCCGATGTGCTCCCAACGAAATTGATGACGCCCGCGCACGTCTTTGTGGTCATGCAAAAGTTCAAACAGCCCCTCCTAAAGGCTCGGGGAAAATGGGTGAAGAATGTGTGAAGAATGTGTGAAACTAACACTTTGCTATTGAACATGGCCATAGAAATAGTAGATTTTCCCATTAAAAATGGTGGACCTTTCCATAGTTATGTGAAAGTTTACCAGGCCGGGTGCCTCTTAAGGAGGTTTTTGATATGGGAAGATGCGATAAAAAGAGAGTTTTAGATCATGATCCAACTGTTCTGTCATGAAACAGGAAAGTTGTACCCGCCAAGATCCGCTAGTGATCAACTACTTCTATCTTTTCGGTGCCATCTGTAGCGCCTGAAAAGGGTGTCTGACAAGCACCGAACTTTCAGATTCCACCAAGAAACATGATGGTATAGTGGGATATAATGGCACCCAAACGGGAAATTCTCGCACGGAGTACCCTCTGGTAATTTAACATAGCTATTGAACATGGACCATTTATAGTTGATTTACCCATTAAAGATGATGATTTTCCATAGCTATGTTAGTTTACCAGAGGGTATCACTGAAAATCCCCGATGCCTTTGGTCCTGGATTTTTGGGAAAGCCTAACCATTCACCACACCCTGGCGATTCGTTCATCATCGTTAGCACCGATACCGGGCCAACTTGCAGCAACGAAGACGTGAGATTTACCTTCTGCCTGGTGATTTAAAAATCGCCATGAACGGAAAATTACCCATTTACAGATGATCAAGATGATGATTTAGCTATAAAAATTAGGGGTTTTGTTCAAAGATTTTCCAGTTCGCAAGCCGCAAAAGTCACAACTCTAGAGGGTAACAACTCCCGGACGGATGGTGAAAATGATTGTGAACAAATGACATTAGCAGCCTGTCAAGTTTTCCGTCAACTCGGTCAACACCTAAATGGGGACTTCAGCTGAGAAGAGCTGATCATGAAGTTACATCAACTCCACCACAAAAAAGCGGGTTGCATTGATGGCAACTCCCAAAAAGATAGAAAAATAAACTGCTATGTAGTAAAAAAAAAGTGTTGAATCACTTGGTCACTTTTCTATCTTTTTGGGGGTTACGATAATATGATGATGCCAATCATTTTGATTGCGATTGCCTCTTTTTCCCCAATTCATGGTTGTTGTACATTTATCTTCTTAGGAGAGCCGGCACTCTTGAAAGACTTGGTCACCGAATATGACGATCGGGAAGGTCAACCTGAAACTTCAAGCAAATATCAACGGACCATTCAAATGACCTCCGGTGTCATCAAACGTGGCTGGAAGGCTGGAAAATCAAATAGCGGTTTTCATCGGAAAAAACCTCAAAGATGAAATGGTGGCCAGTAGCCCTTTTTCAGACAGCCAAAGCACAGATTTTTTTTGGTTCGTGTTGGTTCGGATCCCATTACTAGAATTCATTGTTTCGCATCCCACTACTAGAATTCATTGTATATTTAATATATATATATACCAATCATCTCCATATGATCCCCATGGAAATTCGTTGAAATCCTCATTTTCCCAGCATTTTCCCAGCCTTTTCCCATGGATCTCCCTGGCCAATTCCCGAGGCTCTGATCCCGGGCAAGGCCGGGCGGCTGCCGACGAATGGGATGCTCCAAGAAGCGAAGAAGAAAGTGCTGGGCTTCCTGAAGCGCGAAGAAGCCAAGGACTTGCTGTTAACTACAGGATGGGGCCCCCAAGATAGCTAAGTTGCCTTATAAGTGGCTTTATGGTACATATAACTATAGTTAATAGGGCTTATAATGGTTTATAAACCCACTTATAACTGGGGGGCCCCATCCTGTAGTTAGTAAATGGCTTAACTTGGCTAATTTACTGGAGGGTAACCAGTTTGAATCCCCAATTTTTCCCACATGATCCAAAATTTATCCCTCTGGTTATGACTGACAGTTTGCCATGGAAAGATCCACCATTTTTAAGAAAGGTAAACCATCTATTTCTATGGTCCATCTATACCATGGCGAACTGTTAAATAACCAGAGGGTGGGTGGGCCAGTGAGTTAGGGAGTTAACAAAACTATAGTTAGTATATAAATGGCTTATTTCATTGGGATTTGTTGGGGTAAACAAACCCCAGATACTAACTAGTTAACTATCTCCATGGCCCATCTAAGTATAACCAATATCAACCATGGGATTTATATAGGGATTTCTTGGGGGTAAATAAAAAAGCACAGTTACGTTCACTATAGTTGTTAACTATCTCCATGGCCCATCGACAATTGTGGACTTTGCCGAGTTGTGAATCTGACTGATCCGAGATCCGAAACCAGCTGAAGATTTACCCTCAATGACGACGCCCTTGATGGTGAATAATTAATGGTTAATGGTTAATGGTTATTGAATGATTAATGGTTGATTAATATTATGGTTATTGAATGATTAATGGTTGATTAATGGTTATTGAATGATTAATTGTTAATGGTTTTGCTGGTTAATGAATGGTTAATGAATGGTTTTTGTGTTAATGGATCATGACCAACAGTTTGCCTACTTTGGCATACATATGGCTGATTTGTCGAAATCGCCACACGATTTTCCCATGATTTTTGCATGGTGAAAAACTCCAGTTTCGTTCCCATGGGATTTCGTTTATCGTGGATTAGCTGAGTTGATTTTATTGCGAGTACATCCACCAGGCTGCCTGGTGAATGTTTCTGGGATGGTACCCGGCCTGGTAAACTGGTAAACAGTTTGCGAACTGGAAAGATCCACCATGTTATCACATGTTATAGCTGTAAAAAAATCAACGAACTTTCGACTGGGCCATGGCTTCAATAGCTTTTTGTATGTTTACCAGGCCGGGTATTTGATATTTAGGGATCATTGATGATAATCTTGGATTTAAGCTGAAGTGATTACCATTTAGGCATTTAGGTAACTGGCTTATAAATGGCTGATAAATCGGTCATGATATCCCCTTTTAAAGCCTAGATTCACTGATGTTTTTTTCTTGGATTTGCTGAGTCGCCAATTTCTTGGATGCTCTTGATTTTCTTGGATGACAATCCGTTTGGTGGTATAGAATCCAATACTGCTTGGTGGTGACTGGAACCATGGAATGGATTATGACTTTCCCATCATATTGGGAATGTCAATATGGGAATATCGAAATATCATATACCTGCCTCGTGGTTAATATACATTTTTTATGACTTTCCATATGTTGGGAATGTCATAATACCAACTGACTTTCACTCCATCATTTTTCAGAGGGATAGGTAGCCCCCACCAACCAGATACCCAATATCGATTTTCTGAGTAATTTGATGTGATTTTCTGCATGGGAAATCCTTCCGAAGATTTTGGGATCCACCATGAAGGGCAGACCATGGCATACCCGGCCTTTTGTATGCTGGGGAAATCGACGACCTTTCGACTGGGCCAGGCCTGTTCTTAAGTTCGCAAACTGTGAATGTCATTATCCATGAAAGCCATCAAAAACCATTCATTAACCAGCAAAACCAACAAAAACATTAATCATTCAATAACCATTAATCAACCATTAATCATTCAATAACCATTAACCATTCATTAACCATTAACCATTAACCATTAATCATTCATCACATCAAAGAGGGTAACATCTTTGGAACATCCCAATGACCAGAGGGTATGTTTGATGATTTTTGGTGGTTCCGTAAGATCCATGAGGAGGCGAACGAAAGCACCAGCCGCTACGATCGAAAGATGGCAGGATTTGGTTGGGAAGACATGGGAATATTCGAATCCTGTAGAATCAGCCTCCATAGCATCTTGGAACGGCGCCATTTTTCTGGTTTTATAGCTATAAAATAGCTTTTACAGCTTTAATTCTGGTTTTATATAGCTTTAATTTGCCTATAGAATCATCCCCATAGCTTTAATTCTGCTTTGTGAAATATGATCATTTACCCAGATGGATAAAACAAAAAGCAAGGGTACGGCATGGCACCACGGCACTGATTCGACCGCACTGAGAGATGGATTATATAAATGAATTTGGAGAATCACATAAGTTATTAAAGATAATATGTATGTGATGAATTGCTATATGGAGAATTACTATATGGATGAATTTATATTACTATATTATGGGTGTTATTATATAAACAATTATATTAACTATGAAATATTAACTTATAAATTATCAAAGTTAACATGTTAATTATAGATATTTTATTGTTTTTTATAAAACATATGTTTGTGATGCAACAATAGTTATATATATAGTATAATATAACAATTATTGTATATACAAGCTCTTATATACTTTACGTATCACAACCAATTTATGAGAATTATACACATATAATTATATATATATAACATGTTTGTTATTATAGATATATTATAAATATATGGATAGATGTAGATACGCGAAACACATGCAACCGGGATGATACAAACCCACCATATGATTTTATGAGACTGGATGGTATATAATATGATATATAACATAACAATTATTGTGTATACAATCACTTATATACATATCACAACCATTTTATGAGAATTATACACTTATATATATATAACATGTTTGTTATTATAGAACTATTGTATAATATATATGTATATATATAAATATGAATAGATGTAGATATGCCAAACACATGCAACTGGGATGATAGAAACCAACCATATGATTTATGAGACTGGATGGTATTTCATGCTTTGATTTTTTCACCGGGGGAACACAAGGGGATTAAGATTACTTTTCCTATAAACCTTTAGAAATCCAACAAAATGATGTGATTTGGGGTCAATGACTTGAACGCCGGCTTCAGTTTTTCACTGAGAAGTGGCAGTCCTTTTAGGGATAATGACAGACATGTGATCCAAGCAACATTTACCAACAATAGAATGTGGTTTCTGAACAAAGGTAGAATCTATTACTTTGGATGAATTATGCTTAGGATTGGGGAAACTATCCCCAAATGAGCCTATGTCACATTGGTGATCAAAATCTTTTGGTTCTAGAGGAAATGGGGGAAAACATGAGGGATGACTTTTCCAATGTGAGGCCCCCCAGTTATAAGTTGGTTTATAAACCCCAGTAACTATAGTTGTAAGTACCATAAACCATAGTTATTGGAGTAATAAACCAACTTAGATATCTTGGGGGCCTCACATTGTAGTGAACATGGAGTTATAAACGCACCAGCTGAACGCTATCGTAAACGGGGGCCCCACATTGTATAAACCCAACGAAAGGATATGATTTGGGGTTTGAGGACTTGGTATACATCACTGGGATTTTTGAAGACAGTTGGATCATGTTAGATCTATCACGGGATTATTGGGGAATATATGTGGGGGTTTATTTTTGAGCACTTTATGGGGATACATGATGGACAATCATTGGAATGATTCGGTTAATAAATTGGGAGGAAACACATGGGAAAAATATCTTATGTGTAATATAACAAGCATGATATAACATAAGAAACACATTGTGATATAATGAAACCACCAATGCATTGTTATATATTATGCTTGGTGGTTTCACGTCTCATTTTCCATCCCGCTAGGGTCGATTTTGACCAAATCTCCAGTTTGTAACTTAGATCTTATGCTTAGAAGTCCAACTGGTAAACTAACATAGCGAACTGGAAAATCCAATTTTTTTTAAAGGTAAATCATCTATAAATGGTCAATGTTCCATAGCTACGTTGAATTACCAGGAGGGTATGTGTTTCGCATTTTTTCGTGGAGTTCTCTCAAACAAATCCAATGAACCATTCCATATCAATCCATTTTTGTCGTTAGTAAACTCATGGTGTTTCTTGGTTACAAGATAAAAAATGGACATATGGTACTCGTAGCTCCAAATCGATTCTTTTGAATGGTTTTTTTCCATTATAAACCAACCATATTTACTTTATTCACATGTTAAGCCCATTGATTGATCGTCCTGATATTGCTTATTGCTAGCGGTCAGTTAAATCCAAGCTTTTCTCGGATAAAATCATGTCAAAATCCTGATATTTGATGGTCAAATCCTAGTTCTCGGATAGATCAGCGTAAACTACGTATGATTTGGTTGGTTAAATCCTATGTTTTCTTGGATAGACATCTCATTTTAGATGTTACACCACCATTAATTCTTGTTTACACCATGTGTCACCATTTCAGTTTGGACAACCCATGGATTTTGAGAGTTGAATCATGTTGAATCCCCATTTTTCACGGTGAAAACCACATGTTCCATGGTTTTTGCACCAGTTTTTCCATGGCCTTTTAAGGTCGGCCCCCAGCTAGGCCACCATGTTGTGACGCCTTTGAGGCGATTTGGTGCGTGCCTTCCAACTGGCCTCGGGGGAAGTGTCGCTTCGCTTCGACTGGAGCTTTGCCAAGCAGCGAGTGAAGAAAGCCAGTGCCTTGGGCGATGGTCGAGTGTCTAGATCAGGTTGCGAAAAAATATAAAGATAATTATATATATATATATACTGTACATATATACTGTATAGATATATATATGTATACATATATATATATAAAGAAATATATATATATTATATATATATATACACTGTTACATATATTTGAAATCAAAAAATGAAATAAATATCGAACAACAATATATCTAAACGGGTTTGTATGGGCTTATATGGGTTTACTAAATCTTCTTTGAGCCCACATAATCCCAGCAACAGAGCCATCCTCCTTTGCACAATGGGTTTATCTGGTTTTATATGGGATGTCATACCATCAGTTGTAGGAGCTTTTTAGGCTTTTGTATGGGTCTATATGGATTTATATACCTTTAGATGGTTTCACATGAATTTATACGAGTTTGCAGAAGGTGAGCCCCCTAGATATATAGCTAAGTTGACGCACATAACTTGGTGAGCTATGGTTTATGCGGGATATATATATATATACCATCTGGTTATTTAACGTAGCTATGGAAAATCACCATTTTGGATAGGTAGATCATCATAAACCCTCTATAAATGGACCATTTTCCATAGCTATGTTAAACCAGAGGGTACCTGGTGAGTAACCACGATCACCTGAGTGCTAGACGCCAACTTATAACTGAGGAGCCTCACCGTAAGTATGGTTTGAGTGCTGGTCTGCCCATGGCTAAAAACTTGTTGGGCAATTGGCTTGTTTTGCAAAAATGGTGGCTTTATAGATCATTAATGTAGTTTTAACTTGGTTGGTTGGTATTCATTGCATTTTTACTACCAAATATTGGCTAAAAATGGTGGATTTAGCCTAAAATAGAGATGAGACTTTGACCCGTTTTTATTTATTGAGATGTTGATGACCCGTTTTACCGATACCCAACTATCAAGTCGGTGATCCCATGAATATCCCATGAAATCCCTGAGGTTTCGATCGACAGCGAAAGGTGGACAAGTGGGATGAGTGCCTAGCGATGACCAGCGGAGAGCCCTGGCGGAAAAATTCACAACGACCGAAAAAACAAGTGGATGAATTACCTTGGTAGATTAACTCTGGTTTATGGTAGTTGTAACTATATCATACTAATACTAATACTATATATATATATATACTTGGTAGATCATTCCACGGATCATGGCTTATAACCCTGCATATTTACTACCTTTTACTACTTTTTTTCCCTGCTAAGTTGGGATAGGCCCACTGACTAACTATGGTGAACTATATCCATTTATCACATCGTAAATTACTGTAACTGCACTTCCAAGTAGATAGCTAAGTGGACTTATACCTATAGATTAACTCTGGTTTATGGTAGTTGTAACTACATATAATACTATATATATATAATGCCAACCCTGGATTAATAAACCCCTCACGGCTGTTTAATTGGGGGGGTACCATTTAAGTGTCAGATTATCATAGATTATCACTCTTTGGGGAATACCCCCATAATCAATGGCCATTTCAGGAACCTAAATTGGAGGTACCTACCATATATAAGGCCTATTTTTTAGGCCTATGTAAGGGGATATCCCCCTAAAATATGGCCAAACATATGGTACTAACATACCTCCATTTTAGGATCCTGGAGATCTCCCATTGATTACACACAATATATATTTGGTGGATCATTCTACCGATCGTAGGTTATAACTCCTTGTTTTTTTCAAAAAGGGCAAGGTAGGGGGCAATTAGTTCACAACTGTAACTGATGCTGTTTGGAAACGAAGTGGAAATTATTATGAAATTACAATTAATTATCTACGAAACATGCAATTAACCATGAAACAAGCAATTATCTATGAACCATGGAAATTCAAATCATCCAATGTTTTTTAAAAAAAATGTTTAATCCATTAATTCAGAATCATGTTGTGACCTGCCCATCCACTAATATGATACAGAACGCAACTTTTGGGTGTTTTTGTTGAATGTCCCCAACCAGTATAACCAGAAAATAACCATGAGTTGAATGCCGACATCCCCAACCTTGGATTGCTACGTAGGCTATAACCCTTGAGTGAGTTTTTGGCAATGGAAAACGCCATTGGATGTATAAATGGACTATAAATGGTTATTGGTTATGTCCACCAATTTGGTGTGTTATAGCAATAATAGCAATTATTAGTCCACTTTTTGGCTATAAATCTGGTTGGTGGTTTGGAACATGAATTGTATTTTCCATTCAGTTGGGAATTTCCATCCATCCCAACTGACGAACTCCATCAATTTCAGAGCGGTAGGTCAACCACCAACCAGAAATGGGTATTTTTTGTGAACTACCAAAAGTTGACCATTTATGGTTGTAAATCCATCAACTAATGTTTGGTGAACTATTTGTTTTTCTTTGTGATCCAAACTTATTGGGGAATTAGAACCGAATGGTGACTATTAGTTAGGTAATTAGGTGATAATTTCACTTGTGGTTACTCAATATTATGTGAAATAATCTATGTTATAACCAATTATTATGGGAATTATCATTGGTGAAATAACTATGATTAACACCAATGCTAACTATGATTTAGGTAATTTCACCATAGTTGAGCCTAATGTTTGGTGGAATAATTATTTAATTGATGACCATTAGGATTAACTATGGTGAAATAACTAATGTGATATTGGTTGGGATGTAATGTTAGCTTTAATTATTGGATTATAGTGAGATAGTTCCAGGACTAATTATGGGTTAACTATAGCTACGGTTGTAAATCCATCAACTAATGTTTGGTGAAAGAATGGGGGTAACCATAAGTTAGGATTGACCATAAGTTGGGATATGGGGCCCCTATAACTATGCTGAGTTGCATATCTCTTTAAGTTGTCAGAGTTACAGGATTAGCTACAATGTGAGGCCCCCAAGATATCTAAGTTGGTTTATAACTCCAATAACTATGGTTTATGGTACTTTTAACTATAGTTACTGGGGCGAATCTAAACCAACTAACATCACTGGGGGGCCTCACATTGTATGGTTTTCATCACCCCCCATAATTTTGGATGTAACCTAATAACTTATATAACCCATGGAGATGTGGTGGATATCACACTCACCCTAGTTATCTGGTTGGCATCAATACGTTACATCATATATTACCACCTGAACCGTCAACTTGGGATATTTATAGGCCCCCAAGGGCCTATAAATATGAGTTTTATATCCACAAAAACCTCTGGTGTACTGGAACTGCACTGAACCAAGTGCCCTCTGTCAATGGATTGGTTTAAGGGAAAATCTTAACCGGAAACCATAGATTTTCCCAGTAAGATCATGGGGCTTTTGTGTATTTTTTTTCCCTTAAACCAATCCATTAAGGCATCTGGCCCAAACCCCCCGCGACCGCTCAACGCCCCGGGGTTTGCCATTTGCCTAAGTGGGACGGTACTGTTTCTGGCCCACGGGCTTTGCATTTCTTTGACTTCGCGAATTTCAAATTTTTCTGGCCTTAGGAGTCCCAGCTCCTTTATTAAACCTGGGTGTGGTTGCTGCTGTTTGATCAGCCAACCTTCGTGGTGGTTCAGATATTTTTGCCTGGAACTATTAGGTGATTTTTCCCTAAGGTCCTCCAATCTGTCTTGTCCGCCCATCGCTTCTGCAAGTGAGCGAATCACTTGGATTTGAACTATTCGGGTTTAGTCTCACCTTATTTCGGCAGTGATTCTCCTGTTTATTTTTGGTGCAGGCTACACCCTTTGATGTGCTCATTTTTGCTGCTGTTCCTGATTTATTTGATTTCATTCGATCTTTGCAGCTATTACGTCCGACACCTTGCGAAGGAGACTGCGCAGATCTCGTGCAGACGCACGGCGACGCTGGTTCCTACATCGGAAGGGGATCAGGAAACTCAATTTTTTCGAATTGCTGAAGATCAAATCAATTTTGAGGAAACACCATTCCAAGGACAATTTATTCCTTGCCCGTATACAAGAAGAGATGGCATCCACGGACGAGAGTTATCCATGGAGATGCGTAAGTTGCTATCGTCTCAACAAGAAGACAATGGAAGAGTGCCCAGTGTGTTATGCCCACTGGTCTACAGGCACTCGACACAGTACAGAACCCAAAGCCAACAAGAAGCACCATCAGAGCTATACATGGGGGAACCCAGATGCAGAGACCTTCTGGAAAACAGAAGACTGGGAGTATGGACCAGATGGTGCAGATTGGCATTCACGTTCTACAAGCCGACATTCCAATGCTCCGCAGACGCCCAGAGATCAGTCTGCTGGTGCCCGAAAAGGGAAAGGCAGAGGGAAGCCCAAGAAAGGGAAAGCAAAAGGTCAGAACCAGGGGTTGGAGAATGCTTCCCCTTTTCTACCGCAAACTGGGAAAGGGTTCACAGCTTGGCCGGCAATGGACTCGAGCAGTTTCATGCCTGCCACTGCGAGCACCGCCAGTCCCTTTCAGTTAGCACAATTGGATGCTGGGCAGCAAGAGATGGCTGCTGCACTCAGGCGTGCATATCCGGATCCTGGGAAAATACCGGAAGATGTGCAGCTTCTCCTCGACAAAGCGGACAAGGAGGTTTCCCACCTAGGTTTAAAGAATTTACACCAGGCGGCGAAGCACATGGATCGTGCCAAGAAGCAGCTCAAAGAGGTCAACGACCAGAAAAAAGCCCATCGCACCATGTGGTTCCGACATGTGACCGAGGGCATCAAAATGTGGGAAACCCAGCTCGACTCTTATCGGCGACATCAAGCTGCTTTGACGGATCTGGCAACCAAAGCACAGGCAGAAGTCACCTCCACAAGCAAGGTGATACAAGTGCTTGGTGCAGCTGGACCAAGTGCGACTCCGCCACCGATCCCGGTTCCAGATGCTGTCGACACAGTCGATGTGACAGAGGAAAGTGCGAACCAGGAAGAAGAGCAGTTGCGGACTTCATTGCAGACAGTCCTGAAAGCCTGTGCGAGTTCCCTGGGGATTACTCCAGATGCTACATTGACCGAGATGGAGATCAAGTTAGATGGAGAAGAGAAGGAGGACGAAAAGCACAAAAAGCGTCAGCGGTCGCTAGAGCCATTTGCTGCATCGCGCTCGTGAATGCAGGCCGTGGTTGCGGAGTTCTTAAGAATCCCAAGCATGAGGCCTTTAGCTTGTTAGCCCATGGAGCTGTCGTTGAGGCCTATCACCCCTTGAGTTCAGTGGGTGGTGCAGCATGCGATACTCAGGGCGCCTTCTCAGATCTGCTATTGCCATGTTTCCATTCAAGATGGTTAGAACCCGCTTTCCTACATCCCTTTGAAGCTGCATCAAATGCATGCAGTTTGCGATGGGAAGTTTTGCAAGATTTAAGCCATGCTGGTTCAGCCTTTGTGGCTCCTATGCGTTTCATTTCCTCTTCCACTGAATATCCTTCCTGCATTTCTCAGGGATCCCATCCCAATAAGCAGAAGCCTTTCAATTTTGCTGTTCGTTTTGAGGATTGTATTGATGTGCTGATTGGTTGTGAGGATTCTTGGAACTTGACTCGCTATTCTATCCACCATGATGCGTTGTCGAATTGGCATGCGAAACCTTGGAGTAAGCGAAGAATTGCTCCTGCAACCAGACAAAAGCCGCCACTGGATGTTCAACCATTGGACGGTGCAAATGGCTTCTTCATCCCGAGGGTTGACCTCTTCTTCAGTGATGTCTTTAAGCTGTTTCGTGAATCGTTATCCATGGGTGATTCCGTTTTCAGGCAGTTTATTACATCAAGATTTCAATCTTCACCGCTGAATTTCCCCTCTTCTCATGAGCTTAATGAATATCAATGTGATAGCTCTGTTTGCCTGGCACCGCTGTCTTTTCAGGCCGTGTTGAGCCGGCTTTCAGATGCTAGCATGAACCATGATCATGTTTATTTCATGCAAATTGGCAACCCTGCACATGTCAAAACCAACAAACAGGATGAAAACTCAGCACAGGATATCGCTATGCTGAATGCTTTTGAGCAGGGCCACGCCAATATATTGCCGCAATCACCATCCTCCTCGCACACTGATGGATCCTCGAGACATGTTGATTCTCCACGTGGGAGTTCCTCTGATTCTGAGATCCAACCACCAAGTCTTTCGGCAGGGCGACAAGACGTTATCATGTTTCATTTGCATGAGCCTCCAATCCGGGCATTTTTGGATTGGACAGGGTACGAACAGATGATGGTTGAGATTGCGCACCACTACTCAACTGCTAGACCAAATGTTGTGGATGCATATGAGATTCACTCACCTCTGCATGACCTGCCAGTAGAGACCATCCCAATTATTGTCCATCTTTTGCCTGACATTGCGATTGGACAAAATGCTAGGCTTGTTCTCTTTGACATGGAGTTTCATGGCCACCAGATTGAAGCCCATTTCCGTCTTGGTCCTGTTACGCAAAGATTCGTTTTGCCCACGCCTGAATGGGTAGATCGGAATGGAATTCTCACGCTTGCCAATGTTGATCAATATTGCCAACGTGAACAAGGCAGGTGCCTGGTTTATCACAATGGGAACAGGTGGCCTGATTACGACTTTGAGAAGAGACAAACCACACATGGTGACCACATCAGAGTCAGTGTTCCACCATCTGAGAGGTTTCGGTGTGCCACCAGACAAGTTATCGATTGGACTCAAAATGGTTTTTCTGATTTGAATATTCTGCACTTTGCTACACATCCAGAGACCGATGAGGGGTATTCACCCAGTCTATTAGGTGAGGATGAAGTCAGAGCATTAGCTGCTCCCATGTTTGGAGATAATGACAGTTTTAATGCCATGCAATTGCAGTTTGTCCTCCACCAAGAAGAGTCTGACCGAGAAACTGGTGTTGCCAGCTCTGTATCAAGTCGTGGCTACCCTGAAAATGAATGGCTCCTTGACCTCCTGAGAATCTACCAATCACCCAGCTGCAGCGACCGTGGTGATGAGAGCGGGTTTGATGTTTATACCTGGCTCCTGGATCACGGTAATCAAGCTTGCTTTACCCCCAAATTCACAAGGTTAAGCTCTGATCAGACTGCATGGGAAGAGGAAGTGAAATTTCCATGGAGGTACCATTTGAATCCAGACCTACAAACATACATGTATGTGGCCGCACCTATGCCACCTGTTGCGGACATTGAATCGCATGTCGCTCATGTCTTGCTTACACAGAATCCCTCGGCTGGAAGTGCTATCCTTCTCTCTGTGGAGTTTGGACACCCTTCCCTCCCCGAAGTGTATGTTCGTGTTGCAGCTTCAGTTGGACCCCTGGTTTCTACACGTGAATTGGCTCAATTATTGCCTGTGCTTGTCGAGGTCAAGCCAGAGCATTTGACCTTTAGCGCGCCACAAGCCATCCATCATGAAGGGAAGTTTCAGACCTGGCCAGGCCTTTGTATACGGATCAAGGTTGATCAAGCTCACTTTCAGGAAACTCACCCTGCTGATGAGGAAACTGCGAGTGATACATTGGCGATGCTTCAAGCCCCTGTTATGCAGGATACACCCCTAGAGGGGGGTTTTGGTGGTCGGTCTTCCTGTGATACAGAACCCCTTGGCAAGCCTGTTTGTAGTTTTACGGATGAATTTCTTGAGGCCGTCCGTGCAGCAAATGATGCAGAAGAATTCACGGCTGTCGCTACACCTGACTCCATTGATGTGCAGCCCCCAAGTGTGCGTGAGCTTTGGGAGCGTTTTCTAGCAGCCAATACGGCTTTTGCTGCCACCGGAGCTGGCACCAGTCGAGTTGAAAGTTGGTTCCTTGATCATAGATCCCTTTCACGATGTCACAACTCGTATTGTGCAACTCGATGAGAATTTCCTTCAGTGGAAGCATGCCTTTGCAGAAGCATGGAGGGATCGACTTTTTGGTGCACTTGATTTTGACCTTGTTATTGTCCATCCGGAAGCCATCCGGAAGCGGAAGATAAGGCACAAGGAGCAGTAGCTCAAGTCATTATCACTAGGCACCCCCAACAAGATCAAAGGTCAGCGTTGCTCTCGGTTTATGATTCTGATGCGGACATGGAAAGGAACCCACACACGTTTGCGTTGGTGTTACCTAGACATATGAGTGCCTCCACACTGCTTGATATCTTGCATTTGAGAGATACTTGTCCTCCAGAAATTTGGACTAACCAATGTAGTCTGTGGTTTGGCACCGCACCGATCTCGCCAGAAAGACCAGTTCAAGTTAGCAATGGTCATGCTTATCGATTGTTCATTAGCCGAGGTATTTGGATGAACGCTGCCAGCTTGATGGAATTAGACGATGTGCAGTTGAGGCGAATTTTACAACAGGCTCTCCTATGTGATGTGCATGTCAGACCTCCTGAGCCTAGTTTTGTCAGTTCTACTACGGTCGAGCAGGAACGTGCTGGCCCTGCTGAGATCGTGCGAGATGGTAGACCTGACTGGATTCTTGCTCTGCAGCCCAAGATTGTACAGTGTTTTCAGATTGACGAGCCAAATGCTGAACCTATTGCCTGGGTAACAGTGTGGTACGTTAACTGTGAATTCGCGCACCACTGTACCGCTGGGAGGAATGTTAAGGTTAGCACAGACTCATTTATGTGGCGTACTGACTTCATTTTTGCATGGAGAGATGCCTTAATGCGAGCATCTGCAGCTGATGTGACGGTTGTTGATGGAATGCCGTGCCATTTACCTGATGACCAATCTCGGCCTCATGTGATTTTGAGTCAAGGGTTGCTACCTGCTCAGCATCCTATTCTTGTCACTGTTAGATGTAGTTTGCCTGCACTCTTTGATTCACGACAATTTGCGCATGTTTTCGCCACAAGGGTTAGGGTTGATGAGGTTGTCAGGCTGGCTAGACCAGCAAATTTCCAGCATCTATCGGCTATTGTCCAATTTGCTGGTCGAACCTACCTACCAGGTGAGGAACTGCTGGTTCAGGCTGGGAACCACCTGATTGTCATATGCTCATCCAGCAATGCTGACCCCTTTACCGAGGAGATTGTAGATGGGTTCAACCTATTGCAACGGTCTGCATCCCGCGGCGTACGCAGCACCCTCCTTGCGCCGTCTGTTTCCTGCAAACCTGCCTCGTTTGATGAAGATACTGATCTTCCTATGACTTTCGAAGGCTCAGCACCAGTGAGAGCGCGGAGGCCCTCACATGATGGTGTGCTGGACTGGATGGATTCAGTTGTTGAAGCTATTAGGATGGCTAACGATCTTGATCCCTGGACTGAGTTGGCCACAATGCAAGTTGTCACGTGGTACGTTCATCATGAGAACAGACCCGCATGTCGGCGATCAAGGGTTGTGCGTTTGACAGGGGAGGTCATTACTTGGATTGATGATTTGCGCATTGCCTGGATCGATGTTTTGGATCGTCGTACTCCTTTCTCCATTCATATTGTTCGGCCACGACCACCGCAGTTCAGACAGCATGGAGCTATGCTTCATTTGTTGCTCACACAAGGAGGAACGCCTCAGCAAGCTGCTGTAGTCTTGACTGCACCACTGGAAGGTTTTCCCGTCGAAGGTTTCATTCAGGGTGCTTTTTCAGTTTCCCCGGTTTTAACTCTTGAAGACGCCATTCGTATGCTTGAAGTAGATGATTACTGTGTGGAAAACCGGTGTTACCTAGCTTTCCAGCACCAGCTCCTACCAGCTGGAAGGCCGATGCAGGTTAACACCGGTATGAGCTTGCGACTACACATTGAACCGCTGGATGATGAGCATCCCCCGTTCGCGCAATTGTCGCTGCTCCAGGTTAGCACCAAGTTAGCAAGAAGGCGCTTGCAAGATGTTATCAGGCCAAACCATACCGTCCATGGTGATCCTACCCATGCTGACACCCACGAGAGGCCGCCCCCTGATTTTGTGCATTCCCTTTTTGATTTTTGGCAAGATGCTGCCGTTTCGTGGGGAGGCGAGGCACATTCGACAGCCATTTTGATGTGGTTCTTGGATGCCCGTGTGACTTCCCTGGCATGGACCAAGCCACGACGCATCACCTTATATGACAACGTTGAATGCTGGGAAGCCCTTATCAGACATGCATGGAGCGATGCCATCGATGATGCCACACCTTTGCACATTACTATTGTTGAGCCGACTCCCGAAATCATGAAGCGAGGAGTTGCAACTCACATCATTGTTACGAGATATTTCGATGACACAAAGATGCCTGTGCTGGTTTCATGTTGTGCGTCTGAGGAGCCCTTGAGCTTTGCCCTGGCATTACCAACCAACTTCACGTCTGAGGTGATTCAACAGATTGCTTTGCAGTCATGCAATAGCTTACCCGCCAATCAAAAGTTTGAGGTTCACTTTGACCAAGCTGGTTTGAGTCCTGGCTCTGTGTGTCAAGGTCGGAAAGGAGCGCACATTGCTCTTTGGCCAGTTGCAGTGCCGGAGGTGGACTATGATGTGCCCACAAAGGCCTCATTGGAGTGGACCTCGTCTGAGGTCTCCACTTGGTTTCTTCATGGGACCAAGCAACCCATTTGTCATAGACCACGTAGAGTCTTAGCAGATGACAATGTGCAGATGCAAGAGTTGATGCGCGGGATTTGGTTTGATATTGCAGATGCTTCTGACTTCCAGGTTTTGCTAGTCCAGCAGGTCAATACAGGAGAGCGCCACTTGATTGGCATTCAAGCGGTCTCCACAACACATTGCTTTGCTGCTCTCCTTGAGGCATGTGAGGTTGATAGCTGCCAGAGAATGTCGACTTTCCGAGCAGCGCTTCTCTCCTCGCCTTTGCAGCTGCAGGACATAGGACAGGTGTTTGGGATTGATTTTCACAATGCCAGTGCCATTCAGCGTGACTGTTGTGAGTGCATAGTCAATGATATACTGTGGGATCTTGCCTCACCGGTGCATCCACCTAATGGTACATTCATCTCATTAAGATGGCAACAGCGGCAGATCTCATCGTTACCACTGACAGTTGATTTTGGAGCAGTGATTCGGGTGTTTGAAGAGCTTGATGCACACTTTATCCTACCCCGGTATGATCTGCCGCCTTCTTTCCCGTGGCACCCTGACAGTTGGGAGTGGACACAGCTCCCGTGGTGGACACCAGGCGACCATTGCCATGAGTTGATCATTTACTATGATGGATCATGCAGGTATGAAGCAGGCGAACAGTCAGCTGGATGTGCCGTTGCCGCCTTTGTGCAGACGTCTGGTTATTGGTTCTTTGCTGGTGCGGTGTCTACGCAGCTTAGCCCACACACAACCTCGTATGCCGCAGAATTGGCGTCATCGATTTTGGCGCACAAATTTGCTTTTGATTTGCTCAAGATCATTTGTGGGTCCCAACCCGACGTGCCTCAAGTTGGATTTCGATATGACTCCCTTACGGTAGGCAAGCAGGCCGATGGCTCCTGGCAAATTTGGTCACAGCCCAGAATGGGCCATTTCCTCCGTAGCCTGCATCGTTGTATTGAGAGCAGATTTGGAGTTCTTCTTGCGCATCAACATGTGAAAGCGCATGTGGGAGAGCCCGGAAACGAATTAGTCGATTGCCTAGCATACCAGGCGGCAGCTGGAGCAGCGCTGCATGATTTGCAACCTTGGCTCCAACATGTGACCCGGCAGGAGTTTGTGAATTCTGCAGAATGGACTTGGTATCTCTTTCGATCTGATCTTCGATGGGTAGGCCAGCAGATTGTGTTTCCGGCAGGACCGGATACAATACCTGATGTCGGAGTCTTCCCTGCACAACTTGCTCATGAAGTGCCGTGTGATCTGGAGTGCCAAGGTACGCTCAATCTCAAGCTTGCCACTTGCAATGTCCTTTCCCTCAAGCCTGGTAAACCGGGGACGCAATCAGCACCTGAACATCTCACTGTAGGGCCTTCTCGGCAAGATTCGCTATTGGCTCAGTTTGACGATGAAGGTGTGCATATCTTTGCCTGGCAGGAGACGCGTTTGCGTAAGGCAAGCAATAGACACGATGAAAGATATTGGCTCTTCAGGAGCCCTGCAAACGCACAAGGACACTATGGTATGCTCATTGGCATCCACCGCACACTACCTATTGGTATTGTGGACCATGGGAAGCAAGAGTCTGAGGTCTTCATTCAAGAGCATGAAGTAGCCGTTGTTGCGACAACACCGAGGTTTATGATTCTCCGTATTAAGAATCCTCTGCTTAGATGCCTTGTCATCGCGGGCCATGCGCCTCATACAGGTGCTGAGCCTGATATCATTCGTGATTGGTGGCACTCTGTTGCGTCAGCTATACCAGCCCCATACAGCCATTGGCAGTGTATCCTGCTAGTAGACGCAAATGCTCGTATTGGCGCCGAGCCCAATGCACACGTTGGTGATCACCAAGCTGAGGCGCTTGACCCCAAAGCGGAGGGATTCCTTGAGTTCCTGTCATCTCATGGACTGTGGATTCCAGCAACCTTTTCAGAGTTTCATACTGGCCTGGGAGCAACATGGCGCCATGCCAGAGGACAGTGGTTTCGGAACGACTTTGTGTGTATCCCCACTGAGTGGCAACCCTTCCGATGCCAGTCGTGGGTTAGTGAAACGGTCGATGCCGGCCTGGTGAAGGAAGATCACCGTGCGGCTGTTGTTCATGTTTGCTGTCATGTTCAACCATATGGCCAGATCAGGAAACCACGTGTTGGAAAGCTTCATCTGGAAGAGATTGACTGGGCTGCACTTGATAATGTGCATCAGCCGGGTTGGTCACTGGATGTTCACTCACATGCAGCGGCATTACAAGAATCACTTGTGGAAAACCTTTGGCCGCTTCGGGTTAAGCCTGTTCGACGGCCAACCAAACCAACTATGTCTGACAGCACTTGGCAGCTTGTGAAGGAGAAGCGGGAGTGTCGCAATCTGCTGCATGAACGTTCGAATGCTCAAAGACTGACTATTTTGCAAGCTTGGTTTTCATGTTGGAAGCATGTTACCTACGACTGCCCTCTCACGCTGGTTCATCAGGCATTTGACGATCTGATTGTTGAGCAGGATCGGCTTATTGCGGTTGGTATCCGTGAGTTTCGACGCCTTGGTGCTTTAGTCACCAGGGCGCTGAGAGACGATGATATTCAGTTCTATGCTTCACTTTTGGCGGATTGTAAGGAGTTTCTCCAACCAGCTGATGTTAAGCAGTTATGGGGTGTTGTGCGTAGGTCTTTGCCCAAATTCCAGCAACGCCGTATGACCACAGCTCCGTTCCAACTCGAAGCCCTAGAGAGCCAGTGGCTGCCACATTACGAAGAGCTGGAGGCTGGCGTACTGACTTCTCCCAGTGCCTTGATATCAACAGTGTGTGCAACATCAGGCTCTGCGTAGACTTGATGCTCCTTTGACCCTTTGCATTGACGAGCTCCCCAGTTTAACGAAGCTAGAATGTGCCTTTCGAGCTATCCAGGCAGGCAAAGCCTCGGGATATGACCCATTGCCTTCGGCTTTCCTTCATCAGACTTCATCTCGGATCGCTGAGGTGTATCATGATTTGGTCATGAAAGAGTTCATTTGGCAGCGTGAGCCCATTCAATCGAAAGGCGGTCCTGTTGCAATTTTGCCAAAAACATTGCACCCAACCACAGCCAAACAATTTCGAGGCATCCTGCTTTTGCCGAATGTAGGGAAACGCGCCCATGCCATCCTGCGCAGCCACATCCTGCGCTCGCTTGCACCTGCGCGGGCACCTGGGCAATTAGGCGGGTTTCAGGGGCAACAGGTCTTGTATGGATCACATGCCCTGCGCACGTTTGGCACAATCTGCGATTCCAAAGGCATCAGCAGTGCACTCCTTTTCCTGGATTTATCCAGTGCCTTTCATCACCTCATTCGGGAAGCAGTTGTCGGCTCTTATGATGGCAGTAACTTGGAGCCAGTCCTACGTGTGTTGAGGGATGGGGGCAGTTCAGTTGAGCAGTTTCGATGTTTCACCCGCCTGCCAGGCATTTTGGCTGATCTTGGGGTTGCTGAGCCTATTGTCCGACTCCTGAGAGATATCCATGTTGGTACATGGTGCACCTTGCACGAGCGTTGGCTGTTACGCACACATAGGGGCACGCGCCCTGGCAGTCCCCTTGCTGATATCATCTTCCATGCTCTCATGGCTAAAATCACAGGTGTCATTGACCAATGGTTGCATGATCGTGCTGACCTCAAGTGTCTCTTTGATGAGCTGGATATTGAGGTACCAACGGTTGTGTGGGCGGACGATATTGCCATACCCCTTGCGGCGCGTGCTGCCGATGCCCTTGTCCCGTTGCTGCAAGACACCCTTACCCTTGTCAGGCAGACATTGCAATCTTATGGATTTCTCCTTAACTTTGCGATGGGTAAAACGAGTGCAGTACTGACGTTCAAGGGACAAGGGGCCGGTGCACTTCGGAAACAATACCAGCTCCACTCTCGGCCTGGAGTGATGTGTGATTTCCCAGATGGTGAAACTGAATGGCTGCATTTTGTACCAGCTTATCGCCATTTAGGCACCTTGTTTGCCTCTAGCCATGACCTCACTTGTGAGCTGCGTGCAAGAGTAGGAATGGCTAAAGCTGCCTTCACACAATTGTCTCGACCCATCCTTGCCAACAAGAATATGCCGGTGCATTTGCGCCTGCAATTCTTTCATTCATTGGTTGCCACCAAACTTTTCTTTGGACTTGGCTCATGGCCTACCCCGACGCCGAAACAGCTGCAGTATTTTCAAGGTTGCTATGTCTCCATGCTTCGCCGAGTGTTGAGAGTTGGACGCCAAACACTGCCAGCAGAACAGGTCCTTGCATCTGCTGGCGCTGCCGATGCACGTACCAAGCTTGCGGTTGAACGTCTGCTGTATGCTCAGAGACTTTTCCGTACAGGTCCAGCCTTCTTGCACATGCTCTTACATCGTGAACAGGCATGTACTGAAGGTTCATGGTTGCATGGTTTGCTAGCAGATTTGGCCTGGATGGAGGCGGTTTGCCCGCATTGCTTACCAACTCATTGGCAGTCGGACTTAACCCCTCTTTTTGATCTATGGCAAGACCCCAAAAGCACGTGGATTAGCTTGGTCAAGAGGTGTTTCAAGTTACACCTGACGCAGACTGCCATTATGACAGACGCCAAAAAGCTGCACGGTGAGGTTTTCCGTACCCTTCGGTTGGCGGGTGCCACCTTTAGTCAACCACCAGAGCGTTGGGCGGACCTGGATGGTGTGTACACTTGCTTCTGCGGTCGATCATTTGACACCAATAGAGGCTTGCTTGCACATCAAAGGAAGGCACACCAGATTTTTTCACTTGAGAGGCCATTTTTGCAGGGATGCACGTGTCTCCATTGTGGGAAATTTCTGTGGTCCACCCAAAGGCTTCAGCAGCATTTGGCCTATATCCCGAAAGGGTTGGGGTACAACCCCTGCTTTCATGCACTTGTTGAACAGGGGCGACAGGTCACCTATTCCCGGGATGATGTTCACCTCCGACCTCAGTTCTGTGGATTGTCTAGGAGGGAGGCGTTGCAGGCTGAAGGGCCGCAGGCCAACCCAACTACTCTTACAGAGCAGCGGAGGGCAGCAATTCAGCTTGAACTGACAGTTTGCCGTGACCGGCTAGCTATTCCTTCTACACCTGATGATGAAATGCTTACTGGTGAAGCTTTGGGGGTTGCGCTGGAGCGAGTTACACGCCGCTGGTTTCTAGCTCATTATCCACAAGGCCCATCAGACGCAGAGAAAGCCCTATTGTCAGATGCTTGGGTTGAAGTCCTTTTCTCATGCCCAGCAGTCTTTGACCGGAATCTGGATCCATGGCTGGAGAAAGTTTTTCTCCTTTGGGGTGAACATTGGTTGCCAGATGTCATTGCTACGTTTGAAGATGGCGTTGCAGAATTTGATGTGGAAGAGCTCTTTGCAGATTTTGCTGCGCAACTTGATCGATTTAAGGTCTTGTCACGCATTGCACATTTGGAAGCTGGCCTGAAAGCCTGCATGCCTGTTGAGCCCGTACCCCATCGTGCTGCAGGTAGGATTGAGGGTAAGCCCAAGCATCCTAAAATCAATAGCAAAACCCAGCAAGCAGTAGGACGCGCGTTTGAAGAGCAAAGCAGCTGGCAGAGACGTATCCGTAGCCTCTCCTTTGTTGATTTGCCGAGTGAGCAGGAAGTTCCCAAGTTACAGCTCCCGGATGGAAGCTTCGCTTTCTTGGTGATTCATCTCTTCAGTGGACGTCGAAGAGCAATGGATGTTCATGCTTATCTTCATGAGCTTGGAACCCAGCAAGGCATACAGGTGCTAGTATTGTCAATGGACACCGCGGTGTCACAAGAGTTTGGCAACCTAGCATTGAACGCTGCTTCCTGGAAAGCGTTGCTCCAATTGTATCATGCTGGAGTTGTGGCAGCAACGATGGTGGGGTCCCCCTGCGAGACCTTTAGTGAGGCCCGTTTCCATTCCCCACCCGCTGAGGAAGGTGGGCCAGCGCGACCTGGGCCTAGACCTTTGAGGTCTGCTGACACATTGTTTGGTTTGGAGGGACTTTCCTTGCGGGAATTGAAGCAATGCCATATGGGTGGTAATTTCTTTCAGCAGGCAGCTCTTGCCCTAAGCTTGCATATGAAATATGGAGGATGCTACGTCTCTGAACACCCTGCTCAACCGCGTGATCCGAGCAGGCCGAGTGTTTGGACGAGTGCACTACTTGAAGTTTTGAGGCAACACCCAGCTGTGCGATTAGCTCACATCAACCAATACCTTTGGGGCGCTTCGGTTGTCAAACCCACCGGGTTATTGAGCTTTGCAATGCCTTACTTCTGCCGGGACCTCTATCTGCACGCTGATTTGAATGCTCCGCGACCAAGTGATGTGGCTATTGGTCGAGATTCATGTGGCCGCTTTAAGACCGCCAAACACAAGGAATATCCATCGCAGTTTTGTAAAGGGCTTGCGCACACTATTGTACAGTTTTTGACTCGGTCTGAACGCCGACGTGAGGTGCGTATTGCCACGCCTTTGACAGTTGAGTTGCAGCACTGGCTCCAGGGAGCTGCAAAGGCAAGCTCGTCCATTTATCGTGACTCCTGGTTGCCGGACTTCCAAACGCTGCCTTAGGCTACTTTTATCACTTTTTCCTAATTTGTAATTCGAGAGATTTGCATTGCGGCAAAGGCACAGACCTTTTCAAGCACCGGAAATTGGAAAAATTGGAAACCAATCCATTGACTCTCAGCCCCGCATCGAAAATGGGAAATTTCCCGGCTTGCGACGGCCGTTTGACGACCACCGGAGGGTCTACTGCCTGGTTACCCGGCCTGGTTCTGACTAACAGTTCGCCATGGAAAGATCCACCATTTTTAAGAAAGGTAAACCATCTATTTCTATGGTCCATCTATATACCATGGCTATGTTAAATAGATGGTTTACCGAACTTAAAAATGGTGTTTTTTTTCCATGGCGAACTGTTAGTCATAACCAGATGGTATATAAAACTCTCCTAAACGTCTTATAAAACATTAGGATTTGTCACCAGGAAACGTGATGGCATAACGATGATATTTTATAGGAAACAATGAAATTACCCTCTGGTAAACTAACATAGCTATTGAACATGGCCATTTACGGTGAGTTTTCCCATTTAAAATGGTGGACCTTTCCATAGTTTTTTGTATGTTTACCAGAGGGTAATGGAATATTGGTTCATAAGGTTTCAACCGGAAAATCATCGAACTAGATGGGTGATTTTCTAGCACAAATTTAGCTGATGAAACCCCTCCGGTTGCAGCCTAAAAACTCAATCTGAAATCCCCCAAGATGTGTCTATTCTTCGCGTTTGAATGAAATGTTTGTTTGTAGATGTTGTATTGATGTACATTTCGTGGATTGGGCCGCTGCCGGTATAACTGGGTTTTTCAGCCGTTCAGCGAGATGAAGCATCAAAACTAGGGATGGGAAAAAATACCCGGCCTGGTAAACTGTTAGATAACGAACTGGAAAGATCCACCATGCTATTAATGGGTAAATCCACTATTTTTTTGGGGTAAATCCACTATATTTATGGGCCATGTTCAATCGTTTTTTGTATGTTTACTGGGGGGTAACGGTTCCGGTTGAGGACTTGGTGTTCCCAAAAAGATAAAAATGTGTTGGGAATTGCAAATCCATAGCACAAATGATGCCTCCCCAGTAGCACTTAAATAAACCATGGCTGGTTGGTGGTTTCAAACATTACTTTTATTTTCATTTATTTTCCATTTTATATATGAGATGTAATCCTTCCCATTGACTTTCATATTTTTCAAGATGGTTAATGCACCACCAACCAGATATAATTCATCCTCAGTTGATTAATAGTGTGTACTCAGTGATTAATCAATCTATGTTCAATGTTTGTTGATCAATTCAATGGGAATTTCAGGATCCTAAAATGGAGGTACTGTACCATATAAGGGCATATTTTCTAGGGATATTCCCTTACATACGCCTTATATAGGCCTTATATATGGTAGGTACCTCCATTTTAGGTTCCTGAAATGGCCATTGATCAATTTCTGCCCTCTTTTTTCATCGATTGCTGTCCCCTGAACCTTGAAACCTTGGGTATCACTTGCCACTGCGGACGTGACCTTGCCACGCAAGGGGCCCCGCCCTTGGGCACGCAAGGGGCACGCAATCCATCAGTTCTCAGATCTCCCATCGGTGTCCAAAAACTCGACAATTGGAGCTACACATACAAAGTGGGCCCCCCCAGTTATAAGATGGTTTATAAACCCCATGAATATTAAAGTTATAGGTACCATGAACCATAGTGAAATTGGAGTTATGTCCACCAACTGAACGCTATCGTAAACGGGGGCCCCACTTTGTAGCCATTTAAGATCACAGAATTGGATGATGGATCATGGGAACATGTTTAACCGGAACCCCCTATATATAATGGTAAAAACCATGCTTTCCGGTTACTTTTTTTTCCTGTAAACCAAGCCATTGATAATAAGGAAGAATGATCACAACATAACTCACTCAGGCACCTTTGACGCACCAAAATGAGGTCCTGGCACGTTTCTGTTGATGGGATCAGTGGATCATACTGGATCTAAGGATACCAATGCCACCTCGGAGATCTTCATTTGTGGAACGAAACTTGGAACAGACAGAACGGAAAAACTTCCTGAGACGATTCGCCGATTTTTGTCAGAAAAAACGACGAGCGGTTCCCATAGATGTATACACGAATATACTGTATATTTATTTGGACAGACAGACAGATAGATAGATGGATAGATAGATGGATGGATAGATGGATGAGATAGATAGATGAGATAGATAGATAGATAGATAGCTAGATAGATAGATGAGATAGATAGACAGACAGATAGATAGATAGATAGATGCCCATGATCATAAGGGATTTCCCAGTGGCCTCCCACGTTTGATTTCCAGCGGAGGGACTATTTTGGTTGTTTTTCAAACTCTCCAGAGAGAACAGTGGGATTTCACCTTTGAAAAATGCTGGCAGAATGATGGTATTTCATGCGGTTTACCATGGATCATGTTTGTGAATTTGTGGGATATGAATGGAAAACCATGGGTAGAAATACGATAAACATGGTTTTTGTTGGGAAGTCCTTAAAAAAATAGGTATTTTTCAGTTTTTTTTGGTCACAAATTCCGGCCATGTTTGATTTTTCTTGGTACATAGGATTCGTTCCGGCCGGCAGGAACTTCTCCGAAAAACCTGCCGTGGGGCCATGGGGATCTCTTAGGCACGAATCCTAGACATGGTTATGTCTGAAAGTAGGGTAGCCCCATAAAAAAATTGATGGTGAATCACGGTGAATCACCACTTTGTTTCAATCCAGATTGGCAACTTTCTGGATATAGATGGATATACTATGAATTTTCAAGCACTAAACCCTTAATGAAGGGATTTAGGGTGAGTTTTACAGTGAAGATTTGCACATGATGAAGCCTTCCCCTTCATCCATTCATATTTATACAATGTGGCCCCCTTAGCGAAGTTGGTGAACAATATCTCCAATTTCACTATGGTTTATAAGTTATTGGGGCTTATAAACCAACTTAGCTATCTAGGATAACTATGGTTTATGGTACCTATAACTATAGTATTCATGGGGTTTGTAAACCAACTAACATCACTGGGGGGGGACCCACATTGTAGCCATATTAACCCATATCCCACCATGTCAAACCATGTATACAATAAACAATACATGTGAACGACATATGAACACCGTACACTAATTTGTAATATAATACACGAGACCACACAAAGCACACATATTATGATACCATTCGCACAAACCTGGGGGTTCAACGATAAATTGGAACAAAAAAACACCATCAAAGTCAATCAACATGAGGATACTAAGAAATACGCAGTACCCTCTGGTAATTTAACATCACCATACAGGGTGGGGCCCCCAAGATAGCTAAGTTGCCTTATAAGTGGCTTTATGGTAGATATAACTATAGTTAATAGGGCTTATAATGGTTTATAAACCCAGTTATAACTGGGGGGCCCCATCCTGTATGAAATTGTGATTTTTTTAGTCGGCCATTCATCGAACTTAGCGAACTTAGCGAACTTAGCATGCCATCTATGCGTGTCGAATTGCGGGCATCAATGGATTCATTATACTTAAGTTATACCTCATTGATTCCCATAAATACATGTTCAAATGAGGTATATCAGATGTTCAATATATATGGTATACTTAAGTTATACCTCATGTTTGATATTATACATAATACATGTTCAATATACCCATATGCGAACCATGGTGCTGGTATATTTACCTACAAAACTGGGCAATTTTTGGGGTAAATCTAGGTAAATATTCCAGCACCATGTTTCGCATCTGGGATATGGTACGTGATCATTCAGATGTCGATATCATCCCAGATTCGTCCATGACTTAAGCCTCTAGAATTACCTAATATGCCATGTACAACATATCCCACGAAAATAGTCCATGATATCCCTCTTATGATCTTATGTCTCGCTTGTACCACGATTGTTACCATTGTTGTTACCCCTTGTAATCAAACATTGGAAAATCCTCCAGAAATGGAGGTTTATAGCTTGAAACAAATGTATATATAAACATTTAACAGGAGATCATCCAGCAAAGCATGTTTGATGACACCGGAGGTAATTCATGATGCACATTTTTCCAAAACAAAACATCTATTTTTCCAAGTTTTCTTGGTGAAATCCCATATGGTTCTAAGACGTTCCCATATTGTCCCATCTGTTTCTTTATCCCATGTTTGTCTATATAGTTTCCATATGTTCCCAACAGAGTCGCATTTTTCTTGGTTTTCCCAACCATTTTCCCAACCTTTTCCTATATATTTTCCATATGTTCCCAACATTTTTCCAATATTTTCCTGGTGTATTTTCCTATATTTTCCCATATTTTCCCAACATTTTCCCAAGAGTTTCCCAAGATTTTCCCAATGTTTCTAGGCTACTTTCCTATATTTTCCCAACATTTTCCCAAGAGTTTCCCAAGATTTTCCCAATGTTTCTAGGCTA